>LXOW01194586.1_pt1 | contig 162009 bp, 155 predicted proteins | sample 1368591 | NCBI WGS metagenome assembly LXOW01 (sample SAMN04884650, study PRJNA319009) | bovine gut metagenome | isolation source: Cow rumen | host: Bos taurus | place: Italy: Legnaro (PD) | collected 2014-07-09
AGCGGTCACGCCGATGGTAGTGTAGCATTCGCTATGTGAGAGTAGGTCATTGCCAGGCATTTAATTTGCTGATATGGCTCAGTCGGTAGAGCGCACCCTTGGTAAGGGTGAGGTCCCCAGTTCGATTCTGGGTATCAGCACCATGCATTATCCCCCTTGCACTGCAAGGGGGTTTTTGTTTGAATATATGAGAAAATTGTTGTAATTACTTTTTTTTCATATATAATAAGCATGTTCAAATTCATATGTCATATGTGCTGATATGGCTCAGTCGGTAGAGCGCACCCTTGGTAAGGGTGAGGTCCCCAGTTCGATTCTGGGTATCAGCACCACTCAAATTCTTCTTTTTTTCTTTAATCATTTATCCTGTTTCAATTTTTATTGTATACTTTATTGTCTTTTGTGTTTGCAGATCTTTTAAAGGTTAACTATGAAATCATTGCTTCATGCTGTATTTTCAGGTCTAATACTTGGTGTTACCATTCTGATTGTAAATGACTTAATGATTAAAGAACATAGCAGTAAGTTTTCTTATTCCTTGTTTCAGAATAACAATGCTCCTGCAAACTATACTCAAGCCATAGAGGCCAGTGCTCCTGCAGTTGTTAACATATTTATTCAGATAACCGACAGTGACTATGATGGAAGTAAAAGTGATTCAACATCTTCAACAAGAAATTTAAGTTCCGCGTCAGGTATTATTGTTAACAAGGATGGTTATATTCTGACTAATTATCACGTTATTATGAATGCCTCAGTTGTAGGGAGTACTATTTTTGTCCAGCTAAGAAATGGTAAAACTTACCAGGCGTCCATTATAGGTTATGACAAACGTACGGATATTGCGGTTCTCAAAGTCTCTACTAAAGATGTTCTTCCTGTAATACCAATTAATCTTAAAAGAAAACCGCGACTGGGTGATGTAGTCTTGGCTATTGGAAATCCTTATAACATTGGTCAGACTATTACAATGGGAATTATCAGTGCTGTAGGCAGAAGCGGCAGTGGTGTTACAAATCTTAATACCCTAGATTTGTCACCTGGACTACAGGAGTTTATACAGACTGACGCAGCAATCAATTCAGGCAATTCTGGTGGTGCACTGGTTAATTCTCTTGGTGAATTTGTTGGAATGAACACAGCAACACTTTCTTCAATTGAAGCACAGACAAATAGTATCAGTTTTGCTATTCCTGCAGAGCTTTCTCTCAATATAATGAATGACATCATTAAACATGGGCGTGTAATCAGAGGTTATTTGGGCATAACTGCAAAAGATATTTCTGCAGATCAGGCGGGATATAAGAACAAATCCGGCATAATTGTGACAAGTATAGATCCTGCAGGTCCTGCAACCAATCTTTTACGCACGGGTGATATTATTACTGCCATTAATGGCATTAAGGTTAATAATCTCAAACAGGTAATGAACATTATAGCTTCTTCTATGCCTAATACATCTCTTACCTTTTCGCTTATTCGTGGTGATGAAATTCTGGAGACATCAGTTCTTCTTGCTGAGCAGAATTAAAAATGGACTGCTGTGCAGTCCATTGGATTTGGGGTTGTACGACTAGTAATTACTGGTCAGATATACAGTCATGCCTTTTCTGTTAATCTTCAGTGCAAGGAATTTATTCTTTTTACTAAGAATCTTATTTAAATCATCCATGCTGTTAACTTTTTCTCGGTTAGCTTCGGTTATTATATCTCCCTTTGCCAAACCATATCTTGCTGCACGGCTGTTATCTTTAACGTCTGAGACAAGCACTCCTTTACCATCGTTATCTGATAAGGTTGCGCCCTCAAACAGAGGATTTGAACTATTTGACGCTACAGTATGGCCTTTATCGCCGTCTAATGTTACTTCAACTTCTTTTTCCTTTCCGTCTCTGAATATGCCGATTTTGACTTTTGCTCCTGCACCGAGGGTGGCTATCTTGGCTCTGAGCTGACCGAAATTACTGATCTTTACTCCATTTATAGATGTAAGAATATCACCTGATTTAATACCGGCCTTATCAGCAGCAGAATCTTTAAGTACTTCATTAACAAAAGCACCATTAACACTGTGATAGTCGAAGTTCTTAGCAAGGTCTTCGTTCACTTCAGTTCCTGTGATTCCTAACAGACCACGTGATACTTTGCCGTTTGCTATGAGCTGATCAACTATTGAGTGAGCCATATTTGACGGTATGGCGAAGCCGATACCTATATTTCCGCCTGATCTTCCAAGAATTGCAGTATTAATACCAATCAGTTCACCTTTAAGGTTTATCAGTGCTCCGCCAGAATTTCCTGAATTTATTGCAGCATCTGTCTGAATAAAGTTTTCATAATTTTCGATATTCAAACCACTTCTACCCAGAGCACTTATAATACCTGAGGTGACTGTCTGTCCGAGACCAAACGGATTTCCAATGGCTATTGCGAAATCTCCCACCTTTAGGTTGTCTGAATCAGCAAATTTTAATTCAGTTAGATTTTTTGGTGATTCAAGTTCAAGAAGAGCAAAGTCTGTCTGTTCATCCTGGCCTTTAACTGAGGCTTTCAGGACTCGTCCGTCATGAAGTGTCACTTTTATGTCATCTGCTCCATCAACAACATGGTAGTTTGTTATTACAAGTCCCTTTTCCGCGTTGATGATTACACCTGACCCTAGTGCTGAAAACTTTCTTTCCTTTTGAATCTCTGGGAAGAAAAATTTGAATTCATCTGGAATGTCCAGTGCATTCTGGTTAAGTGATTTCTTGCCGTTGACAGAAATATTTACTACGGCAGGAACAGCTTTTTCAATAAGAGGAGCTAAAGAAGGGACACCTTCTTCATTTTGTGAAAGAGCTCCAATTAACGGAGTAGCATCTGCGTAGGCAAGATTGCCGATAGGGCTGAGCGCTAATGCTATACTTAAGGCACCTATGATTTTTGTATTTTTAAACATTACTTATTTATCTCCAATGAATAATAAAGATAACCAAGTGTAAAACCGTCGTCGAAGATTAAGACAGTACAATTCAGTCAAAGTTCATTTATTATCTTGTTCGAGGCTTGGATAGTTATAAAATTAAAACAGACCTTTCCGATTATTTACATGGGGGTATGTGTGAAGGATTCAAATCTTAATTTTGAATTTGCGACGCGAAACAAAAAACATGACTGAAACCAATCATGTTTTTTTTGAATCGAACTGATTTTAATTGTTGTTGGAGGATTCTTCTACATGAACATCTTCAGATATAACTTCAGCTTCATCAATGACTGGCTTTTCTTTTTTTTCAGGTTGGTGCGGGGCGTGGTATACATCATGGTGAGATGTTTCATACATGTTTCCAAACTGAGGAATGATTTTCTTTGACTGTTCATTCATAAATCTTGCATAAGTAGCATAGCTGTTTTCAAGTTGATCAAAGAGTGTACCGGATGTTTGGAAAAAATCTGTCAGGATACGCTTTTGTGTTGCCATTTCTCTTTGTGCTTTTGTAAGTTCATCCTGTAATTCCATTTTTGATGCATCCCGTATCAAAAAATGTCTTAAAAGAAAACCTACTATTACTCCAAGAACTGCTGAAAGTATAATGTAGACAGTTGTTGTATTATCCATGTTTACCCCTCCTTAAAACAGATGCGTCACAGCGTATCATTATTTTTATATTATTGTATTTTGGTTATTGGTTTTTGTATGTAACTGATTATAAAATAAAGAAGGTCTTTATAATAAGTAATATCTCAAAATTTTATTATCAGACATCTTATAATCTTTGTTTTGGGATTTGTAATTAACAGTTTAATCCTGAGACTGTCATTTTTCCGTTGATATTTATTATGGTAACCCCATCGTGCAGTTTTCGCAGTTGGAGCCGTATACTGTAACTCTATAAATTGTTTAGCCATGGCACATTATTATCAATGTTTTGTCATGAAAATTTTATGACAGAAATAATTTCAAAATATGGTAAAAAACTGATGCAAAAAGCTCAATTTTAGTGTATTATTTGCTCGCCCACATAACGTTAGTGTGTAAAAACATGAGCGTATTCGAGTTTCTTTATCTCGAAGGGGGTAAAGATATCGAAAAAATTTTTGTACCGGAAGCGGTACTTTATGTTTAACTGTTTTTTAGTTGGGTTATATCAATGAAAACTTTTGTAGCTAAGCCAGACACTATTAAGCGTGACTGGTATGTAGTTGACGCAGAAGGCAAGACTTTAGGTCGTCTTGCTACTGAGATCGCCTCACGTTTAAGAGGTAAGCACAAGCCTGAATACACCCCTTCAGCTGATACTGGTGATTACATCATCGTTATCAATGCAGCTAAGGTTGTTGTAACTGGTAATAAGACCACTGATAAGGTTTACTATGCTCACTCTGGTTTCCCAGGTGGCATCAAGTCAATCACTTTCGATAAGCTCATTCAGTCAAAGCCAGAAATGGTAATTGAATCAGCTGTTCGTGGCATGTTACCAAAGGGACCTTTAGGTCGTGCAATGTTCCGTAAGTTAAAGGTTTATGCTGGTGCTTCTCATGATCACGCAGCTCAGAAACCACAGGTTTTAGACATTTAAGGATTTAAGTAAATGGCAGAAAATCAATACTACGGTACAGGCCGCCGCAAGAGCTCTACTGCACGTGTATTCATCAAGAAGGGTACCGGCAACATCGTTATCAACAATAAGAAGCTTGAAGAGTACTTTACTCGTCCAACTTCTCGTATGGTTGTATGTCAGCCACTTGAATTATTAAATCTCAAGGACAACCTTGATTTATACATCACTGTTGCTGGTGGTGGTAACTCAGGTCAGGCTGGTGCTGTTCGTCACGGTATCACCCGTGCTCTTATTGAGTACGATGAATCATTCCGTTCTGAACTTCGCAAGGCAGGTTACGTAACTCGTGATGCTCGTCGTGTTGAACGTAAGAAGGTTGGTTTACACAAGGCTCGTAAGCGTCCTCAGTACTCAAAGCGTTAATACAATTTTTTTATTGCGTGAAATTGAAACCCCGGTCATCCGGGGTTTTTTTGGTTAAGAAGTGTTGCTCAAAGAATGAAGTTATTAATAATGAGCGTATTTTGTCTTTATAATCGATAATAATCGCAAAAATTTCATGTTAAAACCTTATTCGTATATTTAATTGTTGTTTTATATGATATTATTTAAGGTAGATGATTTTATGTAGGAGTGTCTATGTCTGATGGTATTAAAGTGCCTCCATGCAGACCGTATGTTCTGAGAGCAATGTACGATTGGATGGTTGATAATCTGCTAACACCGCAAATTGCAGTCAATGTCAATTTTCCAGAAGTTGATTTACCTTTGCAGTATGCTCAAAACGGGTTAATAATATTAAATATATCTCCTCGCGCAGTATTAAATTTGAAAATAGATAATCGGGGAATTTCATTTAATGCAAGATTTGGTGGTGTTCCTCACTCTGTTTATGTGCCAATGATTGCGGTGACATCTATTTACCCACGAGAAGATCCTAAGTTGGGAATGTATCTGCTTCCTGAAGCCGGTTATGATGATTTTTACGAAAGCTCAGATGCAGGAACCAGTAAAGGTCACCTTTCTGCAGTGGAAGAAGTTGAGAATACTGGCAGTAAGGAGAACGTTCCTTCATCTGCTCCTGAAAGTGGAGAAAAGAAAGTAGAGCATAAGAAACCTACTTTAGAAATAGTTGAATAAAAGGTTGACAAGTTTAAGCTTAAAGAACCTAGTAAGTTGACCAGATTGAACTTAACCTTAGTAAAAGGCTTAATTCCTTACTTCACGGGGAGTTCGGCCTTTTAGTTTTTCCAGTATTTGATTCTTGTTGTAATATATAGATATATTCCATTAAGGTTTTCTTAAGTTCTTAATTTTTATTCATATTCATCAGACTCTCTTTTATTATTTTGTCGTAAACGCGATAGGTAATGTTTTTCTGTTGCAATATGAAATCTGATATATTGTTGGGGTTGAGAGTGGAATGGTAAACAGTGTTGTACCTAATGTTCTTTTCCATTTCGACTGTAGACTTTATAAAAATACCCCGGTAAGTTTTATCTAACTGACCGGGGCGCTACAATTGTTAGAATGTGTTTTTATGACACTAGTACGAAGAGTCTGTCTGATTATCTATTTCACTGAGAAATACATTGAAAGCATTCAGAATCACCAATGCAACTTCAGTAAAGTTTGCGGTATTCTGAGTGTTCAGTACAATCTGAATGTCATCTTCTGTCACAATATCCTTCATAACGTTATCATGAATGTGTGATATTACTATAATTTGAATTTGGCATTCATGAGCACTTTGTATAAGACTGATAAGATTCTGGCTTTCGTTGGCATTCTCAGATATGATTAACAGGCAATCATTCATTTTTGCAACACTTTCAAACTGAACTCTTAATGATTCTTCTATTCCTAAATTAGGATATAAATGACTCATCTGCCCGGCATCATTGTTAAGAACAATTGCGTTAATTTTCTGGTTTGCATACATGAGATTGCCGTTAAGGACCTGGGAAAAAATAGAACAAAGTGGTCGGCACAAAGGACTTCCCAAACAAATTATTTTGTTGTTTGGAAGGCTTAAACTCATTGCAGCGACAGCTGTTTCCATATTCTCTAAAGCTTCCTGAGGCACACTTGTTACTGCTGTCATGGTGTCTTCCAGACATTTGTTAATAGTGTTCTCAAGATATTGTTGAATATTATCAGTCACTTGTTAATTTCCTACTTTAATCCAGGTAATGATACGCTTTAACTTGCCGTTTTCAGATATACTGATATCACCACTAAGTCCTCTGATAGACTGCTGATGATTTGCTGTTAAATCATGTAAATGGAGTGCAAGATTGAGTGAGTCATAGCCTATGGCAAAACTTCTTAAAGTGTCACCATTAGCTTTAGGAAGAATTTCCTGAATTCTTTGTTTTGCTCCACTGTCTTTCAGCATCCAAGGCTGGTCACCCAACTTGATGCCGTTCAGACTGGTTGCTATAGCTGACTGAGTAAGACCATCGTTACTCTTGGCACCAGCATAGTAGGTTGCACTATCACCGATGTATGCTCGGGCGCTGTCCTTAATTTTGGAAGTTTCAAGAGGGGTTCCATAGATATATACGCCATCATATGCTTTATAACTGTTTAAGCAGCCTTTAACTGTATTTTCGATGGTGTTCATATCTTCATAATAACAAAGACTGATACCTTTATTGTTAGCAGCACTCCAGTAACTGTTAAGTGAGTTAGCCATTCTGTCGCCTCTTTCATTTCTTGGTGCGATGATTACTGGTGACTGAATGCGATCTCTCTGCATTTCAAGTGAGGCATTGAACATGTCATTTTCAGGAGCCAAAGTAAGGTAGTATACGTTGGATACGTTTGGTTGAGAGTTACCCTGATTAAGAGCAATGACCGGCACGGCAGGGCGCTGTGCGAGTAATTCATTTACCTGTTCTTTAATTATTGGTCCGATAATAACCTTGGCTTTATCGTTCAGAGCCTGGTTGTACAGAACAGGAATTGAAGAAGCGGCGGTATCATAGAACTTCAGATTAACGCTGATGCCTCTGTCTCTGTATGAGCTGAGTATACCTATTTTCACTGGGTTGCCGATGATTTTTGCGTACGGGCCGGTAAGTGGAAGGAATACTGCTATTGTATCTCCGTTGCCAATATTGTTTCCGAATGCCTTTTCATTTGAAGCGGTTTCATGTTGGGTGGCTTTTTTGCTTAATACCGGGTGATCAGGGTATTTTTCTTCAAAGGACTTCAACAGTCTTTCTTTTGATTTCGCACTCTGATTTTTGCTGATAAGTGCATATTCAATAAATCCGCAGGTCAGATCGTCTCCATTTGCTTTTGACTGTCTGAAAACATTCATCAAATCTTTAGGAGCCGCCTTTGAGAGTGCAGAGGAAGCTCTTTCGTAGATTTCTGATTTGTCGTTATTGCTGATTGAATCTGCAAGGTTAAGGTAATTAAGACCGGCATCAAGATATTTACCGTTCGCCTCATTTACTCTTGCTGAAAGTGAGTAGTAATAATTTGCTACGTCTTTTGGTAAAGACATGACGTTAACTGAATTTAACAGATTTGCAGCTGCTTTGTAATTACCGGATTTTGATTTGATTTGAGCTTCAATGATGTCTGCAATATTCCCCTGAAGAGGAGTGATGGCGGATTCTCTCATCTGGCTGAGAACTTCTGAAGCTGCACCAGTATTCCCTTCGTTGGAATATGCTCTGGCAAGCAGAATCTGCCAGTCATAGTTGTATTCCGGTACGGATGCGCTCAATTGTGAAGAATACCATGATGAGTCGTGTTCCATGGCGGCAAAAGGCTCAGGTTTAAGTTTTGAATCGTGTCCGGAAAGTACGCTACATGCGTTTAGTGTGGATAAAAATAACAGTGTATAAAAAACTGAAGATAATTTAAAATGCTTATGTTTTGTGAACATTTGTGAATTCTCAAAATTGACAACTATTACTGTTTGTTATTATACACGTTTTGCTTGTGGATAAGTAGTACAAGGTTATTAAAATATGCTTGAATTGCAGAATGCGCTTTATATCGTTCCAACTCCTATCGGAAACATGGATGACATTACATTCAGAGCCTGTGACGTCCTGAAAAAAGCTGATGTGATATGTGCTGAAGATACAAGACACTCGCTACCTTTGCTAGAAAGCATTGGCGTGAAATCACCAAAACTAATTAGTTTTCATGACCACAACGAAACTGAGAAGGCTGATAAAATAACAGCAATTATCGAAGAGGGTAATTCTGTCGCTCTTATTTCAGATGCGGGTACCCCAATGGTTTCTGATCCCGGATATCATCTGGTGGCTGCATGTGTCAATAAAGGAATTATGGTATATCCGCTTCCTGGGGCGTGTGCAGCCATAACTGCGCTCTGCTCTTCCGGAATGCCTAGTGACAGATTCAGTTTTGAGGGGTTTCTACCTGTAAAGGAAAAAGCTTTGCATGATAAGCTGAGAAGTCTTTTAGAGGAAGAAAGAACCATGATTTTTTATGAGGCTCCCCGCCGTATTTTTGATACGGCCAAAGCTCTGGGGGCAGTATTCGGTGATCGCAAGGTAATGGTAGCTCGTGAACTTACAAAAACTTTTGAAACCAAATATTACACGACCTGTAACCACCTAGCTGAGGAACTTGAAAAGGATCCGAATGTTCAGAAGGGGGAGATGGTAATTGTACTCGCTCCATACAGAAAAAAAGAAAATGATAATGCAATACCTTCAGAGGCCAAAAAATTAATTGACATTCTTTCAGGTGAACTTCCTCCTAAAAAAGTCTGTTCACTTGTGGCTCAGATGTATGATTTGCGTAAAAACGATTTGTACGATTATCTGCTGAATCAGAGTAAAACTGAGTAAATGTATGTGTGAATACCGTTTTCTTTTCACAGGTGTAACTTTCTTTTAACACATAAAGTATAAAGTTAAAAATATATATGATATAATCACGGCGAGTTGGTCGGGTGATCGCTGCTTTATGGTTGTGTTGAAAGACAGACGCATAAAGGGGAGGAAAGTCCGGGCTCCGCAGGGCAGGGTGCTAGATAACGTCTAGGGGATGAAAGTCCACGACAAGTGCAACAGAAAGTATACCGCCGTTTATCGGTAAGGGTGAAATGGTGCGGTAAGAGCGCACCGCATGGCTGGTGACAGTACATGGCAAGGTAAACTCCACCCGGAGCAAGACCAAATAGGCCTCATTGACGCTGCCCGCGTAAGGGGCGGGTTGGTCGCTTGAACCGGTGAGCAATTGCCGGTCTAGAGGAATGATCACCACTGAGAAATCAGTACAGAACCCGGCTTATAGACCAACTCACTGATCAATTCAAAGATCTCTTTTTCCTTCAAATATTTGTTGTTTAACCCCTTGTTGTATACGTAAACTGTCTAATTATGAACGGTTATAAGCATGTTACAGTCCTGCTGAAAGAAGCAGTTGACGCTTTAGAAATAAAACCTAATGGTACATACTTGGATTGTACTTTTGGCAGGGGGGGACATTCACGTGAAATTTTATCCAGACTCGGTCCCGATGGAAGGCTCTTTGCAATAGACAGAGATCCTGAAGCCGTTAAAGCCGCTCAGGATATTAAAGATTCGCGTTTTACAATTATTCATGGCTGTTTTGCGGATGCTCTTTCTCTGCTTGAACCTTTTGGTGTCGTTGGTCAGATAGATGGCATGTTACTGGATCTTGGCGTTTCATCTCCTCAGCTTGATGATCCTGAACGTGGTTTCAGTTTCATGAATGACGGACCTCTTGATATGAGAATGGATCCATCTGAAGGAGTCAGTGCGGCTGAATGGGTGAATTCTGCTGGTGCTGACGAGATTGCTCGGGTTCTGCATGATTTCGGTGAAGAGCGCTTTGCAAGAAAAATTGCTGCCGCAATCGTTCATGACAGAGTGGAGACTCCTTTTACAACCACCCGTCAATTAAGCAGCATGATTGCCAGAGTAATACCAATAAAGGAAAAAGGAAAGCATCCTGCAACCAGAAGTTTTCAGGCTATAAGAATTTTAGTTAACAGCGAACTCGATCAGGTCGAGAAGGCCTTGGAAAACTCAAAGATATTACTTGGAACAGGAGGCCTGCTTTCTGTAATTAGTTTCCATTCTCTTGAGGACAGACTGGTAAAGAATTTCGTGCGTCGTGCTGAGAAAGGTATTCAGCCGCCAAGAGGCTTGCCTGTATCAGAAGATGAAATTCTCAAGACTAGAACATTTAAAACTGTCGGTAAGGCGATTTATCCTTCTGACGAGGAGGTTAGTGTTAATCCTCGTTCGCGCAGTGCTGTTCTCAGAGTAGCCCGGAGGTGGGGAAATGGAGTATAACTATAACAATTCATTGTCGGAAGAGGATGATGGATTATGCAGACATGTGATTAGTTTTTTCAGGAACAATACATACTTCATAGCCTGTCTTGGGCTTATTCTTCTAGCTAGTTTTATTCTTGTTTCCAGAGTTCAGGATACTCGAAAAAATACAACGAAGATGAATCAGGAGCTAAAGCTTCAGGATAAGATAGTTCAGGAATATCAGCATCTGCGTCTGGAGAGACAGACTTTAACTGAATATTCTCACGTTAAAGCTTTGGCAAAAGAAAAACTCCATATGTCGGATCCAACCGTGGAAAACAAGAAAGTTATCGATGTAAGAAATTCAGGCGGTAACTTCAAATGAAATCAGAATTAAAACAGAAGTTAAAAAAATACCTGAAAGGCGAAGGTGATATGTCGTTGAATATATCATCAAAGCGTGTTTATTTTCTTTGGGGATTTTTTTTCTTTCTCATTATCTGTATCTGTCTTAGAATCTATTATCTGATGGTCTATAGCCCTGACTGGCTGATTTCGAAGGGCGATGATTTAATTGTACGTACGCAGCAGGACGATGTCCACAGAGGGAGAATTTTAGACAGAAACGGGGTCGAACTCGCAAGCAGTGTTCCGAAGCATTCCATTTCTCTTTATCGTAGAAGTTTTCATGAATCCAAAAAACCAAAAAAAGAGCTGGATGAACAGCTAAAGGTTCTTGCCACGCTTGTAGGAATGCCGTATCAGACCTTGCATGACAAGGTATATGCAAGCAATAAAGGCGAAATTCTTTTAGCCAAGGAAGTTGAATCGTTTGTTGCCGCTCAGATAAAAGAGATGGGAATTCCCGGTGTGAGCCAATCAAAGATTCTGCATAGATATTACCCTACTGCCGAGGTTAATGCCCAGTTGGTAGGTATTACTAATGTTGACGGTATTGGTACTGAAGGTATTGAAAAACAATACAATGATTACCTGCTTTCAATACCTGGTCAGAGACGTATCAAAAAAGATAATAAGAATAACATTATTGAATATATAGGTACATACAAGGAAGAAAAGAAAGCGGAAGATCTGTACCTGAGTATAGATGAACGTATTCAGTTCAAAGCATATACCGCCCTTAAGTACGCAGTAGAAATTAATCAGGCCACTTCTGGAAGTCTGGTGCTTATTGATGCGTGGACAGGTGAAATCCTTGCCATGGTTAATTCTCCTTCCTACAACCCTAACAACAGGGATAATTATGAGTCACGTCGTGCAAGAAACAGAGCTGTCACTGATTCCTATGAACCTGGTTCAACTACAAAACCATTGATTGCCATGGGCGCTTTAGCTCATAACCGGATTGATTGGCGCAGGGTAATTGACTGCCGTCCTTTTTTGGTTAACGGAAAAAGAATAACCGACAGCCATGCAATGAACAGCGGTACTCTTAGTGAAGTCATAAAGTTTTCGTCCAACACAGCTATGGCACATGTGGCTCTTGAGATGAAAGCTTCAGAGATAATAAGTACATTAAGTATTTTTGGTTATGGCAAAAAAACAAACCTTAATCTTGTAGGTGAAAGTGCGGGCTCATTGCCGAAGATAACTAACAAAACAAGAATAAGTGATATTGAACGTGCGACAATGGGCTATGGTTATCGACTCCGTGCTACGCCTCTGCAGATTGCTCAGGCATACAGTATTTTTGCCAACAAGGGTATCAGAAAGCCTTTGTCCATTATTAAGGTTGACACTCCTCCTGTAGGAACAAGAGTACTCAATGAAGCAGAAACAAAAAGAATGCTTGATGCTCTTGAATCGGTTGTTGAAGGTGGAGGTACCGGGTCTCTGGCTCGCGTTCCGGGGTATCGTATTGGTGGAAAAACAGGCACAGCAAAGGTTGCTGAAAGCGGCGGTTACGGTAAATACTACATGGGGTCCTTTGTAGGAATTGCCCCGATGAGTAATCCCCGTTTTGCTATGGCGGTTATAATCAATGAACCTCATGCAGGTAAGTTTTACGGTGGTGTGGTAGCCGGTCCTGTTTTCTCAGAAGTAATGCAGAAGACTCTGGAACTTTACAATATTCCGCCTGATGATCTTAATCCCGATGGAAGTATGAAAACCATTAAAGATAAAGACAGAATATTGAGAAGCAAGCAGAAAAAGAATTAAGGGATTCTGATGATAAGTTTAAAAAGAATTGCTGAGGCCTTGAATATACAGGCACCTGACGTTAATTTGTCTGCTTTATGCAGTGACAACCGTCGTGTAACTGACGGTTCGTTGTTTATTGCCCTGAAAGGTTTGAACTTTGATGCCAGAACAACAATTGGTCAAGCTGTTGAAAAAGGGGCTGCCGCAGTAATTTATGAAGATTCTGGTGATGATTTTGTGCCTCCTGCAGTAGGTGTACCGTGTTTCGGGGTAAGGGAGCTTTCCGAAAAACAGTCTGTTATTGCTTCTGTCTTCTACAATTGTCCTTCGAAGGATCTTGATTTAATAGGTGTTACTGGCACTAATGGTAAAAGTACAACTACACACCTTGTTGCAGCCTGGTTGAATGAACTGAAGGTAAAAACCGGAATTCTTGGAACACTTGGAACAGGTTTTTATCCTGATTTAAAGCCTTGTGCAAATACAACACTTGCTGCTCTGGATCTGGAAAAAACCTTATACGAAATGAAAAATGATGGGGCCTCTGCAGTAGCAATGGAAGTTTCATCACATGGTATAGCACTTAAACGGACCAGTGAATTAAAATTTAAAATCTGTGCTTTTACCAATTTAAGTCGCGATCATCTTGATTTTCACAAAACGATGGAAAATTATGCCGCAACAAAGTTTGAACTGTTCAGGTCGGTTCCGTCTGATATGTGCGTGATAAATGCTCATGACACGGTTGGCAGACAGTTCCTTTCAAAATTACCTGGAGCGCTGGCCTACAGCACAGACAGAATTGAAGGTGACAGAGTTATTTTTGCTGAAAATATCGAATATCTGCCACATGGTATAAAAATTCAAGTTGATGGTTCTTTTGGAAAAGCTGAATTAACTGTACCGCTTATAGGTTCGTTTAATGCTGAAAATGTTCTTTGCGCATTGGGAATCATGCTGGTGCACGGGTATTCTCTTAATGAACTGGCCGAAACCGCTCATGTATTGAGAGCTGTAAACGGGCGAATGGAATGTTTTAAAACTGAACATACTCCAATGATAATTGTTGACTATGCTCATACACCTGATGGCTTGGAAAAGGCAATCAATGCAGTAAGAGAGCACCGTTTTGGCAAAATAACCTGCATATGCGGATGTGGTGGAGACAGAGATACCGGTAAAAGACCTGTTATGGCAGAGATTGCCTGCAGGAATGCGGATCATGTGATTTTCACCAATGACAATCCTCGTACTGAAAATCCTGATGAAATTATAAGAATGATGATAGATGGTGTACGAAATATTTACACAAATTACAAAGTTATTCAGGATCGTCGAGAGGCCATAGAAGATGCGTTCAGAAATTCCAGCGGGAATGACGTATTGCTTGTCGCAGGCAAGGGGCATGAGGATTATCAGATTATAGGAAAAACCAAACATCATTACAGTGATCGTGAGGTTGCCATGGAGTTAGTTGGAGTTGACAGATAATGATTCCTTTGAAACTGAAACTTATTGCGGATTTTTTAGAAGGTGAACTTACCGGGTCTCCGGATGAAGTTGTTGAAAGAGTTGAGACTGATTCCCGCAAGGACGTCAGGGGGGCTTTATTCATTGCGTTGAAGGGTGAACGTTTTGATGCGCATTCTTTTATCAGTGATATAGCAGAATCAGGTGCAAAAGCCGTAGTGGTTGATCATAGATGTGATGTCAGTGTTCCACAGATTATTGTTGGCGATACCGCTAAAGCCTTAGGACTTGTAGGTAAATTAAATCGTCGCATGAGTCAGGCAAAAGTGGTCAGTATGACAGGTACCTGTGGCAAGACTTCAGTTAAGGAAATGACAACGGCAATACTTAAAACCATGGGGAGCACAGTTGCGACTCAGGGAAATTTCAATAATGCGGTAGGTGTACCTCTTTCCCTGTTGCAGATTTCAAAGGATACAGAATATGCTGTAATAGAGCTTGGTGCCAACCACCCTGGAGAAATTAACTATATCGTTAATCTTGCAGAGCCGGATGCTGTTGCGATAAATAATGTTGGCAGTGCTCATCTTGAAGGTTTTGGCAGTCTGGACGGAGTTTACAGAGCAAAGAGTGAAATTCTTGACTATGCTTTAGGCCATGGCGGTCGGGGCGTTGTAAATGCTGACAATGAGTATTATTCCAAATGGTCTGCAGAGTATGGCAACCGGCTTAAGCTTGTTTCTTTTTCCGCTGAAGGAAAATCTGATGCAGATTTCAGAGCTGAAAAAGTGACTTTGCAGCAGAACGGGTGTTTTTCATTTGAGTTGAACTCCCCGTTAGGTAAAGCAGAAATAAATCTTGGCGTTCCAGGCAGGCATAATGTGGCAAATGCATTGTGCGCCGCGGCTCTTAGTTCATTTGTTGGGGCTAAACTTGAAAATGTCGTAAAGGGATTATCATCTGTCGCTCCGTGTAAGGGACGTCTTTTTGTTGAAAAGTATGGCAGTGTCACATTGATAGATGATGCTTACAATGCTTCAGTGAATGCCGTGAAAGCTTCAATAGATACGCTGTCATTATTTCCGGGGAAAAAGATTTTTGTATTCGGTGATATGGGTGAACTCGGAGAAGGTGCTAAATCTCTTCATTCTTCAGTTGGTGAGTACGCCCTAGGAAAAATAGATTATTTCCTGACTGTAGGTGATTTAGCTAAAGAGGCATCTGCTTCCTTTGGTAATAAAGGGATTCATTTTAACAGCAAAGATGAACTGCAGAATTTTATAAATGATTTCCTAAAAAGCAACAGTTCTTCTACTGTAGCTGTTAAAGGAGCTCATTTCATGCATATGGAAAAGATTGTTGACTATATCAGAGCATTATGCGGAGGTAGTAAATGTTAGTAATGCTGGCTGATTATCTGGCCAACAACTTTCAGGGGCTGGGAGCTCTGAGAGTTGTAAATTATATCAGTGTAAGAGCTATATGTTCTTTAATTACAGCGTTGTGTTTGTCATTGATGATCGGACCATATATGATCAGAAAACTTCAGTTGCTTCATTTTGGTCAGGTTGTCCGCAATGACGGTCCTGAAAGTCATTTCAGTAAGCGCGGTACGCCTACCATGGGCGGTATCATGATTATCGGAGTGATTGTTCTGTCAATGCTTCTGTGGTGTAAGCTCGACAATATCCATGTGTGGATTGTTTTGTTTGCTTTGGTAAGTCATGCACTGATAGGTTTTGCTGATGACTACCTTAAGATTGTCAGAAAAAATCCTAACGGATTAATTGCAAAGTACAAGTATTTCTGGCAGTCAGTAGTTGCTATTATAATCGGTGTCACCCTGTATTCTGTTAGTAAGAGTACTGCAGAAACACAGCTTGTATTACCTTTTATTAAGGACTGCATGCCTAATCTCGGATTCCTGTTTATTCCTTTTGTATACTTCGTTATTGTTGGTTCATCAAATGCCGTAAATCTTACTGACGGTCTGGATGGTCTGGCCATAACCTGTACAATACTTGTTGCAGCCGGTCTGGGAATTGTTGCTTATCTCACAAGTAATGCCGAATATTCCAATTACCTGTTTATTCCATATCTGCCGCATGCCGCAGAATGCAGTCTGGTATGTACTTCAATTATAGGGGCCGGACTGGGCTTCCTTTGGTTTAATACTTATCCTGCTCAGGTGTTTATGGGGGATGTCGGTTCTCTATCTCTCGGAGCTGTTTTAGGTGTTATCTCTGTAGTTATCAGAGAAGAAATCCTGTTATTCGTAATGGGTGGTATATTTGTTATCGAAACCATTAGTGTAATTTTGCAGGTCGGTTCATACAAATTAAGACATGGTAAGCGTATTTTTAAGATGGCTCCAATCCATCATCACTTTGAAAAGAGCGGTTGGCCGGAACCACGCGTAATTGTCCGTTTCTGGATTATTACCTTTGTATTGGTATTGATTGGTTTAGTAACATTAAAACTGCGTTAAGGATTAAAGGATAATGGCTAAGTCTGTTGCTGTTGTTGGTTTGGGAAAGAGTGGTCTTTCAACCGTGAATTTTCTGTTGGCTCATGGGGTTGTTCCTGTTGTTTTTGACAGTCGTGAAAAGCCGGCAGGCGAAGCAGATCTCGATAAGAGAGTTTCTTTGTTCAAAGGAGCTCTTGACGGAGATAAATTAGGCGGCTTTGACTGTCTGATTGTAGGTCCGGGGCTGTCTTTAAAATTACCTGCTCTGGTTAAAGCCAGAGAGTGTGGGGCGGAAATTATCGGTGATATTGAGCTTTTTGCCAGATATGCTAAGGCTCCTACAGTTGGTATTACCGGTTCAAACGGTAAAAGTACAGTAACCACATTAACTGCTCTGATGGTCGAAGCTGACGGCAAGAAATGTGGTATGGGCGGAAATATAGGTATTCCCGCTCTTGATGTTATCGCTGATGATGTAGATGCCTATGTACTTGAACTCTCAAGTTTTGAGCTCGAAACAACTTCCTGTCTGAAGCTAGCCGGTGCTGTTATTCTTAATTTAAGTGAAGATCATCTTGACAGATATGAAGGCAGTATGCAGCTTTATCTTGAAGCAAAGCAGAGAATTTTCAAGAATGCCGATAAAATTATTGTAAGTCGCGAAGATAAGGCAACAGTTCCTCCGTCAGGAGAATATTTTTCCAGCTTTGGCTGTGATGATAAAGACTACGGACGTGTTATTAAGGATGGTGAAGTCTGGTTAAGTGTGGACGGGGTTCCTTTAATCAGAAACACTGAATTGGGTATAACAGGTCTTCATAATGAGCTCAATGCATTGGCAGCTATGGCGCTTGCAGATACTTTAGGTATCAGTAGGGATGCTCAACTGAAAGTATTACGCAGCTTTACAGGTCTTCCTCATCGCTGTCAGCTAGTTCGTGAACTTGAAGGTGTTCGTTATTACAATGATTCCAAAGCAACTAATGTAGGGTCTACTTTAGCTGCCGTAGCTGGGCTTAAGGATGGTGTTAAGGGACGTATTATTCTTCTTGCCGGCGGGTTAGGTAAGGGGCAGGACTTTACTCCTATCAAGAATATGCTCGGGAAAGAAATCGCATATATGCTTTGTTTTGGTCGTGATGGTGCTATGCTTGCAGCTCTTGGTGATCAGACAAGATTGACTGATAGTATGGTTGAAGCTATTGAAATTGCGCATAATGAAATTGCAAAACCTGGAGATGTTGTTCTTCTTGCTCCTGCATGTGCAAGTCTAGATCAGTTCAAGAGTTTTGAAGAACGTGGTGATGTTTTTGCCGAAAAGGTAAGGATGCTTTAAATGAGCTTCTGGGCCAGATTACTTGGAAACAGTGACAAAAAATACAGGTTAAACGGGGTCATGTTTGATACCTGGTATATCGTTTTGCCGGCTATACTGACAGTTATCGGTCTGATCGCAATCTATTCTTCTTCCATCTATGTAAGTGTTGACAAGTTTGGCACTGATTCCCATTATCTGTTGAAACAGCTGGGATTCTGTTTTGGATCTTTTGTTCTGTATATGATGCTGCTTAATGTCAGCACAAAACAATGGTATGAGTTGGGAAGATTTAAGATAGTGAGCCTAGTCATAGTACTGAGTCTTCTGGTCGTGTTTGTAGGGCGAGATATAAATGGAGCCAAGCGTTGGTTGTCGCTGGGGTTCTGTAATATTCAGCCTTCCGAGTTCATGAAGCTGGCTCTAATTCTTTTTGTTTCAGGCTATATTCATCGGCATTACGATGAAATTAGGCGCTTTAAGTGCAATCTGCTGATATCTATTCCTTTTTTACTGTTTGTGGCAATTCTGTATCTCCAGAGAGATATGGGAACAATGGTGATTATTGCCATCATTCTCGGGGTTATTCTTTTTATTTCTGGGATGCAGTGGAAGTATATATTTCCGGTTTGTATCCTTGGACTGCTCGGCGTTCTGTGGCTGATACAGGATCCGTATCGAATGGGAAAAATAGTAAGTTTTCAGGATCCTTTTGTGACTAGAACAGGTACAGGTTTCCAGTTGAGTATGTCTTTGATTGCCATCGCTAAAGGCGGACTGTGGGGACAGGGGTTAGGTAATAGTGAAATCAAACTAAGTTATATACCTGAACCGCATACTGATTTTATTATGTCCATTGTCAGTGAAGAATGCGGATTTATATCGGTTCTGGTTATTTTTGCACTTGAACTAATGTTGATAGTAAGAAGTTTCTTTATGGGATTCGAAGCCCTGAGATCAAAAACTGACTGCAATTATTTTCAGGGATTCTGTGCAATAGGCATAGCTACCTGGTTTGGTGTTCAGTGTATTATCAATATGGGGGTAATCTGTGCCCTGTTTCCTACCAAGGGTCTGACAATGCCTTTTATCAGTTATGGTGGTACCAGCCTTATTTCTTCGGTTATAGCAGTATGTATTCTATTAAGAATCAGCTATGAACGAAAATTAAGTTATGTCAACAGAATACGAAAGGCACAGATTAGATATAAGCAGGTTAATAAACGCGTTCGTGCTGAAAACAAAGATGGTGCACAGAACGTTTAAACATAGGACTAAATGATGAAAAAGATTCTTGTTATGGCCGGTGGAACGGGGGGACATGTCTTTCCCGGACTTGCAGTGGCAAAGGAACTTTCTGAAAAGCATAATTTCGAAGTGCTTTGGTTGGGAACCAAAGAAAGGATGGAAGCAGATCTTGTACCTGCACATGGTTTTAAAATTGAATTTATCAAGATCAGCGGTTTAAGAAGAAACGGCTTGTTAAGGAAGCTTGGAGCGCCGTTTACCATCCTGAGAGCTGTTTTTGAAGCACTTAAGGTTATCAGAAAGTTTAAGCCTGATGTTGTTCTGGGTATGGGAGGATATGCTTCAGGCCCAGGTGGAATTGCCGCAAAGTTATGTGGAATACCATTGGTTCTTCATGAACAGAACGCTTCTCCGGGAATAACAAACAGAATTTTATCAAAAATAGCTGATAAAGTGCTTTTAGGTTTTCCAGGTGCTATTTCTGGAAAAAAAGTCGAGTATATCGGTAATCCCGTGCGTGCGGAAGTTGTGGCTTTAAACGGCAGATTACCAAAAGATTTTAATCATGAGAATTTAAACGTTCTGGTAATAGGCGGTAGTCTTGGAGCTAAGGCTCTTAACGATCTGGTTCCTAAAGCTGTTGCATTAGCCAATAAGAATGGAGCGAGAATACATATTACTCACCAGACAGGTAAAGGGAACAGTTCTGGTGTGGATGCGGTATACAGAAGTCTTGAGGTTGAAAATTTTACTGTATGTGATTTTATTTCCGATATGGCTTCTGCATATTCTGCAAATGACGTGATTATATGTCGTGCTGGTGCTTTAACCCTTGCTGAGGTGTCTGCAGCTGGAATGCCTGCCATTTTTGTCCCCCTCCCAACTGCAGTAGATGACCACCAGACCAAAAATGCAAGGTATCTGTCTGATAATGGCGGAGCTGTGTGTATGTCTCAGTCACAGCTGACATCTGAGAAATTGGCTGACATACTCAAGGACTGGTCTGATAATCGTGGTAAAATCAGTGAAGTGAGCAGAATTGCGGGCAGTATGGCCAAACTGGATGCCACCGAGGCTGCGGCGAAGGTGTGTATGGAATTAGCTGATAAGGCTTCATAAAATATTAATTCGGAGTATTTATGGCAAAAACAGATTTTGAAGTCCCTCAAATGCATAAGGTTCATCGTATCCATTTTGTCGGCATCGGTGGTGCCGGTATGAATGGTATTGCTGAAGTATTGGCTAATGAAGGTTATGAAGTTACCGGCTCGGATATTATGGCGAGCAGTACTACCAAGCATCTTGAAAGCAAGGGTATTAAGGTTTTTATCGGACATGACAGTAAGAATGTTGAACATGCAAGTGTTGTAGTTATTTCAAGTGCAATCAAAAAAAACAATCCGGAATGGATCAGAGCAATTGAGTTAAGAATTCCTGTTGTACGCAGAGCTGAAATGCTTGCTGAACTTATGAGATATCGTTTTGGTATTGCCGTTGCCGGAACCCATGGAAAAACAACAACTACAAGTCTTATCTCAAGTATATATGCTCAGGCAGGGCGTGATCCTACTTTTGTTATAGGCGGACTTTTAAACAGTGCCGGTGTTAATGCCAGACTAGGTACCGGGCGTTACCTTATAGCAGAAGCTGACGAATCAGATGCATCTTTCCTGCATCTTCAGCCTATGATGTCTGTAGTTACAAACATTGAAGAAGACCATATGGATACATATGGTGGAGATTTTGCCAAATTAAAAGCAACTTTTATTGAATTCTTACATAATCTTCCTTTTTACGGAGTTGCCGTTGTATGTAACGATGACCCTGTGATCAGAGAACTTCTTCCTCAGATCGGCAGAAGCGTAATAACATATGGCGCCAGGGAAGACAGTGATGTAAGAGTTTTTGATTTTAAGCAACATACTGACAGTTCAACTTTCAAGGTTAAGAGAAAGGACGGCTCCGTTCTTGATATTAAACTTACAATTCCGGGATTCCATATGGCTCTCAATGCAGCAGCAGCTATTGCTGTGGCAACAGAAAGCGAGATTGATGACAAGTCAATTATCGATGCCCTAGGGTCATTCCAGGGTGTGGGCAGAAGATTTGAACAGTATGGTGAATTTGAAACAGGCAACGGCAAGGTAATGCTTGTAGATGATTATGGACATCATCCAAGTGAAGTTAGAGCAACCATCAATGCCGTACGTGCAGGATGGCCGGATCGCCGTTTGGTAATGATTTTCCAACCGCACAGATATACAAGAACCCGTGACTGTTTTGAAGATTTTATTGATGTTCTTGGACTTGTGGATGAACTGATTCTGCTTGACGTTTATCCAGCTGGAGAAGATCCTATTGTAGGTGCTGACGGGCGCTCATTATGTCGCTCCATAAGATTAAGGGGTAGAGTAGAACCTTATTTTGTATCTTCAGCCGATGAAGTTCCTCAAACCGTCGCTGATGTTATTAAAGATGGTGATATTCTGCTTACTCAGGGAGCAGGTAATGTTGGCAAGCTGGCAAAGGTACTTGCTGAATATAAGCTTGATATTGCCAAAATGAAGGAAAGAAAGTAACTGTGGCCAGAAATAAAAACGTGCAGCAAAAATATTCAGGAGTAACCAGAGGATCATATATTCTCGGGGTGCTGTTTTTTATTGCTGTGCTTGTTTTTGATTTTTGTTTTATAAAAAAGGTGTATACCGTCATGACTGATGTTGACGGTATCCCTGTCAGGCAGATTCAGATCAAGGGGGATCTGAATTACATGACCAAGCAGGATGTTGAAGAATTTTTTATGGCAAATCCGGAAAGCCACAATCTGTATACCATGGACTTGTTTCAGATGCGTTCATATATGGAGACAATGCCTTGGATAAACCGGGTTACCATGCAGAAGAAATTACCTGATATTCTTACTCTCAATATTACTGAACACAAGCCACTGGCTCTATACAATGATGGTATTTTAGTGGCTGACTGGAGTGTGATTCATCCTAAGAATACGAATCTCTTAAAAGAAAGCCCTGCATTGTTCGGTCCGGAAAAATTGGCTCGTTCAGTTTATGAGATGTATTGTGATGTTAATATATTCTTGGAAAGAGCAGGTTATCATGTTTATGAACTTGGTATAAATGATAACAATATTTGGAGTCTGAGGCTTTCTGACGGTGTAAGGCTGATACTCGGGAATAACGATGATATCGGATTTACAACTGATCAGAACAATGTGTTTATGTGGAGATTGAATAATTTTATAGAAGCGTATCCACATATTGAAAATAAAAATACTATAGAATATGTTGACTTGCGATATGATACCGGTATTGCAGTTAAGTGGAAAGACATAAGCGGACAGTAATGATGGCAGCCAACGAATTAAATAAAATCACTACACAGGATTACATAGTATCCATTGATTTGGGAACCAGTGAAATTAAAGTTTGCAGCGCAATCCTGTATGATGATGACAGTATTAAAATTATTGGCTACGGTAAATGCAAAACAACGGGCATGAATGCTGATGGCATTGTTAGCATGGATAAATTGAAAGAGAATATCTCAATTGCCTACAATATGTCGCATAATACTGTAACTAGATCCTATGACGAAAACACTCTGCCAAAGATTAATAATCCAAGAGTTTTTGTGTCTGTACCAGGACGTTTTATCACTTACAAGAACAACACCGGATCGTGTGAACTTCGTCGTGGTCCAATTACGGAAGATGATATCGCAAGGGCCAATGATGTAGCCAATTCTCTGAAAATTAAGGACTATGAACTGATAACGGCAATTCCTAATTATTATCAGGTAGATTCTAACGAAAGAGTTGAAGACCCTCTTGACATGACGGGAGGTCAGCTGAGATCGTTTATTCATCAGGTGTATGCACAGACTTCTTTTTTAGACAACATAAGAAGATCTTTATGCTGTATAGAGACGGAGTATGCTCCTGAATTTGTATTTAGCGGACAGGCAACTGCATATGTGGCAACGACCGATACAGAAAAGAAGTTTGGTGTATGTGTGCTTGATATAGGTAAGAGCAGTACCGGGATTACTATTTTTGATCAGGGACACTGCATATACGTAGGATCCTGTCCGTATGGAGCCGATAAGATTACTCAGAATATTGCCGTTACTTACGGATTAAGTGAAAGAACGGCAGAAAAATTAAAATGCGATTATGGTTTTGCAATTTCCAATAACTGTATTACAAACAAATGTATTCGCATTGACAAGAATGGTCAGGCTCAGGCAAGATCAATAAATCAGGGAGATCTGGCGGAATCTATTGAGGCCGGATACAGCCAGCTTATTATGAAGGTGCTGACTACTTTAAACGAAGTTAATGTGTCAAATGGTGAATTATCATTAGGTGCTGGTTTCGTTATAACAGGTGGCGGTGCAGAGATAAAGTGTCTTGATGAATGTGTTTCAAAGATATTTACCAAAAATGGACTTGGTGCGTATGCCAAGAAAATTAGAATTCATCAGGTAGATAAAGAAAAGATTGAAGGACTCAGTGATGCCATAAACCCATATTCCGGTTGTGCTTCTCTTGGTCTTATTCGTTTTAGTGAGATTCTTGAAAGTCACAAAAAAGCGAGAGAGCAGAGTGGAATGATTGGAAATCTGAAACAGAAAATAACAGAGTGGTGGAATGGAAACATGTAGGATTCCATGTTGGTTCACTCTTTCTTTTGTGTGATCCGACTAATAATTCTATGTGCATGGGCTTCAGTGGGATCATGCACTTATTTTAAATAAAATATAGTAGATAATAACTTTACTTTCTGATATATAGTTATCATGCAATTGTGTACACATTGCAAAAGGATTGTTTATTGTTGTTATTTGCATTATGTATTAACGCAAAATTTAATAGTCTGGTGAGTTTTGATTCAGTATTTGTTCTTCTCATCAGGTTCTGTAAAGCTTTACGGTTAAGTTTATGATTTGTGAGCACCAAATCATGTTTGGAGTTGTGTTTTAAAATGACTGATATTTTACACGCGGCAGATGCATCTGCTGATATCGAGAATGAATACGTACCTGCCGACAATGGCAAGGCTGTAATCAAGGTAATTGGTGTTGGTGGCGGTGGCGGTAACACCGTACAGCATATGATTAATGAAGAAGTTGCCAATGTCGATTTTCTGGTTGTGAATACTGATTTGCAGGCTCTGAATTCAAACACTGCCAAGAACAGAATTCAGATTGGCGTGAATACAACTCGCGGTTTAGGTTCCGGATCAAACCCTGAAATTGGTAGAAATGCTGCGGAGGAAAGCAGAGAAGTTCTTCGTGAAAATATCGGTAAGTGTGATATCGTGTTTATTACTGCCGGTATGGGTGGCGGTACTGGTACAGGTGCGTCACCTGTTATTGCAAATGTTGCCCGCAAGGAACTCGGTGCACTGACTGTAGCTATTGTTACAAAGCCGTTCTCATTTGAAGGTAAAAAACAGTTAATCAAGGCAGAACAGGGTATTGAAAAGTTAAGAGAAGAAGTTGATGCTCTGATTGTTATTCCTAACGATAAGCTGTTAAAGTACCTCCCTAAGAATATTTCTTTGGTTCGTGCTTTCCAGGAGTGTAACAACGTATTAAAGAGAGCTGTTCAGGGTATTGCTGATGTGATTGAAAAGTGTGGCCTTCAGAATCTCGATTTCAATGATATCAGAACCATGCTGTTACGTTCAGGTACTGCTCTTATCGGCATGGGTGAAGGTGAGGGTGAAGATGCTGTTGAACAGGCAATTATGAATGCTGTCAACTGTCCGTTGCTTGAAGACTTCTCAAACTGCAGAGCCCGCGGTATTATCGTCAATATTACAATGAACGAAGAGCTGGGTCTGGATAAGTACAATAAACTTGGTTCTCTTCTTCAGACAAGTTACGGTACAGAGGATTCAGATACCAAGTTCGGTTGCGTAATTAATCCTAACATGAAACCTGATGCAGTACATGTGACCATTGTACTGGCAGGTTTGACAGAAGTGGATAAGCCTGCTTCAGAAAATATTAATAACATTCTTGCCAAATCTTTGGGAACAGGCGGAGATAATGGTGAAAATACCGGTTTATCAAGCATGTTCTTAAATTCATCTCTCAATCAGAATTCAGATTTTTCTGGTCAGGATGATGTATTGAATGATGTATCTAAGGTTTCTAAGAATGACACTTCTGACAGTTCATGTGAATTACCAGCATGGCTGACAAAAAAATCAAACTAATTTGAAATATTATTTCTGATGTAGATTAATAAAAAAGGGAGATGCGGTTCTCCCTTTTTTTATGATTGGTTAATAATTAAGCAAATCAAGTAGAAAAAAAGTTGGTTAATTATGAAATATTAGCTGATTTTTTGATGAAAATATGAATGTCTGAGATTTTTTTGATATAATGATGTCAGTTGATGTTCATCACATCTTTGTTTAGACGGTGGTTATCGATTGAAATTTTTTTAGATAATTACTGTCATAGTTGATAGGGTGCGTTTATAACTAATATCCCTGATGTTCAATTAAATTAAGAGCCGTAGATTATGATGATTAGACAGCGTACAATCAAAAAGGAAGTTTCTGCTTCCGGTATTGGTTTGCATTCAGGCAAGAAAGTTTCGATGACTTTCAAACCTGCACCTGCGAATACTGGTATTGTATATGTTCGTTCTGACCTTAGTCCAAAGGTTTACATGAAAACCTCTGCCGAAATGGTAAGAGATACTGAGTTATGCACAGCGATAATCAGTGATGACGGTGCACGTGTTGCAACTATCGAACATCTGAGTGCCGCTTTAAGTGCAACAGGTATTGATAATCTTTACATTGAAGTCAATGCACCTGAATTACCTGTGATGGATGGTTCAGCTCAGCCATTCATATACCTGCTCGAAAGTGCAGGTATTGAAATCCTTTCTGCTCCTAAGAAATTCATTAAGGTTCTGAAAAAGGTCAGAGTTGAACTTGATGATAAGTGGGCAGAGTTATGTCCTACCAAGGCGGGTTTTAAACTGGATCTTCAGATTGATTTTAATCATCCTGCAATGGATAAGTCCATGCAGCACTATAAGCTTGATTTTAATGGAGATCGTTTCTTAAGTGATGTTAGTCGTGCAAGAACTTTCTGTTTTATGAAGGATGTTGAATTCATGCATGCGCATAACCTTGCTTTAGGCGGAAGTCTTGATAATGCTGTGGTAATGGACGATTTCCATGTGATGAATCCTGAAGGCCTGCGCTATCCAAATGAGTTTGTTAAGCATAAAATGCTTGATGCTATAGGAGACCTTTATATGTCTGCTCAGAGCATTGTTGGTGAGTTCAAGGCATATAAAACAGGTCATCACCTTAATAACATGTTGTTAAGAGCGCTTTTAGCTGATGCGACAGCTTATAACCTGATAACAATTGAAGATGGCAAGCAGGGGCTTGAACAGAACAGATTCATTGAAGAGGTTCATGTTCATGACACGGACGCTGTAATAGCTTAAAACCTTAAAAAATCTGCCGGCAGGCAGATTTTTTTTATGGTAAATGAATTTTAATTTTCATATAAAATAAGGAAACTGGTAATGGTGTCCGGTCTCATAAACGGAATTCCAATTATTACTGATGGATGGTTGAGTTCCGCAAAAAAAATCCCTTCCAGAAATTTTAATGCCAGACCTGACAATGAGATCAGTCTTCTGGTTATTCACAATATTTCATTGCCGCCAAAAAAATTCGGTGGAGAGTATGTTGAGAAATTTTTTACGGGACAGCTGCCTGTAGAAGATGATCCTTATTTTGAAACGATTAAAGATCTGGAAGTTAGTTCTCACCTGTATATAAAAAGAACGGGGGAAGTGGTTCAGTTTGTATCATTTCTTGAAAGAGCCTGGCATGCCGGCAAGTCATGTTTTAATGGAAGAAACGCCTGCAATGATTTTGCTGTAGGTATAGAACTTGAAGGAGCTGACGATATACCATACACAGATGAACAGTATTTAAGTCTTGAACAGGTTACCAAAGTTCTTATGAATTCATATCCGAAAATCACAGTTGACAGAATCGTAGGACATGAACACATCGCTCCGGACAGAAAAACAGATCCGGGACAGGCTTTTGACTGGAAGAGATTTATTGATTCACTGACAAGGTAATAAAGCCTGTAACATCTTGTAATATTTAAAAACAGATTTGTAATATGATTTCTCTGTTTTTTGATTACAATTATAAGTAATAAAACATTGTTATTATTTTCTCAATCCGGATTAACCGGAAAGGGGGTATTATGTTAAAGTTTGCTCGTATGTTGCTGCTTTCATGCTTTGTCTTGATAGGCATGACCGGTGTGGCTAATGCTCAGGTGTCCGTATCTGTTGGTGGAGGCGGAGCAGGTATTTACGTTGGACCTGATTATCCACCACCACCTCCTCCTGTTTATGGGCCTAGACCAATAGTTATAGCTCCGGTTCCGGTGGGGCCAGGATTTCATCATCACCATCATCACATGCCGCCTCCACCACCTCATCATCACCATCACCATCATCATGGTTATTATGAGCCGTATTATGGTCCAAATCCTCATCATTCCTACTTTGGACCTAATCCTCACGGACATCATCGCTAACAAATGCGTTCTTGAGAAAATCGGAAGTAAAACTTCCGATTTTTTTTATTTATTACATAAATGATTAGATAAATATCCACATATGAGTGAAATCAAATATAATGAGAAAAATTTTCGTTATGTAATTTTTCGGTGTTTTATTTTATAATCAAGCATTGGAAAACTTGATTTTTTGCCATGTTGATATTTACGCATCATGATTTAAATTACTGATTGTTATTTTGATAAGCTTAAATATCTGATGAAATGTTTAAAAAGATTCCGCGCGGAAGGCAAGGAATGCATGGTTTAAGTAAATTCTCTTTAGTTCAGGCTTATATTTAAGGAGCACATAGTGTTAGATTCATATCATGCTAAGGTTGAAGAACGTGCCAAAATTGGTGTGGTTCCAAAGCCATTAACCGTCGATGAAGTAGCTGAAGTTGTAACTCTTCTTCAGAATCCTCCAGCAGGCTCAGAAGAAGAACTTGTTTCTCTTCTTGAGAACAGAATTCCTCCTGGGGTAGACGAAGCTGCCAAGGTTAAAGCTGATTTTTTAACTAATGTGGCTGTAGGTGCTCTTAAGAGTCCTCTGATTTCAGCTGTGAGAGCTGTTGAGCTTCTTGGAACCATGCAGGGTGGATATAATGTCGCTTCATTGATTAACTTTTTAGAATTAGAAGAACTTGCTCCTACTGCTGCTAAGGCGTTGTCACATACCTTACTGATTTTTGATGCTTTTGATCAGGTTGCTTCTTTAGCTGATAAAGGCAATGAATATGCAAAGGCTGTTATTAAGTCATGGGCTGATGCAGAATGGTTTACTTCTCGTCCACAGCTTGCAGAGAAAGTTACACTGACAGTGTTCAAGGTTCCTGGTGAAACCAATACCGACGATCTGTCTCCTGCACCAGATGCATGGAGCAGACCTGATATTCCTCTTCATGCTATGGCTATGTTGAAGAATGCCCGTCCTGGTATTACTCCGGATGAAGATGGGGTTACAGGCCCTGTATCATCAATCAACAGCTTAAGAGAAAAGGGATATCCTTTAGTATATGTTGGGGATGTTGTTGGTACAGGTTCTTCAAGAAAGAGTGCAACCAACAGTGTACTGTGGTTCATGGGTAATGATATTCCTTTTGTGCCTAACAAGCGTGCCGGTGGTTTTGTTTTTGGTGGCAAGATTGCTCCTATCTTCTTTAATACAATGGAAGACGCAGGTGCATTACCTGTTGAAATGGACGTAACATCAATGAATACAGGTGATGTTATCGATGTTTACCCTTATGAAGGTAAGGTTACCGCTCATAATGATTCTAAAGTGTTATCAACCTTCTCTTTAAAGACTCAGGTGCTGCTTGACGAAGTGAGAGCCGGTGGACGTATTCCTCTCATCATTGGTCGTGGCTTGACTGCTAAGGCAAGAAAATATCTGAACCTTGGTCCTAGTGATGTGTTTGTAATGCCTAAGGAAGTAGAAGATAATGGCAAGGGATATACTCTTGCACAGAAGATTGTTGGTAGAGCATGCGGTGTTGCCGGTGTAAGACCAGGCAGTTACTGCGAACCAAAGATGACTACTGTAGGTTCTCAGGACACTACCGGTCCTATGACAAGAGATGAACTCAAGGATTTGGCATGTCTTAATTTCAGTGCAGATCTTGTAATGCAGTCATTCTGTCATACTGCAGCATATCCAAAGCCTGTTGATGTTGTTACCCATGATACTTTACCTAAGTTTATAGAGGAAAGAGGCGGTGTTGCATTAAGACCGGGTGATGGCGTAATTCACAGCTGGTTAAACAGAATGGTTCTTCCTGATACTGTTGGTACAGGTGGCGATTCTCATACCAGATTCCCAATGGGGGTTTCATTCCCTGCTGGTTCAGGTCTTGTTGCTTTTGCCGCTGCAACCGGCGTTATGCCTCTTGATATGCCTGAATCAGTTCTGGTTAAATTCAAGGGAACAATGCAGCCTGGTATTACTTTAAGAGATCTTGTTCATGCCATTCCTCTTAAAGCCATTGAAATGGGACTTCTTACCGTAGAGAAGAAGGGAAAGAAGAATATTTTCTCAGGCAGAATTCTTGAAATTCAGGGCTTGCCAGATCTTAAGGTTGAACAGGCATTTGAACTTGCTGATGCGTCTGCTGAAAGATCTGCTGCAGGCTGTACTGTAGCTCTGAACAAAGAACCTCTAATTGAATACATTAAGTCTAATATCACTCTGCTTAATTGGATGATCAAGGAAGGCTATCAGAGCAAGGACACTCTTGCAAAGCGTGTTAAGGCAATGGAAGCTTGGCTGGCAAATCCTGAGCTGTTAAAGGCTGACGATGATGCTGAATACGCAGCTGTAATTGAAATCAATATGGATGAGATCAAGGAACCAATTCTCTGCGCTCCTAATGATCCTGATGATGCGAGAACTTTAAGCGATGTTGCTGGAAAGCAGATTGATGAAGTATTTATCGGTTCATGTATGACTAACATTGGTCACTACAGAGCTGCGGCTACCATTCTGGAAAAGTGCAAGAATCAGTTACCTGTAAAGCTTTGGATAGCTCCTCCTACCAAGATGGATCGTGCTGAAATCATTCATGAAGGTCTTTACAGTGTATTTGGAAAGGTAGGTACTCGTTGTGAAATACCTGGTTGTTCATTATGTATGGGAAATCAGGCTCGTGTGGCTGATAATGCTACTGTTATTTCAACTTCAACCCGCAACTTCCCTAATCGTCTGGGACAGGGAGCTAATGTTTATCTTGCTTCAGCAGAATTGGCAACAGTTGCTTCTGTTTTAGGAAGAATCCCGACCAAGGAAGAATACCTTGAAGGTGTTAAGGCTCTTGACGGTAAGAAGGACAAGGTATACTCATACCTGAAATTTAATGAAATGCCTGAGTATACTGCCTAATCTGAAATAGGAGTATTCTGGACAAGGGCTGTTTCCATGGATGAAACAGCCCTTTTTTGTTTATCTGCTGATCGTTATGCACATGTTTGGGGCGTTTCTTTATTTATTGTGCACATATTTAAAAGTTAGTGACTGTATTTACAAGTTTAATCGCTTTTTGTGAGTTTGAATTATGGCACGTTCTTTGAATGAATATTAGAGTGTATTTTTGGTGAGGAGTGAACCATGAAACTTATAAGCGCTATTATTAAGCCATTTAAATTGGACGATGTCAGAGAAGCTGTTTCTGAACTTGGAATTGAAGGTATGACAGTTACTGAAGTGAAGGGCTTTGGTCGTCAGAAGGGACATACAGAACTATACAGAGGGGCTGAATATCAGGTTGATTTTCTTCCTAAGGCCTTGCTGGAGGTTGTTGTCAAGGATGAGATCTGTGAAGAGGTGGTGGAGAGTATTGTAAAAGCCGCCAAGACAGGCAAGATCGGTGACGGAAAGATTTTTGTGTATAACTGTGAACATGTAGTCAGAATCAGAACCGGTGAAACGGATGATGACGCTCTCTAGCAGTTATTAGCTAATTCGGTTTTTATTCACATTCATTTGTCCTGTATTGAATACAGGACTTTTTTAAACTTTTATGCATTTTAGATTTATAGGATGCATTTTTGTTTAACAGATGAAAATGGAAACTAATATGTCAGTTTTCAAATAAATCCCTGATGCTTTCATAGAGATCCACAATATCAACATCAATTTTTGGTGTTACAAATATTGTGTCATCTCCTGCAATGGTACCCAGAATACCTTCTGCCTTTCTTACAGAATCTAGCATTCTGGCAATCATCTGAGCGCTTCCGGGACTTGTATGAATGACAATGATGTTGTTGTTATGCGCAATGTCTAAAACAAGTGATTTGATAGTCTTGTCTATGGTTGGAATGCCTGTTTCCAAAGGAAGACAGTAAACCATAACCATTTTGGCATTACGTCTGCGTACTGCTCCGAATTTGGTAAGCATTCTGGATACTTTTGACTGATTCATGTTAGAGAACCCTTTGGCAAGCAAAGCATCCGCAATCTCGGTTTGAGAGCTGTAGCATTCAGCCCCGAGTAATTCAAGAAAAACTCTTTCTAAAGAGTCTTGATTGTTTAGATCTTCCATTTTCATTACCTCAGATATCTGTCGAATTATAACAGGAATAGAACGGAAATGCATAATTATGCACTTTATTTGCATAATTTTTTATAGATGTAAAGGAAAAATGATTTATTGAAGTGACGCAAATTTATTAAAGTTGATTTGTATCACGTTTAACAAAAAAGAAAATTCAAAAATAAAGGTGATATGAGCTCAAAAATTTGAATTTAGACGTCATTTTAAGGTGCTAAATATAGCAGTTATTATTGTTTTAGAGTAATATACTCGAATTGAATATTAGTGTATAAGAATAAGTAAAAATTACAGAGGATCCGTAATAATGAAAATTGCAGTTTTAGGTGCAGCAGGTGGTATTGGCCAGCCGTTATCTCTTCTTTTGAAAAACCAGTTACCAAAAGGTTCTGAATTATCTCTTTATGACGTTGCTCCATCAACCCCTGGCGTAGCAGTTGATTTAAGCCACATCCCTACCAATGTATCAGTTGAAGGTTTTACCGGTGACGAAGGTCTGGTAAAGGCTGTTTCTGGTGCCTCTGTTGTTGTTATTCCAGCCGGTATGGCCAGAAAGCCAGGTATGGATCGCAGTGACTTGTTCAAGTTTAATGCCAACATTGTTAAGGGATTGGTAGAAGCAGTTGCCAAGCATGCACCAAAGGCTTGTATCGCTATTATCACCAACCCTGTAAACACAATGGTTCCATTAGCAGCCGAAGTATTAAAGAAGGCTGGTTGCTATGATAAGAAGCGCTTATTCGGTGTTACTATGCTTGATACCCTGCGTGCTGAAACATTCTGGGCTGATGCAACCAACAGCTGTCGTTGTTCAGCCAAGGTTCCGGTAATCGGCGGTCACAGTGGCACTACAATTCTTCCTTTATTCTCTCAGGCTGAAGGTTATGAAAAACTTTCTGCTGATCAGATTGAAAAGCTGACTCTTCATGTACAGAACGCTGGTACTGAAGTGGTTGAAGCCAAGGGGTCTGGTTCTGCTACTCTGTCAATGGCAGCTGCCGGTGCTCGTTTTGCATTAGCTATTGTTCGCGGTTTAAGCGGTGAAGAAAATGTTGTTGAACCAGCTTATGTTGAAAGCGAAACTGGTTATGCTTCATTCTTCGCTCAGCCTTTACTGCTCGGTACTGAAGGTGTTAAGGAATATCTGCCAATCGGCAAGTTAAGCTCTTTTGAAGAAAATGCTCTTAACGGTATGTTAGATATCCTTAAGAAAGACATTCAGCAGGGCGTTGATTTTGTAAACAACAACTAATTCTGGAGTATGTTTGAGTGAAAGGCCGTACTAAACTACGGCCTTTTTTGTTGTTTACATGAGTTCTGTAAAACATTACATAGTGAGATCTTTCATATATCTTGGTTAGCTTTCACTATTAAAATGTTGTCGCCTCAATTATAATGTGCTAGGTGTAAGATTAATTATTTTGTGTCTGGAAATACAGAGCCCAGATCTTTTTTATGGATTAAAAAATGTTTGAAAATTTAACTCAGAGATTGACTAAGACCCTGCGTAATATCACAGGACAGGGGAAATTAACAGAAGATAATATCAAGGATACTCTTCGTGAAGTTAGAATGGCTCTTCTTGAAGCAGACGTTGCCTTGCCGGTGGTTAAGGATTTTATTGCTGAAGTAAAGACCAAGGCTCTTGGTCAGGAAGTGAATCAGGCTCTTAATCCGGGACAGGAATTCGTAAAGATTGTTTTCGAAGAACTAAAGCTTGTTATGGGTGATGAGTGTGCGGAACTTAATCTTGCGACTCAGCCTCCTGCTGTCGTTCTTATGGCTGGTTTACAGGGTGCTGGTAAGACAACAACTGTTGCAAAACTAGCAAAGTACCTTAAAGACAGAGAAAAGAAGAAGGTAATGGTTGTGAGTGCTGACGTGTACAGACCTGCAGCTATTGAGCAGTTAAAGACTCTTGCTGAAACAGTAGGAGTGGAGTTCTTTCCGTCAACTGTTGAAGATAAACCTCTTGATATTGTCCGCAATGCCTTGGCATCAGCCAAGATTAAGTTCATGGATGTTTTACTTGTGGATACTGCCGGTCGTCTGCATGTGGACGAAGACATGATGAATGAAATCAAGGAAATTCATGCTGATATCAATCCGGTCGAGACACTATTTGTGGTGGATGCCATGACTGGTCAGGATGCCGCCAATACTGCCAAGGCTTTCAATGATGCATTACCTTTAACCGGTATTATTCTTACTAAGATGGATGGTGATGCCCGTGGCGGTGCGGCACTTTCTGTCCGTAAGATAACCGGAAAGCCTATCAAATTCCTCGGAGCTGGTGAAAAAATTGAAGCACTTGATCCATTCCATCCTGAACGTATGGCAAGTCGAATTCTTGACATGGGTGATATCTTATCTCTTGTTGAAGAGATGGAACGTAAGGTTGATAAGAAGCAGGCTGAAAAACTGGCAGACAAATTCAAGACCGGTAAGGATTTTGACTTCGATGATTTCAGAGCTCAGATTGTTCAGATGCGCAATATGGGTGGTATTGCCAGCATGCTGGATAAATTACCTGGCATGAGTGCTCTTCCAGACGAAATTAAGGATAAGGTAGACGATAAGATTATTTATCGAAAAGAAGCCATCATCAATTCAATGACCATTAAGGAAAGAAGACATCCGGAAATTATTAAGGCATCTCGTAAGAAGAGAATAGCAGATGGTGCTGGTGTCGAAGTTACCGAAGTAACAAAACTGATAAGAGAGTTTACTCAGATGCAGCACATGATGAAACGTCTGCAGAGTAAGGGCGGGCTTCGTAAGATGCTTAATCTGGTGAAGGATCTTATGCCTGCCGCAGGTTTCAAGATGCCTCCTCAACAGTAAAAAATTATATTTGCTCTAAAAGCCATTGCTGATTGCAATGGCTTTTTTAATTTTTTCCATAAAAAATTTAGATATTGTGCAAATTTTACTTGATTAATTCTCAAAAAAAGTTAAAATTTTTCAACCTATTTTGTATATGGCGACATTGTTTTGTCAGTTAATTAACCTTATATAGAGGAAAATATGGTAGTTATTCGTTTACAGCGTGGTGGTTCTAAAAAGCGTCCATTTTATCACGTAGTAGTTGCTGATTCACGTCGTGCTCTCAGCGGTAGATACATCGAAGACATCGGTTTCTACAATCCGATTGCTCAGGGCAATGAAGTTAAGCTCAATCTTAACCTTGACAAGGTTGCTGAATGGGTTGGCAAGGGTGCTCAGCTTTCTGATCGTGTAAAGAAGCTCGTTAAGGATGCCAAGGCTAACGCTTAAGTTGATGCTGATGGTATTTGATTACCACGGTTTTTTAACAGAGTGATGAGATATAGGGATTAGTATGGATAAAGAAGTACCTGAAGTAATGGGCCGTTTTGGTGCCGTTTTTGGAATCAAAGGCTATATTAAGGTTTTTTCTTATACAGAGGATCCTGAAAGTCTTTTTAGCTATAAGCCCTGGTTTTATCGTAAGCCAGGCGGGCAGTGGCAGAGTATAGAAATAACAGATGCAAAGCCACATGCTGACAGCTATATCGTGAAAATCAAAGGTTTTGATGTTCGCGAGGTAGTTCAGGGCTTTACAGGTAGTGACATTGGTATACTCCCTAGCTCCTTACCTAAATTGCCTGAAGGAGTTTTCCGTTGGATCGAGCTTATCGGTCTTAGGGCAGTTACTCTGGATGGATATGATTTAGGTATCGTGTCTAACATGATGGAAACAGGGGCCAATGACGTGTTAGTTGTTAAGGCCAGAAAAGATGACAAGTATGAAATTAAGGAAAGACTAATACCTTATTTACCACATGTGGTAAAGAATGTTGATCTTGACGAAAAAGTAATACAAGTTGATTGGGAACCTGACTTCTAAACAGATTCGGTAATATGATGAGGTATTTATGAGGATTGGTGTAATTAGCATCTTTCCGGAAATGTTTCAGGCAATTACTGAATTTGGTGTAACAGGCAGGGCGGTAAAGCGTGGAATAATTTCCCTTTTTTGCATTAACCCAAGATCTTTTGCTTATGACAAACACCAGAAAGTGGATGAGCGTCCATTTGGCGGTGGTCCCGGCATGGTGATGATGGTTCAGCCTCTAAGAGATGCTATTCTTGAGGCCAAGAAACAGCTTCCGAATGCCAAGGTGATTTATATGTCACCTCAGGGGCGTAAATTTGATCATCAGGGCTGCGTAGAACTTGCTAAAAATGATGAACTAATCATTATTGCAGGCAGGTACGAAGGTATTGATGAAAGAATTATAGATAAATATGTCGATGAGGAATGGTCTGTTGGTGATTATGTCCTTAGTGGCGGTGAATTACCGGCTATGATTGTGGTTGATGCCGTGTCTCGTTTGATACCGGGAGTGTTGGGCGATGAACTGAGTGCTGTGGAGGATTCGTTTGCCACAGGACTTTTGGATTGTCCTCAATACACCAGACCACCAGAGATTGATGGACAGAAAGTTCCGGAAGTTCTTATGAGTGGAAATCACGAGAAAATAAGAAAGTGGAGATTAGAACAGTCTTTAGTCCGAACCTATGAAAGAAGGCCAGATATTTTAAATAACCTAGCTCTGACTGACGAGCAAGAAAAAATTCTTGCCCTTTATCTGCGAGAACGCAAGTCCAAGTAGATCGTAAGGTTGAACAGTAGAGAGTTATCAGTATATCCTAGGTAGGAATTTATTATGAATTTAATTGAACAAATTGAAAAAGAACAGATGCGTTCAGATGTTCCTGAATTTAGAGCAGGTGACACTGTACGTGTTCAGGTGCGTGTAGTTGAAGGTGAAAAGGAACGTTTACAGGCTTATGAAGGTGTTGTAATCGCTAAGCGTAATCGTGGTCTTCATTCTGCATTTACTGTAAGAAAGATTTCTAATGGTGAAGGTGTTGAACGTGTATTCCAGACCCACAGCCCATTAATTTCTTCTATTACCGTTACTCGTCGTGGTAAGGTTCGTCGTGCTAAACTTTACTACCTCCGTGAACGTACTGGTAGAGCAGCTCGTATCGCTGAAAGATTAGTTGTTAAGACCGGTGCGTCTGAAGAATAATCTTTAGTTAAGCTTATACAATCTAGGTTTTTGTGTTAGGGGAAATTTCTTAATTTCCCCTAATCTTTTTTTGCGTGTATATTTTTATGCATAAAAAAACAAGCACTGTTGTCAGAGCTTGTTTTGGTTCGGGAGTATTATCAAAAAATTATTAATTACTTCTTCTTGGTAGAAGTTTTGGTTGTTTTGGCTGCTGATTTGGCTGGGGCTTTTGCAGTAGTTTTAGCCTTTGCGGCTTTTGGCTTTGCTGCTGCCTTTACAGGAGCTTCTTCTGCTGAAGGTTCAGGAATATCAAAAGCAGAGTTATCGCCGTTGAACGGATTTGGAATGTAGTACTGAGCATCCCAATCGTTGTCATACTTTTCAGAATTGTCAGGCATAACGTACTGATATCTGTACTGATAGGTCTTCTTCAGATTTTCATCCTTGGCAATATCAACATTAACGGTGAAAGTACCATTCTTGTTGAGAGTTAATGCAACAGGTTCCCATGCATTGAAATCGCATAAGAGATAAATTTCCTTTGCATTCTGGGCTGCTTCCTGTGACACTTTGAAAGCAACCTTGAATTTATCTTTAAATTCCTTTACGGTAACGCTCATTAAAATTTCTCCTAATTTCAAAATTACGCAACTTAATATCAGTTATTATTATTAGATTTTATATTTTCTACTGATTGTCACTTATTAAGATAAATAATTATAAAAGAATTGTATATCACTAATTCTTAAAAGTATGATTAATGCTAATAAATTGAGGTGCTAATGATAAAATTTATCAATAAAACAGCAAAAAAATTTATTAAATTATCAGTATCTAAAATTTTTTAATAAATATAATTAATATCCTTAACTGACGACTAAAAAACATATTTATGATAATTCAGAAAGGAAATTATCAATGATTTGAGCTGTAAAAGATTTTCTTAAGTAAAAACCATATTGGTAATTGTTTTTAGTGCCTCCGCATGGTGCCAGAAGCACATTTTCGCCAATGTCCGATGTGATTGATTTTATCCCGTTGATAGCAATGAACTCCATAATTTCTTCCCATTCATCACGAAGAATGCGGTATTGTCTGTCATCAGGATGCCAAAGAAAACCTGTTCCGAAGTGCCTTTCTGCAAATATTATGGAAGGATCTCCTTCAACCGGCAACCACAAAACCTGTTTGATTTTATTGTAGAAGTTTGAATTTTCGAATGTTTGGTTACGGATATGTTGATGTTCTAGAATACAAACATGAGTATTTTGAGCAGGTCTGCAGTTTTTCAGAAGTGGAATGGTTTTCAGTTCAACATTAAGGTTAATAAAATCCTGCACTGGTTTTGCACCTGCTGTGGCTCCCAAGGCGATTTCAGCCAATTGGCCGATATAGCCTTTTGCATTTTTTGTATTGTATGGAAGAGGAATGTTCAATGCTGAAGCAAGTTCCCCGACTGTCATTCCGTTCAAAGCAATAACTCTGTGCATAAGTTCGTCAATACTGAAAGGTATCATCTGATGTTAATCCTGATATGAAAACCTGTTTATAAATATCACTGCATTACAATTATAAACAAATATTATGGCTTTCTCCCATTCCTAACTTCAAATGAGTCATAACGATATGTGATGTTCTGTATATGTGTTAGAATTGATATAGCATCGGAGTATAGTGATTTTTGAGGTGTATAAGTGATATACGGCGACGGTTTTAGACCTAACGTTGGTATTGTGATATGTAACCAGCAGGGGCAAGTTTTATGGGCTCGCCGTATCGGTCAGAATTCATGGCAGTTTCCTCAGGGGGGAATTAATGCCGGTGAATCGCCTGTTCAGGCCATGTATCGAGAACTCAATGAAGAACTTGGTCTGGTTAAAAGCGATGTTACCATTATTCATGTTTCTAAATTGTGGCACAAATACCAGCTTCCTCAGCGATTGGTAAGATGGAATGAGCGTCCCGTATGCCTCGGCCAGCGACAAAAATGGTTCCTTTTGCGGTTGTGTGAGCACGCAGAAAACAAAATTCAATTCAATTTATCCAGCACTCCGGAATTCGATAATTGGAGATGGGTCAGTTACTGGTATCCGGTAAGACAGGTTATTTCTTTTAAGAGAGATGTTTACCGAAAAATTTTAAAAGAATTTTCTGATTATGCTTTATTCGGCAAGGAAATACGAACTCCCAATGAAGATGAAACAGAGGTTGACAGTTCTGTTAAGAAAAGAAATTGGTATGGAAAACAGAGCCAGCAGCGTCATGTAAGGAGAAAATAATGCTTACAAAATTAAGATTGATAGTTGAGTCCTTTTTAGGTGAAAAGGATTTAAATAAGGCACTTAAGCTTGTGGTTGCAAAGACTCGTGAAGCTTTAGGTGTAGACTGCTGTTCAATATATATAGCCGATCACACCAGAGGACGGTACAGACTTGTTGCTACCGACGGTTTGAATAATGACTGTGAAGGTAAGGTTACTTTGCGTTTTGGTGAAGGACTTGTAGGTCTGGTAGGTAAGAAAAATACTATTCTTAATCTGGCTAATGCTCAGGAACATCCTAATTTCAAATACATACCGGAAATTGGAGAGGAAGAATTTAAATCCTTTCTTGGTGTTCCAATCAATTACAATGATCTGAATCTTGGTATTCTGATCATTCAGCAGAAGGAATCTAGACAGTTTGATGAAATAGAAGAATCTTTTCTAGTATCACTTTCTGCACATTTGTCCTCATCTCTGTATATAGCAGGGCAGAAGGATGAGACAGCCAATAATTCCGAACCTGTGAAGTGCACCTTCGGTTCCGGTGGTATTGCCATAGCAAGAGGTTGGGTGTGGCAGCCACATATGGAGTTGGAACAGGTTCTTCTGAAAAAAAATAATGACCGTGAAACTCAGGTTGAGCTGTTTCACCAGGCACTTTTTCAGTTGCAACTGGATCTTGATTCACTGACCCTTAAAGTTAATGATAATCTTAAGAACAGTGATATGAGTAATGTTTTCGATACATACCAGGATATTATTGAAGACAGTGATTTCAGCAACAAGATAGATGCTAAAATTTATGATGAAGGGTGGTCAGCTTCTTCGGCAGTTAAGCTTATTGCTGAAGAAATGATAGCTGACTGCAACAGTCAGAACAAGAAAGAACTGTCATTAGCGATTCGTGACCTGTCGCAGCGTCTTTTGTCCAGACTAGCACACAGTTATCTTGAAGAATTTGCATTTTCTGAACCTGTGATACTGTTGGCGGAGGAAATAACAGCAGCACTTATTGCTGAACTGCCTCGTGAAAGAATTGCAGGTATTATCTCTCTTAAGGGAAGTGCTAATTCCATAGCGGCTATACTTGCCAAGAATATGAACATTCCTACACTGATGGGAGTTGATTTGCCTCTGTCCAAGTTAGACAGACATTTATTTATTCTTGATGGTAACCGAGAGGAACTTTTTGTTGATCCTCCTGTAGGCATAATAACTGAATACAGGGGTAATATTCTTAAGGATGAAGAGAATACACGACTGTTTATTGCTGAACAGAATGAACCTGCCGTTACTTCTGATGGCGTTAAGATAAGTGTCGAATTAAACGCTGGATTAAATTTTGATAAGGAGTCGGAAGCGGTACTTTCGATGATTGACGGCGTTGGCCTTTATCGTACTGAAGTTGAATTTATGATGCATAATACATTTCCTACAGAACTGGAGGAATGTATTCATTATGAAGAATTTCTCAAGAGTTTTGCATCCACAAGAGTTCGTATGAGAACCATGGACGTCGGTGGGGATAAACCTCTACCGTACATGCCGTTTAACGAAGCTAATCCGTTCCTTGGATGGAGAGGTATACGCATAAGTCTGGATAAGCCTGATTTGCTTCGCACTCAATTCAGGGCAATGCTTAAGGCGAACAGAAAGTACGAAAATCTTGAAATAATGCTTCCTATGGTATCCAGTCTTGAAGAAGTGATAAAAAGTAAGGAAATTTTGGAGCAGGCCTATAAGGAAATCTGTGAAGAGTACAGTTCTGTTGTAGCTCATCCGAAACTTGGTGCCATGATAGAAGTTCCTGCTGCTATGTTTTTATTGGAAGATCTTGCTGAGTATCTGGATTTCTTCTCCATAGGTAGTAATGACCTCACTCAGTATACTTTAGCGGTAGACAGAAATAATCCACGTGTTTCCAAGCTTTATGACTGTTTTAATCCTGCCATGGTTAGGGTATTATGGCGCTTATACCGTATATGTGTACAAGAGTTGAATCGTCCGTTGGCAATGTGCGGAGAAATGGCCGGAGATCCGTTGGGAGCAATTCTGCTTATTTCAATGGGATATCGTGAGTTAAGTATGAATTACACAGAAATAGCCAGAATTAAGTATGTCCTTCGCAGGGTTGACACTAAAGAGCTCTCAGATATATTCAAGAAAGCCATTAAGCTGTCAGATACCGCAGCAATCAAGCAAATGTATGTGGATTATCTTAAAGAAAAAGGTCTTTCGGATATTCTGAATATCAAATAGATGATTTTTTAAGAAAAAAGCTGTCGTAATGACAGCTTTTCAATAAGGATTTTTTAATGAAAAAATATTTAGATTTATTACAGCATATTATGGACAACGGTACTGTGAAAACCGATAGAACAGGTACCGGGACAAAGTCTGTTTTTGGATATCAGATGCGCTTTAACATGCAGGATGGTTTCCCTTTACTGACAACAAAAAAATGTCATACAAGATCAATAATCCATGAATTATTATGGTTCCTTAACGGAGATACAAACATTAAATATCTTCATGACAATAAAGTTACAATATGGGATGAATGGGCTGATGAAAACGGGGATCTTGGGCCTGTGTATGGCTATCAGTGGCGTTCATGGCCAACTCCGGATGGTAAGCATATTGATCAGATTTCCAACGTAATACAGCAGATAAAGAATACTCCTGACAGCCGTCGTATGATCGTTTCAGCATGGAATGTAGCCTGTATCGATGATATGAAATTACCTCCATGCCATGCGATGTTTCAGTTTTATGTTGCTGATGGTAAGTTAAGTCTGCAGCTGTATCAGCGCAGCTGTGACACATTCCTGGGGCTGCCTTTTAATATTGCCAGTTACTCAATGCTGCTTCATATGGTTGCTCAGCAGTGTGATCTGATTCCATACGAATTTGTTTGGACGGGTGGAGATGTGCATCTGTACCTCAATCATTTTGAACAGGCAAAAGAGCAGTTAAGCAGAGAGCCAAGGGCTTTGCCTACCCTAAGATTTGCGAGAAAGCCTGATTCAATTTTTGATTATAAATTTGAGGATTTTATTATTGAAGGCTATGATCCGTACCCTGTAATAAAAGCCCCGATTGCGGTTTGATGGAGGTTTGCAGTGAAGACTGAATCTCAGTGGGACAGCTTAAAATGGAAGTCTCGTAGGGGAATGAAAGAACTGGATCTTATGCTTGAACCTTATGTAAATGATTATTTACCTCAGGCATCAGATCAGGAATTTGATGAGTACAATACATTTCTTGACTGTACTGATCTTGAGTTGGTGCGTTATCTTTTAAGAAGACAAACTCCAGTTGATCCTCTTGTTGTTAAAGTGGTAAATTCCATTATTGCTTATCATGAAAAAATACTTAAGGAAAATATAGGTTAAATATGGAATTCTCTGAATTAGAATTAGATAACAGATTACTGAAAGTTGTGGAAGAACAGGGATTTCGCAAACCGACAATAGTACAGCAGGAGGTTATACCTAATGCTTTGTCTGGATTTGATGTTTTAGCCGATGCTCCGACAGGCACCGGTAAAACTGCAGCATACGTTCTGCCTTGTCTGCAGCATATTATAGATTTTTCCAACAAAAAACACAGCCTTAGCCGTATTCTCGTTCTTACACCCACTAGAGAACTTGCTTTACAGGTTCATGAGCAGGTAAAACTTTTTAGCAAATATCTACCTAGAGTAAGTTCATGCACTGTTATTGGCGGTGTCGATCATGAAGAACAGCTTCCTGATCTCAGCCAGCGTACTGATATCGTTATAGCCACTCCTGGACGTCTGATTGAATATCTTAAGAAGAAAATGTTTGATATTAAGGGTGTGGAAATTCTTGTTCTTGATGAAGCAGACAGAATGCTGGACATGGGCTTTTATGATGATGTTGTAAGTATTTCCAAAGCAGCAAGCAGGAGAGAACAGACTTTTCTTTTTTCAGCAACTTTAGAGGGGGGGCTGCTTTCAAAATTTGCTAATGAGGTACTGCAGAATCCTGTAGAAATTCATGTTGACTCACCTCGCTCTGAAAAGAAGAAGGTGGTACAGTATAAGATTTTTGCTGACAGTTTGGAACATAAGGTTGAACTTCTGAAATATCTTCTGAGAAGTGAAAAAATCGTAAAGCCGATTGTGTTCGTTAAGACTCGTGAACGCCTGCAGGAACTGGTTCAGGAATTGGATAAGGCGGAAATTAAGTTCGCCTATATCCGTGGAGAAATGGAGCAGGAAAAGCGTATAGCCGCCCTTGAAAGATTTGCTGGCGGATCAGTAAATATTCTGTTGGCAACAGATGTGGCAGCAAGAGGAATAGATGTATCTGACGTATCTCACGTGATTAACTTCGATATGCCGAGAAGTGCAGATATATATGTTCACAGAATAGGACGCACAGCAAGAGCAGGCAAGAAAGGGGTAGCTATTAATCTTGTAGAGGCTCATGATGTGCCTATTCTTGGCAAAATAGAGAGGTACACTGGAGAGAAGATAACCTTAAGAGTTATAGATGGTTTAAAGGCTCAGAATAAGCTTGCTGACTTCTCTAAAAAGAAGAAAAAGAAAGAAGATAAAGATGTTAAGTCTGACGAAAAAGAAAAACATATAAAGAAAAGAGCTAGAGATCTGAAGAATAAAGGCAAACCTAATTTCTATGAGAAAAAGAGGAAAAAGCTTTTGAGTCAGGGAATAACTGAGGAAGAAGCAGATAAGTTGCTGAATATCTCTTCTGCAAAGTAATTTAGGGGGAGAAGGAATCCGTTATGCAAGAGGCATAACGGATTTTTATTATCAGAAAAACAGTAAATCAGGAATCAGCAGTATCTTCTGACTGTTGAGAAGTTTTTCCGTACCAGTGGTAAAGCAGAACAGTAATTCCTGATATGTAGAAGGCCAGATATACGCATACAGCGATAAATGTAATTAAGATTACCATTACCATTTCTAATAATGAACCGTGGGCGACTCCAACACTTGGTAAAATCAGAATATAAGCACCCAGCACGGCTAATGTAAACATTAACCCCATAGTCCAGATAATAAGCTGGCTAAAAAAAACAAAGGGTTTTGATACCAGCAGATTGAGGCTATCGGTTACCGAATTTAACAGAGTGCTGTTATTTTTTGATGAAATCAACAGGGCGTTTGCAGTTATCAACCCCCATATGTTAAGAAAGCACAGCAGTCCAAACATTTCGTATATTAATACGCTTTTGCTGAAATTTTCAATACTGTGAAGAATGTACAGAATGAATAGCAGAGCAGGAAAAGACATGAAAATAAAGGATTTAACCTTTATCTTTATGTTTGTATAAACCAATGTCATTATTTCGGCAAAGGAAAGATTATCTCCCTCGATGTCATTAATGATCATCAGCATTATAAGACACAGAAAAATAGGAATGGTAAAGAAGTTTAAAATAAATACCGGCAGTGACAGTACTATGGCAACAGAGCACAGTAAAACTTTGAACAGAAGGAAAGGACGGGAAAGTAAAAAACTTATTCCTTGAAAAGGGGCCAGAAAGGCGGTTCTTAAATCTAGGTTACCGGGAGTTTCGATTTGTTTTAGAAAAATCATTTTTTATAAAATAGAACAGGTTAATTAACAAACTCGACATATTATACTTTATAGGTTGAAAATCGCCACCTTAATGTTAAATCCGTGAAAAATAATGGAGTTTTAGTGCATGGCACTTTTATACATTTCTTCATATTCTTCGGCTGAGTCAGACCAGTTATAACGTACATTCATTGCGTTTCTTCTGATTCGTAAAAACTCAAGGTGTTCCTGAAGGTAAAATATAAGTGCACGTCTTACGCAGTTAAGAAAGGCTTGAGGTTCAGCTTCTTTGAAAATAAAGCCTGTAGCCTCTAGAGGGTTTTCATCGTAGCAGATAACGGTATCTTTAAGTCCTCCTACAGCTCGTACAATAGGTAATGTACCATAGGCAAGGCTATACATCTGATTTAAGCCGCATGGCTCGTAAATGGAAGGCATGAGAAAAAAGTCTGAACCTGCTTCAACCATGTGCGCCAGTTTATTATCGTATACACTTTTGAATACAAATCTATCTGCGTATTTTTTTGTGTATTGATGAAGGATGTTTTCAAGTTCCGGTGCTCCTGTACCGACTATAATCAGCTGTATCTGATGCTGTAGCATTTCATCCAATACAGGGATTAAGAGATTTATGCCTTTCTGATCGGTAAGACGGCAAACCATTCCGAAAATAGGCTTATTGCATACCGGAAGATTTGTATATTCCTGAAGCAGAAATTTACATAGGCTTTTATCAACCATTGTGTCTGAATTGAAGTTAAACGGAATGTTTTTATCTATTGAAGGATCCCAGTCGGAATAGTCACAGCCATTTACTATTCCACACAGGTCATTAATTCTGTCCATATAATTCTGTGACATTCCGTGTCCGCCAAGAAAAGTTGTTAACTCTTCGGCGTAGCTCGGGCTTACGGCATTAATCTTATCAGCATAGAACACACCGCATTTAAGGAAGTTTATGTTGTTAAATCCCTGACTGACAGTTTCATTATTTACCTGCGATATTTCAGGTAACATCCATAGCTGACTTTTTTCAAAAACGCCCTGAAAAGCCCCGTTGTGAATAGTGATAACAGAACGAGTGTTTTTGAAAAAAGGAGAGTTCTGGTATTTTAAAGCAAGAATCATCGGTGTCAGTGCAGTATGCCAGTCATTACAGTGAACAATGTCAGGTACAAATTTGAGATATTCAGTAGTAAGTAGTGATGCCGCAGAGAAAAAGGCAAATCTTTCGCCATTATCGTAGTACGACTGATTGTTCTCTGCGTAAATGCTGTTTCTTGCAAAGTAGTGCTCATTTTCTATTAGCCAGACAGTTACTTTATTACAGAGTTTGGCCTGTCTAACTTTAAATTCAATACCAGTATTATTTTGAGGATTGGTTAAAGACAGATCTGCTATCACTGGATAATCAAAATAATTGGGTATACGGTTATAACAGGGCATCATGATTCGGACATCATGATTACGTTTGACAAGTTCCATCGGGAGGGCTTTGGCAACATCCGCCAACCCTCCTGTTTTAACGAAATCGCATAGCTCAGAAGTTAAAAACAGAACATTCATAATCTAATAACCAATTCTGGCACCTTTCGGTATAACAACGACGCCACCATCAGAGACTGTATAGAAACTTCTGTCGTGCTCCGGATCCTCTCCGATAACAGTTCCCGGAGCTATGGTTACGTGTTTATCAATAATCGCCTTCTTTATCTTACAGTTGCTTCCAACAACCACGTCTCCTAAAAGTACAGAATCGGAGATTTCTGCATTTTCCTCGATTCTGCAGTTGAAACCTATAATACTGTGATCAACACTGGCCCCCACAATTTCTGAACCTGCTGATATCATGCTTTGAGAGATGGAACATTGTCTGTTTTTTGTATTTATGAAATTTGCAGGAGGAAGAGGGGGATAATTTGTGTGCAGTGGCCAGGAAGGATTATGCAGTACAAAACTGGGTTCTTCATCAATAAGATCCATATTTGTCTGCCAGTACATGTCTATACTTCCTACATCTCTCCAATATCCTTTATTTTTTTCGTTGGGAATATAATTATCTAAAAAATTATATACATATACCGGACGCTTCGGATAAATGTTGGGTATTACATCACATCCGAAGTCATGTGTTGAATTCTGGTTTACAGAGTCAATGGCTAATTCTTCATATAAGGTATCTGCCTCAAAAATATAATTGCCCATTGATACGAGTGCGTAATCCGGTTCTCCGGGAATAGGTTTCGGATTCTTTGGTTTTTCTTCAAAACCAATCATTTTCCATTCGCTGTCAACCTCTATAACACCAAAGCTTCGTGCCTGTTTTATAGGCACTTTGATGGCGGATACGGTTAAATCGGCTTTTTTGTTTTTATGATATTCAAGCATCTGCCTGATATCCATTTTATAAACATGATCACTGCCGAAAATACACACCTGGTCAGGAGAATTGTATCGTATGAAACTAAGATTCTGGAATATGGCATCAGCTGTGCCGTCGTACCATCGTTTACCCATTCTCATTTGTGCGGGAATCGGATCTATGAAACATCCTGGTATACCGTTAACGGTCCACCCCTTTTTCATATGCATGTACAGAGATTGACTTTTAAATTGGGTAAGAACAAAAATTCTTATAATATCTGAGTTAACAAAATTATTAAGAACGAAATCAATAAGCCTGTAACTTCCTGCAAACGGGACTGCAGGTTTTGAACGAGTAACGGTCAGTGGCTGAAGTCTTGTTCCTTCACCACCGGCCAAAATCATCGCTATGACTCCAGCCATAATTAATCCTTACTTATAAAATATCTCCACACTCTCTAAAGATTATACATAGTGAGTGGATATCTAGGCGTATATCGTTTGTTGTTTTTTTGATATGGCAAGAATTAATGTTAAAAAAAACAGACAATTGTTATTATTTTATTGAAAAACAGGTATCTCAACTTTTACAGCTTGTTAAGCTCTTTGAAATACCTGCTATGGAATTGGAAGATAAATAATAATTAACAGGAGGCCAGTTTAACTGTTTCCATGTGTGTTTTTCAGCTGCTCCTGTAGTGCTTTTTCAATTTCAATGGCAGTGTCTTCGTCTTCCATATCTTCAGGTGTTAGAGGAGAACTGATATGATATTTTCCTGATGCCCATCCGCCGAGATCTATCGTTTTGCATCGTTCAGAGCAGAAAGGTCTGTATTTGTTATCTGGACTCCACTCAGTTTCACAGTTGCAGATTGGACACTTAATTTTTGTCATTTTCATTCTCTTTTTTGATAATTTCAAGATAATGGCAGTGCAGTTCATGAATTTTGTTTTTTAATTCTTCCAGAGTCGGAAAATTAGAAACTACAACATCATCACTGGCACTGATTTTCTTTTCTCTTGGTAACTGATGTTCAACCATTGCTTTGGCTATTTCATAGGAACATCCGTCTCTTTGCATTGTTCTTTCGATTTGAATTTCAGGTGAAATATCCATGCATAAAATACGATTGGGAATATGTTCCAGTTTATTTTCAAAAAGCAGAGGGGCTGCGAGTACTACATAACAGCCGGTTGCTTCGGAGAGCTCTTTTAAAATCTGATCATGGATAAGAGGGTGCAGGATACTGTTCACGTACGACAGTTCCTGTTCATTAACAAATATAATATTGCGCAGGGCTCGTCGGTTAAGAGAACCATCTTCGCATAAAATATTCTGTCCGAAATGACTTACCAGTTCATTCAGGCCTTCTGTTCCGGGCATGACCACCTTTCGTGCACAGACATCGGCGTCGACAATCGTGCATCCGAATTCCCTAAAAAAACTGCAGACCGTGGTTTTCCCTGAACTGATCCCGCCGGTAAGTCCCAATATCCATTTACTCATACTGATAACCTGAATGTTATGACTGAGTCTGATTTACATTTTCAATATTCTTATCGAGTAACATGTCTGCGAGCTGACAGTATTGCTGCAGTGTTATATTTTCGGCTCTGAGCTGAGGACTAATTCCTAAATTTAACAGTTCTTCATCAGAAATAAAGCCTCTTAAGCTGTTATGTATTGTTTTTCGTCTCTGATTGAATGCCAGTGCAAGAACCTGTTCAAGTTTTCTTATGTCTTTCACCTCATAAGGTTTCTTATCATAAGGAACCAAACGTACAACAGCACTTGTTACTTTTGGAGCTGGTCGGAAGGCGTTGGGTTTTACCTCCATGATAGGAATTACCTTACAGTAATACTGAGTTATTAGAGACAGTCGGCCATAGTCTTTGGAGTCAGGTGCGGCCGCCAGTCTTGTTACTACTTCTTTCTGCAGCATGAAATGCATGTCCTTGATCACTTCAGACTGAGAGAACAGATGAATCATAAGCGGTGTGGAAATATTATATGGCAGATTACCGAATACTCTTACAGGGTTTTCTTTTGAGCCGAGTGTTGAGAAATCGAATTTCAGGGCATCAGCTTCGTGAATTTCGAGTTTTGGTGAAAGAAACGGATTTTCTCTCAATCTTTTGGCCAGGTCTCTATCCAGCTCTATAACATGAAGTTTATTAACTTTTTCACTTACAGGAGTTGTTAGGGCGGCAAGGCCGGGGCCGATTTCAACAATGTTGTCATCAGCTGACGGATTGATGGCTCTGACTATGTTAGCAATAACGTTCTGATCCTGAAGAAAGTTCTGACCAAATCTTTTTCGTGCGGTATGTCCCTGAGTAACTAAATCGTGCATTTATGTCTCTGTTTATGTTCAAATCAATTTAATACAAGTCATTCTATATGGAGATGTCTATTCGAGTATTTTAATGTAGGCAGAATCTCTTAGCTCTCTTTCCCATTTCTCACTTTCTTCCATAACTGAGCGGTTTGATAATATTTCTCTGGCTTTGATTTTATATGCTTCAATTGAATCTTTGTCTATTTTTCTATCAATCAATTCAACTATATGCCAGCCGAAACTGCTTTTGAACGGCTCACTGATATCACCTGGATTAAGGCTTTTAATTGCCTCTCTGAATCTAGGATCGAAAATGTCAGGATTAGACCAGTCGATCAGACCTCCGTTGTAGGCTGACCCTGAATCTTCAGAATAGCGCCTTGCCTCATCTTCAAATTTATGGTCACCGTTTATTATATCGTTACGAATGTTGTTTAAACGCTGTTCTGCGGCAACATCATCGAATATGATGTTGGTTGTAAGAAGGATGTGTCTAACCTTAACCTGTTCAAGAGGCTGAGGTGTCATCTTTGCAATATCGTAGACCTTGATAAGAGAAAGACCTCTTTCTGTTTTGATAGGTCCTACGACATCTCCCGGTTTTGCCCTTGATACTGCGGGGGCGGCATATTCAGGAATTTCATTTATAGTCAGTTTCCCAAGGTCTCCTCCATTTATGGCATTACTGCTCTCAGAGTACTTCTGAGCGGCGTGAGCAAATGACATTCCTGATTTTAATTCCTTCATTACCATATTAACTTTACGGTTAGCGGCATCAGTTGCAGCAGGAGACGGTGTAACAGGAAGGGAAAAATTAATTACTGCCAAATGGTATGTCAGCATATGCGCTGCCTGATCCTTTAAGACGTAAGCAAGATGTTCAGCTTCCTGATCAGATATGTGAATACGGCTTCTTACCTGACTTCGCTTCACTTCGTCAATGATGATGTCATCTCTGATTGTATTTCGGATGGCGACGTCAGTTAAACCTGTTGTTCTATACTTTGACATTAATTGTTCAGTAGTCATGTGATTGTTTTCAGCAATGTGTTTTATTGCTCTGTCCAAATCTGTATCACTGATAATAATGTTGTTTTTATTTGCCAACTGCAGGATAAGTCTTTTGGTAATCAATTGTTCCAAAACATTCTTACGAATGACATCGTCAGCAGGTAATTCCTGATTATGGGCTTTCAGAAAGTTTTTGTATTTGATTACCTCTGAATTCAGATCGCTGAAAAGGATTGCTTCGTCACCGGCAATTGCAATGGTTCTGTCAACCATGTAATCGGTGGCTTCCGCCTGAGATAACCCCATCATAATCAGAAGGGTAGAAATTGTTGCTGTTTTCTTAAAAAGGCTGTTTAGCATAACAATATCCTATTTATTCAAGTTTACGGCGTTGTTATATGGAATCAGTTTTGTTTCCGGAGAGAAGGATGCGTTCATATTCGAATCAGTCAATCCCTTTAATTCAAAGAAAACACCGTATTTTGTTTCGTTTTTAGCTGTAAGTGTGTAGTTGTCCGGTTTATTGAATCTTTCGATTTGGAAACCGATACTGTAGCAACATGATTCGTACTTGAGAGCAAGTTTCTGGTCAATATTTCGACTTCTTTCCAAATCATAGTACATTGCAGCCACACCTTTAATATCCTCAGTAATAGGGAAGTTGAAAGCCCCCCCAAGTTGTTTAAGATCGCTGATCTCGCCATTCATAGTCTGGTTCCCGTCTCTCAGATAGCGATAACTGAGCTGAACCTTAAATTCTTCATACATGCCGTTAAGCTGGCTATTCCAGCTTGATGTTTCCCCTTTTTCGGTGTTATATACCAGATTTCCGTTGGCTGATACATAATCAAGAAAATTCAAATTGATTCCTGTGGCAATAGGGGTTCTCGGATATGTAGTTGAGGTTTCATTAGGATAGAATTTTACCTTCTGACTATGGAAATCATATCCCTGACCGATGTTGAATCTCAGCCTTTCCTTCAATTCGTTGTCATACATACGGTAGGTAATACCGTAACTTATTCTGTTTGTATCGGCAATTCTGTCCAGCCCGGCATATTTTCTGTAACCGAATAATGAGTAGTAATCATATACTCTGTCAGTTGAATCGTATATACCTATATGATCCTGATTACGATAAGGGATATACATGTACTGGATTTCAGGTTCAAGTGTCTGCTTGAAACTGAGGGTATTGTTAACAAAAGTGGCCTTGCTGTATATTTCTCCGTTGTAGAGATATCTGTTGACCTTTTCGTTAATTAAGCCAGGGGTAAAACCGTGAGTTACGTAGCCCGAGTACAGAGTGGACGGAATATCCTGTTCATAATGGGTAAGGAATCCTCTTCCGATAGCTCTTACATCAATCCCGTTCTTATTGAGAATAGGTAATTCGATTTCAGGCTGAAAATGATACCTGTCACCTTTGTAACTCTGCTCCTTTAATTCTTCAACCCTGAAACGAGAATACTCGAAACCAGAACGGTATGCCAAATGTGAACCAATGGTGTCATGGTAGTTCATTTCAACCCGTGGAACAAGTTTGAATGGCAGATTTACAATATATTCGTTAGGTACCAGGAGTTGATATTTTTGAACAAGCAGATTAGCGTCAAAGTTGTTTTTGTCAACATACAGCTTTCCTGACTGTACCAGCTGATTGTCAATAAGTGTAGGAACCTTGGGATCAAAGTCGTTAACGTAGTTGTAGTCATTGCTTCTTATACGAGTAAAATTAATCAGGAAACCATAATCTTTATCAGAAAAATATGTTTCGTGATTGATGTAGTAAATCCACCGTTCGTCAAATGTTTGGTGGTTTATTCCCGTGTCGCCGTCATTCTTGTAATGTCTGTCATGACTTATGTATTGACCATACACGGAGCCATATGTATTTCTGAAAGGCATGTAACGGAATTCACCGGTATTCAACAATCCTCTTCGTGTTATGATTTTAGGACTGTAAGTAAAATCATAATTTGGAGCAATATTCCAGTATATAGGAAGTGTGAGCATTCCTCCGTCAGATGACGTATATTCAATATTAGGGTAAAGAAGACCTGATTTACGTTCATTTTTAATTGGAAAATTAAAATAAGGTAAATAAAGCACAGGTACATCATGAAATCTAAAAACAGTATGATATGCTTCACCGAAAACTTCATTCTGATCAATGTTAACTTCGGAAGAATTTAATACCCATGAAGGCTGGTGTTTAGGGCATGTAGTCACGGAGGCGTCATACAGTGAGATAGTTTTATTCTCGTTATTCAGCACAGCTTTTTCAGTTGATCCACGGATAACTGAACCATTGATCATATATGTGGCATTGTGCAGTTCAGTACTGTTAGTGGCAAGGTTTGTGTAAAGTGTTGTATCACTGCTTACTGTGATCTGGCCGTCTTCGTAGAGAATGTTGCCTGAAGCAGTCATTTCCTGAGTATGTTGATTGAATGTTGTTTTGTCAGCTTTAAGCCTTTTGTTTCCCTGGATGATTTCAACATCTCCATCATATTTAATGTTGTTTTTAATGTTCGATTCCATACTGTCCGCAGTGATGGATATCGGCACTTTCTGGATATCTACTGTAGTGTCAGGAGCTACGTATTCAGGAACGTAGCCATAGCATCTTTCATCATATTCAGTTATTTGCATCAGTGGAGCATTGTCTGCAACAGCAGGAGCGCAAACCAAAACAGAACTGATGCATAGTGAAAGCTTTTTTAAATGATTCAACACTTGAGGAATCCCTGAAAATTATTATGTACAAACAACCAAGACTATTATAAATAAAAAGCTTGATTTAAACAAATGTAGGAGACATAAAGTAGGCCGGAAATTATATCTTTCCGGCCGTTGTTTTATAGACTTGATAATTTGAAAAAAGTTTAAATTTTCAACTTAGAATGGCAACGGATCATCGTTGAATGATGAATGCATGTCCGGTTCCTTGGCAGTAAATTCAGAATTGCTTCCTGCCCCTGAGTCTGAAGCTTTTTCTATGTTCAGATTTCCCGGAGCTGTCTGAGCAGCCCCTTGAGATGGTAACGGAGGTAATCCAGGGTAAGCGTTGTCACTGCCGTTTTGGCTGGAGCTCTGGTTATATGATGGTTCAGGCATTGGATTCTGCTGCTGAGGTACGTTGTTCCCGGAACGGCCGTAATTATTATTGAAATTGCCATTGTTGCCAAAATTGTTATTATTGAAACCATTGTTGTTATAGTTTCCCTGGTTGTTATGGCCGTTGCCGTTATATTGCTGATTTCCTCTCTGAGGATTCTGCAAACTGTTGCCACCATACTGCTGATTGTAATTGTTGGCTCCGTAGCCATTGTTGTCCTGATTCTGAGGCTTGTTTCCAAGCATCTGCAGATCTGTAACCTGAATTTCAGTAATGTATTTACGCTGACCATTCTGATCATCGTATGAACGAGTTCTGATTTTTCCTTCAACGTAAACCTGGGAACCTTTGTGGAGATAATCTCTTGCGATTTCAGCAAGTCTGCCCCAAAATACAATGCGGTGCCATTCAGTTCTTTCCTGTATGTTGCCGTTTTGATCCCTGAATGATTCGTTTGTTGCAAGACTGACAGTGGCTACACTGTTTGATCCTCCGTTCAGCATGCGAAAATCAGGCTCGGCAGCCAGATTGCCTACTAAAATTGCTTTGTTTACTCCACGCGCGGCCATAATAATTTACCTCTCGACTTAATAACTTACCTTCTATCTTGATTTAATTTCCTTTCCTACTTAACTATTTGCTACTGATACCTTAGCCTTTGAAGTAATGTCTTTATCAAAGAAAATTCGTTTTGTGATGTCAAGACAGTGTGATTTTATCATTTTTTCGCACAATGTTCTTGAGCATAATCAAAAAAATCATCTCCAAGTTCAATGTTTGGTATTCATAAATGTATGGATAGCAATAATTTGTGTATTAGTATAAATAGTATTTTATAAATAAAAATCTAACAATTCAACACATTAGACGATAATTACAGTTTTTTTGGTCGAAAAATCAAAAAAAATATGTGAGGAAAATTACAAAATTTTCTTTGGAAAACAAAGGAAAATCAGTTTTGGTTGCTTATTCTTAATGTATTTCAAATTTTGACTAAAGGATTAAAGGTTTTAATTATTGAAATTTTAGGTTCGTGATAAAGTTAGATTAGGTATCTTTTTATTGTTATCGGTGTATTTATTGTATGGCTAAAGGTAATATAAACAAAGTTATTTTAGGTATTGCTAATGAGGAAATAACGTTTCTTTATACATCCTCAAAAGCCACTAAAATCATTACAGACAAGGTGTTGTGCGCTGGTAATACAGAATGGAAAAATGCTGTAGATGGACTGTTCAAAAAATATAAGATTCCAGCATCATGCAAGGTGATTGTTGTTTTGGGGCAGGGCTTATACACTGTGGTTCAGCTTCCGAAAAATGAACGTCTTTCCGAGGAAGAACTAAAAAGCGTAGCAATGAACAAAGAACTTGAACCTACGGTTCAGGGGCGTATTTTGGACTATACCTGGGATTTTTACGATGCCAAAACAGGGAAAAACAGTAAGCCTTCGTTGAATTTTGTACTTGTGGAAAAGAAGCTTATAGCAGGTTTGTCTGAAATTGTTAATGACGTTGCCTCCCTAGAAAAAATTACTATTTTTGATTTGGCAATGACTGAATTTATTTCCTATTATCAGGCTCTGTCAATGGGGAAAATTAAGGACAAGGAACAGAATCTGTTTGTTCCTCAGCTCTGCCTTACTCTTTATCTTCAGAAATCCAGGGATCTTACGGTCTATGGTGTTTTTGGCGGAGAACTGTGCTATTCGCGTACTCTCAGAGGATATAAAAATCTGGCAACAGATCTGATTGGCGGTGCTGACGATCCGACGATCAGTAAACTTACAACAGAAATACTCCGTATTACGGATGATTTTTTTACATCACGATTAGGTCTGCCGCCGATGAGCAAGCTGCTTCTGGTTATGAACGCAGAACAGCTTAAGAATATTGCTGCGGGTTTCAGTCAGAATTTCAGAAGAGTTGTTGACGTTGTGCCTATAAATGATGATGTGGCTACAACAGAGGCAGTGGGATATTCGGTTTGTAAAAATGCACAGCTGGTTGATATTTTGAAAAAAGATTTGGGCTATGCACCGTTGTTGGGAATTTTAAAAGAAGGAATACTTGTAAGTGAGAAAAATTAGAATCAATCTCTACAGCAAGGAATTTCAACCAAAACTGGTAATTCTTAGCTTAAAACACATGATTATTATCTGGCTGATAACTGCTGTTGTTATGGGGTTGTGGGCTAATGTATCAAATGACAAGAAGAAAAAGCTTGTACGACAGCAACAGACTATGAATGATGAGTATGAGAGTGTTTCTGATGAGCTGATGCAGACTCAGGTCATAGTTTCGTCTCTTAAACTGGACACTGAACTCCAGTCTCAGGTTGAAACCGCACGCAAAATTGCTCAGGGAAAAAGAGAGTTAGGCGCCTATTTATTAAGAGATTCAAATAAAAGCGGTCATGGTTTTGCAGGTTTTATGAAAGCTCTGGCCACAGTTAGAAATGATGGTATAGCAATAACCAGTTTCAGTATTGTTGATGGTCAGGCTGATATTGAAGGTGTAGCCAGAACGGCAGAAGATGTGCCAAAGTGGATAGGTCAGTTCCGTGAATATCCAGATTTATCAAATCTAACTTTCGGCAGCGTTAAACTAAATTACAACAGAGACGACAATTACTTAGGTTTTTCCCTTGAGAGCAAAATAAAAGATGATAAAGACGATAAAGGGGAAAGAAAATGAGTGCTTATAGAGATTATGAAAAGAAAGTAGCCAACATGACCATGCGTGAACGCGTTATGGTTCTGATGGTTGGTATTTGTGCTTTTGTTACCCCGATCTATTTTTATGTAATCGACGCCAATAACATGGCAGAAAAGAAAATAAATTCAAGTATGTCTTCTTTGAAGACGGATCTCGATGAAAAAAGATCTGAACTTGAAACGTGGCAGTCCAGAATTACGAAAGACCCTAATCTTGAACTTCGTGAAGAATTGCAAAATCTCAATAAAGAGATTGCTGATATATCTGGAAAGCTTGATAAAGGGGCAACGAGTCTGGTTGATGCATCGCATATGTCAGATATATTGAAAGGTATGCTGAAAACATCAGAAATAGAACTGTTATCTATGGAAAATTTACCTCCTAAAATTCTGATGAGCAATGGTGACAGCCTGCTTTACCAACATACTGTCCGTATGACTTTCAAAGGTCGTTACCTTGATATCATGAAGCATATGGAGAAAATGGAAAACTCTGGGTATAACTTCAATTGGCATCTAATAAACTATCATGTGGTTCAGTATCCGGTATCAGAAGTGACTGTTGAAGTTTATACTCTTAGCATTAATAAGGATTTTCTACATGCTTAAGAAAATAATTATTTTATCGGCAATGCTCATACCAGTAGCGTATGCTGAAGATTTTCAGTTGCATGATCCGACAACCCCACTGTCTGGAATGAGTACATCGACAAGTAGCGATAGTAAAAATTCTGCAGAAGAACTCAAACTTCAGGCAATAATGAGAGGAAACGGGCGCACAAGGGCCATAGTTAATGGAAGGACATGCTACATATCAGAGGAATGTTTTGGTTATAGAGTATATGCTATCAACAAGTCTGACATTCTTTTAAAAAAGGATAATAATCCTGTACTTGTGAAACTATCACTGTTTACATCGAAGGTGCAAAAATGAGTAGGATATTGAAATCTGCAATAGCTTTGAGTTTGGCTATGTGCGTAGGTTGTGTTTATAATCATCCACAGCCTAAGGAAGCTCAGGAGGAACTTGCTTTAGCTCTGTCTCAGGCCGGGTTGTCTGATGTACCGGAAGATGTGCTTAATGAGTTGAATCCCGATAATCCGTTGGATGAACAGTATTCAATAGGTAATGCCAGTCGTATTTCAATTGCCGCAAACAATGTTCCTGCTTCTGAATTCTTTGCTCGAATAATGAATCAGACAAATTCTTCGGTGGTTGTTCATCCGGAAGTCAGCGGTAACATTACTCTTAATCTGGATAATGTAACCACTGATGAAGTGTTTGATGCTGTATATAGAATGTACGGTTATTACACTGAAAAGAAAAATTCTGTTTATTACGTGTATCCTGCAGGTATTCATACCGAGAATATTCCGATCAATTATCTGTCAATGATAAGAGATGCGGAAACAAAATTATCTATTGTTAACAATACAGTGACTAATTCAGACAGTGACAGTTCATCTAATTCATCATCATCTTCTTCTTCAAGTGACAGTGACAGTTCGTCAAACAGTTCAAGTGGCACTAAGGTTACAACAACGGCAAAGAGTGATTTCTGGACTGACCTGCAAAATGTTCTGAGTTCAATTGTAGGAACAGATGAAGGCAGACTAGTTAAAGTTAATCCTCATGCCGCAGTTGTTACCGTACGAGGTATGCCGGAAGATATACAGAATGTGAAGAATTATCTGGATAGTATTGAATCAAATCTTCACAGACAGGTTGTAATAGAGTCTAAGATACTGGAAGTGACTCTGGATGAGAATTATGCTCAGGGGATAGATTGGTCTGCTATAACCGGTCATACTTTCAAATTTGGGAGTGCAAAAGCTTTTGGAGGCGGATCCGGTGATGCCATTATCGGCATCATGGGAGGTGGATTGTCTTTTTCTGCGGAATCCAGCCATTTTAATGCACTAATGAATTTCCTTAAGACCCAGGGTGACGTAACGACTCTGTCAAGTCCGAGAATTACTGCTTTGAATAATCAGAAGGCCATAATGAAGGTTGGTACTGATTCGTACTTCCTGACAGATATTTCTGTTGATACCTCAGCAAGCACTACTACAAGTAGCAATTACATTACTTCAGATGTTACTTTTAAGCCGTTCTTCAGTGGTGTATCCCTCGATGTGTTACCGCAGATTAATGATAATAATGAAGTTCTGATGCATATTCATCCGGCTGTGATAGATGTTAAGGAAGATAGTAAGACTGTTAACCTCGGAGGAGGCTCCTCAGCCATGCAGCTGCCTCTTGCCAGTTCTCAGGTAAGAGAAACAGATACTATTGTAAAGGTTAAATCAGGTGACGTTATTCTCATTGGTGGTTTAATGAGATCTGAAGTTGGGGAGTATGTGTCAAAGGTTCCGGTACTCGGAGATATTCCGTACTTAGGAGAGCTTTTTACCAACAGAAACAACTTTAATCACAAGAAGGAGCTCGTAATTCTTCTGAAGCCTGTTGTTGTTGATGGCAATACCTGGAAGAATGAAATCGGAAAGTCCATGGATTTATTAAAGAAATGGTACCCGAACGATGATGGTGAGAAGAAGAGTTCAGATGTTGATTTCATAGAATAAATAAACAACAATTAGGGATTTTTGCGGTGTATCAAGATTTTTTTGGGTTAGAACAGCAACCGTTCAGTTTGACTCCGAACACCAGTTTGTACTACGGGTTACCTCCACATGAAGAAGCGCTGGAGGTTCTTAATACTGCATTATTGAATGGAGAGGGGTTTATAAAGGTAACCGGAGAGGTTGGCACCGGTAAGACAATGGTTCTCAGACTGTTTATGGGAAAACTGTCTGATAATTATGAACTTGTGTATATTCCGAATCCTATTCTTACTCCGGCAGAACTCAAGCTTTCCATTGCCAAGGAGTTACAGCTGGATGTTGATAATGTTTCAAGTTTGTCCCTCAATGACATTATCAATAATCGCCTTTTGGAGCTGAATAAGGCCAATAAGAAAGTTGTGATGATTGTAGATGAGGCTCAGGCTTTAAGTGATGAAACTCTTGAAGCCATCAGACTTTTGGGAAATCTTGAGACCGAACAGGAGAAAATGCTGCATATTATTCTATTTGGCCAGCCTGAACTTGATTATAAACTGTTGCAGAATAACTTCAGACAGTTGCGCCAGAGAATTTCTTTTTCATATGCACTCAGACCCCTAAATGAACATGAAACTTATTCATACCTGAATTATCGTATGAAAGCCTCTGGTTTTAAGGGAATAGAAGTTTTCAGTCGCAAGGTGTCACAACGTATTTACAAGGCAAGTCACGGGATACCTAGGCTGATTAATGTGATTGCAAATAAATCCCTGATGCTATGTTATGGCTACGGCGTGTATGCAGTTTCAAAAAAAATAGTATCAGAAGCTGTAAGTGATACAAACGGTACTACTGCGGGAGCTGGTAAAAGAGGATTTTTAAGACTGCTCAGAAATTTGGGAATTATCAGTCTGGTCTTTGTTGCCGTGGTAGGTGGCCTATATATCTTTGGAGCGACTAGATGAGTGTTATAAATAAAGCTTTAAAGGAACTGAATAAACGAAATTCCGGGGACGAATATGGCAAGTATGTGCCACCGGAAAAAGCAGGAATGTCTTTTAATAAACTGGCATTGGCTTCTCTTGTAATTATTGGCGTAGCTGTTTTAGCAGGTTCCGGTTACTATGCATATAAGATAGGAGAAAAAAACAATCTGTCCAAGACAAAGCCGACAGCAACTCTTTCAAAGGAAGTTGAATCCTCTTCTGAAAAGACAGCTTCTGTTGCCGAGGTGTCCACAGATCCGAATCTGAACAATGTTCAGATTACAAATGAAAGAAATACAGTTTCTCAGAATGAAAATGAGGTTACCGACACTCAGAATAACGTCATTGCTTCTGTTGAGACCGGTATTACAGCGGTGAATACAGAATCCGTTAACAGTGAACATGCTTTGGATCAAGATGTTCCCGTACTGGATGTACATCAGAAGACGGAAAGAAATTTAATCAGAAACAGACCTGAGAACCATGAAGTTGCTCAGAGTCAGGTTAAGACAGTTGAAAAGCAGGAGATTCATAAAGTTGTAAAAACAGACAGTCAGTCTGCGAAGGAATCAAAAAAAAATAATGTTGTAGAAGACTATGTATACGATGCCGATAACTATGTTATTGAGGAAGAACCGAATGTAGTTGTGGTGGAAAAGCCGGTAAGTCGCAAGGCTTCTTCACTAAAGGTGGCTAAGAGTCAGCTTACTCCGAATGAACAGAAAGAGATTTACCGGACTCAGGCGTTGAATTCTCTAGGAAAAGGTGATAGCAGAAGAGCTATAGATGCTTATCGGAATATACTTGCCGTTGATCCTAAAGACATAGAGGCACGAGAAAAATTGGCAAGTCTTTATTTTGGTCATGATAATTACGTTGATGCTATCAGAGTACTTGACGGAGGTATTGCTCAGACTCCTTATCATTATGATTATCGCTTGTTTTTGGCAAGAATATATAAGTCTCGTGGTGACGATGCTAAAGCATTGAAAGTTTTGGAAACTGTAACTCCTCCTGTTGCTGGAAATATTGACTATTATGCCACGATGGCAAGTATTGCCAGAGAAAGCGGTAACTTTCCTGTGGCAGCAAAGGCGTATAGGGCCTTGGCCTCAACCAATTCACCTGATGGTAAATGGTATCTTGGATTAGGGATTGCCGAAGAAAAGCAGGGAAAACACAAACAGGCTTTGGAAGCGTATAAGAAAGCCTCGTCTCTATATTTAAGTCAATCCTCACGTAAGTTTGTTGAAGGTCGTATAAAGTTTTTGGAGACACTGAGATAATGCCGGAAGATAACAGCTCTAGAAAAAGATTACGTATAGGTGACGTTTTAGTTCAGTCCGGGATAATTACCGAAAACGACGTCGAAGAGGCCCTGAACTATTCAAAGGAAATGAACCTCAAACTTGGTCAGGCCGTGGTTGCTCTCGGCCTGGCTACGGAAGCTGATATATGTACCGCATTGGGGCAACAGCTTCAGATGACCGTTTTTACCGATTTGTCAAAATTAAATATTGACAGTAATGTAGTTCAAATGCTTCCTGAAAATATAGCCAGACAGAAAAGGGCGTTGGCTATATCAAAAAGATTGAATCAGAATACGGGAAATGACGTAATTACGGTTGTAATTGCGGATCCTCTCGATTATTACGGTCGTGATGATATTGTTGATAAACTGGATCCAAATGAAGTTGATTTTGTAATAACTCCAGAATCAGAAATAGTTAAATATCTTCCAATGTTATACCGCAATACTGAAAATATTGCGAAATATGCGGATCAGCTCCAGAGTGAAATTACGAAATCGGCATTTGAAGTCGGTGCAACAGATACATTAAATGTTGACGATGATTCCTCAGATGCTGCGGTTGTTAATTTACTTAAATCAGTATTTGAAGATGCAATCAACTGGAAAGCGTCAGATATTCATATAGAGCCTGATGATGGTGTATTGAGAATAAGACAGCGTATAGATGGAAGTCTTACTGAACAGATTTTGCCTAGTTCTGATATAGGTGCGGCTATTGCATTAAGAATAAAGCTTATGGCAGGTCTGGATATTTCTGAAAAGAGATTGCCTCAGGATGGCCGATTCCACATTACGATTGCAGGAAACGGCGTGGATGTCCGTGTGTCAACTCTTCCAACGCAGTATGGTGAGTCCATAGTAATGCGTATTCTGAATCAGGCAACAGGTCTTGTTTCCCTTAATGCTACAGGTATGCCTGAAAAAATACTTGAGAGCATGAGAATTCAGATTCACAGACCTCACGGGATGATTCTTGTAACAGGACCAACCGGTTCCGGTAAAACCACAACTCTGTACGGAGCACTGAATGAACTTAATACCCCAGATGTTAAGATTATTACCGTTGAGGATCCGGTTGAATTCCGTTTGCCGAGAATAACTCAGGTTCAGATAAACCAGAAGATAGGTTTGGATTTTGCCAATGTTCTTAGAGCCTGTCTGCGTCAGGACCCTGATGTGATTCTTGTAGGTGAAATGCGAGATAAGGAAACCAGTGAAATTGGTCTGCGTGGTGCTATGACTGGTCATCTTGTATTATCCACACTGCATACAAATGATGCCATATCAAGTACCATGAGACTTGTCGATATGGGGGCTCCCGGATATCTGGTTGCCAGTTCACTAAAGGCAGTGCTTGCACAGCGTCTGGTGAGAAGAGTATGTCCTAAGTGCGGTGATTACTGTGAGGTCGAACCTTCACAGGAACGTTTCATCGAAGCCGCACTTGGAGTTCCGATCGAAGAGCAGAGACAGCACAAGTTCAAGCTTGGCAATAAGGGAAAGGGGTGTCAGTATTGCAATTTCAGTGGTTATAAGGGACGTATAGGTGTTTTTGAACTGCTTGTATTAAATGATGCCATGATGGATGCCTTGAGAAAGGATGATTTGGAAGAGTTTGCAAGATGTGCAAAAGAGAGTCCAATGTACAAGCCTTTAGCTAAAGTGGCCTATGATCTTGCAGTTGACGGAGTGACCTCTATTGAAGAGGTTATGAATCTTTGTGAGGTGAATGATTAATGCCTGTATTTAGATACAAAGCCAAAAACAGTTCCGGAAAATATGTAACTGGAACAATTGAAGCCGGTAGTCAGTATGATGTTATTGATGAGATAAGTAAAACCGGCATGATTCCTATTGAAATCAAAGAAGAAAAGCAGGCTGTATCTATAAAAATGCCTGCTGGGATGTCCAAGTTTTTCAAGAAAAAAGTAAAAACAGAACAGCTTGTAATGTTTTGTCGTCAGATGTTTTCTCTGAGTAAGGCCGGGGTACCCATGATTCGTGCGATAACCGGCTTAAGTGATTCCATGGAACATCCTGCCCTAAAGGAATCTCTGGTAAAGCTCAACAAAGATCTTATAGGTGGTAAATCTTTGGCATTATCCATGTCGGAACAGCCTGAAATCTATAATTCTCTTTTTGTGGCGATGATTAACGTTGGTGAAAACACCGGTAAGCTCGATGACGTGTTTTCTCAATTGGCATCATATTTTGAATTAGACTTGCAGACGAAGAAAAGTATAACAGCAGCCATGAGATATCCTATTATGGTTATGTTATTTATTGTTGCTGCGGTAGTTATTCTTAATATTTTTGTAATTCCTGTATTTACTGATATGTTTTCAAAGTTTGGTGTAGACCTTCCTATAACCACCAGAATTCTTATTGCGACATCAAATATATTCGTTAATTACTGGCCTTATATGCTGGCTGTCGTTGTTGCGGTTCCATTTATTATAAAAAATGCCATGAAGAAAGAGTCTGTGAAAGTTAAATGGGATCAGTATAAGTTAAAGATTCCAGTTATTGGAAATATTCTCAACATGGCTCTTCTGGGACGTTTCTGTCGCAGTTTCTCACTGATGCTACAGTCAGGCGTGCCATTAAATACTGCCTTAAGACTTGTTGCTGATGCGTTAGATAATAAGTATCTGGAAAAGAAGGTGCTGAATATGCAGAAACAGATAGAGCAAGGTGTTTCCCTCTCTCAGACAGCTGTTCAGAGCCAAATGTTCTCACCTCTGGTATTACAGATGTTCGCTGTCGGTGACGAAACCGGTCGTGTTGATGAACTGCTTATTGAAGGCGCGGATTATTACGAACGAGAAGTGGATTATGGTGTAAAGTCTCTTACTGCCAAAATAGAACCTCTGCTTCTTGTTGTGGTATCTCTTATTGTGGGGCTTCTGGCTCTAGGTATATTTTCTCCTATGTGGGACATGTACGGAGCAATGCAGGGGAAGCAGTAGAGACGTGATGTAATATTTCAAATATATATTTGAATATATGTATGTAAAATCGTTAATAGCAAAATAATCCCCTGTGCTAGATGTTAACTGTGCAAGTGTATAACCAAAAATATAGTATAAAAATAACACACAAATATATTAGTATTGTTGATTATTTTATTTTCGACCTTGAGAAAATTAAAAGTGATAATCTAACTGTTTTAAAAAATTAGATGTCTCCCAATAAATGAAATGCAAAAGATGGCGTTTTAAGTGAGAATTACTGATTTTTAGATATAATTAACTTATAACGGGTTGTTTATCAGGAATATTAAACAGGATGTTTTTACCTGATATAGTCAAAGTAGTCTTTTTAGGAGTGAAAGATGAAAAAAGCTAAAACTATGAAAAATGTTAAGCGCAATAAGGGTTTTACCCTGATTGAACTGATTATTGTTATTGTTATTTTGGGTATATTGGCCGCAACAGCTTTACCTCGTTTCATAGATGTTACCGAAGAGGCTAAGAAGGCCAGTGTAGAGGGGGTAGCTGGTAATTTTGCTACAGGTATTCTGCTGGTTAGAGCGCAGTGGGAAGCAAAGAGCAGACCTAAAGTTGATGGTGTTAACAGCGTGCTTTATGATGGCAGCCGTTTTTATCTGACCACACCTTCAACCTCCAAGATTGAAGATGGTACCATGAGTCCTGGATATCCTATTGCCGCAACGGCAATAAATTCCTCTTCCTCTCCTGTAACTGCTGAGTATGCTTCTTATTATGACGTCGGCATGACTTCAGATAAATGTCTTCATATCTGGGAAAGTATGTTGCAGAACCCTCCTAAGGCTACTACCAGCATAAGCGATGTGAACAGCAGTTCAGAAAACTATAAATATTTCATTTCATACAGTGTAGGTCCTGTTAATGGCAGTGCTGTAGCAAATTACGGTATTTGTCACTATTATCTGGTTGTGTCTCTTGATAGAAGTGAAAGTGGTAATTACAAAACTCCTAACAACAGTACTGACAAGTATATGAGTTTTACCTATGTACCTGCGTTAGGTCTGATAACACCATATATTCACAGCAGTAATTAAGCGTGGTGCTATGGAAAGATGCTCTACTGGATTTACTTTGATAGAGTTGGTGACAGTAATAGTAATTTTAGGAATTCTGTCAGTGTACGCCGTACCAAAATTATCAGCAGGTTCTGGCGAGCATCTTTCTGTGTGTCAGGAAGTATCTAATCTGATACTGCAAACGCAGAGCATCAATATTAATCAGGGGGATTCTCCTGATGTCTATTTCAAATCATTTCTTTCCGGCGACTATGGCGTCTGTCTGAAGAATGACTGTTCCGAAGTAAATAATCTGAAAATGCGGGGCGGAAATCCCAAGGTAACCATGAATGGTACCAGTGATGTCGAGTTTCATTTCAATGGAATCGGCCAGCTTCAGAACTCCGAAGATATTTCTCTTGAATATGTGTTCGAGGGGGCCTCATGTACAGTTAAGGTAAATACCGAGGGGGCTGTATCATGGAAGTAAAAGATAGAGGCTTTTCGCTTGTTGAGCTGGTTATCGGTATTGTTGTTATGGGGATTGTTCTCAGTGGCCTTATACCCATTATTGGTTCACTGGAGATGAAGTCCGTTGAGCCTAGTTTTCAGGTTAAGGCTGATTTGCTGGCACATCGTATATACAATCAGATGAAAATAAGAGCGTACGATGAGAAATCAGATCATCAGGGTGGGGGCTGCCGCTGTGGTGAGTCTGTGAGTTACAAGGGGATAGATGTCTGTAATCTCGGGGCTTGTACGTTACAATCCAATTTTGGTCCGGATTCCACGGAGAGCTCTAATCCTCGTCCTGAAAATTTCAATGACGTGGATGATTTTGATACATACAGTCTTTGCGGTTTGGATTCTTTGAATTCTTACTGTTATGGCAACAACAATAAGTGTACAGGCAGTGATACAAGCTGTACGAGGATTAACAATGCTGTCTGTGGTGACAGTGAATGTCTTGTGCCTGCAGTTTTCTTTGTCGATAATACCCATAATGATACATGCAGCCTTGGTGAGACAAGTAATGATATTGCGTGCAACAGTTATTCAGATTATTTTGTCAGTATAGATGTTTATAACAAAGATGTAGAATTCTCAGGATTTAGCAAGCTGACAGTGAAAATGATTATCATAAAGGTGTTATCTCCGCGTGATGATACGTATGAGTATCGTTTTATAAGGAGTAACTACTGATGAAACGCAATAAAGCTTTTACTTTAATTGAACTTGTAGTTGTTATGGTACTGCTCGGTGTTGCCGGCGGGGTTACCGTGTCTTTTTTGTGGCAGGGAACCAAAATGTACGTCGGTATCAGTAGCAGAACGCAGCTGGCTGCTATAAGTCATAATCTTTTTGCCAGATTGCGAATTCAGATAGAGAATTCAATGCCGTACAGCATTTCTGTTTCAGAAAATATATATTCATCAGGGAGCGGTGCCATGCTCTCATTAACCATACCTGTTGAAAGATATCGTGTGGCGGACATAAAAGAGGGGCAGTACCTATATCTTCCGCTGGCTGAAAATGATGTTCTCTGTTCTTCCGGACTGAGCAATTACAGGCTTAAATATCTTAAGCTTGATCATTCTTACGGAGTTCTTGAATTAAAAAATGTAATGACGCCTGATGACGTTTCTGTTTCCTCATCCTGTACTGCCGGTGTTTATAAGGTAAAGGTTACAAGTTTTGGAGACGACCCTTACATAAGTGGCGGTACTGTAATGTATCTTACCGACAGCCAGTCCGATAAAAAATATTATCAAAGCACTCAGGGGCATCTTTTTTATAAACAGGGAGATGGTTCTGCAGTCCCTCTGAACAATCCTGCGGAAAGGGAACATGGAGCAAAAGTTGATATTTTTAAACTAAATGATGGAACATATTCGAATGGACAGAACGGTGTTACTGTATCTGTAAAATTATCTTCTGGCGATGATTTTATTACTGTAAGTCAAAGGTTTGAATTACACAGCAGTGTGGATTTTTAACGGGTGATTGACATGGTGACGAATTTACACAGAAAACGGGGATCTATGCTTCTGACTGCTATAGCTGTTATAGTGGTTTTTTCCCTGCTTATTGCCGTTTCTGCCCGTATGCTTATGAACAGTGATCAGAATAAAGTGACCGTGTCCGTCGGAATGCAGGCTGAACTTCTGGCTCATACGGGAACGGAGTTTGCAATGGCTCAGCTGTTTCCGTTAGGAGCAAGCAACGGTTCGCTTTCATCACTTTTATGGGGTGATGGCGAACCTGCTTCCAAGTCAATTCTTCCTGCAAACTGCAGTTCTGTTTCTCATGAAGATGGCAATATTTTGTGTAACGGATTCAGAGATGGGTGTTATCTTGATAAACTTTACATTGATGTTAAAAAGATTATCAGCGATGATGTATCCGGTTCTGATGTTCTGTATGAATATCAGATAACTTCTTCTGCAGTATGTGATGTTCCGTTTATAAGTTCCTCCTGTGCTCCAAACAGTGCCACCTGTTCAGGTAATACGTCTTACTATAAAGTAAAAAGGACTGAGACCACCAAGGCCTCCGATATCAGTTGGAATGTCAGTGCTGAATAGCTGATTTAAAGGTCCTTTTTAATTTCTGTGCTTGTTAAGCTTTTGCAAGTTTTTCTTAAAAGATAACCTATTTAGTGTTATAATCAGCATGCTTTATTTTTAATTCAGTCAGTGAAAAAGGTAGAGTCTACTGTTTAATCACATGTGGAATAATGTAGTACCTGGAGAAAATTATTAAGTTTTCAAAAAGGTAAATACGTAGAAATTAAGGCCTCGGGTTTCCCCCATTGTAATCTTTTAAGACTCGGCATAAGGTGCCGTGAGTAAGTGTTGTATCCGGATTTAATAAATGTTTAATAAACTTAGATCTTTATATTCTACTGACCTTTCTATTGACCTTGGAACAGCAAATACGCTGATTTATGTTAAATCCACAGGTATTGTATTGAACGAACCTACAGTTGTTGCGGTTAAGGAAAGAGGTCTTTCCAGAGGTAGACCTTTGACACCTATCGCTGTCGGTAATGCCGCAAAGAGAATGTTAGGTAAGGCACCTGAGGATATAAAGGTTGTAAGACCTATGAAAGATGGTGTAATTGCTGACTGTAAGTACACAGAACGCATGCTTGAAGAGTTTATGCATGCCATTCCTACCAAATCGCTGAAATTCCTCAGATGGATTTCTAGCGGACCAAGAGTTTTAGTTTGTGTTCCATATGGTTCAACACCTGTAGAAAGAAATGCTATTAAGAATTCAATAAGAGTATGCGGGGCCAATGAGGTTCATGTGCTCACAGAACCTATGGCTGCAGCTGTCGGTGCCGGATTACCTGTAACTGAACCAAGCGGTTCGATGGTTATAGATATCGGGGGCGGTACCACAGAAGTTGCTATCATTGCTCTGAGCGGTATTGTATACGCTTCTTCAGTCAGAACCGGCGGTGATAAGTTTGACCAGGCTATTGTGCACTATATTCGTGATAAGCATCGTCTGGAAATCGGTGAGGTAACAGCTGAAAAAATCAAAATAGAAATCGGTTGTGCATATGAAGGTGAAGACGACGAACCAAGGGAAATGGAAATTCGCGGTCAGAGTATTATTGAACAGGCTCCTCGTTCTTTGGTCATAACTTCTACTGAGATTTTAGAAGCTCTTCAGGGGCCACTGAGCAGTATTATTGATGCTGTTGCCATGGCTTTGAATAACGCACCTCCAGAATTATCTGCTGATATTTCCAACAGAGGCATGACCATAACTGGCGGCGGTGCTCTTTTAAGAAATATTGACAAGGTTCTCCATATGCGTACCAAGGTACCTGTTACTATTGCAGATGATCCTTTAACCTGCGTAGCAAGAGGTGGCGGGGCTGCACTCGAAATGGCCGATAAAGGCATTGTGTTGTTTGAGTAATAAATTCCTTAACGGATGAGCGTTATGCAGAACAGATTAGGTATGTCAGCCAATATAAGATTTTCATTGGTTGGCATGCTTTCATTGGTGTTGATACTTTTAGACAGTCGTTTCAATCTTTTTAAAGATGTCCGCTATCATATAGAAAGTTATCTAACCCCTGTTTACTATATAGCTGACGCTCCCGTTTCCTTAGTAAGTTCAGCTAATGAAAGACTGAGATCTTATCAGGAAATCGCTGACGAAAATCGTCTTCTTAAGTATCAGCTCTCTGAAATAAGAGTAGAACTGCTCAGATATGACAGTGTTATTCATGACAATGAAGAGCTTAGACGTTTGAATAATTCTCCAATAAAGGAATCATTCAGACGAATGGGCGCTGAAGTTATGAGAGTTGACACCAATCCTTTTTCACTGACTGTAATGATTAATCGCGGTGCTAAAGACGGGGCATATGAAGGTCAGCCTGTGATTAATGAACAGGGTATAGTCGGTCAGATTATCAGCGTAGCAAATTCTACCAGTCGTGTACTGCTGATTTCAGATCAGAATCATTCAATACCTGTTGTGGTTATGCGTAATGGTATCAGAGCCATCGCAACGGGAACTGGAATAGTAAATGAACTCAATGTGGTTAACATGCCTAGAAACGTAGATATTCAGGTAGGAGATCTGCTTATCAGCTCCGGTCTCGGTGGGATTTTCCCATCCGGATATCCTGTGGCCAGAGTTACCAATTTCGACAGAAAGGAAGGTTTGCAGTTTGCGGAAATCAAGGCTCAACCACTTGCAACCTTGGATCGTTTGAAGTATATGTTACTGTTGTGGCTGCCTGATTCTGAGCAGGAAACCATTGAGGAAATCAAGGCAGTGTCAAGCAATACAGAAGAAACGATGCAGAATGTAAAGGAAAAAACTATACAGAAGTCAATTCCTACACAGAATGACAAGTCTCTTGTTGTGGATAAGTCCTCAAAAAATTCAGGAAACACAAAAACTGATAATAAAGTGAAATCAACAGGAGGCAGCAATGACCATTAAGAGTACTGGCTCATTTTTGCTCATATGGATGTCAATTATCGTTGCTCTTGTCCTTTCAATAATGAAACTTCCTGCATCGTTAAGTGATTATCTGCCAAATTATGCGTGCCTCGTTGTTCTGGTTTGGGTTGTGGCCATTCCTTCAAGAGTGAATGTTTTTACAGGTTGGATTACTGGTTTATGTATGGATTTCCTGCTTGGTACAACGTTAGGAATTCATGCTTTGGCTTTTTCGTTCATGGTGTGGATGATTCGTACGCAATTTGATTCGATAAAATACTATTCTTTGCCGGAACTGTCTATTGTTGTGGGAACAGTTATTTTTATCGGTCAGTTTGTATTATTCTGGGGAGAACATCTGTTCGGTGTTGTTACCGTAGATTACAATATTTTCTGGTCAGCTCTTTCAAGTTCCATATGTTGGCCTATTATTTATGTTTTTTTAATGTCTCTATATCATCTAATCAGTCCTAAGAAAGAAGATGAATAATCGCGAAATAATTCTGGCTTCCGCATCACCGAGGAGAAGAGAGTTATTAGGGAACATGGGTTTTTCATTTAAAGTTGTTCCTGCAGATATTGATGAATCCAGATTGTCACAGTCTGAAACTCCATGTGAATATGTCAGAAGACTCTCTCTGTCTAAAGCGGAAAAAATATTAAGTCTTCATCCTGATGCAGTTATTGTCGGGGTTGATACAACTGTTTCGATGAACAATGAAATTTTTGGAAAACCTGCGGATTTCGAAGAGTTTCATCTGTTTATGAGCAAGCTGAGTGGAAAAACTCATCAGGTTTTCACCGGACTTAGTGTAATAGACAGAGACAGGACTGTCAGTAGCTATGTGAAGTCCGATGTAACTTTTGTCGAAATGTCGGAAAAGGATATTTCTGATTATTGGGCAACTGGTGAACCTGTTGATAAGGCCGGTGGATACGCTATTCAGGGGATAGGTGGGAGTTATATAAAGTGCGTATCTGGTAGTGTCAGTTCCATCATTGGTCTGCCTCAGGCGGAATTGAGAATTATTCTGAACAGTTTTATGGAAGGTGGTATTCATGAATGAACTTTTGGTAAATGTTACTCCGTCTGAAACTCGAGTTGCACTTGTTGTTTCAGGGTTACTGTCAGAAATTTATATTGAACGTTCCTCTAATTCCAGCATGGTCGGCAATGTATATCGAGGAAAGGTCAGTCGTGTCCTTCCGGGAATGCAGGCAGCCTTTGTCGATATAGGTCATGAAAAAGCTGCTTTTCTGCATGCCTCAGATATTGTCCCTCATACAGAATGCGTAAATCCTCATGAAAAGGAACATTTCAAAGTATGTGATATTTCCGCTCTGGTGCGTCAGGGACAGGATATTCTTGTACAGGTGGTCAAGGATCCAATCAGTACAAAGGGGGCCAGACTTACAACTGATATTACTCTTCCTTCCAGATATCTTGTTTTTATGCCTGACAGTGCCCATGTGGGCGTGTCTCAGAAAATTGAAAGCGATGAAGAAAGAAACAGATTAAAATCGATAGTTTCAAAATTTGTTGATAAAGAAGTTGGCGGTTTTATTGTAAGAACAGCGGCGGAAGGGATCAGTGAAAAGGAAATAGAGCAGGATGCTTTGCTCCTAAAACGCATGTGGCTGAATATCAAAAAAAGTTATAAAGAAGCAAAAGCCGGAACAATTCTGCATGAGGATTTATCCATTGCTTTCAGACTTTTACGAGATTTTGTAGGCAATGACATTGATAAGATAAGAGTGGATTCCAGACTCGCCTTCAAAGAGCTTGTCAAGTATAGCAATGAATTTGTTCCTGAAATGGTGGGTAAGATAGAACATTATTCAGGTGACACACCTCTTTTTGATTTATATGACGTTGAAAATGAAATTCAGAGAGCTCTTGACAGGCGGGTTCAGCTAAAAAGTGGTGGTTCTCTTGTGATTGATCAAACTGAGGCAATGACAACAATAGATGTTAATACAGGGGCATTCGTTGGTCACAGGAATCTAGAGGATACCATTTTTAATACCAATGTGGAGGCTGCAGCTGCTATTGCCAGACAGCTGAGGTTACGAAATTTAGGTGGCATCATTATCATTGATTTTATTGATATGTCTGATGCAACCCACCGAGATCGAGTTATGCAGGCACTTCTCACTGAACTGGCTAAAGACAGAGCTAAGACCACTGTTTCTGATTTCTCTGAACTGGGTCTTGTAGAAATGACAAGAAAGCGAACCAGAGAGAGTCTGGGGCATCTTCTCTGTTGTGAATGTCCTGAATGCAGGGGCAGAGGGGCAGTGAAGAGTGTTTCGTCTGTATGCTATGAAATTCTCAGAGATATATTAAGGGTAAATCACGCGTATAAGGCAGAGAAGTTCATTGTATACGCGTCTACAGATGTTGCGGAAGCCTTACAGCTTGATGAACAGCACGCTCTTGCCGAACTTGAAGTCTTTATGGGGAAGACTGTGGAAGTTCGTGCTGAACATATGTACCGTCGTGAAAAGTATGATGTGGTGATGGCCTGATGAATGATTGCAGGGTTGTGGTTATTGAACTGCCGGCAGGAAAGCGAAGTGTTGCAGATACTCTGATTCAGGTAGATATGCAGCTTGAGTCGCTGCTTTCTTTTGATGGTGAGACTCTGGTTGTTCTTCCGGAAAATTTTGCATGCTGCAGTCGGGATAATCATGATTATGAGATTCTGTCCCGCAGTTGGAATTCAGCGATTGATTCTTTGGGTAAACTTGCGAGAAAGCATGACGTTTATTTGGTTGCAGGCACTTTGCCTGAATACGAAGAAGGCAGGTTTTATATAACATCCGCTGTTTTTGACAAAAGTGGCCGTCTGATCGCTAAATACCGAAAAATCAATCTTTTTAAAGCTTTGGTTGGCGGTGTTCTTTATGATGAAGGTAGCTTTTACACACCTGGAACTGAAACTGTAACTTTTACTGTCGGTCACGTTCGTGTCGGAATTGCCATTTGTTTTGATTTACGGTTTCCTGAAATTTTTGCGAAATTAAGACAGCAGGGGGCAGACATTATAATTGTTCCGGCGGCATTTACACGCAGAACAGGTTTAAAACATTGGCATGTACTGCTTAAAGCTAGAGCCATTGAGAACCAGTTATATGTTGTAGGAGCAGGATTAAATGGAACTTCTCAGGACGGATACGAATGTTATGGTCATTCATTAATTATTGATCCTGATGGAAATGTAGTGACTGAAGCGTTAGAAATTAATGATTTTCAGATAATTGAACACAAAATTGATTTAGAATTAAAGTTGAATATTAGAAAGTGTATGCCGTTGACAGCGAAGTTATAAGAGAGAAAGATATATGAATACAGCCAGTGATTTAGTTAAGATTACTACGAAGAAATTACTGTCAGAAAATGGCATGAGTGTAGATTATATCGAAGGAATGATAAACAAATTGTGTTCATCAGGTGTGGACTTCGGTGATATCTTTTTTATGTGTTCTGTTTCTGAAAGCTGGAGATTGAGTGAACAGAAAATCAAATCAGGTGCTTTCAGCATAGATCAGGGGTTTGGGGTCAGAGGTGTTTTAGGAGAAAAAACAGCTCTAGCTCATTCGGATGAAATAAATAATCACAGTCTTCATCAGGCGATCAGGGCTGCAAGAACTTTATCAAACAAGGGGGGCAGTTCAGATGTCAGACTGAATCTTAATCCTTCATATAAAATATACAATACAGGTAATTACGACCCTATTAACAGCATCGGAAGAGAACAGAAAGTTCAGATGCTTAATGAAATTGACAGATTTGCAAGATCTCTAGACAGCAGAGTTAGAGAAGTTAAGATCGGGTTGAATTCATCCAATGAAAGCAGTCTTCTGTTTACTACGGAAGGTGTTACAGCAGCCGAGATTACTCCTCAGGTTACGTTAAGCTGTGCTGTCATTGTTGAAGAAAACGGTGTTTCAGAAAGCGGACACAGTGCCTCAGGAAAAATCTACGATTTATCATTTTTCTACGAAGACGTTCCTGTTCTTCCTGATGATTATGTTCGCGGAGTTTCATCTGTTTCCTCGGTTGAGACTGAGCCAAGATACCTTGCTATTGCCAGAGATGCGGTAAGACAGGCACTTCTTAATCTGAGAGCAGTACCTATAAAAGCAGGAACTATGCCGGTAGTATTGGCATCCGGGTGGCCTGCTGTTCTCATTCATGAGGCTATAGGTCATGGTTTGGAAGCAGATGCGTGTCGTAAAGGTCAGTCTGTTTTCCATGACAAGATGGGAGAAGAAGTCGCTTCCAAGCTCTGCACCATTGTTGATGATGGCACTGTGGATAATGGTACAGGAACATTTAATGTTGATAGCGAAGGTGTTCCAAGCAAGAGGAATATTTTGATTGAGAATGGTGTTCTGAAAAGCTTTATGTATGATAAACTCAATGCCCGTTTAATGGGCAAAGAGTCAACAGGCAATGGTAGAAGAGCTGATTATTACTGTAAACCGATTCCTCGAATGACCAATACCTATCTTCTTTCCGGTAAAGATTCTCCTCAAGATATCATCAGGAGTCTTGATGATGGTATATATGCTGTGGATTTCAGTGGAGGTCAGGTTGATACCGTTGCAGGTAAATTTACATTTACAGCGACAGAGGCATATCGTGTGAAAAATGGTGAAATCAAGTATCCTGTAAAGGATGCAACCTTAATCGGTAATGCCATAGGAGTTATGAAGAATATTTCCATGGTTGGTAATAACCTTGAATTTGATAAGGGAACCGGTTCCTGCGGAAAACAGGGACAGTCTATAAGAGTAGGTTTGGGACAGCCGACACTGCGAATTGACAGTGTAACAGTTGGCGGTTCAAGATAAACTGCCTCTGTATCTTATCCATAAAATAAAGACGCTGTTTATTTATAAACAGCGTCTTTTGCGTAATATTATAGATACAGTTTTTTATTTGACTGGATGTTCCTTGAAGTAAACTACCGCGTCTTCATATCCGCCGAGATTAATTACATTCTGATAACCTGCATTGTTAAGGGAATTCTTTGCTCTTTCAGCTCTTTTCCCTGATAGACAATAAACGTAGATGGTGTCGTCTTTTTTGATATCATTTTCTGTAACTCCCTTAACAATGTCACTGAAAACGATATTAATACTGTTTTCTGCATGACCTGATTCATATTCAGCAGGGGATCTTACATCTATGATAAAATCCTGTGCGAAGCAAGTTGCAGAACAACTGAATAAAGCTGCTGTACCAGCAAGTATAAAACTGAATAGTTTATTCATCTGATTGCTCCTGATTTATGTTTGTCTTAAGAAACTGGAATAGTTCTCTGTAGTAACGACGATCGCTATTTTCTTTTTCTGCCTCTTTCTGAGCTTTTGAGACCAATGCTCTCAATTTCTGACGATCAATAGACGGATTTTCTGACATGAGACTGTTGATTTTTTCCATCCCCGTGGCGATGAGCTCGTCTCTCAGTGTTTCCAGACGATGAAACTGAGCATTTTCAGAAACCTTTGCCCCTTTAATGGCCTTTAACATGTTTTCGAAAAGCTTAACATCGTCTTCAGAGGCTACTCTCATTAGTGATTCTACGTGCAGTATCTGTCTGCGCAGTTCTTCAGATCTTGGTTTAAGCTTTTTGGCAACCAGCATGGCTTCTCTGAGAGAATCGTTATCACCGAAAGGTATACGGTCGAATTCTGAATCTGCGAGGGCAAGAATTTCGATAGCAACATCTCTCAAATGACGTGCGTGACGCTTTTCAGAGCTTTTTGAAACCCATCCGTCATCATCAGGGATATCATTTTTATGAAAAAAATCTGTATACTTAGGCATAATCTAAAGATCCTTAAATAAATTTAGTGTATTCTAACATCATTGGTGATTATTTGGAATTATTGAAATGGATGACGATATTCAGCTTGAATTAAATAACTTGGAAGATCTTGTTCAATATACAGTGGAAAAAGCTGAGCAGCTTGGTGCTAATGCAGCCAGAGCAAGATTAAATAAGGCTACCGGTCTGTCTGTATCATCACGTAATACTGAAATGGAGAATATTTCTTTTACCAACGGAAGAAGTTTGGCCATAACGGTTTATAAAGATGATCGAAAAGGTACTGTATCTACAAGTGATCTGTCCAGGTCTGCCATTGATGAAAGCATTAGAGCAGCATTGAGTATCGCCAATCATACTGATCCGGATCCTGATGCACGTCTCCCTGCAAAAGAGTTTCTTGCTTTTGAAAAGATGGATTTTGATACCTTTCATCCTCTTGATATAGAGCCGAATGACATGTTTGAAAGGTGCAAAAATCTTGAACTTAAGGCTATGGCAGCGGACGAGAGGGTAATATCCGTCGTAAGCGCCAAGGAGAACAGTGGACTTTATATTTCTGCCATGGCCACGTCTCAGGGGCTGGTGGTCAGTAGTGCGGATACCTCGTACTCACGTAATCTCCTTTTAATGTGTGGGAAAGATGATGATCGTCAATATGGTGGTTCGTATACTTACGATTCATGTCACGAGAAGTTATGGAATGATGAGATTCTTGTAAAAGAATCCATAGATGAAGGAGTATCTCAGCTTTGTCCACAGAAGATTAAAACTGGTGATTATCCTGTAATTTTTGATGTTAACAAGTCTTCCATGCTGCTGAACGTGCTGTTCTCCGCGCTTGATGGACATACACAGTATTATAAAACCGGTTTTTTGACAGACAGTCTGAACAAAAAGGTTCTTCCTGAGTGGATTTCAATAAACGAGAATCCGCACATAGTTGGAAGAATGAGTTCCTGTTATATGGATGGTGATGGTGTAAAAACAAAACCAATGTCTATTATCAGAAATGGTTATGTGGATAATTATTTTTTAAATAATTATTTCGCCAACAAGTTGAACATGGAAAACAATGCCCACAACAGAGGAGTAAGTAATACTTTCGTGGTGGATGAAAGAGAGCCTCTGTGCAGCAAGAACGAGCTTATTCGTCAGATGGACAGGGGAATTATTGTTTACGATACAATGGGAAACGGTATTAAACTTATAAACGGAGAACTTTCAATAGGTGCAAGCGGATTTTACGTGGAGAACGGAATAATTCAGTATCCTATAGCTGAGTTTACAATAGCAGGTAACTTTAAGGAAATGTTCAATAATATCGTAGCTATAGCCAATGACGGAGATTCGAGAAATGTTGCCGATCTGGGATCGGTGCTGATTGAAAATATTAAGGTAGCCGGTATATAAAAATTTATTGTTATTCGGTTAATTAGTGATAAAATTTGCCTAACATTTATCAGATAGTCAGGAATTATTATGAAACGTGAATTATCCCTTGAATTTTGTCGTGTTACCGAAGCTGCTGCTTTAGCTGGTTATCATTGGCTAGGACGTGGAGATAAGGTCTCTGCGGATGATGCAGCTGTTAAGGCAATGAGATACATGTTGAACGACCTTGACATTGATGGCGAGATTGTTATCGGTGAAGGTGAAATTGATGAAGCTCCAATGCTTTATATCGGAGAACATGTAGGTAACGGCTCTACTGAGGTTGATATCGCAGTTGACCCTATTGATGGTACCAGAATGACTGCCATGGGGCAGAATAATGCTGTTGCCGTTCTTGCGGCTGCAGACAAGGGCGGTTTCTTAAAAGCTCCTGACATGTACATGGAGAAGCTTATTGTAGGATCTGATGCCAAAGGGGTTATCGATCTGAACGTATCTCTGGAAGAGAATATTTATCGTATTGCGCGTGCTGTCGGCAAAAAGTACAGCGATTTGACATGTGTTACTCTTGCTAAGCCAAGACATGAAAAAGCCATTAAGGTTATGCATGACATGGGACTGAGAGTATATGCAATACCTGATGGTGATGTGGCTGCGTCCGTATTAACCTGTATGCCTGACAGTGATATAGATTTCCTTTACTGTATTGGCGGTGCGCCTGAAGGCGTGATAAGTGCTGCTGTAGCACGTTCTCTAGAAGGTGATATGCAGGGCAGACTTATTCCTCGTCACATTGCAAAGGGTGATACACCAGACAACAGAGCTCATGGCGAAAATGAAATTGCCAGATGCAAGGCTATGGGAATTGAGCCTATGACTGTTCTTAAACTTGAAGACATGGTGAAGACTGACAGTATTATCGTTTCAATTACAGGTATTACTAAGGGAGATCTGCTTGACGGAGTTACTCTTGATGGTAATATTGCAAAGACCGAAAGTATAATGATTAGGGGCAAGTCTAAGACTGTACGTCGTATTAAGGCTCTGCATACCTTACCGAAGAAGTCTCAGACAATTTACGATTTAGTGTTTGGCAACGGCACAAACAAGTAAATCTCTTAAACAAAAAATCCCCTGACATATTAGGCAAAGCTTTAAGTCAGGGGATTCTTTTATATATTTTCTGGCAATTAGTTTCGGAATATAAAGATTTTGTCGTTATCTTTAGATTTTATGTATCCCTGAGTTTCTAAAAAGTATGCCAGTCCATCCTGTTCTGAGGCAGGAAAAATCCCTGTGTCAATAATGACTGATTCATTATTTTTGAGGACAAATCTGTTGGTCTCTTCAAGCAGATATTTACCGACCCCTCTTCTTCTGGTGATGTCGCGAACTTTAATATATACGATATGGTTATTATCGGTAACGGAGATACCAACAACTCCATCATTAAATACAGCAAGATGAACGTGACCAAGCTGTTGGATATCATTAAAATTCATTGGATCTATAAGTTTATTGAGGCTTTTGGTCCATAGAGGCTCAGGTTCATAATCGTGAAATACTGTCAGTCGCATATAATATAACCTACCTGTGTAAAAACTTGCGAGGGTTCAATGGAACTCCGCCTTTTCTAATTTCAAAGTATAAACTATTAGTCTGCAGACCTCCACTGTTACCAGAGGTCGCTATTGAATCTCCGCGGTGAACGCGGCGTCCGCTTTTAACCAGGTTATTCTGATTATTGGCATAGATTGTCAGATAATCGGCCCCATGGTCTATTACTATAATGTTTCCCCAACCATTAAGCCACCCTGAATAAAGGACATCACCATCAGCTACTGCAGTTATATTATTTCCTGCATTGCATGCAATCAGAATACCGGTCCATTTTGTATTGGTGAATCTGATATCTCCAAAGTTTTTGATTATACTTCCTTTAACCGGCCAGGACAGTTTTGGTCCCAATCCTGTCAGATTGTTTTTTCTTGCAAAATTTTCTTTTTCTTCTTTTGCTGCTTTTTCAGTATCTTTCCCTTCTTTTTTTGCTCGAGCCTTAGCCTGTTCAATAGCTTTCTGTTCTGCTTTTTTTCGTTGCTTTTCAAGTTCCTGTTTCTTTTGTTCAATAGCTTTTTCCAAAGCTTTCAGGGCTTCTTCCTGCTTTTTTAACTGAAGTTTTTCATTGTCGATGTTGGACTGAAGGGCTTCTTCCATGTGTTTGCGTTCGCTTCTTTCTTTGTTAAGCGAACCGAGATTGTCGTCATATTCAGTTTTAAGATTTGATAATTCGATTTTTTTATTTTCCAGATACCTTTTGCTGTTTTCCATCTCCAGCTGATTTTGAGCAATATTACTGATAACTTCTTTTCTCTGTTCCGCAAGAATCTGATAATAGGTCATGTATCTGTCGTTGTCTTTAGCAGTTTCATTGCCCAGAAGCAGTTTAATACCAGGGTTTTCACCGAACATGTACAGGTGTCTGACCATGCTCCTCAATTGGTTTTTATTAGTGTCAGTGAGCCTTTCTAAATCACTAATCTGGTTTACCAGTTCATCGATCTGACTTGAGACTAACTTGATTTTATTTTCAGTAATAGACAGCTTGATATCCAGCTGTTTTATGGATTTATCGTAGCTCTGTCGCTCTTTTTTCAGATACATCAGATCATTTTCATGGTTTTTTATAATTTCAGTGCGACGTTCAATATCTTTTTTCAGAGTGGCAATTGATTTTTCTTCTTTGCCTTGAGAGGACGATGCAGCTTCAGAGGGCTGCATCAGTAAAAAAAGGACAGAAAAAAGCGGTACTAACAGAGTCATTCTGCTTCTTGTGAAGAGAGATGTTGAGTACCGCTTATCTGTTGTCATATAAGGTGATTATTTAACCTTGAATAATACCTTGCCGGTCATTTCAGACGGAGTTTCCATGCCGATTAAGTTCAGAATTGTTGGTGCCAAATCTGATAACTTACCGCCGGATACAGCTTCAGCTGAACGACCTACATAGATTAACGGAACAGGAAGGTTGGTGTGAGCAGTATATGCAACACCAGTTTCAAGATCCTTCATTCTTTCAGCGTTACCATGGTCTGCGGTAATGAGGCATTCGCCACCAACTTTCTTTAAAGAATCAACTACTCGACCGATGCAGGTATCAACAGCTTCACATGCCTTTACAGCAGCTTCGTATACACCAGTGTGACCAACCATGTCTCCGTTAGGGTAGTTACAGATGATTACATCATACTTGCAGCTTTCAATAGCGGCACAAAGCTTATCAGTGAGTTCGGTAGAGCTCATTTCTGGCTGTAAATCATAGGTTGCAACCTTTGGACTCTGGATAAGTTCTCTGTCTTCACCTTCAAATACAGTTTCAACACCGCCGTTGAAGAAGAAGGTTACGTGAGCATACTTTTCAGTTTCAGAGATTCTGAGCTGAGTCTTGCCATGCTTAGAAAGCCATTCACCTAAGGTGTTTACTAAATCTGATGGAGGGAATGCACAAGATGCCTTGATGTCAGTTGCGTATTCGGTGAGCATTACAAAGTTGATTGCAGGGCGAACTTTTCTTTCAAAACCGTTAAAATCATCATTTGCGAAAGCTCTTGAGATCTGACGGGCACGGTCTGCTCTGTAGTTCATGAAAATCAGAGTATCTCCGTCTTCCATTTTAACTGGTTCACCAATAACAGAAGCTTTAACGAATTCATCGTTTTCATCGCGAGCATATGCGGCATTTAATGCGTCAGTTGCAGAAGCGAATGGTGCAAACTGAGATTCACCTAAAGTTATAAGGTTGTATGCCTGTTCAACGCGATCCCATCTGTTGTCGCGATCCATTGCATAGTAGCGACCTACCATGCTGGCAAATCTGCCGGTACCTAATTCCTGGAACTTCTTTTCGAAAAGATCAATTGAACTCTGAGCACTGCGAGGAGGAACGTCTCTACCGTCGGTAAAGGCATGGAAATAAGCCTTTTTAACGCCTTTCTTTGCGAGAAGATCAAAAAGTGCAAGAATGTGCTTTTCGTGGCTGTGAACACCGCCAGGTGACATAAGACCCATTACATGTACTGCCTTACCAGCTGCTACAGAAGAATCGATAGCCTTATTGAAAACTTCATTAGTGAAGAAGTCACCATCTTTGATGGACTTGGTAATGCGGGTTAAGTCCTGATAAACGATGCGACCGGCACCAATATTGGTGTGGCCAACTTCAGAGTTACCCATCTGACCGTCTGGTAAACCGACATCTTCACCAGAAGCGGAAATCAGAGTGTTAGCATAATCCTGAGTGAGTTTATCAAGAACTGGGGTTTTTGCATTTGCAACAGCATTAAATTCTTTAACAGTGTTGTATCCCCAACCATCCATAATGATGAGTGCAAAAGGTTTCTTTGCCATTTTATTTCCTAATATGATTACGTTGATTCAGTGAAAAAAATCTTGTCAAAAATTAAGTTTTAATACTCTGGTGCATATTTTACACTAATTTTGTCGTCATGATCTTTATGTATGCAGAAAATCTTTTTATGATACAGCCTAAAAATTGGTTATATTGCGTTCAATTTACCCAAAAAATCAGATCCCTGTTTTATTATTCATTATCGTTTTTTTGAAAAAAATGATTATTAGTGACGATTATTTTAAAATTTTTTCGCATGTGATAATATACCCCTCGGATCATTATGCTCAGTCAGTTTCGAGAAAGAACCGGCTGGGAACGGATAGGTTAAAACAGATACCAGGGCGTGTTTATTATATGGAATCTTTGGATTTATGGAATGAGCTAGTGTCTTTTGTCAGCAGACATCAGATTATTAGTTTGTTGTGGGTGATAACTTTAGGTTATGTTATTTACTATCAGACAATTATTTGGAAAGACGGCTTAAAACTGCTGAATTCCAGAGATGCTGTTGATATGTACAATCATGATCTTGCTGCTTTGGTTGATGTTCGCACAACAGAAGAGTTTATGAAAGGGCATTTGGCAGGAGCCGTGTCTGTTTCTTCTGAGGACTTGCTTGGTCAGAAGTTTTCACAGGTTGAAAGATTTAAAGATAAAACCATTGTTGTCATAGGCAAGGGTTATGATGACGTGACTGCCTATAAGTGTGCAAAGAACCTGAAAAAGAAAGGTTACAAGAGTGTGATACTTAATGGCGGAATGCAGGAATGGACGATTAATAATTATCCTGTGGTTAAGGGGTAATTTCAAATTCCGAATAGTTTGATGTAATTATATTAAGGAACATAAAATGGCTGATGAACAGTTAAATCCTATATTCGAAATTCTTCGAATTTACAATAAGGATATTTCTTTAGAAACTCCTAATTCACCTCATGTTTTCCGCAGTGAATGGAAGCCAGAAAGCAAGATCGATTTAGATATCAAGAATGATAACGTTGATCCTGAACATCATGTTTATGAAGTTAATTTGAGATTAACAGTGACCACAAAGAATGCTGAAGATAAGGTTGCATTCCTCTGTGAAGTTAATCAGGCTGCATTAGTTCATGCAGAAAACTTCGGTGAAGAACAGCTGGCTCATGTGCTCAATGCCACTGTTCCTAGCATTCTCTTCCCATATGCTAGAGAAAACATTAGTTCTTTAGTAAACAAGGCAAGCTTCCCTCCATTCATTTTACAGCCACTTAACTTTGATGCAATCTATATGCAGAGACAGCAGGCTCAGGCTGCAAAGGAACAGAAAGAAGAACAAGCTGAAGACAAGTAATATTTGTTTTTCTATAAACACAGGGCCTTGACTGGCTCTGTGTTTTTTTTATAAAAAATTCGTTTGGAGTTCGCAAATGAGTTATTCTATTTCTGTAATAGGTTCTGGTTCTTATGGCACGGCATTGGCTATTTCCCTGGCTCGAAATGGTAACAAGGTTCTTTTATGGGGACGAAACCAGAGTAAAATTAACAGAATGCAGCAGACTAGATCCAATGAGGACTTTTTACCCGGCATACTGTTTCCGGAATCTCTTGAACTTACAAGTGATCTTGAATTTGCTGTAAAAAACACAAATATATTACTTGTAGTAATTCCTAGCAGTAATTTTAGAAATGTGCTGCAACAGATAAAACCATTTCTTTCACCTGATCACAGGTTAGCTTGGGCAACCAAAGGGATAGAGGCAAAAACGGGAAAACTTCTCAGTGATGTGGTAAAAGAGGAATTCGGAAATAGTATTCCATTTGCCGTTATCAGCGGACCTACATTTGCAAAAGAGTTGGCTGCGGGAATGCCGACAGCTATTTCTGTTTCAGGTTCATGCGATGATTTTACGGATGAATTTTCAAGATTGATTCATTCAAGCAAAAATTTCAGAGTTTATAAAAATCCTGACTATATCGGTATTCAGATTGGTGGTTGCGTTAAAAATGTTATCGCCATTGGGGCTGGTCTTTCTGACGGCCTTGGTTTCGGTGCAAATGCCAGAACGGCACTGATTACGAGAGGTTTGGTAGAAATACAGAGACTTGGCAGGGCTATGGGGGCTTTGCCGAATACGTTCATGGGAATGGCCGGTTTGGGAGATCTCGTTCTGACATGTACAGACAACCAGTCGAGAAACAGACGTTTTGGTATTGCTTTAGGACAGGGAAAAACTGTTGATGAGGCAATTAAGGAAATCGGTCAGGTAGTTGAAGGTTATGACAATACTGAAGAGGTTTATCAGCTCGCCCAAAGATATAATGTAGAAATGCCTATATGCGAAGAAATATACAAAGTTTTGTATGAAGGTAAATCCGCGAAAGATGCTACCGCAACTCTGCTGTCACGAACTCAGAAGTCAGAATAGACTTTTATAATAATCTGATTGTCTGTTGGCGAATATCTAAAGATAAAGAACCATTTTATAAGGACTCTATAAGTTAGACATACCTACCGGAGTCGCGAAAATGGTCCTTTTTCATAACTACATAATCATACTTATGTATTATTTTGCGTATGTTTCGTCAGTGACTTCGTGGTCTGTCACATCGATAACTTCTTTAATCATGCCGGGGAATGCCTGTTTCAGGTTGGCTTCAATTCCCTCTGACAGTGTGATATTCACCATACTGCACCCTTTACATCCTCCTTCAAAACTGACTTTGACTACTCCGTCTTCGGAGGCACTGATCAGCTTTGCGACTCCACCGTGTGCGGCAAGACTCGGATTGACAGTGGTTCTGAAGAACAGTTCTAACCTGTCATAGAGTGAGGCATTTTCGTCAAGCATTGATTTCTTTAGGTTAGGGGCTTTGAATGTAAGAGTACTTTTATTCTCACTGTTTGTTTTAAAGTCTATGACGGCACCTTCAAGGTAAGGCTGACTTGATACGTCAATAACCACATCAAAACCGTTGTAATTAAAAATGTCATCAGATCCTGTCACGGAGTTCTTGGGACAGTATAGAATTCCGCACTCTACTCCAGGAGTTCCCGGATTGGAAACGAATACTCTGATTTTTGTTTCTGGGGCCTGAGTTTTAAGGAGCTGAACAAAATATTCTTCAGCTTTTGGGGTAATTTTAATCATGTGGATCACCTGTCCGTATTATGGAAAATATTGTCTAGCAATACCGTAAGTAAATACATGCAAGATACCCAATCACATTATTTATGTCAAGATCGGGGACCAGACCGTATCAAATGTTAAATTTTAATGACTTGGTACTGAAAAAATAAATCCAGTGGAAAGATATAGATGTTGATAGAGAATGATTTTGTAATGTTTTCACTGATAAATCAATAGCGGAAAAAATAATCATTTCGCAAAGCATAAATTTTTACAATTTTTTGATTTATTTTTATAGACTAATTTGTTTAAATCTCTTAAAATCAGACATGTTTATTTAAATCTTCTTAAATAATTGGAGTAACCATAAAAATGGCAAAGTTTGATAAGTCAGTATTAGAAAAGTACGGCATTACCGGTACTACTGAAGTTCTTTACAATCCTTCATATGAAGTTTTATTCAACGAAGAAACTAAGGAATCTTTAGAAGGTTTTGATAAGGGTCAGGAAACCGAGCTCGGTGCTGTTAACGTAATGACCGGTGTATATACCGGCCGTTCACCAAAGGATAAGTTCATCGTTGATGACGAAAACTCTCACGATACCGTATGGTGGACTTCTGACGAATACAAGAACGACAACCACAGAGCATCTAAGGAAGCTTGGGTTGCTGTTAAGGATTTAGCAAAGAAGGAACTTTCTAACAAGAAGTTATACGTTGTTGATGGTTTCTGTGGTGCTAACAAAGACACTCGTATGAAGGTTCGCTTCATCGTTGAAGTAGCTTGGCAGGCTCATTTCGTAACCAACATGTTCCTCCGTCCTCAGTCAGAAGCTGATTTCGAACAGGAACCAGATTTTATCGTTTACAACGCATCAAAGGCAAAGGTTACCAACTACAAGGAATTAGGTCTTAATTCTGAAACTGCAGTAGTATTCAACGTAACCACCAAGGAACAGGTTATTTTAAATACCTGGTACGGCGGCGAAATGAAGAAGGGTATGTTCTCTATGATGAACTACTACCTCCCATTAAAGGGTATCGCTTCAATGCACTGCTCTGCTAACACCGATATGAACGGTGAAAACACCGCTATTTTCTTCGGTCTGTCAGGTACTGGTAAGACCACCCTTTCTACCGATCCAAAGCGTAAGCTCATCGGTGATGACGAACATGGTTGGGATGACAATGGTGTATTCAACTTCGAAGGTGGTTGCTACGCAAAGGTTATCAACTTAGATGCTGAATCTGAACCAGATATCTACAATGCAATTCGTCGTGACGCTCTTCTCGAAAACGTAACTGTAGATGCTAACGGTAAGATCGACTTCACTGATAAGTCTGTAACTGAAAACACCCGTGTTTCTTACCCAATTTACCACATCAAGAACATTCAGCGCCCAATTTCTGCTGGTCCAGCTGCTAAGCAGGTTATCTTCTTATCTGCTGATGCTTTCGGTGTTCTTCCTCCAGTATCTATCCTTGATAAGGATCAGACTCAGTACTACTTCTTATCAGGCTTTACTGCTAAGTTAGCAGGTACCGAACGTGGTATTACTGAACCTACCCCAACCTTCTCTGCATGTTTTGGTCAGGCATTCCTTGAATTACACCCAACCAAGTATGCTGAAGAACTTGTTAAGCACATGGAAAAGAGCGGTGCTAAGGCATACCTCGTTAACACTGGTTGGAATGGTACCGGTAAGCGTATTTCTATTCGTGATACTCGTGGTATCATCGATGCTATCCTTGATCACTCAATCGATCAGGCTGAAACCAAGACCATTCCATTATTCAACTTCGTAGTTCCTACCAAGTTAAACGGTGTTGACACCAACATCCTTGACCCACGTAACACCTACGCAAGCGCTTCTGAATGGGAAGTTAAGGCTAAGGATCTTGCTCAGCGTTTCATCAACAACTTCAAGAAGTATGAAACCAACGAAGCTGGTAAGGCTCTTGTTAAGGCTGGTCCACAGCTTTAATATGCTGTCTGAATACAGTTATTAACTGTTAATTATGAAAACCATGCTGACTTCAGCATGGTTTTTTCTTTGGAGGGTATTATGGCTTTTAAGTTTGTTACACCAGAGGGACATCAGCTAATTAAAAAAGAGTTTGATGAAATTTGGGAAAATATTCGTCCTAAAGTTGTGGAAAAACTGGCATGGGCTGCATCACTTGGAGATCGTAGTGAAAATGCTGATTATCAGTATAATAAACAGTTATTGCGTCAGATTGACAGACGGGTAAAGTTTTTGACTGATACCTTAAAGAATACTGAGATATTGGATCGCAGTGCTGATGGTATTAGAGATAATAAGGTCTATTTTGGTGCATATGTTGAAATTGAAAATGATGATGGTGAAATTTTGCATGTGCATATTGTCAATACAGCTGAAGTATATGGCAGAAAAGGGTTTATTTCGTACGAAAGTCCAATCGCCAGAGGTATATTGAATAAAACCATCGATGACGATGCTGATGTTATTACTCCTAAGGGAAAGGTAACATGGTATATCAATAAAATTTCGTATACTCCGGAAGAATGGTTTGGACCTATTGATAAACCTCAGTTTAATTTCTCAGGAGATCATGAATATGCTCCGGTTGAAATTTTAAGTGATGAAGAACTTAAGAAAATTAAGGATGAATATCTTAAGACGCTAGTTAAATAGTTTGTATATTCTCTAAAGGATCATTTATTAAAAGACGCTATTTTCTGGTTCTAATAGCGTCTTTTCTGTCAGTTGTAGTATTTGTCCAGAAACAGCTGTAGCTGTTCATTGAAATCAGATGTCTGGGTAATGAAGGGGGCATGGGAGCTCTGTTCGAATACTATGGTATGACTGTTTTCCTTGGTGCTCCAGATACTTTTAGTTGATGCAGGGCATAACCTATCCTTCAGACCGTACATATGAAGAGACGGACAGCTTATTCGTGATATGTTATTACGCAAATCCTCGTCCATCAGAGTTTTCAGTCCTGCCTGTAATTCATAGTACGAAGGTGCTGGAACTTCTGATATAAGCTGTTTGATAATTCTGATATCATCTCTCATTCTTTCTGAACCCATTGCCTGCAGACTTAGAAATTTATCTATAACCGCCTGACAGTTGTTTTGAGAAATAAGTGATGAGAATTTTTTTAGTAATTTTGCATCTGTTCCGGGCCATCCGGTTTCAGGTTCTGAAGTGAATCTTGGTGAGCATGAAACTGTTACAAGAGCCTTGATGTGTTTTGAATTTGTTATACAGAACTTCTGAGCAAGTATCCCTCCGAGAGACCAGCCAAGAAGTGCACAGTTTTCAGGAATTGTTTCTTCTAATGAGTTTACAATACCATCACATCTGTTTGCAGGAATACAGTTATTAATTCCATAACCTGGCATATCAATAAGAACAATTCTGTATTTTGATTTCAGAGATTCGACAATAGGGTAGAACACTTTACTGCAAATACCCCAGCCATGGATCATGGCTATGGTTTTATGATTATCTGAACCAATCACTTCTGTCTGTAGTTTCATGATGGTACCCTCCGATTTAAGTCATACTTATATTGTATGTTATTTATCTAATAAATTGGGCAATATTTGTGGAGTTTGTCGGACGACATCATGTAAATTAAATACTACATGTCCGTTTTGTCGGCTGTTTTAAAGAGTGCAGAAACTCTATCAGAACTTTATGATACTTCGTGATTATTAAAATAATTTGAGTGTTGGCAAAGATGTTGCATAAATGATCTCATGAGTTACTTAGTAATTTGGAGATCTGTATGAAGAATATTTTAAGAACAGGAATTCTTTCCTCATCAATACTGGGTTCGACAGTTGCTTTTGCAGAAGAAGCTGCACCGGAAGTGTCGAGTTCTGATAATGGATTTATAATGATATGTACCGCTCTGGTAATATTGATGTCTTTGCCGGGCATCGGTTTGTTTTACGGCGGTCTGGTAAGAGCCAAGAACATGTTGTCCATACTGGTACAGTCCGTTGTGATTTTTGCTGTAATTTTTGTACTGTGGACAATTTATGGTTATACGTTTGCTTTCGGAACAAACTCAAGTGGATTTTTAAACTATTTCATGGGCAATCTGGACAAGTTTCTCATGCTTGGCGTTACTCCTGATACAGCAACAGGTTCCTTATCAGATTTTACTTTCTTTTCATTCCAAGGTGCCTTCGCGGCAATCAGTTCGTGTCTGATAATAGGTGCTTTAGCAGAAAGAATCAAGTTCAGTGCACTACTGTTTGTAATAGCGTTCTGGTTTACTTTCTCATACATCCCTTTATGCCACATGGTGTGGGGCGGTGGATATATTGATTCAGCCTGGCATGCATATGACTTTGCTGGCGGTACCGTGGTTCATATCAATGCCTCTATCTGTGCTCTCGTCGGTGCGTTTTTCCTGGGCAAGCGTATAGGTTTCGGTCGTGAAAACATGACTCCACACAGCCTTGTTATGACCATGATTGGTGCTTCATTACTGTGGGTAGGCTGGTTTGGATTCAATGCAGGTTCAGAATTAACTGCCGACGGTACTTCTGCTCTGGCTTTTGCAAATACCTGTGTAGCCCCGGCCGCTGCAACACTTTCATGGCTTGCTGCTGAATGGGTTCTTTTAGGAAAGCCTTCACTGCTTGGTGCATGTTCTGGTGCGATAGCCGGTCTGGTTGCAATTACTCCAGCATGTGCTTTCGTTGGTGTGGGTGGTGCACTGATAATTGGGGCTGTTGCAGGTGTTATCTGCCTGTGGTCAGTTCACGTTCTTAAGAGAATGTTAAGAGTGGATGATGCTCTTGATGTATTCGGTGTTCATGGTATCGGTGGTATAACCGGAGCCCTTCTGTCAGGTGTTTTCTGTGCCCCTGCTCTTGGTGGCGTGGGTTATCATGAAGGATGGGAAACAATGCTCGGTCAATTCACAGGTCAATTTGCTTCTGTTGTTATATCAATTGTATGGTGCGGTGTAGCTTCTATCGCTGCCTTCTATATTGCCGGTAAGCTGTTTGGCGGATTAAGAGTTCCAATGGATGAGGAACGTGAAGGCTTAGATTTAACAAGCCATGGTGAAAGAGCTTACAATCTGATGTAAGTATCAACCTTGAAAGAAAAGGGAGAAAGTTTTCTCCCTTTTTTTGTCTGCAATTGAATCGATGCAGGAAAAATGTAATTACAGATTATCGTGCCGTAATCATGCATTATGCAATGGAATGAGGCATGTTAAATTACCATGCACTGTTTTGCAATTTAGTGATGCTGATGTTTTTTGGCTTCTTTTATTATTTCAATAACATCGTCGTGTTCGAATGTGTAGGTTTTACGGCAGTAATGACATTCTGTTGTTATATGTCCATCCTGCTGAAGAATTGATGCCAATTCATCCGGGTTGAGGTGGGAAAGCATTTCTTTATAATGTTCCCGTGAACAGTTGCACTTGAATGATACAGATTTTTCTCTATCAGGGTAAAGTGTTACAGATTCCTGATTGTATAGTCTGTAAAGTATTTCTCTGTTGTTAAGAGAAAGAATTTCTGCCATGGTTGTTGTGTCTGTAAGAACAGAAACATGTTCAAAATCTTCCTTTTGTTTTGTCGGATTCTTTGTTGGAAGTGCCTGAATAATGATTCCTGCTGCTCTGCCTGAGTTGTTGGCATCACTGTATATCCATATTTTTGTTGGAACCTGCACAGATTGAGTAAAATAGTCTTCAAGACATTCAGCCAGCGAATTCTTGGAAATATCAATAATTCCTTTGTATGGATTGCCGACTTTCGGCATGATATCAATCGTCATGATTGAATCCCGAGTCAGCAGCTGGTTAAACGGAGTATTTTCATCAATCTTGCTGTCAAAAGAAGCCAGACCTCTGGTTTCGTTTCTTTCATTACTGTTTAATACGGCATATTTGAAATATTTTCCTCCGCCTCTTACCTGAAGCATGATTTCACCTTCAAATTTAAGTTTTGAGGCCATGAGGCATACCGCAACCTGCATTTCTGCAAGCAGATTCTGTATGCACTTTGGATAGGAATGTCCTTCAAGAAGTCCTTTTATGGCGTTGTTTGTCTGAACAATATCTCCATGCAGGTCATAGTCATTGAATTCAAATGAAAGAATTTTATCAAAACTGCTAAGAGCACTCTTTTGATTCAGCTCAGTAATTGTTTTGCTGAATTCTTCGTTTTTATCTTGTAATGTTGTCATGTCTGTCTCCTAGGCAATACGGGGTAATGTTTTATAAATCTGACTGATGCTTGAAATTTAACAGCTCTCTTCTCTGTTTTTTATCCGGCTTGTTTTCAGGATGAGGGGCAAACAGAACCTGCATACGGTGTTCTTCTGCCTGCTTTTCGCGACGGGAGATGCTTTCAGGTGTTTCCTCATACAGGGTTCTGGCTATAGCTGCTTTCTGTCTCTGATCACTCAGACCGAGGACCGTAATCTCGATTTTATTGAATCCCTGCCATAGCTCAATTTTGGCTCCGACTTCCACAATTCGCCCCGGTTTGGTGCGGTAGTTATTGTAGTGAACTTTTCCACCCTCTATCATGTCTTTAGCTATAGACCTTGTTTTGTAGAACCTGGCAGCCCAAAGCCATTTATCTAGGCGAATGCCTTTGTCTGTATCAGAGTTTTCAGTGTTAGCCATAATTCTCTTTTAGTGATTTATATAAAAAAACATCAAAAAAAATTGTTAAACATTTTACAAATTTAAAGCAATTTCGTACGATTATAGGATGTATGAATTTAATGTGGGGTGGAGTTTGTTATGATTTCTATAGAAACGCTAAAAAAACGTTTTTTTGAGAAAAAACAAAGCAAAGACTCATCAGCTGAAAATGCTCATACCAACGTGAATTCCTCAACTAAAAGCCCACAGCATCTTGACAGATATTATACAAAAATTTCTGCGTATTTGTTTTATCTTTTGACATTTGTAGTCTGCTATGAGGCAGCTGTCTTTTTTTGGCATAAAATTCCATATAAAAGTCCTGCATTAGCAGGTCTTACGCCTCAGGAGTTAAAGAAAATTCAATCTCCAGGAACCAGTGTAAAGTTGAGCAATTACAGTCTTTTTGGTGTAGAACCGGCAAATCAGCCTGTTCAGCAGAACAAGTCTCCAGCTGCCACGCGTTCAAAACTTGACGTAAAAATTACAGGTATTTCATACAGTTCAGACCCTAAGAGAGGGGCTGTGGTGTTTGTGATGAAGGGGATTGAAAATGTATATTCGGTAGGTGAAAAAATCGAAGGTACAAATGCCGTTATCTCTCAGATAAAACCACAGGAAATAGTTATCAATAATGCCGGTGTGGAAGAGGTTATCAAGTTACCTGAAGATATCTTCGTATCTGCGCCTTCCGAATCATCTCAGGCAAAGGATTCAAAAAAGAATCAGACATCAAAAATTGATAAAGGTGAGTTACAGACGGTTCGTACGGAATTACTCAGTAATCCTGGAAATCTATTCAATTACATAAATATTTCTCCAGCCCAGAAAGATGGAAAGATTATAGGGTATGAACTTAATCCTGGCAGTGAAGGGAAGTTGTTTATAGACGCAGGTTTAAAAGCAGGGGACATTGCTGTGGAAATTAATGGTAAGGACCTTACTGACAGTGCTCAGGCCATGGCTGTGATGGGGGAGTTGCAGAACATGACCCAGATAAATATAGTTGTAGATCGTAACGGCTCAAAAGAAACAATCGTTTTAGACATTCAGTAAACGGTGAATAATAATGAAAATCAACAGTCTCAAAAAATCTTGTTGTGCAGTGGCTCTTTCTCTGGCATTGTTTGGATATGGTTCAGTTCTCAATGCCGCGGAATTTTCAGCAAGTTTTAAGGGTACTGATATTAATGAATTTATCAGTACGGTAGGAAAAAATCTCAATAAAAATTTTATAGTTGATCCTGCCGTGCGTGGAAAAATCAATGTACGCAGTTACGATTTGCTGAACGAGGAAGAGTATTATCAGTTCTTTTTAAGCGTGCTTGAGGTTTACGGTTATGCCGTAGTTGAAACAGATCACAACGTGTACAAAGTCGTCAGATCCGCCGTGGCTAAAACAGCCGGTGTTCCAGTGAGCGAGTCAGGAGGAATCGGTGATGAGATGATCACTAGAGTTGTTCCTGTAAGAAATGTGAGTGTAAGGGAACTGGCCCCGCTGTTAAGAGGACTTATCGATAATCAGGGGGCCGGTAACGTCGTTCATTATGAACCGTCTAATGTTCTGCTTATTACCGGCAGGGCTCAGGTGGTAAACAGGCTTGCCGACATTGTTAACAGAGTTGATAAGGCCGGTAATCAGGAGGTAGAGATTGTTAAGCTTGAACATGCCTCAGCCAATGAAGTTGTACGTGTTGTAAACACCATTATCAAAGAAGACGCATCAAAATCAGCAACGTCAGCACTTCTTACGCCGAAGATGGTTGCTGATGAAAGAACAAATTCTGTAGTGGTTTCCGGAGAACCGAGAGCTCGTGAAAGGGTTATTAAAATCATTAATAAGCTTGACATGGATCAGGCATCATCAGGAAATACCAGGGTATTCTATTTAAGATATGCCAAGGCCGCTGAGGTTATTGAAACACTTAATGGCGTGAGCAAGTCAATAACCGGAAACGACGGGGCATCAAACGGAACATCCTCAGGTGCCAAGATAAATATTTACAGCAACGAAGCTACAAATTCGATTATAGTTAATGCTGAACCCAATTATATAAAAGAAATTGAAAACATCATTAGAAAGCTCGATATTAAAAGGGCTCAGGTCCTGGTTGAAGCGATAATTGTGGAAATCAGCGACAGCACAAGTGCTTCACTTGGTATTCAGTGGGGTAACACCTCCGGAGGAATGGTTCAGTTCACGGGAAGTCAGGTTCCGGTGTCCAATCTTGTTACAACTTCCGGAATTTCTTCATTGGCAAAGCTTAATGGCGGCGGTATCGGTTTTTACAGCGGAAACTGGTTTGGTCTGCTGTCCATGGTACAGGCCGATTCACGTAATGATGTTCTGTCCACGCCTAGTATCATAACCATGGATAATGAAGAAGCTGAATTTAATGTCGGTCAGGAAGTTCCTGTTAAAACAGGTACACAGACAAGTACTTCCGATACATCCGTAAGATATGACACTATTGAAAGAAAGACAGTTGGTACAAAACTCAAATTTACTCCGCAAATCAATGAAGGAGACAGTGTAATGCTGACTCTTGAACAGGAAGTTTCAAGTGTTAACAGCAGCAGTGCCAAAGATGAAAATGGGGCAACTTTTGATGTAAGAACCATTAAGAATTCAGTACTTGTAAAGAGCGGTGATACTGTTGTTCTTGGCGGATTGATGAATAATCAGACCGTTGAGAGTGTAACCAAGGTTCCGTTTTTGGGAGATATTCCTATTTTGGGAGAATTGTTTAAGTATACCTCCAGTTCGTATGAAAAGAGAAATCTGATGGTATTTCTTCGTCCTATTATTTTGCGTGAAGATGGTGATTACGCTGAACTTTCTGCGGCAAAGTATTCCATGTTCAGAAATGAACAGCTTCAGCGCAACAAACGGGGGCTGAGACTTTTGCCTATAACTTTATCAACACCTGTCATGCCTGAGCTTGATTCGACAATAGTCATAGCTCCTGATGTTATTCAGGTGGTAAACAGTAATGAACCTAAGTAATCAGCAAGATGGACGGAGCTGTGATAAATGTCTGATCTGAATGATATTGATACTGTAGATATTGAAAAGGTCGTTTCTGTTGAAAATGGCGGAGAGGAGCCTGTACAGGCTTCACCAGATCCGTTAAAGAGCATTATTTCCGCAGTTGAACCTGAAGCCGTTCCTGCCGATGAGCTGAGACTTCCGTTCCTTTTTGCCAGGGATAAAGGAGTTCTTCTGGCGTCAGATAACGGAAATGTTTATCTTTTCTTCAAGGAACAGCCTTCCATGGATGTGCTTCTCGAGGTAAGACGTTTTGCCGGAAGAAATTTCGGACTGAAGAAGCTGCCGGCTGAAGATTTTGACAATCTGCTGACTGACTTGTATCAGAATGATGATTCTGAAGCCCAAAGAATTGCCAGCAACATGGGTGATGACGTGGAGGATTTGAGCCTTTCAGACGATCTTAATAAAGCAGATCTTCTGGATAACAGTGAAAATTCACCGATGGTAAGGTTTATAAATGCCATGCTGGCGCAGGCCGTAAAGGAAGAAGCTTCAGATATTCATATTGAACCATATGAAAATAAGCTTGTTATAAGATTTCGTGTGGATGGTGTTCTGCATGAAAATATATCTCTAGAACGAAAATTTACACCTTATCTGATATCACGCATCAAGGTTATGGCCAAACTGGATATTTCTGAAAAGAGAATTCCTCAGGATGGCCGTATTTCCTTGGTAGTAGGCGGAAAAACTGTAGACGTGCGTGTTTCTACCATTCCTACCAGTTACAGCGAACGTATTGTAATGCGACTTCTTGATAAGAACAGTGTACGTCTGGAATTGAGTCAGCTGGGTATGACTCCGGCAATTGCGGAGAAATTCGGCAGGCTTATCAGAATGCCTCACGGAATTATTCTTGTAACCGGACCAACAGGTTCAGGTAAGAGTACAACTCTGTACGCAGGTATTTCTGAAATCAATACCAAAGACAGAAATATACTGACCGTAGAAGATCCTGTTGAATACGATCTGGAGGGAATTGGTCAGACTCCGGTAAATCCGAAAGTTGATATGACCTTTGCGAGAGCACTGCGTGCTATTCTGCGTCAGGACCCTGATGTGGTTATGATAGGGGAAATCCGTGACCATGAAACAGCAGAGATAGCAGTTCAGGCATCACTGACAGGTCACCTTGTTTTATCTACACTTCATACAAATACAGCTGTTGGTGCAATAACCCGTTTAAAGGACATGGGAATTGAGCCGTTCCTTCTCTCTACCTCGCTTCTGGCTGTTCTGGCTCAGAGACTTGTTCGTACTCTGTGTCCGTACTGCAAGCAGCCGGTAGTTACTTCAGCTCATGATATGGAAATTTTGGGAATTGACCATCCTGTAACAATTTATAAACCGGTTGGCTGCAGCGAATGTAATAATACTGGTTACAAGGGGCGCTGCGGCATTCATGAGCTTGTCGAGGTCAATAATGATGTTCAGCTGGCAATCCACAGCCCTGATGGAGAGGTTGCCATCGAAAAAGTAGTAAGACCATACACTCCTACTATCAGAGATGACGGTTTTTCAAAGGTTCTTGCCGGAAAAACTTCTCTGGAGGAAGTTATGCGTGTAACTAGTGGGGAATAAGACTAATGGCAACGTATCAGTACACGGCTGTTGACAAGACAGGTAAATCGAAGAAGGGAACAGTGGAAGCCGATTCTCCCAAGAGTGCCCGTGCTAAAATTAAAGAACTTGGACTGATTCCTTCTGATGTCCGTGAAGGTGTACTGAAGACTTCCGCCGGCAGTAACAGCAGTAGCGGTTTTTCTTTTTCATCCTTGTTTGAACCGAGAATGTCCAACGCTAACCTGTGTCTTGTTACCCGTCAGATAGCAACACTTGTTTCGTCATCCATGCCATTGGAAGAGACATTGAGAGCTGTGGCACAGCAGAGTGAAAATCCTAAGCATGCGGCTATTATTAATTCTGTACGTGAGAAGGTGTGTGAAGGTTTGACGCTGGCAGATTCTATGCGTAAATTTCCAAAGGTCTTTGATGATCTGTACGTGTCAATGGTGGCCGCAGGTGAAAAGTCCGGCCATTTGGATGAAGTACTGGAACGACTGGCTGATTACACTGAAAACAAACAGGAACTCAAGGCCAAGGTAACACAGGCCCTGATATATCCGATTGTGCTGTCAGTGGTAGCAGTTTCGGTTATCGGTATCCTGCTTTCCACAGTGGTACCGAAAGTGGTTGAGCAGTTCGTGCATATGAATGCCACTCTGCCTAAGTCAACTTTAATAATGATTGGACTGTCCAATTTTGTCAGACATTACGGCATATTGATTCTTATGGTTTTGGGTGTTGGACTCTGTGCTTTTTCCGTTGCCATGAGAAATCCGGTTTTTAAGAAAAAAATTCATGCCATGATTCTTAAGTTACCAGTGATAGGCAAGGTAAGCAGGTCATTAAATACCGCCAGATATGCCCAAACTTTATGTATACTTCATTCAAGTGCCGTGCCTCTTATTGAAGGCATGAGAGTGGCAAGTGATACTTTGACTAATCTCGTGGCAAAGGACAGATTGTCTGAAGCATCAGAAAAGGTACGTGAAGGTAAAGGGCTCAGCCGTTCGCTTAGAGAGACAAAGCTTTTTACTCCCATGATGCTGCACATGATTGCATCAGGTGAAAAGAGCGGTGAATTGGATAATATGCTGGGCAGAGCTGCTACTAATCAGAGTAATGAGTTTAAAAGAAATGTGGCCATGGCTCTGGCCGTGTTTGAACCCATGCTTATAGTTGGTATGGCGGTAATCGTCCTTTTTATAGTTATATCAATACTGCAGCCTCTATTGCAGATGAATACAATGGTCGGTGGCAGATAATTTAATGTGTGTACAAATTTATTGAATAGTATTTTGGAGTAACAATGTCTAGAAATAAAGGTTTTACGCTTCTGGAAATAATGGTTGTAATCGTTATTCTTGGTCTGTTGGCTGCGATGGTGGCGCCAAATGTAATGGGAAGCCTTGATGAAGCAAACATCAGCAAGGTTAAGACTGATATTCAGGGGTTGGAAACAGCTCTCAAGATGTATCAGATGGACGTTAAGAGATTTCCAACTACGGATCAGGGGCTTAACGCTCTTGTAAGCAAGCCTACTTCAGCACCGGTTCCAAAGAAATACCGCAGCGGTGGCTATGTGGAAAAGCTTACCAATGACCCATGGGACAGCCCTTATTATTACAAGATGCCTGGTGATCACGGTAAGTACGATGTATTCAGTGCCGGTCCAGATGGTGAAGCAGGGACCTGTGATGATATCGGTAACTGGAATGTTGATACCGTGACCACAGAAACTCTGGATGCCTGCACCAGTAATTAATGGTGCGTTTTTAACACTGAACCTGCATAGACTGATGCCGGAGTTTTCATGAAAAATAACGGTTTTACCTTAATTGAAATTTTGATGGTAATTCTCATTATGGGGATTTCAGCATCAGTAGTATCAATGACTCTTCCCGGAGACGACAGTCTTGCCGGCAGTGCCTCAGAACAGGCCGACAAACTGTTACTTATTATGGAAGAGATTTCCGACAGGGCATCAATGGAAGGGCGGATTATAGGTCTTCGGGTAAAACCAGACGGATACACTTTTCTGTATCAGACACCGAACGGCAATAAGAAGCTTACGAATCTCTCCGTTGAACAGCAGATGTTTTTGTCCTACTGGGATCAGCTGACCTGGAGTCCCTATAATGTTGAAGGTATTGCAACAGATGTTACTTTTGATGAGGGGATCAAGGCAGAACTGAAAGTCGGCGGAATGAAAGTCGAGACAAAAGACGAAACACTTGACGAAGTTGATTTTGATAAACAGGCAAGAGACGTGGAAAAACGCAATTGGCCGCAGATTCTGTTTTATCCTACTGGTGAGGTGACCCCCTTCAGGCTGAGACTTATTCCTGAAGAAGGTGACGATAAGAATAATCCCATAATGATAATAGCCACTGAAACGGGACGCTTCAGACTTTTTGACTCTGAAAAGGACAGGCTCTGAGATGAAAAAGAAAAATAAAGGAATGACATTGCTGGAAGTGATGATTGCTCTGGTTATTTTTGCACTTACATCTTCAGCGGTGATGAATGTTATTTACAATACCATGCACGGATTATCCGGAATGGAGGAGTCTTATTTCGGGCAGATGGTGGCAGATAATGTTCTCAGTCAGATAAAGTTAAACAAGATCTGGCCGAGCAACAGCTGGGTAAATGATAAACAGGAGCTGGCCGGAAGAACCTGGTATTATCGGTATCGCGGGCAGAATACACAGGATGTTAATTTCCGATCTCTTGAAGTTGAGGTCTTTATAACGTCTAAAACCAATACTGATACACCTGTGGCATATTTGAGAACCTATGTGAGTAAATAACATGCGTAGATTTCAGGCTTTTACTCTGATTGAGGTTCTGTTATCGATTGTCATTATGGCAATTTTGGCTCAGGCTACATATAAAATAATAACCGGAGTCATTAATGCTGATAGTGTGGTTGAAGAGAATTCTGCCAGATTTGTAGAATTGCAGAAGGCTTTTTCTGTTGTGGATAGAGACTTTTCGCAGGCTGTTCCCCGTCAATTCAGATATGACGGATCTTCAAGCAAAATAATTATTGAGGTTGGGGAAAATAAGTATCAGTCAGATGGGGTAGGGGTGTCTTTTTCTGTTGGAGGCAGTCTAAATCCCGGGGCAATGCTGCCAAGAGGCGAAATTACCAGAGTTTGGTACAGACTTAAGAATAAGGAATTACAGAGAGCCACGTATCCTTTTCCGGACACTGTTGTGGGGTTTGAACCTGAATTTGAACCTGTTTTAAGTGGCGTTAATTCTTTTAAGCTTAATTTTTATAAATCAGGTTCGTGGACAAAAGACTGGCAGAACAAGATGTCTTTGCCTGGAGGATTTAAGATTGAAATTGAGCTGGAAGATTACGGTAAGATAGAAAAGACCATTTATGTTATAGCCGGTGAACATTAATGAAGAAAAACAATGGAACTGCACTGATAATGGCTCTGCTTGCCATAGCTATAATGATTATCACCGCTACCACAATAGCAGTGCGGTATAACCGCGTCTTTTTTATAACCAGCAATGCCGACCTTGTACAGACATCAAAATGGTATGTTGACGGTATTGAAGGTATCATCAAAAAATACATGATAGATGATTTCAAAAAAACAAAGTCAAAAGTGTATTTGGGAATGAACTGGGCTCAGCCTAATCAGGTGATCCCTTTGGACGATTCCGTAATAAGCGGTACCGTTTATGATGAGATGGCATGTTTTAATATAAATTCCCTGAATAACAATCTTTCAATTGATACTTCCAGTGAGTCGGCAATTCTGAACACTGACTACAGATTGCTGAAGAAAACATATCCCGCACTTGTTTTTACACAACTGATAATTTCCGCAGGAGCGGATGAAAACACTGCTGACACCATTGTGGATTCGGCAATGGACTGGATTGATACGGATTCCGATATGAGGTCTTCAGTAGGTGCTGAAGATCAGTATTATTCATCTATACCGAGTCCCCATCTTACGGCTCAAGGAAGGTTTTACGATAAGAGTGAACTTAGAGCTATAAGAGGCATGACACCTGAAATTTACAGAAGGCTTGAACCGTTGATATGTGCACTTCCGACTTCAGACATGAATGTGAGTATCAATACTCTGACTTTTAAAAAGGCACCGTTGCTGTCAGCAATGTTTTTAGGGACCATGGATTTTGATACGGCGTTAAATGTCATAAACAAGGAGCGTCCGGAATACGGATGGGATACTGCAGACGGTTTCTTAAATAATTCAGTTATACAAAAATATACGGATGCCATGAACGGATTGAAAACCAGACTGCAGAAGACGGTTGTTACTAATTCAAATTATTTCGTGGCAAATATTAAAGTATCTTTCGGAGAGCATGAATTTGCATTTCGAACCAGATTTTACAGAGATTCTGATACCAGTCTTGTCGTGTATCAGCGCTTAAGGGGTGAACTTAATGAGTGAGTATCTTTTTATTCGTCCTAATTTATCTTTCCCCAGAGATTACAGTTGGTTTGCATATGATGATGCATCAAAAAATATAATTTCAAGCGGGCATAATGCAACGATTGAAGAATTGGCTCAGACTAATTCCGGCTCACTGGAACGTATAGTGGTTTTGCTTTATCCTGCATCCTCTATGACTTTTAAAAAGATTACCTTTCCGGGAAAACTAAAGAAGAGCGCATATAATTCACTGCTGTATGTGATTGAAGATGATTTTGCGGAAGATGTTGACGATTTCTCTGTCAGGGTTTTGGAAAGACAGGGGAATGATTATCAGGTTGTTATTTACAAACACACAGAACTCAGAAATCTTGAAAAAGCCCTTGAGCTTCTAGGTCTGAGTGTCGATATTATTGTACCTGATGTTTTAACCATTCCTTACCCTGATAAGAATCAAGCTGATTTTGCAGGTTATCTCCTGAAGTATGACAATGTATGGCTAGTCAGATATGATAAGAATACCGGAATGGAAATTCAGGAAGACTGGCTTCCTATGATTGAAGGAAGTGAAGACGAAAAGAAAAAATATATTTCACTGAGTGAGCTTCCTGGGGAGTTTAAAGAAAAGTGGGAGGAATCACTTGTTGAATCTGCCGAGAAGGTAATTGCTGAGGGAACAATAAAAAGCAAAATAAACTTATCGTCAAAGCAGAGAAAAATTAATTACCACGTTAAGTTTGTCAGATCCTGGATAAAGGTGGCTGTTCTGATTGTAATCATGTTCAGTCTGTGGTTTGTTAATATGTCATATAAAACAAAGTCGATAATTCGTGAGACCATGGACTATCGCAATCAGCAAAGAATTATTTTTAATCAGATTAATCATCAGACAGGAAATGTTGATGACCCGGTTGGAAAAATGAAGGCGCTGATTGAAAATTCATCACCGATCGGTACTGATGAAGGTTTCGTGGATCTGTCAAAAATAATGGTACCGTATGTGTATTCCAAGAAAAACATTGAGATGGTAAGCCTTAAGTTTGACAGACCTAAAAAGACTTTTACACTTCAGTTTTTAACAGACGGCAGTTTTGACAAGGAAGCTTTTTTAAAAGGTTTAAGTCCTGATTTTTCCGGTAGCTTTATTGAATCCAAGCCAAGCCGTGACAGAATGTTGAATACAGTTCAGTTAAGGAGATTAAAGTAATGAAAGAAAAAATTCAGGCTTTGATGCAGAAACTGAGCTCTGTGTCATCAGGTAAATTTTCTCTATCAGGAGCAAACTTAAAAAAAGGTCTCAGCCATAAGACATCAAGAGAGAAGGTGATTTTGGCGGTGGGTATTACAATAGCAGTCTTCATGTTCCTGTTTGTTGTCGGTATCAGGCCTAAATTGAACCAGTTAAAGAACGCTCAACTGAGTTTAGACAGGGCAAAGAGCGGGTATAATTATATCCTTCAAAACGCATCAAGAGTTTCTCCTCAGGATGTTACCAGACCGGATTTGGGCAGACGTATGGAAGAATGCGTCGTTATAGCCGCAAGAAACAACAAAATTAAAGGTGTGAATGTCATTTCTGACTACAACAAGGAAAAGAATAAAGTTAAGGTTCAGACCGATGAAGCGGCAAGTTATATATCAGTAATGAACTTTGTTACAGAACTTGAAAACAGGTTTGGTGTTACCGTGGATCAGATTACGCTTGATAAACAGGGGGACGGAATCGTATATATATCCAACATGATTCTGGTCAGATTGGATAAAGGGGAATATGATGATTAAAAAGATTATTGTCAGGACATTGTTTATAATCGTTGTATTTATTTTCTTTGTTCTTTATCTGGCCCCTGCGAATAAACTTGTATCCATGATAGATCTTCCTAATAATGTCAGACTGTACGATGTTAGAGGGGATCTTTGGAACGGTCATGTTGAAACAGTTGATATTGATAATATTCGTCTAAGTAAGATTGACTGGAAATTCAACATGTTTACTCTGTTTTTTTCCAAAGGTGTAGCCATAACGGTTTCTGATCCTGAAATATTGACGGGAGCATGTGATGTTAATGTTCTTAGTCTTAACAAAGAAATCAGGATAAAGAATGCAAAATTTGACAGCTATCTTGAAAAGGTCATTCCCTTATTAAAACTTCCTATACAGCTTAAGGTAGAAGGTGGAATAAGAGGTAATCTGGAAACAGTTCTTTTTGATAACAAAGGAAATTTTAACAGTATCGACGGAGTTATTACTCTTAATGATGTATTGGTTCAGCATCCGTTTGATGCAGAAACGCTCATAGATGTGGGCAGAATCAATGTTGAAATTAAAGGAGACAAACGTAATCTTAAGATACAGATAAAACAGGATTCTGACGTTTTCTCTTTTAATGGAGACATCAGTGTAGTTAATATGTCTGAATATGATTTAACAGGCGGGTTGAGGCCAAAGGGAGCTATTCCTGATAAAGTGGGGGCACTCATTGGCATGCTGGGAAAGCCGGGGACTGACGGACAGATTAAAATTAAGTATAAAGGGCGTATGTAGAATGAAATACAGTCATGTTCTCCCAAAAATACTAGGAGTAAAGGAAGTTACCAGAAGCCGCTTATTCAGAGTCGAAGGTGTTGATCTCGAATTTTCAAACGGCGTTAAGACAACGTATGAGAGGCTTGCCGGAGGCAACGGAGCCGTAATGGTTGTTCCCTACGATTCAGAAAAAAAGGCTTTTGTATTTACAAGAGAATACTGTGTCGGAACTGAGAAGTATGAACTTGGTTTTGTAAAGGGAAAAATAGATGCAGGTGAAACCCCGCTGGAGGCTGCTGAACGAGAACTTGGCGAGGAGATAGGGTTAGGTGCTGAACAGTTTACCTTGTTGAGAACTCTTAATTTCGCTCCCGGATTTATGGGGCTTAAGCTTCATCTGGTTATGGCGGTAAATCTGTCAGAACATCGTCTTGACAGTGGAGACGAACCAGAGGCCATTGAAAGGGAGTATGTACCTTTGGACAGAATAATGTCTCTCCTATACGACGATGACTCAGACCTTTGTGAAGCAAGATGCATAACCGGGGTTGTACTGGCACTGAAAAAATTGAATTTACCTTTATGAATATGGATAAAAAAAGAATATCCGTTCGTAATTCTCATTCCTGATAAATCAGAGAAACAAACGATAAAAAATCAGTCTTATTCAGAGACTGATTTTTTTGTGTATTATTAATTTTATATGAGATATCTGATATTTTATAATGAAAATTTTGTAAAAAATATGTTAAATTTCAATTAAAATTTGATTAATGTCAGAATTTTTGAAAACGTTTTATGTTATTCTTTCAAATTATTGAAATAAAAATCGGGTGTTTTTATTTCCTTATTTTTTCTTTTTTATTCATTTTGATAGACGGAGTATCTAGATGAGCTTAAATAACTTTAGAGTTAAACTTCTAAGTTTGGCTGTATCTTCCGCTGTGTTGGCATTTGCGCCTAATTTGGCGTTTGCCAAGAATTACGAGAGTGAAATGGTTATTATTCATCCATTTCAGTGGTCATATGACAGTATAGCAAAGGAATGTACAGAATACCTTGGACCTGCCGGTTTTGACGGTGTTCAGATTTCACAGCCAGCCGAACACGCAAATAAAGGAAATGTCTGGTGGGCCGTTTATCAGCCTGTTAATTTTAATAATTTTACAACCATGACAGGTAATGAAACGCAGCTTAAAAACATGATAAAAGCCTGTAATGAAGCTGGTGTAAAGGTTTTTGCTGACGCCGTATTTAATCAGAGACCTAACGACGGTGTAGGTCTTGGTGGCTCTACTTACGGAAACAACAGCTATCCAGATGGTTTTAACGACGGCGATTTTCATCATAATGGCTGTTCGGTAAGTAATTATTCCGATGAATGGAACGTAAGACAGTGTGCTCTTCTTGGAATGACGGATACTGCCACAGATAATTCAAGCACTCAGGACAAAATTGCTGATTTTCTGGTTAAACTTATGGGCATGGGTGTTTACGGTTTCCGTATAGATGCTGCTAAGCACATGCACTATAACGACATTAATGCCATCATGGAGAAAACTGAAGCAAAAGCAGGAAAAAGACCTCCGATTTATATGGAAGTTATCGGTAATTCCAAGGAAGCTCCGGATATTCAGCCGAACAAATATACCTTTATTGATAATTCAGTAGTAACTGATTTCAGCTATGTTGACCGCATGAAGGAAATATTTGATAACGGTGATTACGGTAGTGCTTTAACTTTCGGGCTTGCTGTAGACAGTGATAATGCTGAGGTATTCGTAAACAATCACGATGATGAATATCATCGCTGTTCAGCTGGAAGCTGTTCTATGGGAACTCAGGGTAATCCTAAATATAATCTTGCTCAGTCATGGCTTGCAGTGTGGCCTAAAGGTAAGGTTAGACAGATTTATTCAGGTTATAAGTTCAATTCTCACGATCCTGCCGGTCCGATAAGTGCGGACCGTTGTCAGGGAGGCTGGTTATGTCAGCATCGTGTGCCTTTTGTTCTTAACGCTCCAAGGTTTGCCAGAGCAACACGTGGCGAAGCGGTATCTACCAGTGGATTTAGTGACAATGTACTGTGGTTTAATAGAGGCTCAAAGGGTTTTTATGCCATGAATACCAGCGGCGGTGAAGTAACCAAGAGCTTCAATGTGACTATGGCTGACGGTACTTATTGTGATATCCTCGGGGCAACTGATCCTAAGAATAATCCTTGCGGTTCGGATATAACTGTAAGTGGTGGAAAAATTACTGTTACCATTCCTTCAATGAGTGCCATTGCAATCTGTACTGACTCACAGTGGTGCGGCAAAGGAGTAGATCCTTGTGAAACAGATCCGAATGGAGCAGCCTGCTTATGTAAGGGATCTCAGACCACTGACGGTATATGTGTGTCTTACTGTCAGAAGTATCCTGAAACAGAAGGTTGTTACTGTTTAACAAACCCAACTGATTCAAGCTGTGTTTCCATTCCAGCAACCAAGAATAATTTGTGTTATGCCGGTACTTCAAATTCATGGAAGTTTGATCCTATGACTTACAGCAAGTCAACCGGTTACTGGACTATTGATGTAACTCTTACCGGAGCTGATAAGCAGAGATTTAAGGTTGCCGAAGGCTGTGCATGGACCGGAAATGTATATGGTGCATCCGGAACACCTGGTAAGTTAGCAATTAATACTTCTACTGATGGTGATGAATATACTACTCTGACAGGTGACTACACCTTAAAGATTAAAGATGCGGACATGACTTATGAATTTGTGAAAGCAGGTTCTTCCAATCATGACCCTGTTGCAGGTTTTACCACCCAAATTAATGGTCTTACCGTCACCTTTACCAACACATCAAAGGATGAAGATGGTGATACATTAACTTACAGTTGGAATTTCGGTAATGGAAAGACCTCAACAGATAAGAATCCATCAGTAATATATGATGAAAAGGGAACGTATCACGTAACACTTACTGTAACTGACCCAAGCAAGGCAAGCAATACAGCAGAAGAAGATGTAACTGTAGGTGGTGGCGAAACTACCGGTTATGCCAAGACTGCGATCAGAACTTCTCATGATAATTATGGAACTCATGAGTTAATCAAAAAGTCAGCAAGCAGTTCAGAGTGGACCGGTGAATTCAACTTTACCGAAGCTACAAGCTTTAAGATTGAAGCTCTTCCTAACAGCAAGGATCAGTGTATTTTCTTAGGCGGTAAGGCAGGTGAAGCATTAAAGGCTTCCGGTGATTTCATCAGTGTTGAAGCAGGTGAATACACTATAACCTTCAATGAATCAACAAAGGTTCTTACTGTTACCAAGAAAGAAACCGTAGTTGACGATAAGAAAGCAAACTGTGACAAGGATGGAAGTACCAATAACTGTGAAACTTCAAGCCTTGCATACACCTTCCTTGGTGCATCATACACTCCGACAGCAACTACATTCAGACTATGGTCTCCTGATTCATCAAATGTTTCAGTAACCGTTAACGGTCAGACGTACACTATGTCCAAAACCAACGTTTCCGGATATTCTGATGTTTATGAAGCAGTTGTTGAAGGCGATCTTGACGGTAAGGAATATCAGTTCAAGGTTAACGGAAGCGATGTTCACGACCCATACGGTAAGATGGTAAAGCCTACTAACTACACTGGTACCGGTGCAGTTGCTGAAAACAATGTAAACATCGTTATGAACATGCGTGATACCGATCTTCCTAACGGATGGGCTGAACGTCCTGCTTTAAAGGAAAGAGAAGATTCAATTGTTTATGAAGTACATGTACGTGACTTCACCATTGACAGTTCCTCTGGTGTTTCAGCTGCCAATCGCGGTCGTTACCTCGGTATGGTTGAGGCAGGAACTACCAATTCAAAAGGTTTAAAGACCGGTCTTGATCATTTGAAAGATCTCGGCATAACTCACGTTCAGTTACTTCCGGTATATGATTACGGTACCTGTTCAAATGTTGATTCTCAGGATTCATCATGCTACAACTGGGGTTATGATCCTGTAAACTTCAACGTTCCTGAAGATCGTTACACATCCGTATTCGGTACTGAAAACTACAAGCAGAAGGTTAAGGAATTCAAGACCATGGTTGATGAATTCCACAAGAACGGCATTCGTGTAATTATGGACGTGGTATATAACCATACTTACAGCAAGGATGTATTCTCTAAGATTTCCGGTAAGTACTACACTTCAGTAGATTTATCCGGATGCGGTAATTCAGTTGATGCCAAGAATGACATGGTAAGTCGTTTTATCCGTGATTCTCTTGAATACTGGGCTACTGAATACAATATTGACGGTTTCCGCTTCGACCTCGTTGGCATATTTGATGTGTCTGACTTCAAGGAATGGGGTGAATATCTCAATAATAAATATCCTGATCGTAAATTCCTTATGTATGGTGAACCATGGAACGGTTACGCTACTGATCCTTCAGAAAGCACCCGTGTAAGACTTGGAACAATCAGAAATGCGGCTAGCGGTCACGTTGGCGTATTTAACGGTAAATATCGTGAATGCCTCAAGGGTGGCAGTGATAATGCGGTCGGAGGCTTCCTCTTCAACAAAACTTATTCTGACGTCGGCGATGTTGATGGAAACTTCGGTTGTGTAATGGCCGGTATCAAAGGTGGTGTAGGTGTCAGCACCAATACATGGACTCCGCTGTTTGCTGCAGATCCAGAACAGGCAGTTCAGTACATTACCGCTCATGATAATCTGAACTGGACTGACAAGATCACCAAGATGGGAGCTACAGGAGATTACGCTAAACGTTTACAGGCGTACGGTAATGGCGTAATTCTTGTGAGCCAGGGTATTCCGTTTATCCATGCAGGTGAAGAATTTGGCCGTACCAAAAATATGAATGAAAATTCATATAAATCAGCAGATGGTTCAAACGATATCAAATGGGATGTAAAGACTTCTTACAAGGATACTTTTGATTATTACAAGAATCTTATTGCAATGCGTAAGGCTCATCCTGCATTCCGCATGACTACAAAGACTCTGATTGAAAATAATATCAAAGGTTCACAGAATAACGGAGCCATTGTTGTTGATATTAATGGTCAGGCCGTAGGTGACAGCTGGTCCTCAATCAAGATGGTTATTAACAGTGGTAATAACTTAACCATTGATGGAGTTGACGGCTGGAAGAAAAAAGTTCATGCTGTTACCGTTAACGACGACGGTACCACCGGAACTAATGTGGCTGAAGGTACAGCAGTGACAATTTGGTATAAGTAAGAAGTTAGGATGACGATGATAAGCCCGGGGCACAGCTCCCCGGAGCTATAGTAGGTATAAAAGCTATGAAGTATAAGTATACAAGATTATTTTCAGCCATGATGTTAGGCATTGGTGTGACCGCTTGTGGCGGCGGTGGCGGTGGTGATGAACCTAAACCAGATCCAAATACTACCTATCAAATCCAGTCAATCGTTCAGAATATTGATGGCGTAAGTGTAAGCAGCGCGAAGGTATGTCTTGACGTAAACGGTGATGCTATATGTAATGATAGCGACGTTGAAGTGAAAACAACTGACAGTAACGGTGCAACAATTCACACTTTCACTGAAGAACAGTTCAAATCATTGAAGAATATGATTGCGATTTCCGGTGACGGCAGTGTTTACTCTCATGTGCTTACCGACTCAGTTGTTAATGCAGCAAAATCGGCTGACGTAAAACAAGGCGTTATTTATATCAACCCTATCACAACTCAACTGACTAAGTATGCCAAAGCCAACAACCTGTCTCATGATGCTGCAATTGCTAAGCTTGCAAGTATCATGAATGTTAACAGCACAGAATTTACCAATTCAGTAAAGAAGGACAGTGTTCTTGAAATTATTATCAGATCTCTTGATGCCGTAGGTGACAATTTAAATGATTCAACAGTAATATCCATTGTTACCGGAGCTGGTGATAAAGTTTCAACGGCTTTATCTGATGGTTTAACATCTGATGAAATTGTAACTTCATATAAGAATTATCGTGATTTTGACCATCTAGAAAAAGATGCAGAAAATCATGCACCTGTAATTACTGATTTGAAATCTGCATTAGCTGCGTGCAGAACCTATATGTTTGCCGCTACCGCAACTGATGAGGATAAAGATCCTTTGACCTTTACCTGGACATTCAGTGACGGCAGTTCGCTTACCGGTCCTAATGTTCAGCATATATTTGCTGCAAACGGAACATATAATGTTCAGTTGTCAGTAACAGACGGGAAAGCTCCTGTTTCAAAGAGTCAGTCTGTGACTGTTAACTCAGATATGTGTGGCAGTTTCACTGAGCTTAAGGCTCTGTTCACATTTAAAGCTACTGAACTCCAGGTTGAATTTTCAAATGTTTCATCAGGTGATATTGAAAGTTATGAATGGGATTTCGGTGATGAAGAAAAGTCTTCTGAAGAGAATCCAACACATGTTTATAAGGCTGAAGGAACATACACCGTTTCACTTATTGTTGTTGGCAAGGACGGTACTAAGTCTGAAGCCTATACGTATCCGGTAAAAGTAGAGGTTAACCCTGTTCCTGTTGATCCTGATATTCAGTACAATGTAAATGGACTGACTGTTACATTTACCACAAAAGATGTTGAAAATCCTGTATGGGTATTCTCTGATGGTGAGCAGTTAAGCGGTTTTTCCGTTACCAAGACTTTTGCTGCCGGTGGTAAATATCCTGTAGTTCTGATGCACAGTAAGGGAAGTAAAAAATTTGAAGTTGAGGTTGTATCTCCTGCGGACCCTTCTGTAAGTATTGGTGAGCCGGTCGTATCATACCTCAATGTCAAGATGAATGCTTCTGCAGAGAATGCTCCTTCTAATGCGACATTCAGCTGGAACATGGGAGATGGCACCACGTTAACCGGTTCAGACGTTGAATATACTTACAGCAAGAAGGGAACATATACCGTGACCGTTTCTTTACTTGATGAATCAGGAAAGGTTCTTGCAACAAGTTCGAAGGATGTGACCGTAGCGCCGGAAAATCATAAACCTGTTGCCGGATTCACTTATACAGTGAATGGGGTACAGGCACAATTCACTAATACTTCTAAGGATGATGATGGAGATACTTTGACTTATTCTTGGGATTTCGGTGATAATCAGACCTCTACTGAGAAGTCACCAACTCATGTTTACGCCAATGTAACCAAGCAGTATACAGTTAAGTTAACCGTAAGTGACGGTGCGCTGACAGATGAGTTTTCTAATCCTGTTGATATTGTTTATGTGCCAGATTCTCACAAGCCTGTAGCAGTGATGACCAACTCAATTTCCGGTATGGTTCTATCATTTGATGCAAGTAAATCAACTGATGAAGATGGTGATACTTTGACTTATTCTTGGAATTTCGGTGATAACAGTACATCAAAAGAAGTGTCAGGTACACATACTTATGCTGAACCAGGTGAATATACCGTGACTCTCGTGGTTTCCGATGGCGGACTTAACAGTGATCCTGTATCAGATAAATATGTTGCTGTTGATGAGTTGCTGAAATGTACATTGGAATAATGTAATTTAGCTGATATTTATCAATCTTTAAAACCACTGTCATCTGTTTGACAGTGGTTTTCTGTTTTAAAAACGTATACTAAATATCTATATAAAATGTCTACACATATCAAATTATTAATGTGATCGGTGTTAAACATTTGTTAAATGTGTTAAATGGATTGTGATACTGATATGATAAAATTTTTCTCTGAAAACTTTTTCATGAGCAAAATTACAGGTGTTGAAACATGAATTTTAAATATAGCAGACTTGCTTCAGCCATTATGCTCACCGTAGGTGTAACAGCCTGTGGAGGCGGCGGTGGCGGCGGTAATGGAGATGATCCAGTTATTTCCGATTATAACGTCAAGTTGGCCGTTCAGGACGAGACCGGAGCTCCAGTACCAAATATAACCGTGTGTCTGGATGATAATCGTGATGAATCATGTAGCGTAACAGATGATCTTGAGTTAACTTCAACAGACAGCAATGGTTATGCAAATCAGACTCTTACCAAAGATCAGATTACTCAGGGCAGCAACCTTATGGCTGTTGTTAATAACCAAAAAACGTTTATTAACGTTACCAGTGCCGAGATGTTATCTTCAGTTACAAAGGCTGAATCAAACAATCTTTCAATCAATGTCAATCCACTGACTTCTCAGCTTTACAGATATTCCAAAAACCAGAGACTTGATATTGATGCAGCAAAGAGTTCTCTGGCAAATTTAATCGGTATCAATGCTTCAGCCTTTGACTCAACCATTAGATCTGGAAGTGCTGTATCCGTATTCCTGCAGTCCCTCTCCAATATGAATCATAATCTTGGCAGCGATGCAGTTGTTCAGAATGTTAAAGGAGCAATCACCAAAATTGAGACAGCCCTGAATAAAGGTGTTTCAGTCGAGGGTATTATAAGTTCATATGCTACCCATAGTAATTTTGATCATTTGATTGACGGCGTTGATACTAATCATGAGCCACAGATCACCAATGTTCAGGTTGTAGAAGTTGCCTGTCGTGAAGTGATTTTTACCGCGAAGGCTACAGATCAGGATGGTGATACCCTGTCATATAAATGGGAACTTGATGATGGAACCGTTGAAAAGAAGCAGAGTTTTCAGCATGTATTCAGTAATATAGGCGAACATCAGGCTACTCTGTCAGTTACTGATGGACTGGCAACCGTTAAGGAAGTTAAAAAATTTGAAACCACATCTTCAATGTGCGGTGCAGATCTTAAGGCAAGTTTCAGTATATCAAAGATTGAGCAGCTGACTGTTGAACTGTCTAATAATTCTTCCGGCAATATTGCAAAATACATGTGGGATTTTGGAGATGGAAGCACTTCAACTGAAAAGTCTCCGGTTCATACATACAGTGAAGCAGGCAGCTATACCATTTCTTTAGTTGTTGAAGACGAGGCTGGAAATCAGTCAGAGCCTGCAACATTCAGTGTAAAAGTTTCCAAGGATGAACCTGTAGTAATTCCAAATATCGATATTACTACAAATGGTCTGACTGTAACTTTAAAAACCGATGCGAAGGATCCTGTCTGGGACTTTACGGACGGGAGTACATCTGAAAAAATTTCCGGAGCAGAAGTTACAAAAACTTTCAGTAAGGCAGGGGCATATACTGTTATTCTGTATTATACAGCAGGTGATTCAACAGCTTCTTACCCATTCACTGTTACGGTAGAAAGTATTCTTGTTCCTACAGTTTCCATTTCCGACATTGAATCAAACGGTCTTGTGGTATCAATGAAGGCAAAATCATCAGGTATCAGCGGTGATGTTACATATGAATGGAACATGGGAGACGGAAATACCGAAAAGGGACAGGAAATTGTCCATACCTATAATGAAGATGGTGAATACACCATTATTTTAAAACTGCTGAATTCCGAAGGTACTACCGTAGCAACGGATACTCATACTGTAGTTGTTATGAAAGATGTTGTTAATCATGCACCAAAGGCTGATTTTACACATCAGGTTGCGGATGACAAAGTAACTGTAAGTTTTACCAATAACTCTAAGGACGATGACGGGGATAAACTCAGTTACGTATGGGATTTTGGTGACGGCACTACTTCAACTGAAGAAAATCCGATCCATAAGTACCCTTCAGAAAAGAAGGATTATACTGTAACTCTTACTGCCAGTGATGGTCAGCTAGACGGAAAAGTTCAGAACAAGGTAAGCATTGATGTTGTTATCAATAATGCTCCTGTAGCTGTTATTTCATCATCCCAGTCTGGTATGCAGCTGTCTTATGACGCCAGCGGATCAACAGATGCAGACGGAGATTCACTCACTTATTTGTGGGATTTCGGTGATGGAACTACATCAGAACTGGAAAAAGGTACACATGATTATTCCCAGGAAGGTGAATATACCATTAAACTTACTGTTTCTGATGGTAAGGTAAACAGTGAAACAGTTTTTAAAAAGATTACCGTTACATCCGGCAATCATGCTCCGGTTGCTAAAATTAAGTCAAGTATTGATGGTTTAACATTAACCTATGCATCCGAATCAACAGACGAAGATGGAGATACTCTCACTTATAAGTGGAATTTCGGAGACGGTTCAACTTCTGAGACTGAAAGCGGTACTCATACTTATGCCAAGGAAGGTACTTACATTGTTACTTTGACTGCTTCTGACGGCAAAGCGGAAAGTCAACCTGCAACAAAGAATGTTACCGTCGGAGCAACAGGTGATTTTGAAGTTGATTTCACTTATGATTTTAACGGTCTGAAAGGCACTTTAACAGCCTATTCAACTGTTAAAGTTTCAAAACCTCAGACATACAGCTGGGATTTGGATGACGGTAAGACTGCAACCGGTAAGAATCCGACCGTGACCTATACCCAGGGGGGAACCAAGACAGTGGTTCTCACTGTTACCAGTGAAGGCAAGAGTGTATCTAAATCCTATACATTCGAACTTGCTGAAGGCACAAGTGTTGTTCCTGAGAAGAAGGGAATCTACTATAAGGGAGTTGCTGACGGTATCTATATCTGGAATGATTCAGGGGTACTGGCAGGTGAATGGCCTGGTTCAGCCATGACTACTGCTTCAGAAGACAGTTCATGGTCTTTCTATGACACTTCAGCAATAACAGAAAGCAAAGTCAACGTCATATTCCTGAAAGGCGGAGAGAAAATTACAGGTGATTTGACCAATGCTCCTTCAGCGGGATGTTATGACGGAAAGTGGACTGTAATTGATTCCTGTGTTCTTTCTGGAACAGCTACCAAGGTTTCCGGTGGCGGCAAGGTTGATCCTGAGGTAGATCCTGATGATAGTGTTCTCACCAACAATATTCCTTGGAATGACCTCAGTACAGCAGGTTTTGACTCCACTGCCGAAGGATTAGGTGGTGTTGATTCTGCTCCATTCATTGTTCCAAGTCTTATTCCAGGCAGTTACCATGAAGATCAGGTTGTTACTTTAACTACCGAGGATGCCGACAGAAACGGTACTGATGCTACTATCTACTACACACTGGATAATACTGAACCAACTACTTCATCAACCAAGTATACCGGTCCGATTTCATTAAAGGATACTTCCACTGATAAGTTAGGCACAGCATACAGACTTCGCGCTCTTGTTGTAGGCAGTAACGGTGCTAAACAGGAACAGCACTTCTTCTGGTTTATCAAATCGCAGAATCCTGCTGTTTCAGCATCAACTGATTTCCGTGATGAGACAATCTATTTTGTCGTAACAGCACGTTACTACGATGGTGATAAGGACAACAACTATTATTGTCGTGACCGTTTTGATATTGATGACCCAAGCTGGAGAGGTGACTTTAAGGGACTGATTGAACAGCTTGACTACATCAAATCAATGGGATTCACCGCAATTTGGATTACTCCACCGGTAGAAAACCGTTCAGGTCTTGATTATCACGGTTACCATGCATATGACTGGTTCCAGCCGGATCTCAGACTTGAAAGCCCTGGTGCAACTTATTTTGATTTCATTAAGGCAGCTCATGCCAAGGGAATCAAGGTTGTTCAGGACGTGGTGCTTAACCATTCAAGTAACTACGGTATTCGCGGTCAGGTATATCTTGATAAAATTCCTACCAAATATCATGTCGACGCTAAATACGGCAAGGACGGCATAAATATGGGAGATGTGTATGTCAAGAATGTAGGTGATTATAAGTCATATAACCGCTGTGACAATGACAATCCTGTTGCTCCAACATGGCATCGACGTGTCTGCGCTGGTGATCCAGATGCTTCCGCCAAGTTCACTGTTCACTTCAATGATGCTTCAGTGCCTGTGGATGGAAATGCTGACAGTGAAAAGCCATACGATAATTATTACTGGTCTCCTGGTTCAGGACAGCAGCTTTATTCTTACTGGTATCACTCAACTTACACCAACAACTGGGAAAGTGTTGATGAAGTACAGCAGCGCAGTATGGCTGGTGACTGTGTTGACTTAACAACTGAAACAGAGCAGGTTCAGAACTATATGAATGCCATGATGAGAATGTACCTTGACATGGGTATTGATGCTGTTCGTATAGATACTCTTAAGCATATGCCCCGAGAGGATGTTATGGCTATGACATCAAAGTGGCAGAAGTATAAGCCTGGTTTGTTTGTATTCGGCGAAGCTCTGATTAAGGGTTTCGGTGATAACACTCCTTCAGAACTGCATCCTTGGTACTACACCAGAACGTCTGCTGCTGGTGCGGAAAAATCAGGAGATTCAGGTATTTCTGTTCTGGACTTCTCATTAATGAGTACCTTCAGAAATAACGTAACCAAGGGCGGGGTAAACGAACTGGCTAACGTCTTTAACTCATTTGACAGCTGGTATGCCGATCCGACCAAGCTGGTAACTTTCTTCCAGAATCATGACCTTACTCCGGATAACACCTGGGCAGGTTCAGGTGCACAGCACTGCTGTACTGACAGAGCTAATTCAGCCCTTGCATACAACGTGCTATGGACCGTTCGCGGTATTCCAGTAATGTATGCCGGTGATGAAACCGGAGTTCGCGTTGGTCTACCTCCGGATCTTACCAGTGCAGACGACCTCGTGAAGGACACCGGTAGACTGTATGTCGGGGATACAATTGATAACGGTGATCCAATCATCAGTCACATTACAGATTTAAATGCAATAAGAAAGGCATCGATTGCTTTAAGACGAGGAACTCTGAAAGTTCTTAACGGCGAACCTTTCGTATTTGAAAGACAGTACGAAAATGATGTTGCCATTGTTGCCATTCCTGGAACAGGTGGCGGTGATGTGACTGTAAGCGGGGCTACCGATGGTACCTATCAGGATCTCGTGACCGGAACCAGCTACACTGTAAGTGGCGGAACCGTAAATCTTGGTAATATTCCTGGTGCTTCTATGAGAGTTCTTGTTAAGGGATATACCGGTGGAAAAGTGGCTTCAAAGAGTCAGTTTCTTAAGTAATAACTGATATTTAAACCACAAATTTATAAAAGAGTTCGTTTTCATAAAGACGAACTCTTTATTATTTTGTGTGTCTATAAAATTTAGAAAACATTGTATAAATGTGATCTGTATTTCAGAAAAAATATAAAAAAAAGATATTTATGAAATAAGTTTGAAATCGTTTTTTTTATGTATTAAAATTTTAAATTAAAGTAAATTTGAAATGTTAACGCAATGTTAAAACATATTTAAATTTATTTAAATTTGTCAGATGTTAAACCCAATTCAGGATTATAGACAATGAAATTAACAACTTTATCTTTAGCTATTGCATCTGCTATGGCAGTCACTGCGTGTGGTGGTGGCGGTGGTGGTGGGGATAATCCAACACCAGATAATGCATATATGACTGTAAATTACAGTCTTTATTCTTCTAATGACGCAGCAATGGCTGATGGTAATGCAGATGCATCAAGCACTGTAACCCAAATCTGTCTTGATTTAAACAAAAATGACAGCTGTGACTCAGGTGAGCCAAACAAAACCGTGAATGGTGTTAGCGGTTCAGCTAAATTAGAATACGATAGTTCAATCAACTTAAACGGTGTGAATGTCATTGCCCAGAACGCTCTTTCAAAGATGAGAATCAAGGCCAACGTTGGCGGAGCAGCTTCAGGGGCATCAACAAAGTCTGTTTCAGATGTAGTTAATTTGAATCCATTAACCAATCTGGCGTATTCCCAGAATTCCGGTTCAGGCAATATAGCAGGGCCTGATGACCTTGCCAGCATTATCGGCACAAGTGCAAATTCTAGTGATTTTGGTTATGATACCGCGTTCAACAGTCTTGATGCAGATGTTAAATCGTTATCCGATACTTTACTTATTTTAGGTTATGGCAAGCTTGCAAATGACCTGTCTTCAGGTGCTTACGGTACTGTATCGAATCAGTTGAATGGTTTACTGCAGAAGATTAAGACATATCTGTCAGAAAACGATAATGACAGAATCAAGATGTTAAGAAGTGTTTCTGCCATAGGTATGAAGACATTTGATAATCCGAATCCGCCAGTTCCTCCATCACCTGATGCACCGGAAATGTCATATAGCGTGACTGAAGGAACCGGAAGTGTTACCTTTAAACTGACAAATGTTTCAGATGAAGCAAGTGTAAAGTGGAATTTTGGTGACAATGAAACCTCAACTGAACTGAACCCAACTCATGTATACAAGAAATCAGGTACATATACTGTTGTAGTTACCATTGCTGACGGAGATGTTTATCAGTTAACTCAGTCTGTAACTGTTAATGTTACCGCTAATGTAAATAATGCTCCAGAAGCTGCGTTCACTTCAGAAGTTAACGGAAAGACAGTTAAATTTACTAATAAGTCATCTGATAAGGATGGTGATCAGTTATCATACGTTTGGGATTTCGGCGACGGTCAGAAATCAACTGATGCGAATCCAACTCATGTATATGCTGATTATGGCAATTACAGTGTTAAACTGACTGTTTCAGATGGCAAGACCGAGTCAAGTATCACCAATCCTGTAAAGGTTTCATCTGAAAATAATCCTCCTGTCCCTGAGTTCTCATATACAGAAGACAATGGACTGGTGAAATTTACAAATACATCAAACGATCCTGATGGTGACGAATTGTCATATGTATGGGATTTCGGTGATAACACTACCTCAACTCAGGTTAGTCCGGAACATCAGTATGCTAAATCAGGTGCCTACACAGTCAAGCTGACTGCAAATGATGGCGCAGCTACTGTTACTAAGGAACACAGTGTAAATGTTAGCATCATTGATCCAGTTGTAAACCACAAGCCTGTTGCAATGTTTAGTTACAGTGCCGCACAGAATGTGGTTACTTTCACTGATGCTTCAACAGACGCTGATGGTGATCAGTTATCATACGTTTGGGATTTCGGTGACGGCCAGTCATCTACTGCAAAGAATCCTCAGCATACCTATGAAGCAAAGAATGCTTCCTACACCGTTAAATTAACTGTTAACGACGGTAAGCTGGCATCAGAAGAGTTCACGCAGAATGTTACCGTAACAATGGAAAATAATTCACCTGTTGCAAAATTCAGCGTTTCGGTAGACAGATACACTGCAACGTTTACCAATAACTCTGAAGATCAGGATGGTGATGAACTCACATATTCATGGAATTTCGGTGACGGTGCTACATCTACTGAAAAGAATCCAAAACATACATATGCTGCAAATGGTAATTACACCGCAAAACTTACAGTGTCTGACGGAAAGACAAGTGTTTTTGTTACCAATCCAGTAAGCATCAATGTTTCAGATATCTGTACTGACAGCGATCCGTACTGTAAGGGTGATGCAGATACTTCATGCGAGGAAGTGTGCACCACCAAGACCGAAACAGTATGTACCGGTGGTACTACTGAAGGAGCTGTTTCAGATGCGTATCATGCAACAAATCCTAACGGTAACGTAGGTGCCAATAAGACTATCTCAGGAGCGTCAGACTGGGGGGATGACACTTTAATAGCTGTAAGTGCCGCAAACGATGACCCTCGCGCATATCGTGGCTACCATGAATATCCAACTGATGTTTACAGTCTTCACGCAGCATGGGATGACACAAATCTTTATCTGATGGTGGAATTTCCAAATCTTCAGGATGCTGAAACAGGAAGTGATTTCGATGCCTCTTCTTACCAGTCCCTTCCTAACGGTATTGCAATTAATACCGGCAAGAGAAAGGCCGGTGTAGGTCTGATGGATGAAGGCGGTAATCCTTGGAATGATAAGTTAACATTCTGGAATATTAAAGATGGTCTGGACACTTTACTTATGTTCCACCCTCGTCTTCCTACCGTTAACAAGCCGGGGCTCTTCCTTACTAATTCAGAAGGCCTGTTCTCTTATGACGTAGAAGGTGGCTATTTAATCGGTTTTGATGCCGCTGGTATTGAACGTGTTGTTTATCAGCAGCCTGTATCAAAGAATTACTGGGGTATTGCCAATAATTACGGCGGTGCCGCTGACCAGTACAAGGATGCCTCCCTTTATACTGACCTGATGCCAACTTCAAACAAGAATGCTGCAGGTCGTATGTATCAGGTTACGATTCCTCTGGCAAGCATAGGCGTTGATTCAGCATGGATGACCAGCCATGGTGTCAAGGTAATGTGGTTCACCACAATGGGCCAGTCTCCAATGGATTGTCTGCCTTGGGATCCGGTAATGGTTGATGCAGCATCTGAACCATATTCTGTTGAAGATTCCACTTCTCATGAAAAGGAAGATCTGGATATTATAACCGTTCCTCTGGCATCCGTAGGTAAGCTTCAGTCAACCGGTACCGGTCAAGAAACATGTACTGATGTTGAAAAGGAGGTTTGTGAACCTGATCCGCAGTGTCAGATTGATACCTCTGCCATTGAAGTTAGTCTCAACGGTTCAACCAAGGATAACGGCAAGTCTGTAACCGTAACTGCAACTGTTGCAACCGGCTATAAAGGTGTCAAGTATACCTGGGAACCATCTGTAGGTTCAAAGGTTACCTCTGAATACAACGATACTACCAAGTCATTTACCGTAAACAAGAGTGCCAAGGAACAGACCTTTACACTTAAGGTTACTGCTGACAGTGCCAAGGGATATCGTACAGGTTCAGAAACTTATACTGTGACCATTCCTGCATGTCAGGGGGATGAATGCCCTAATCCGTCAGAATGGAGTACTTCAACAGGTGAATTTGCAGATGTTAGTGTATACACTGAATCAAACTGCAAGGCTCCGGCTAATTCCATCATCCTTAAGTATGACGGCTTTACATCTCCTTACGTCTGGCTGTACAAGGATTCAGAAACCAACTACTCTGGTGGTTCATGGCCTGGTGCTGCAATGACCAAGATTGAAGGATGCACTGAATCATTCTACACATATACTCCTTCAACTACAGTTGATTCAGCTTTAGCCATTTTCTCTGATACTATAGGTGGACTTAATCAGTATCCAGGTGCGAATCAGCCAGGCGTTGAGTATTCTTCAGCAACTCCTTGTTTTGATTTCTCAGCCAAGAAGTTTAAGACTGCTGATGAATGCGGTATGACCCCAGCTGAGGTTAAGACAGAAACTTATGTAACTGTTGATAATAAGAAACAGGCAGACGGTTCAATCATTAAGATCGTTGAAAAAGACGGTGAAGCTTCATCAGCATACAAAGATGTTGCCTTAATGATTTATGGTAAGGGAGTCGGTAAGGAAACCAAGGGTACTTACACTATTGACGGTTCTGAACAGGAATTTACCAATGGTGAAATAATCCGTGTGGGAGCCAACGTAACTGCCCCTGATACTGAAGCTGGTGAAGATCCAAAGAAGGCTACTCTGACTGTAACTTACGGTGATGCTTCTTCAACCTACACCATTCAAAAGAGTAAGTGGGTAACCCCACCTCCAGTAACAGGTGTTGATTTTACATGGAATAATGCTCTGATTTACTTCGTTGTTACTGACCGTTTTGCGAACGGTAACACTTCAAACGATAACTCATATGGAAGAAAAAATCCAGATGCTTCAGGGCATCCGACAGCAACATTCCATGGCGGTGATATCAAGGGGCTGACTAAAAATCTTGATTACATCAAGTCTCTGGGTATGAATGCTATTTGGCTTACTGCTGCATATGAACAGTCTCACGGCTGGACCGGCGGTGGCAAGAATGGTAATTTCCAGCACTATGCATATCACGGTTACTATGCCTTAGACTTTACCTCCTTGGATGCTAACATGGGTACTGTTGATGAATTCAGAGAATTTGTAACAGAAGCTCATAAGCGTGGTATCCGTGTAGTTATGGACGTGGTAATGAATCACTCCGGTTACGCCACACTGAAGGATATGTGTGACTTCGGCTTTGGTGTTCGTTCAGATGGCAAGAACGCCTGTGAAGAATGGACTCCAGGTAGTGGTGAGGATTACCATGATAAGCCAATCAGTGAAGCTGCTGACAGCAGGTGGGACAGCTGGTGGGGTGCAAACTGGTTAAGATTCGGTGCATACGGCGGTTGCGGTTCAGACGATTTAACCACCTGTACATCATACCTGCCAGATTTCAAGAACGAACCAAACGGTTCTTCCGTAAATCTGCCAACTTTCCTGGTTAACAAGTGGCAAACTGCAGATGCTGCCCACGACATTCCTGCTGCTAAGGCTTATCGTGCAGGCAATATGTCTGTAGCTGATTTTGAAGCTCACTGGTTAGCATCATGGGTTGAAGAATTCGGTATTGACGGTTTCCGTTGTGATACTGCAAAGCACGTTGAAAAGGCAACATGGGGTAAACTCAAGAAGTACTCTAATGAAGCTTTGGCCAAGTGGAGAGCAAATCACGCAAACGGTGATGATCCAGCCGCATCATGGACTGACGATTTCTGGATGACCGGTGAACACTGGAACTTCGGTACTGATCCTTCTGACGGCTCAGGTTATGGCAGTACAGGCGGATTTAACTCCATGATTAACTTCAGCTTAGGATGTTCAACACCAGATGCAAGTACCTGGTCATCATATGCCGGCAAGTTTAATAACGGAACCAGTGCTCCAGCTCTGAACGCTCTGTCATACGTATCATCACATGATACCCAGCTTTGCCGTCCGGGTGACATGAAGGCTCTTGGTACAGGTCTTGTACTCTTACCAGGCGGTGTTCAGGTTTACTACGGTGACGAAACTGCCCGTCCAAATGATAACGGCGGTTCAGGCAACGATGAAGAACATGGTACCCGTTCTGATATGAACTTCCCTTCAGACATTAGTAACCAGGCTGAATGGGCTGCCAACGTTGATTCAATCAGCACCAGTTTCTCATCGAATGAAACTCTTGCTCACTGGCAGAAGGTTGGTCAGTTCAGATTCCGTAACCCAGCTGTAGGTGCCGGTAAGCAGACTGAAACTGGCGATGGTTCACTCTGTCGTAAGTATGACAACTCATCTGAAAACATCAGCAATGCTGTTGTAATTCATGTTGGTTCAGCGTCATCTGTTAACGTTGGTGACTGCTTCGAAGATGGAACTGAAGTTATGGATGGCTACAGTGGAGCTACAGGTACTGTCAGTGGCGGTTCTGTATCTCTCTCTGGAACCGGCAGCTTAATTCTTCTTGAAGTTAAGCGCTAATTCAATAATAATTAGCTAATACCTTTTTAAAGGACTCACGAAAGTGGGTCCTTTTTTTGTTGTATTATTTGAAAAAAAAACATATATTTGAACGTGTCATAATCTGACATCGGATAATTTAAAATCCTTCTCATATTCAGACTCAACCAGATACGGGAATAATTATGGCTGCTGATTTCATTGACTTTTACAGAAAACTGATTTCCATTAATTCCATCAGCTCCGAGATACCGGAGCAGGATATTTCCAATGAAGAGGTGATAGATTTTCTGAATGATTATCTTACTGATAAGGGGTTTGTGACCAAAAAACTTCCTGTAAAGAATTCCAGAAACAAATATAACCTGATAGCGAAAATCGGGAGCGGAGCCGGTGGACTTGCTCTGTGCGGTCATACAGACACTGTTCCATGTGATGAGGGAAAATGGCTCAGTAATCCTTTTGAGCTGACAGAGAGAAATAACAGGCTCTATGGGTTGGGAGTTATTGATATGAAGGGATTTTTTGCATTTGTTTACAATGTAATAGAAAACATTGAATTATCAGCTCTTAAAAAACCTCTTTACGTTATTGCGACCGGTGATGAGGAAACAAATATGGGGGGCGCTATTTCTCTTCAGGAACAGTTCTCTGATAAACCTGATCTAATGATAATAGGTGAACCTACTTCCATGGTACCAGTTATTATGCATAAAGGTCATGTGGTGCAGGGGGTTAGAGTAAAAGGAAAAGGAGGACACAGTTCAAATCCTGATGCCGGCACCAATGCCATAAAGATAATGCATGAAGTAGTTGGCGGTCTTCTGAATCTTGAAAAAGAACTTAAAGAGAGATACCACGAAGAGCTGTTTCAGATTCCTTATCCGACAAGTAATATAGGAAAAATTTCGGGTGGCGATGCCCCAAACAGAATTTGTGAGAACTGTGAATTACTGTTTGACATCAGACCTATTCCGGGACATGGAGTTGAGGAAATGATGAAACTTACCCGTGAGGTACTTCAGCCTGTCCTGAACAAATACCCTCAGAATATTGAACTTTTTGTTCCATATGAACCTACTGAACCTTTTGGGGGAAAAATATCTGATGAGACGGTTAAATATCTGGAAGAGGTTACCGGAAAGAATGCTGTGGCTGTAAACTATGCTACTGAAGCAACTTACTACCAGAATATCAGCGAAACAGTTGTTCTGGGGCCCGGCAGTATAGACATGGCTCATCAGCCGAACGAATATCTCGATATGGATGAGATAGCTCCTGCTCAGGATATACTTCTCAGCATAGTTAAACGTTACTGTATGTAAAACAGTTTCGATTTTTCTATATTATTTTTTAAAAGTTTATTTTAAAAAGTGTAGACTTGGTAAAAATTTTAAGATTTTTTAAATATTTATGCACAAAAACTGCATAAATATGTAATAATATGCAAGCTGTATTGTTTCTGCTTAAAATTGCGACAGTACATGATTCGAGCAGGCGGTCTTTGTATGGTGCCTCTCTTTTACAATAAATTATTTTGTTACCATATAAGGTAAAAATTTTTTATACAGAATTAAGGAATATAACAGAATGCTTAATGTAGCTATCATTGGTGCCAGCGGTTATGCAGGTGCTGACTTATCTTTAATTGTTGCTAAACATCCAAATCTTCAGATTGGCGGTTTATATGTATCTGAAGGCAGTGCTGACGCCGGTAAGCTCTTAAGCAGTTTGTATCCTCGCCTCCACTCATATGTCGATTTACCGCTTCAGCCTTTGACCGCAGAAGCTTTAAACGATGTAAAGAAGTGTGACATAGTATGTCTGGCTACAGCCCACGTAGTAAGTATGAGACTTGCTCCTGAGCTTGTTGATGCCGGCTGTAAGGTGTTTGATCTGTCAGGTGCGTATCGCGTGAATGATCCGGCTTTTTATCCTGAATATTATGGTTTTGAACACGAAAATCTTAAGTATCTTGAACAGGCTGTATATGGTCTTGCTGAATGGAATGCTGAGGAAATTAAGAAGACCAACCTGATTGCAGTAGCAGGCTGCTATCCAACTGCTTCTCTTTCTGCATTAAAGCCTCTTGCAGTTAACAATCTGATCGCCGAAGGTAGCATGCCAATCATTAATGCTGTTTCAGGAGTTACCGGATCAGGCAGAAAGGCTTCATTAACCAACAGTTTCTGCGAAGTAAGTCTTAACGCATACGGTGTGTTCAAACACAGACATCGTCCTGAAATCAGTCATCATCTCGGACAGAAGGTTTTGTTCCAGCCTCATCTCGGCAATTTCAAGAGAGGTATTCTTGCAACCATCTATGTTCAGCTCAGAGATGGTGTTACCGATGAAATGATAGAAAAGGCATATAAGGAAAAGTATGCAGGACAGAATATTGTTCGTATCGTTGATCACTGGCCTGCAGTAAAGGATGTTGAATTTACTCCGTTCTGCGACATTCATTATCAGAGAGAAGGAAATACTCTGGTTGTATGCTCTGCAATAGACAATTTACAGAAAGGTGCCGCAGCTCATACAATGCAGTGTATTAATATTCGTTTTGGTTTTGAACCTACTGCAGGTTTATTATAATACGGTGGTTGGCTATGTTGGATAATGTATTAATCATTAAACTCGGTGGCGCTTTGATTGAAAACGATGAGGCGTTAACTGCATTATATGAAGGATTAACTTCATATTTGAAAGATCACAAGAGACCGATTGTCCTTGTTCACGGCGGCGGCTGTCTTGTTGATGATTTACTTAAGGGACTTGGCATGAAGTCAGAAAAGAAAAATGGCCTTCGTGTGACTCCTTTTGATCAGATCCCTTATATCACAGGTGCTTTGGCTGGTACTGCTAACAAGCTGATGCTTGCCAAGGCTAAGTCAATGGGTGTTGATGCCGTAGGTTTATGTTTAACCGACGGATCAATCACCAAAGTAACTCAGCTTAATGAGGAACTCGGTGCTGTAGGCAGTGCGACAATTGGTTCTCCAAAGCTTCTTGAAGTATTATTGGAAGCTGGTTATATGCCAACCATCAGTTCTATTGGTATAACTGACGATGGAAAGCTTATGAATGTTAACGCTGATCAGGCTGCAGTGGCTTTGGCAATCTCATTAAAAGCTGATTTGGCACTTTTGTCAGATGTTGATGGCATTTTGGACAAGAATGGTAATCTGATTACCACCATGACTGAAAAGCATGCCGCAGATTTAATTGCGGACGGTACCATAACCGGAGGCATGGAAGTTAAGGTTAAGGCAGCTCTTAAGGCTGCCAAGGCTTTAAATAAACCGTTAAGCGTGGCCAGCTGGCGTTATCCTGATAAGATTAACGCTTTGTTAAGTGGTGAAGCCATCGGTACAAGAGTGCTCCCAGAATAATATTTTAGGAGATAATATGCGTCATTTATTAACTGGTTTTGAGTTCAGCTCAGATGAATATCTTCAGGTTCTTGAGCTGGCTAAGGATATGAAGGAAAATCCAGCGAAGTATTCAACTAATCTGGCCGGTAAGACAGTTGTGACTCTTTTTGAAAAGCCGTCATTACGTACAAGAGTGACTTTTGAAGCAGGTATGTACAGACTGGGCGGTCACAGCATTTATCTTGACCAGAAAAATGGTGAATTCGGGCACAGAGAATCCGTAAAGGATTATGCCTGCAATATGTCACGCTGGGTAAATGGTATTGTTGCCCGCGTATTCCTTCACAGCACTCTTCAGGAACTTGTGAAATATGGCACCGTTCCGGTTGTTAATGCACTGTGCGATTTGTATCACCCATGTCAGGCGTTTGCGGATTTTCAGACCATCAGAGAACATTACAGTGATCTCTCAAAGGTAAAGCTTGCTTATCTCGGTGACGGCAATAATGTTACAAATTCACTGCTGATTGCCGGCGCCAAACTTGGTACTGATGTTACCTGCGTATGTCCTAAGGGAAGCGGTCCTGATGTTCAGGTGTATGAAGCAGCATGCGAAGTGGCAAAACATACAGGTGCGAAGCTTAAGGTTACCGACAGTGTTGAAGATATCAACGGTTTTGATGTAGCATATACCGATACTTGGGTTTCAATGGGGGATGATACTCCATTGGATAAAGTTAAGGCCAGATTCATGCCTTATCAGATTAATCAGCAGCTGCTTGACAAGACTGGCATTCGTCATGTACTGCATTGCCAGCCTGCTCATAGAGAATATGAAATTACATCTGAAGTTATGGATGGCCCAAGCTCATTAATTTATGATGAGGGTGAAAATCGTATGCACGCTCATATGGCAGTTTTAAGTACTTTATTAAATCAGGAGTAGAAATAAAATGGCTGTTAAAAAAGTAGTATTAGCCTATTCAGGTGGTCTTGACACCTCTGCTATCGTACCTTGGTTAAAGGAAAACTACGATAATTGTGAAGTTATTTGTTTCGTTGCTGACGTAGGTCAGGGCGCTGACGATCTTGAAGGTGTTGAAGATAAGGCAAAGGCTTCAGGCGCTTCAAAGTGCATCGTTAAGGATTTAAAGGAAGAATTCGTAAAAGATTACGTTTACCCAACTTTAAAGACCGGTGCAGTATACGAAGGTACTTATCTTTTAGGTACTTCCATGGCTCGTCCAGTAATTGCCAAGGCTCTTGTAGAAGTTGCCATTGCTGAAGGTGCTGATGCTATTGCTCACGGTTGTACCGGTAAGGGTAACGACCAGGTTCGCTTTGAAAGTGCTGTAGCTGCACTTGCTCCTCAGCTTAAGGTTATTGCTCCATGGCGTATCTGGAAGATGCGTTCACGTGAAGAACTTTTAAATTACTTAAGCGAACGCAATATTCCATGTAAGGCTACTTTAAAGAAGATCTACAGCCGCGATGCTAATGCATGGCACATTTCAACTGAAGGTGGTGAACTGGAAGATACCTGGAACAAGGCTACTGATGCTGTATGGACTTGGACTACCAAGCCTGAAGATGCACCTAATACTCCTGAAGAAGTATCAGTAAAGATCGAAAAGGGTGAAATCGTTGCTGTCAACGGTAAGGAAATGTCTGCATATAACTGTCTCGCAACCTTGAATGACATTGCTGCCCGTCATGGTGTTGGTCGTGTTGATATTACTGAAAACAGACTTGTTGGTATGAAGTCTCGCGGTTGCTATGAAACCCCAGGCGGAACCGTAATGCTTGCTGCTTTACGCGCTATCGATGAACTCGTACTTGATAAGACCTTAAGATCTTTCAAGGCAAAGATCAGTGAAGATTTTGCTCAGCTGGTTTACGATGGTCGCTGGTTTACTCCACTTTGTGATGCTATTTTAGCATCAGCAAATAACATTGCAGAAGTTTGCAGTGGTGAAGTAGTTCTTAAGCTCTACAAGGGCTCTGTAACTGCTATTCAGAAGAAGTCAGACCACAGTCTCTTTAATGTAGATTTCTGTACCTTTGGTGAAGATGAAGTTTACAATCAGGCTGATGCTGAAGGCTTTATCAAGCTTTATTCTTTACCAGCTCGTATCCGTGCCATCAACGCTTCAAACAAGAAGTAATTTACTGTCAGGATGCAGTCTTAGTCTATGATTAAGATTGGCTGATTCATGCAGAAGGCGTATTCATTTGAGTACGCCTTTATTTTTAGGAGCTGGAGTAAGTCTGTAAGCGTGTGTCGCGTTTCTATTTTGTTTTATGAAATTAGGCTTAAATAATATATAATGACACAAAAATATTGCGAGGTAGATAAATATGGCTTTATGGGGTGGTCGCTTTACACAGGAAGCGGATGCAAGATTTAAATCTTTTAACGATTCATTAGTCTTTGACTATCGTATGGCAAAAGAGGATATCGAAGGTTCAATTGGCTGGGCAAAAGCAATTGCCTCAGTAAATATTATTTCAGCAGAAGAGTTGGAAAAACTCTTGAAGGCTCTTAACGAATTACTGGCCGAAGTTGAAAAAGATCCTCATTCAATTGCTCATGCAGGTTATGAAGATATTCATTCATATGTTGAGGCCAGACTTATTGAAAAGGTTGGTGATTTAGGCAAGAAGTTACATACAGGACGAAGCAGAAACGATCAGGTTGCCACGGATCTTAAGCTCTGGTGCAGAGCACAGGTTGCAATTCTTCTTAAGTCCATTACCGGTCTGGAAAAGACGCTTGTCGATTTCGCTGACAAAAATTTTGACACCGTAATTCCTGGTTACACTCATTTGCAGAGAGCTCAGCCTGTTACATTCGGTCATTGGGCGATGGCATATGTTGAAATGTTTGATAGGGATTACAGAAGACTCAGTAACTGTCTGGAACTGTTAAACACCTGTCCATTAGGAAGTGCCGCACTTGCAGGTACTGCCTATCCTATTGATCGTGAAGCACTGGCAAAGGATCTCGGATTCAGCAGAGCAACAAGAAACAGTCTCGATAGTGTTTCAGACAGAGATCATGTGCTCGAACTTTTAAGCTGTTCATCCATTTCCATGGTACATCTTGCCAGAATGGCTGAAGATATTATTTTTTACAACAGCGGTGAATCAGGATTTATCGAACTTTCTGATCGTGTGACCAGTGGTTCATCATTAATGCCGCAGAAGAAGAATCCTGATGCATGTGAGCTTATCAGAGGAAAAAGCGGACGTGTAATAGGTTCTCTTATGGGTATGCTTACTACTCTCAAGGGGCTTCCTCTTGCATACAATAAGGATATGCAGGAAGATAAAGAAGGTCTGTTTGATGCTCTTGATACATGGCATGACTGTTTAGATATGGCCTGCCTGGTATTCGAAGACATCAAGGTAAATAAGGAAAGAACCCTGGCTGCAGCAAAGGGCGGTTATTCTAATGCTACTGAACTTGCTGACTATCTTGTATCCAAGGGGATTCCTTTCAGAGAAGCTCACCACATTGTTGGTGAGGCGGTGGTGTATGCCATTAAGCAGGGTAAACCGTTGGAAGATTTGACAGTAGAAGAATTCCGTCAGTTCAATGACAGAATTTCAGACGACGTATATCCGATTCTTACTATTGAATCCATACTAAAGAAGCGCTGCGCAAAGGGTGGTGTATCTCTGGAACAGATTAGATCAGCGGTTGATTTCATGAAGAATGAGTTGTCAGCTAGATAATCATTTGAAGTAAATCCTCAGCTAAAACGGTCAGATAAATTTATCTGGCCGTTTTTAATTAAAAAGGTAAAAAAGATCACATTCTTCTTGCAATTATAGAAAAATTAACTATAATTACTTAGCTCTTTAACGAGCGATGCTCTTATAGCATTTACCCCCTAAGATATTTAGGGATTTAATTAGTTTGGACTAATCTCCTCTTGCCTAAAAATTAAAAAGATATGGCGAGACGGCGGGTTTGTCTTTTTTGTTCTTTTTCCATTTGGAGCTCTGGTAATATGCCAAACCAAAGAATTCGTATTCGCTTAAAGGCTTTCGATCATAGATTAATCGACAAGTCTACTGCGGAAATTGTTGAAACTGCTAAGCGTTCTGGTGCACAGGTGCGTGGTCCAATTCCACTTCCTACTCGTAAGGAACGTTTTACTGTACTGATTTCTCCACACGTAAACAAAGATGCGCGTGATCAGTACGAAATTCGCACCCACAAGCGTCTTGTGGATATCGTTGAACACACTGACAAGACTGTTGATGCTTTAATGCGTCTTGATCTTGCTGCAGGTGTTGATGTTCAGATTAGCTTGGGTTAATGAGGGGATAAATAATGTCAATTGGCGTAATTGGTCGCAAGGTTGGTATGACTCGCATCTTCGAACAAGATGGCAAGTCAATTCCTGTGACTGTTATTGAAGTTGAAGCAAATCGCGTAACTCAGATCAAAACTAAAGATACCGATGGCTACAGTGCTATCCAGGTAACTACTGGTTCAAAGAAGGCTAGCCGTTTAACTAAGCCTGAAGCTGGCCATTTTGCTAAGGCTGGTGTTGAAGCCGGTCGTGGTTTATGGGAATTCCGTATCGATGACGCTGATATTGCTAACTATTCAGTAGGTTCAGAAGTTAAAGTTGAATTATTCAACGATGTTAAGAAGGTTGACGTAACCGGTACCTCTAAGGGTAAGGGTTTCGCAGGCTCAGTAAAGCGTTGGAATTTCCGTACTCAGGATATGACTCACGGTAATTCACGTTCTCACCGTGTTCCTGGTTCAACCGGTCAGAATCAGACTCCTGGTCGTGTATTCAAGGGTAAGCGTATGTGCGGTCACTTAGGTAATGTTAAGGTTACTGTACAGGCTCTTGAGGTTGTACGTGTTGATGCTGAACGTAATGCTCTCTTAGTTAAGGGTGCTGTTCCAGGTGCAATCAACGGTACTGTTGTTGTTAAGCCAAGTGTTAAAGCGTAAGCGAGGGGATAATCATGGAATTAAAGATGGTAGGCTCAAGCCCACTTCAGGTTTCTGAAACAACCTTCGGTCGTGAATACAACGAAGCGCTTGTTCATCAGGTTGTAGTAGCTTACATGAACTTTGCCCGTCAGGGTTCAAAGGCTCAGTTAACCCGTTCAGAAGTATCTGGCGGCGGTAAGAAACCATTCCGTCAGAAGGGTACCGGTAGAGCACGTGCTGGTTCTATCCGTTCTCCATTATGGAGAGGCGGTGCTAAGGTTTTCGCTGCTCAGCCACAGAACTGGGAACAGAAGGTAAATCGTAAGATGTACCGTGTTGCTATTCGTAGCATCCTCAGTGAATTAGTTCGTCAGGATCGTTTAGTTGTAGTTGAAAACTTCGGTGTTGAAGAAATCAAGACCAAGGCTCTCGTAAACAAGCTTAACGAATTATCACTCAAAGATGTATTAATCGTAACTCCAGACTTTGAAGAAAAATTAGCTCTGTCAGCTCGTAACCTCTACAAGGTAGACGTATGCAGCGTTCAGGGTGCTGGTTTCAACCCAGTAAGCCTTATCTCTCATGACAAGGTATTAGTAACTTCTGCTGCAGTTAAGAAGATTGAGGAGTTATTAGCATAATGGTTAGTTCTCGTCTTTATAATATCATTAAGAGCCCATTGGTAACTGAAAAGACCAATACTATTGCACAGGCTAACAACGTTGTTACTGTTGCAGTTGCTAGTGATGCCACCAAGCCAGAAATCAAGCAGGCTTTTGAAAAGATTCTTGGTGTAAAGGTTAAGGCTGTAAACACTATTAACTACCAGGGTAAAGTAAAGCGCACTGGTCAGCGTTTAGGTCGTCGTCAGGACTGGAAGAAGGCTTATGTTACCTTAATGCCTGGTCAGACTGTCGATTTCGTAGGTAGTCAGGCTGAATAGGAGTAATAAAAATGGCAATTGTTAATTGCAAACCAACATCTCCAGGTCGTCGTCACGTTGTTAAGATTGTGACTCCTGATCTTTACAAGGGCGCTCCATTTGCTGGTTTAGTTGAAGAAAAGCGTAAGACTGGTGGTCGTAACAACTACGGTCGTATCACTACCCGTCATATCGGTGGTGGTCACAAGCAGCGTTATCGTGTTATCGATTTCAAGCGTGTTAAGGACGGTATCCCTGCTAAGGTTGAACGTATTGAATATGATCCAAATCGCAGTTCACACATTGCACTGATCTGCTATGCAGACGGTGTTCGCAGCTATATTTTAGCTCCTAAGGGCTTAAAGGCTGGTGATGTTGTTGAATCAGGTGTTCATGCATCTATTAAGGTTGGTAATGCTCTGCCATTACGCAACATCCCTGTTGGTACTAATGTTCACTCTGTTGAACTTTACCCAGGTAAGGGTGCTCAGTTTGCACGTTCAGCCGGTGCTTTCTGTCAGATCCTCGCTCGTGAAGGTGACTACGTAACCTTACGTATGCGTTCTGGCGAAATGCGTCGCGTTTTAGCAGATGCTCGTGCTACCATTGGTGAAGTAGGTAATTCAGAACACATGCTTCGTCAGTTAGGTAAGGCTGGTGCTAAGCGTTGGTTAGGCATTCGTCCTACAGTTCGCGGTATGTCTATGAACCCAATCGACCATCCACATGGTGGTGGTGAAGGCCGTAACAAGGGTATTCAGCCAAGATCTCCTTGGGGTACCTTATGTAAGGGCTACAAGACCCGCAAGAATAAGCGTACTGATAAGTACATCGTTCGTCGTCGTGATAAGTAATTTTAGATAAGAGGTATTACCATGCCACGTTCGCTCAAGAAAGGTCCTTTTATTGACCAACACTTGCTGCAGAAGGTAGAGAAAGCGGTGGAAAGCAATGATAAGAAGCCAATTAAGACTTGGTCTCGTCGCTCAATAATTATCCCTACTATGATTGGGATGACCATCGCTGTCCATAATGGTCGTCAGCATGTACCTGTATACATTTCTGACGAAATGGTTGGTCACAAGTTGGGTGAATTTGCCCCAACTCGTACTTTCAAAGGTNNGCTCAGAAAGCACGTTTAGTAGCTAACCAAGTACGCGGTTTACCTGCGGCTCAGGCTGTTTACACTTTACAGTTTAGCCCAAGAAAGTCCGCAGCTATCATTTTAAAGGTTTTGAAATCAGCAATTGCCAACGCTGAACACAACGTTGGTTTAGATGTTGATTCATTGTATGTTTCACAGATTATGGTTGACGAAGGTCCTTCACTCAAGCGTATCCGCGCTCGTGCTAAAGGTCGTGCTGACCGTATCACCAAGCGTACCTCCCACATCACCGTTGTTGTGGCAGCTAAGGCGTAAGGAGTAAGGAATGGGCCAGAAAGTTAATCCAAATGGTATTCGTTTAGGTATTACTAAGCAGTTCAATTCTACCTGGTATGCAAACACTGCTGATTTCGCAGACAATCTTTTCTGCGATTATCAGGTTCGTGATTACATTTCTAAGGAATTAAAGAACGCTTCTGTATCACGTATTGTTATCGACAGACCGGCAAAGACCATCACTGTAACCATCTACACCAGCAAGCCAAAGGCTGTTTATGGTGAAAAGGGTGTTAATCTTGAAAAGATCCGCACTCAGGTTGCTAAGATTGCAGGTGTTGCTGCTTCTGTTAAGGTAATGGAAGTTAGAACTCCTGAATTAGATGCTAAGCTTGTTGCTGACAATATCGCTTCACAGCTCGAACATCGTGTTATGTTCCGTAAGGCTATGAAGAAGGCTATTCAGCTTGCAATGAAGGCTGGTGCTAAGGGTATCAAGATCGAAACTAGTGGTCGTTTAGGCGGTGCTGAAATTGCACGTTCTGAATGGTTACGTGAAGGTCGTGTGCCATTACACACTCTTCGTGCTGATATTGATTACTCTGTATCTGAAGCTAACACCACTTACGGTGTAATCGGTGTTAAGGTATGGATTTTCAAGGGTGAAATTTTAGGTGGTTTACCACTTGAAACTGAAGCTCAGCCAGAAAAGAAGCCTTCTAAGAATTTCAACAAGCGTCCAAACGCTAGAAATCAGGCTGCTAAGTAAGGAGATCGATTATGTTACAACCAAAGCGTACTAAATACCGTAAGACTCAGAAGAGTCGTAACCGCGGTCTTGCCTATGCAGGCGGTACCGTTGCTTTCGGCGATTTTGGTCTGAAGGCCGTAACCCGTGGTCAGATTACTGCACGTGAAATCGAAGCTGCTCGTAGAGCGTTCACTCGTGCTATTCAGCGTAAGGGTCAGATCTTTATCCGTGTATTCCCAGATAAGCCAATTACTGAAAAGGCTCTTGGTGTTCGTATGGGTAAAGGTAAGGGTAGTGTAGAATACTGGGTTTGTCCAATTCAGCCAGGTAAGATCTTATTCGAACTCGGTGGAATTCCTGAAGATTTAGCCCGTCATGCATTCGAACTTGCTGCTGCTAAGCTCTCTGTTCAGACCACTTTTGTAACTAAGGCGGTATTATAATGTTTGTAAGTGAACTTAATAATAAGAGTGTTGAAGAACTCAATACTGAGTTAGCCAACTTATTGCGTCAGCAGTTTAACCAGAAGCTTATGTTAAAGACCGGTTCTCTTAAGGACGTTTCAGTTTTAAAGAAGACTCGTCGTGACATCGCTCGTGTTAAGTTAGTGTTAGCACAGTTATCTTCAAAGAAGGATGGTGAGTAATGAGCGAAATTTCTCGTTTAAAGCAGGGTCGTGTAGTTAGCGACAAGATGGATAAAGCCATTGTAGTTGCTATTGAACGTAAAGTTAAGCACCCTATTTATGGTAAGATCGTTAAGCGTACTACCAAGCTTCATGTTCAGGATGAGAACAACGTAGCTAAAGAAGGCGATATCGTTGAAATCAAGGAATGCCGTCCTATTTCAAAGACCATTTCTTGGACTTTAGTTCGTGTTGTAGAAAACAACTAATATTAACATTTAGTTAATTGTTAAAAGGGAAGCTCGCTTCCCTTTTTTTATTATATAAACGATATAGTCAAACTGATAACTCTTTATTCCAGTGTAGAGGAATATGTCAAAATTCCTCCATATGAATTCAGTTTTGTAAATAATTGAATTTAGATCAAAAAAATCCTTAATCTTTTTGAAATTTTATGTTACTATAACGCACCATTTCATTGTATTGAGATGTAATTTTGTTTTTATTTTTATTATTATAACGGAGCATAATCATGATCCAGATGCAGAGTATGCTAGATGTCGCTGATAATTCAGGCGCTCGTAGTGTAATGTGTATTAAGGTTCTTGGTGGTTCACATCGTCGTTACGCCAGTGTTGGTGACGTTATCAAGGTTTCTGTAAAGGAAGCAATTCCTCGCGGAAAGGTAAAGAAGGGTGACGTAGTTAACGCAGTTGTAGTTCGCACTAAGAAAGGCGTTCGCCGTCAGGATGGTTCTGTCATTCGTTTTGACCGCAATGCGGCTGTTCTCCTTAACGGTCAGTATCAGCCGATTGGAACTCGTATTTTTGGACCAGTAACTCGTGAATTACGTACTGAACGTTTCATGAAGATCGTTTCACTGGCTCCTGAAGTTCTTTAATAGAGGGTCGAAATATGGCAAGCAAAATCCGTCTGAATGACGAAGTAATTGTTATCGCTGGTAAGGACAAGAAGAAGACCGGTAAGGTAGTTAAAGTTTTAACTGCTGAACATAAGGTTGTTGTTCAGGGTGTTAATCTCGTTAAGAGACACATCAAGCCTAACCCAGCTTATGGTATCGAAGGTGGTATTGTTACTAAAGAAGCACCTATCGATGTATCTAATGTTGCGATTTATAATCCTTCTACTCAGAAGGCAGATCGCGTTGGTTTCAGATTTGAGGATTCTAAGAAGGTTAGATTCTTTAAGTCTAATAATGAACTTGTTAAATAATTGGAGTTTACAATGGCGAAACTGCATGATATTTATAGACAAGAAGTGATCAAGACTTTAACTGAACAGTTTGGTTACAAGACTGTCATGCAAGTCCCTAGGATTGAAAAGATAACCCTCAACATGGGTGTCGGTGAAGCTGTGGACGATAAGAAGGTTTTAGAAAATGCTGTTAAGGATTTAACCGCTATTTCTGGTCAGAAACCTTTAATCACCAAGGTTCGTAAATCTGTAGCGGGCTTTAAGATTCGTGAAGGCTATCCGATCGGTTGTAAGGTTACCTTACGTGGCGAACGTATGTGGGAATTCCTCGAAAGATTAATTTCTATCGCTATGCCTCGTATCCGTGACTTCCGTGGTGTTAATGCCAAGTCTTTCGACGGTCGTGGTAATTACTCAATGGGTGTTCGTGAACAGATCATTTTCCCTGAAATTGATTTCGATAAGGTTGACGCAATTCGTGGTATGGATATCACCATCACTACTTCTGCTAAGACTGATGACGAAGCAAGAGCACTCTTAACTGCTTTTAATTTCCCATTCCGTAAGTAAGGATATTAGTTATGGCTAAAACATCAATGTTAATGCGCGAAAAGAAGCGCGAACTCCTTGCTAAGAAGTATTTTCAAAAGCGTCAGGAACTCAAGGACATTATCTCTAGCGTTACCGCAAGCGATGAAGAAAAGTGGGCTGCTGTTTTAAAGCTTCAGTCACTTCCACGTGATTCCAGTGTTATCCGTCAGCGTAACCGTTGCAGCATCACTGGTCGTCCACATGGTTATTTACGTAAGTTTGGTATGTCTCGTATCATGGTTCGTGAACACATGATGAAAGGCGAAATTCCTGGTCTTAAAAAGGCCAGCTGGTAATTCTAGGAGATTGACTTATGAGTATGCAGGATCCAATTTCGGATTTATTGACTCGTATTCGTAACGGCCAGGCTTCCGGTAAGGTTACGATTAGTTTACCTTCTTCAAAGCAGAAAGTTGCAATTGTTGATCTGCTTAAGAAAGAAGGCTATATTGCAGATTTTTCTGTTTCTGGCGATGAAAAGAAAGTTCTTGAAATCAGCCTTAAGTATTTCCAAGGCAAGCCTGTAGTTGAAATGATCAAGCGTGTTTCACGTCCTGGTCTTCGTATCTACAAGAGCTGTTCAGATCTTCCTAAGATTCAGAATGGTTTAGGTATTGCTGTAATTTCTACCTCTAAAGGGCTTATGACTGACCGCGCTGCTCGTAAACTGGGCATCGGTGGTGAAGTTGTTTGCTACGTAGCTTAAGGAGTAAAACAATGTCTCGTGTTGCTAAGTCTCCTGTAGTTATCCCTGCAGGTGTTGAAGTTGCTCTTGACGGTAACAACATCACCGTTAAAGGTAAGTCAGCTTCATTAAGTGCTAAGATCAATTCTTTAGTAACTGTAGCTGTTAAAGACGGCGCTGTTACTTTTGCTCCAGTTGATGATTCACTCGAAGCAAATGCTCAGTCTGGTACTGCACGCGCAAATGTTGCTAACATGGTACGTGGTATCGAAAAGGGCTTTGAACGTAAGCTTACCTTAATCGGTGTAGGTTATCGTGCTCAGGCTAAGGGCAAAGTGTTAAACCTTGAATTAGGTTACTCACACCCAATCAACTATGATGTACCAGAAGGAATCACTATTGAAACTCCTTCTCAGACTGAAATCGTTGTTAAAGGCGTTGACAAGGCACTTGTTGGTCAGGTTGCTGCAAATCTTCGTGCTTATCGTAAGCCAGAACCTTATAAAGGTAAGGGCGTTCGTTATGCTGACGAAGTTGTACATATTAAAGAAGTTAAGAAGAAGTAGGAATAAGCAATGGATAAGAATTTATCTCGTCTTCGCAGAGCTAAGAAAGCTCGTGCTAAGATGCATGAATTGGGTGCTACACGCCTAGTTGTTTATCGTACTCCGCGTCATATTTACGCTCAGGTAATTAACAACGACGGTAACGTAGTTGTATGTGCTTCAACTCTTGAAAAAGATCTTGCTGCACAGGTTAAGTACACTGGTAATATTGAAGCTGCGAAGTTAATCGGCAAGGTTGTTGCTGAACGCGCAGTTGCAAAAGATGTTACCACTGTTTCTTTCGATCGTTCAGGTTTCCAGTATCATGGCCGTGTTGCAGCACTTGCTGACGCTGCCCGTGAAGCTGGTCTTAAGTTCTAAGGTGAATGAGAATGGCTAGAAATGAATCTCAGTCTAACGAACTGCAGGAAAAGTTGGTTGCAGTTAATCGTGTAGCAAAGGTTGTTAAGGGTGGTCGAATTTTCTCATTCACTGCTTTAACTGTTGTTGGCGACGGTAATGGCCGTGTTGGTTATGGCTATGGTAAGGCATCTGAAGTTCCAGCTGCTATTGCTAAGGCTATGGATCAGGCTAAGGCTAACATCGCTGAAAACAAGGTTGAACTTAACAATGGTACTTTATACCACGAAGTAAGAGGTACTCATGCTGGTTCTACCGTATTTATGAAGCCTGCTTCAGAAGGTACTGGTATTATCGCTGGTGGTGCTATGCGTGCTGTGCTCGAAGTTGCCGGTGTTAAGAACGTGCTTGCAAAGGCATATGGTTCAACCAACCCTGGTAACATCGTAAGAGCAACTGTAGCAGCTTTAAACTCTATGAAGTCTCCAGCTGCTGTATGTGCTAAGCGTGGTTTAACTCTTGACGATATTTTGGAGTAAAAAATGGCTGAGAAGACTATTAAAGTTACCCAAACTAAGAGTGCTATTGGTCGCAAGCCTAATCACGTAGCTACTTTACGTGCTCTTAAGCTTCGTCATATTGGTCACACTGTAACTCTTCCTGATAATCCACAGATTCGTGGTATGGTTGCTACTGTGTATTACATGGTGAAGGTGGAAGAATAATTATGGAAAAGAAATTAACATTAGATTCTTTAAAGCCTGCTGAAGGTTCCAAGAAGCCTAAGCTGAGAGTAGGCCGTGGTATGGGTTCTGGTGTTGGTAAGACCTGTCGTCGTGGTATTAAGGGTGCTGGCGCTCGTAAGAGTGGCGGTACTAGACCAGGATTTGAAGGCGGTCAGATGCCAATCAAGATTCGTTTACCTAAGTTCGGTTTCTTCTCAAGAATCGCTCAGGTTACTACTGAAGTTCCTCTCAACGAATTAAACAAGGTTGAAGGTGAAGTAGTTGATCTGCTGTCCTTAAAGAAAGCTGACATTATCGGTCACAAGTTCGAAAATGTTAAGATTATTCTTTCTAAGGAAGCTAAGTTAAGCAAGGCTGTAGTAGTTAAGGGCCTCAAGGTAACTCAGGGCGCTAAGGCTGCAATCGAAGCTGCTGGCGGTAAGGTAGAAGAATAAGGATATAAAAATGGTAGCAAGACCAGGCCAAGATAAAAAGGAAACTAGTGAACTCAAGCAGAGAATTTGGTATGTAATTTTTGGGCTTATCATCTTCCGCTTTGGTTCCTACATCCCTGTTCCTGGTGTGAATGCCGATGTGCTCCGTGAAGTGTTTAATTCCCAAAGCGGAAACGTAATGGGGATGTTCAACATGTTCTCTGGTGGTGCATTGGAACGTGCGTCCATTTTAGCCTTAGGCATTATGCCTTACATTTCCGCTTCTATTATTATTCAGCTAATGTCGGTTATGATTCCTCAGTTAGCTGAATTAAAGAAAGAAGGCGAAGCCGGTAGACGAACATTAACAAAGTATACCCGCTGGGGAACTTTGCTATTGGGTTTAGTTCAAGCATCAGGTATCGCTTATGGTTTACCAAGAATGATGCCTGGTCTTGTAGATAACCCAAGCTTTCAATTCTATGTTGTTGCGACATTAAGTCTTACCACTGGTACTTTGTTCCTGATGTGGTTAGGCGAACAGATCACTGAACGTGGTATTGGTAATGGTATCTCACTTCTAATTTTTGCTGGTATTGTTGCTGGTCTTCCTCGTGCAATCGGTGTTACATTAGAGCAGTCGCGTCAGGGTGATTTGAATGCATTAAGTCTCATCATAATTGCTGTAGTCGTTATAGCAGTTACTGCCTTTGTTGTGTTTGTCGAACTTGGTCAGCGTAGAATACCAATTAATTACGCCAAAAGACAGAGTGGCAATCGTATTTACGAACCGCCTGCAAGTCATTTGCCTCTTAAACTGAACATGTCAGGTGTTATACCTGCAATTTTCGCATCTAGCATTATTATGTTCCCTGCGACAATTGCTGCATGGTTGGGTAGTGGCAATTCTGATCAGGGTATTTTTGTAAGTACATTGCAGGAAATATCAATGCTACTGTCCCCAGGCCAGCCGTTATATGAAATTTTATATGCGGTTGCCATCATGTTCTTCTGTTTCTTCTATACCGCGATGGTATTTAATCCTCGTGAGATAGCTGACAACTTAAGAAAGGGCGGTGCACTTATTTCTGGTATTAGACCTGGTGAACAGACTGCTAAACATATTGATAAGGTTATGACAAGATTATCTCTTGCTGGTGGCCTTTACATGTGCTTTGTGTGTCTTGTTCCTCAAATGCTCATGAGCTGGTTTAACGTTCAGTTCTATTTTGGTGGTACTTCGTTGCTGATTATTGTTGTGGTAACAATGGATTTAATCGCACAATACCAAAGCCATAAGGCAAAATTACTTTATGGTGATGTGCTGAAGAAAGCAAATTTGTTAAATTATGGACGCTAGTCCAAACAGGAGTATGTCATGAAAGTTGGTGCTTCAGTTAAAAAGATTTGCCGTCACTGCAAAATCATTAAGCGTGGTGGTGTTGTAAGAGTAATTTGTACTGATCCTAAGCATAAGCAGCGTCAGGGTTAATATAAATTTACTCAATTAATTTTGTTTGCAAAAAAACTGCATGTCATGTATAATCTGTGACTGCAGTTTTTTATTGTGCACTAGTCGGCCCCCGCGTATCCTAACGGGCTTTGCGGAGGCTATTTTTTATAACTTACATATTAGGAGTTTATAGTGGCCCGTATAGCTGGTATTAACGTTCCTGATCAGAAGCATGCAGTTATTGCACTTCAGTACATCTACGGTATCGGTGCTACCACCGCAAAGAAGATTTGTGCTGATGCTCAGATCAGAGAAGACGTTAAAATTAAAGATTTAGATGAATCTGTATTAGATAAAGTTCGTGAACAGGTTGCTAAGTACACTGTAGAAGGTGACCTTCGTCGTGAAATTACTTTAAACATTAAGCGTCTTATGGATCTTGGTTGTTACCGTGGTCTTCGTCATCGTAAAGGCTTACCAGTAAATGGTCAGCGTACTAAGACTAATGCTCGTACTCGTAAGGGTCCGCGCAAGGCAATTAAGAAGTAAGCGAGGTTAATATAATGGTTAAAGCATCTCACAGTACTAATGCTCGTGCTCGTAAGCGCGTAAAGAAGCAGGTAGCAGATGGCGTAGCTCATATTCACGCTTCTTTTAATAATACAATTATTACTATTACTGACCGTCAGGGTAATGCTCTTTCATGGGCTACCTCTGGTGGTTCTGGTTTCCGTGGTTCCCGTAAGTCCACTCCATATGCTGCTCAGGTAGCAGCTGAACGTGCAGGTGAAGCAGCTAAGGAATACGGTGTTAAGAATCTTGAAGTTAACGTAAAGGGCCCTGGTCCTGGTCGTGAATCTTCAATTCGTGCACTCAATGCTATTGGTTATAAGATTACTAATATCACTGACGTAACCCCAATTCCACACAACGGCTGTCGTCCACCGAAGAAGCGTCGTGTGTAGTACCTTCTTTGCATAATGGAGTATTAAAATGGCAAGATATATTGGACCATCTATTAAATTAAGCCGTAGAGAAGGTACAGACCTTTTCCTCAAGTCAGGTGTTAAGGCTTTTGCTGCTCGTGGCGAAAGATCAAGAAAGCTTCCTGGTCAGCATTGGGAAAACAGACCTCGTACTTCTGAATACGGTCTTCAGTTACGTGAAAAGCAGAAAGTTCGTCGTATTTACGGTGTTTTAGAACGTCAGTTCAGAAACTACTATAAGAAGGCTTCTCGTTTGAACGGTAACACTGGTGAAAACCTTCTTAAGCTTCTTGAATCCCGTCTTGATAACGTAGTTTACAGAATGGGTTTTGGTTCTACCAGAGCAGAAGCAAGACAGCTTGTTAGCCATAAGGCTATCATGGTTGACGGTAAGGTTGTTAATATTCCTTCATTCCAGGTTTCAGCTGGTGCTGAAATTGTTGTTCGTGAAAAGGCTAAGAATCAGGAACGTATCAAGGTTGCTCTTGATTTAGCTAAGACTAGCGAACCTATTAGCTGGGTTGAAGTTGATGCTGATAGCATGAAGGGTAAGTATGTTCGTGTTCCAGAACGTTCAGATTTACCTGCTGATATTCAGGAACAGCTTATCATCGAACTTTACTCTAAGTAATTTAGTCTCTAAACGAGGGAATAATTTTGGGCTCTGTAAAAGACTTTTTAAAACCAAGACAGGTGGCAATAGAACCTGTTGCTCAGAACCATGCAAATGTCGTTCTCGAACCTTTGGAACGTGGTTTTGGCAATACTTTAGGTCAGGCTTTGCGTCGTTGTCTATTAATGTCTGTTCCTGGTTGTGCAATTACCGATGTGGTTATCGAAGGTGTTGCACATGAATATAGTGCAAAGTCAGATATTCAGGAAGATGTTCTTGAACTGTTATTGAATATTAAAGGAATAGCAGTAAGCATATTAGATGATGCAGAAAATGAAGTCGATATAGAATTGTCCAAGTCTGGAGCCGGTCCCGTTTGCGCTGGTGACATCGTAAGTGATAAGGTTAACATTGTTAATAAAGACCATGTACTTTGTCATCTTAAGGATGCTAAATCTAACATTCAGATTAAAATGAAGGTTGTGCGCAACGTTGGTTTTTTACCTGCAAGTCAGCAGGGAAGAAAGCCTGGCTTTGATGAAGACAACAACATTATGTTAGACGCAAGTTTCAGTCCCGTAAAATATTTATCTTATGAAGTAGATTCTGCCCGTGTTGAGCAGAGAACTGAATTAGATAAATTGGTGCTCGATATTGTAACTAACGGTGTGTTAGATCCAGAACAGGCTATTCATTTAGGTGCAAGTATCCTTCGTGAACAACTATATTCTTTTGTGGATTTAGATGCTGTTAAGACTGTAAGCCCTGTAGAGCAGACTCATGTTCCTGCTCCGGATCCGGTACTCCTTAAGTCCGTTGATGATCTTGAGTTAACAGTTCGTTCTGCTAACTGCTTGAAGGCTGAAAGTATACAGTACATCGGTGATTTAGTTCAGCGTACTGAAGTTGAGTTGTTAAAGACTCCAAATCTTGGTAGAAAGTCTCTAACTGAGATCAAGGATGTTTTAGCTCAGCGTGGTTTATCCCTCGGTATGCGTCTTGATAACTGGCCTCCTACCGAGTTGTCAGGTCAAGGTTCTAAGTCATAACAACATTTATTTTATAAGGAAGATATCATGCGTCATCGTATGAGCGGTCGTCAGTTGAACCGCAATAGCAGCAGCCGTGCTGCATTATTCCGTGCTTTAGCTGTAGCCTTATTCAGAGAAGAAACTATTAAGACTACTTTACCTAAGGCTAAGGAATTACGTCGTGTTGCTGAACGTCTTATCACTATTGCTAAGGTTGACAGTGTTGCTAATCGTCGTTTAGTATTTGCACGCACCCGCGATAGAGATATCGTTACCAAGCTTTTCAACGACATTGGCAAGCGTTGTCTTGAACGTAATGGTGGTTACACCCGTATTTTAAAGTGCGGTTTACGTCCAGGTGACATGACTCAGATGGCTTACATCAGCTTAGTTGATCAGAAGCCTGCTGAAGTTGCTGAAACTGCTGAAGCTTAATTTATTTTAAGTAATAAAAAAGACCTCGTGTATGCGGGGTCTTTTTATCTTTTTTTAGCTTGACTTTTACAGTACACCGTATATAATTAAACGATCATTTTTTGCTTTTTAGCAATTGTTAATTTTTATACAGATTGTATATTCTGTCAAATGAGGAATCAAACTTGAACTTCTCAACTGATACTTTTAGACCGCAGCAGGCTAATATTGAAAAAATCTCTCAGACTCAATCAATAATTAGACTTGAACCATTTGAACAAAATTTCGGTCTCACTTTAGGTAACGCCTTAAGAAGAATTCTTTTATCATCTATGCCTGGTTGTGCAATCAATGCAGTAAAGATCAAAGGCGTAGATCATGAATATACTACTAAGGAAGGCTTGCAGGAAGATATTCTGGTTTTACTGTTAAATCTTAAGAAGATTGCAGTTGAAATTGAAAATACAACCATGAATGAAGCAGTGCTTTCTTTGCATGTTAATGACCCTGAAACGTCTTCAGAGGATAACCATAATTATAAGTCAGATTATGTTGGTCCTATTACTGCCGGCGATATCTATTGTCCAACAGGTGTGAAGATTTTAAATCCGGAATTAGTTATCTGCCACATTACTCATCGTTCAGTTCCGTTCATTATGGAAGTTTATGTTGACAGAGGCAGAGGCTTTGACAGAGCCGATTTACGTTCTTCTAATCATGCTGAAGATCATAGAGATCATGGCGAAGGCCGACTGCTTGTTGATGCTACTTATAGCCCTGTGAAGAATGTTGCATATAGAATCGAACCTTACGAAAATAACGAAGGCAGAGCTCTTGAAAGTCTGGTGATTAGTCTTGAAACAGATGGTACCATTACTCCTGAAGATGCCCTGAAGCATGCTGCAACTATTTTCCATGAACAGCTTGACGCGTTTATCAATATCAGTTCATTTAGTGAACCTGTTGTTGAGGAAGATAATGAACCTAAGATCAATCCACAGCTTCTTAAACCAGTTGAAGAGCTTGAACTTACTGTTCGTTCTGCTAACTGTCTGAAGGCTGAAGGTATTAAGCTTATAGGTGATCTTGTTCAGCGTACTGAAGTTGAGTTGTTAAGAACTCCAAATCTCGGTAAGAAATCTCTTTCTGAGATTAAGGATGTTCTTTCACGCGAAGGTCTCTCTTTGGGAATGCGCATTGAGAACTGGCCTGAAGCAGAGGACGAACCTGAAGTTAAATACAGACTCTAATTTAAGTCCTATTAGAATATTAAAACCACCTTTATGGTGGTTTTTTGTTATTAATCACTCTTTATATTGAATATAACAGACTATTTAGAAATAATAATTTACAATCAATCTTATTTAGTTTTATAAATTTATTTTCGATCATGAAATTTTGAGGGATATTTATGAACAAATTTTTATTATCAGCTCTAGCTGTAGCTGTATCAGTTGCAACTTTTGGCTGTAACAGTGATAACTCAGTAGGCAAAGGCACGGTAACAAAACAAGCAAAAGAGCATACCGTTTTATCAGGCAAGCTTGATAACAAGCCTGTTTATATTTATCTCAATGGCGTCAATGCAGGATCTGCCAGTCAGTTTAAACTTCATGAAAAGAATAATGTCTATAAGGCTTCTGTAGCTCTCGAAAAAGGTACCTATAAGATTAAACTTGGTGATTCAGGTCTGACCTGTGGTACTACTTTTGGACCAGATGCTGATGCCCGTATTTCATTCGGTACAGCAACTCAGATGTCAAACTGTGCTAAGGGAGAATTTGAGCTTAAGGTTCTCCTCCCAAGTACCTATGACTTTACCCTTAATTATACCAAGGATGTTCCAACTCTCAGTATTTTGAGAGGAACTAAGAAAGTTGAAGTTAAACGTCAGCCTCCTGCAGTAGACTGTGATAAGTGGAATGGTCAGGCTATTACAGCGAATGTATCCAAGGCATGGAAGAATGGAACTGTAGTTAGAGATGCTTATACCGGTCAGACTGCTACAGTTAAAAACGGTAAGGTAACCATGACTCCTTCCCCTGCCAGTGAAGGTATTCTTCTCCTTGAAGAAGCCAAAGATAAGGCAACTCCTGCTTTCTCATGGGATAATGCCAATGTTTATTTCATGCTGACTGACCGTTTCAACAATGGAGATAAGTCAAACGACCATTCATATGGAAGAAAGTTTGATGGTGAAGATGAAATCGGTACATGGCACGGCGGTGACTTTAAGGGTATTACCGCAAAACTTGATTATCTCAAGAAGCTGGGTATTAATGCCATCTGGGTGACACCGATTGTTGAACAGTCACATGGCTTTGTGGGCGGTGGTGTCGAACAGTCATTCCCATTCTATGCATACCATGGTTATTGGGCTATGGACTTTACGAATATAGATAAGAATCTTGGTTCTGAGGCTGATTTCCAGGAGTTTATTGATGAAGCTCATAAGAGAGGCATCAGAGTTCTTGTTGACGTGGTTATGAATCATGGTGGTCATGCAACCTTAAAGGATCTTCAGGACCTTGATTTGCCAGAACTTGTGAACAAAAAAGATGAGTTGCCAAAAGATTATTCAGATTTCAAACCTGTTGGCATGTATGGTACCTGGAGCAGTATCAACGCATTTATAAACACCAAGACCAAGGATTGGAAGAAGTGGTGGGGGCCTGATTGGGTTCGTGCAGGTTTGCCTGGATATCCTGAACCAGGTGTCGGTGACGCTGATATGGCTGTAGGCGGTCTTCCTGATTTCCTGACGGAAAGCAACAAAGCTGTTTCTCTGCCTTATTTCTTAAAGCATAAAAAAGATACCAAGGCAGTTGATTTGCCAAATGCAACCATAGTAGATTATCTGGTAAGTTGGCATACTTATTACGTAAGAAAGTTCGGTATTGACGGTTTTAGATGTGATACTGTAAAACATGTTGATCCGATTGCATGGAAGAAGTTAAATGAATCTGCCGTAAAGGCTTTAAAGGAATGGAAAGCTGAAAATCCATCAAAGAAGCTTGATGATTTACCATTCTTCATGGTTGGCGAAGTGTGGGATCACGGTGTTGCAAAGGACCTCTGGTATGACAACGGCTTCTCAAGTATTATCAACTTTGACTATCAGAGAGAATCAATGTCTTATTCACAGTGTATGAAGACAGCTGATGACGTTTATTCAAAATATGCAAGAATGATTAGCAGTGATCCTAGCTTCAATGCTATGTCTTATATTTCATCTCATGATACCAAGCTTTTCTTTGGCGATTATAAGGATTTTGCATTACAGAAGCGTGCTGCAAACAGCTTCATGATGCTTCCTGGCCAGGTTCAACTCTATTATGGCGACGAATCCGGTAGAGATCTGATGAAGGATGGCGGTTATATCGATCAGGCTTTGCGTTCTGATATGAACTGGGGTGACCTTGATAAGCCTGAGTACAAGGATCTGGTAAATCACTGGTCAATTCTTGGTAATTTCCGTTTGAAGCATCCTGCTGTTGCCAGCGGTAAGCATACTACACTTTCCAAGTCTCCATATACTTTCATGAGAAATACTGGAAGTGATAAGGTTGTAATAGTATCTGCTGGTAGAAAAGACTAACGTCAGGTATTTGTTCAGATAATTAAAATCTCCTGTTCAGGTAATGAACTGGAGATTTTTTATTGGGTATTTTATACTATGAGATCTATGAGCTGGTTTTATATTTAATGATTGCCGTGAGTCAGCCAGTGCCCCATACGATCTTCTTTAGTATCCAAATAGTTTTCATTATATTTATTGCGTCCTACTTCTATTGCCACGCGTTCAACAACGTTAATGTTGTATTTCTTCATTTCGGCAACTTTAAGTGGATTATTAGTCATTAGTTTAATTGACTTAACTTTCAGATAGTTAAACATTTCTGCACAAATTTCGTAGTGCCTTGCATCAGCGGGGAAGCCTAAATGAAGATTGGCATCTACAGTATCCATCCCATTATCCTGTAAATGATAGGCTTTTATTTTATTGAACAGTCCGATACCTCGTCCTTCCTGTCTAACGTATAACAGAACACCTCTTTTTTCTTTTGCGATCTGTTTCATTGCGGCTTCCAGCTGAAAACCACAGTCGCATTTTAAACTGAACATGGTGTCACCTGTAAGGCATTCTGAGTGAATACGTGCCAATACAGGGGCGTCAGTTGTTATATCTCCCATATATACAGCTGCGTGTTCCTTGTTCTGTTCATCTTTAAATGCAATTATGTTGAAAATACCAAAAGGTGTAGGCAATTTGGCACTTTCAGTTACATCGGTAATATGATATCCGGTCTGTTCCTTAATGGATTTGTTGTCTTCAGTCATGAGTACTTCTTTTTATTTGTGTTCTAAAAATGTTTGAATTTTACTGTGGAGTTTACTTTGTTCCAACAATTCAGATCTGTTTTCATCTGTTAAATTAGGATTTGTTGAATAAATTTTCTCCAATTTTGATAATATACCATAAAGTTCAGGGGTGATACTGTAACGTTCTCTATCTCTGAGGTTCTCAATACTTTCCTGAAATAAGGCAGGAATTCTCAGGTCATAAACGTTTTCAGCCGTTTTAACCATGTTGAATTCTGTATATTCTGTCTGTCTAACCATATGATTGAACAAAAGCAGAGTTCTGTGCTCATTAGTGATCTCAGAATTGTTGATATCTTTATTAATATATGGAAGTGAGATTATACCTGTTGTGACAAATGTTATGCTGAGTGAGGGGATAATTATTGCCAGCTGACCAACGAGGAAATTTGATTTTGTCTGATAGAACATTGTTCTTTCTTCGTAATTAGAATCAAATGCCCAACAGTAGGAAGCCAGAAGAAACAGAATGATAAAAGAATTATCAAATATGTTCGTTTGAGTATTAAGTACTATTATTGGAACTATGGTACAGAAATTACTGATTGTATAAGCATTTTTCTTTGAGTATTTGAAATAAACGTGATACAGAAAAAGAAATGCTGAGATAATGCCCAAGACTCCTATGATGCCGGCTTCGATGACAATTCTTGTCATTGAGCTTATATCGTTTTCAAATGGTACGTCGACGTCATTATTCACAATGTAGTGCAGAATAGTACTATTGGCAGTTTCATAACCGGTTCCGATAAGAAGGTTTGGACGGATAACTTTTGCGTAAATATCCGTGGAGTATGAGGAAAGGTTGTATGATCCATAGAGATCATATGTTGAAAATGCTATGAAGCCTGACAATAGGGTGGTAAGCAGAAGGATAAAACCCGCAAATGTATTATTTTTGCTTTTTAACGCACAGATTCCTGATATTAGAGTAACAATAACAGTGGTGCATATAATAACTAATGATTTGCAGATTGCGAGTTCAAGAATAACAAGTGCGGCCAGAAAAACTGAAAGAATGGTGCTAAGGTTCTTTAATTTTGGAGTTTCGTAGTCAGAGGCTGTAATGAACAGAAGTGCGGTGATTCCCCAAATTATGCTTGTCTGATGATTTGCAACTATGGAGACTGAATCGCATATATCTGCATTAAAATGCGTAAGCAGCATTTCAATGATGGCACCTACAGGTATCAGTATAAGAAGTAATTTTTTCAGTTCGACAATTTTATATAGCTGATAAAAAGCGAAGAATGTAAGAGAGAAAAATAAGGCTCCAATGACAGGGGCGAACGTGTCATTGCTATTTGTTATAAAATGATAGACAGCAGGAATTATAAATAAAATACTGATTAATGACAGTGTTTTATATGATGAATTGATGGTAATTTCCTTCCTGGCAGAGACACTCCAAAATCCTAAAGCAATGATTCCGGAAACAAATGCTAGAGTGATGAGGTTGTTTGAATTGCCAAAACTGATAGCTGATGTCGGTCCGTCGAGAACAAGGATATGTGAGAAAAAAAGAAAATATGAAGATAGTATAACGATTAACAGGAAATTGATTACTTTCTTTTGCATTTTATTTTATCCGTGTAAGCCTTTTGAGTTAAATTTTTATTATACACAGCCAAAAGACTATGCATTTTGGCTTGTTATCATGTAACAGACCTCAATCTGCAGTTGTTTTTCAAATTTATATAGTTAATAATTTATTTGTCCGTGGATAACGTACAATTTTATCACAATATAGTCATTATTTCGACTAATGCTCGATATTGAATGAGTTTGGATGATCGGTATACCTGCTGGACATCAGAGTTATACCGCCCCCTCTTTTTTTAGTTGTCAATGAAAAGGATAGCCCTTTTAAATTAAGGTTTTGTATGGAAAACAATGAAGTATATGAATTAGATGACGTTACGGTTGATAGACTTGTGTCTGAGGCTTTTAATATTATTCAGGAGTCCATTCAGATTGATCTGGAAAATGGCAATATTACTGAAAAGGATATCAATGAATTTAATCAGGCAGTTGAGAATGACTCAATATATCAGGGAATTATCAGACCTCCAATGTACAGTTGGAGCGATATGGATGATACTCTTGAGGATATTTTGAATGATGAACTAGAAGCGTATAATTACGCTGAGGTATACATTGCCAGACCTGCGGAGAATGAAAACGAAATTGAGCATGTTTTTGCCGTAGTTCTTCTGAAAATCAACAATACCGATGATGAGCAGAAATTTGCCTGTCTAAAGTGGAATCCTGAAGGTTATGCTGAAATGCTGGTATAGAAAAATTTAAAACGGCTTTGTTTTTCACGAAGCCGTGGTTGAATTTATGGCAGTTATGCTTATGACATGCTAACAGTTATTCTATGGCTGTATTTCGATGACTGTTCCAGGGGAGACCAGTTCAAGAAATTCATCCATGTCATCATTGAGCAATGCGATACATCCGTTTGTCCAGTTTGATGCCTGGAGCCCAGGAGTAGGATTGTCTTTAATGTATGGCTGACCGTGAACCATTATCATTCCGCCAGGTTTTTTACCGAATGATTTTGCATACTGGATATCATTTTTATTGGGATATGAAATATGGAATGATTTATGAAATCTTGAGTTTTGATTCACGTAGTCAAGAATATACGTACCCTCGGGAGTTTTCTTGTCTCCTTCAAAGTGTTTGTGTCCTTTAGGATTTTCTCCTAAAGCAATAAAATAGGTTTTTATGATTTTGCCTTTACGATACAAAAAAAGGCGATATTTTGACTTTTTCACTACAACCTTATCCACTGAATCCCCATGGAATATAAATTGTGAATAAGGTATTTTTGTGGTTTTAAGCTTGGTGTAGTCGGTTCGTTCGTCATATTCCGGTGCTTCAAGAATGGCTTCAATAAAAACAGAGAATGGAAGGTTTGTTCCTGCAGTTTCCACATTTTCTGCCTGAGCGTTATGATTTGAGAAAAAAATAATCAAAAAAGCTATAGTGCTACAGTAAAATTTTAAGGCTTTCATTTTTATCATTATCTGGCTGACTGTTTAGCATTGAATCCGGTGCCTAATTATAGTCTTTTTTTCTCTGTTTTTAATGAAATTTTATGAATTTATAAGGGATTGGTTCTGTAATAAGGTGTATCTGTTAATAGAGAATAATCGCTCTTCTTAGAGTATAATATGCAAGTTTACCGATAATTATGCAGAAAACTGCCGTTAAGATATTGGATGGGCCGTTTCATAGTATATGTTCAGTCAGTAAAGTAATTCCGGTTAATGGAAGATTACAGTCGTTACCATGATTGTAATAGAAAGGTGTCTGATTGTTTTTGTCTTTGCGACATACAGGATGTGTGATGAGGTTTTGCCTTAATTACTGAAGTAACTGATGACTGTTTAAATGGTTTTATGGCTGGAAACACGACTTGTTGTAAAGCCTGTAATGAAGTGTGGTTCAAAAGGGATTATATGATATGGATGAGAAAAAAATGAGTTACGAGGGAGTAGAACTGCTCCCGCTGGAAAATTTTACTGAATCAGCATATCTGAATTATGCCATGGCTGTCATCAGGGATCGTGCATTGCCTCATATAACCGACGGCTTAAAGCCGGTTCAGAGACGTATCATTTATGCTATGAATCGTTTAGGACTCAGTGCCACATCAAAATTTATGAAATCTGCCAGAACAGTGGGTGATGTTATGGGTAAATACCATCCGCACGGAGATTCTTCATGTTATGGCGCGATGGTTCTTATGGCTCAGGACTTTTCATACAGATATCCACTGGTTGACGGACAGGGAAACTGGGGACATCCGGATACTCCGAATTCCTTTGCCGCCATGCGTTATACTGAATCAAGACTTTCAAAATTTTCCGAAGTTCTGCTGTCCGAATTAGGTTCCGGCTGCACGGAATATGTACCTAATTTTGATGGCTCAATTCAGGAGCCTAAATATCTGCCTGCCAGACTTCCTCATATTCTGCTTAATGGTACGTCCGGCATAGCTGTCGGTATGGCCACCAATATACCTCCTCATAATGCAGTAGAGGTGGCTAACGCATGCGTCCACATGCTGGAAAATCCTAAGGCAACAGTGGACGATCTTATGCAGTTTATAAAGGGACCTGACTATCCTACTGAAGCAGAAATAATCTCCACTCCCGCAGAAATCAAAAAGCTATACGAAACAGGTAAAGGCACGATCAGAATGCGTGCCGTTTACAAGGTTGAAAAAGGGGAAATAATCATTACTGCACTCCCTTATCAGACGAGAGGGGCTGAGATTGTTTTGAAAATTGCTGAACTGATGAATGCCAAAAAGCTTCCTATGCTCAGCAATATACGTGATGAAACATCAGATACCTGCAGAATTGTTCTGGTTCCAAAGTCCAACAGGGTGGATGTGGATAAGATGATGTCTCATCTTTTTGCCTTGCCGAAACTGGATTTGGAAAAAACCTATGCCATTAACATCAATATTCTTGGACTTGATGGTAATCCGGTGGTGAAATCTCTTCCTCAGATTTTAACTGAATGGCTTAAATTCCGTTGCGATACCGTAAAGCGCCGTATAACAACAAAGTTGGATAAGATAAATGCAAGACTTCATCTGATTGACGGGTTGTTTATAGCTTTCTTAAATCTTGACGAAGTAATTCGTATCATCAGAGAAGAAGAAAAGCCTAAGCAGGTACTGATGGAAAAATTCAAACTCTCAGATCAGCAGGCTGAATATATTCTTGAAACCAAACTCCGTCAGATTGCCCGTATTTCAGAAATGGCATTAACTTCTGAAAAGAATGATCTTGAAAAGCAGAAGAGTGAACTTAACGCACTGCTGGATTCACCAACCAAATTCAAAAATCTGGTTAAGAAGGAATTGAAAGCCACGGCAGCTGAATATGGTGACGAGCGCAGAAGTCCAATAGTGGAGAGAGAAGTCGCTCAGGTTATATCTGAGAGAGACCTGACTCCGGCAGAACCTGTAACAGTTGTTCTGTCTAAGATGGGATGGGTAAGGGCAGCAAAAGGGTATTTGGAAAATCCGGAAACTCTGTCATACAAACAGGGGGATGAATATTTGGATTCCGTATTCTGCAAATCCAATATGCCGGCTGTTTTTCTGTCTAGTAAGGGAAAGGCCTACACTCTTGATGTCAGTTCAATGCCTTCAGCCAGAGGTCAGGGGGAACCGCTGACAAGTAAATTGGGCCTTGAGGCTGGGGAAATTGTGGAAACTGTAATAAGTTCAGCTGAAGACGATTATTATCTGATAGGAACTGATGCGGGGTATGGTTTTGTCTGCACATTTGCTGATATGCTCAGCTATACCATGAATGGCAAGAGTTTTATCAATCTTACCGAAAATGCAAAAGTACTCAAGCCGGTGCGCATAGACAACCTTGAAAATTCATTATGTCTCATCGTGTCAAATATCGGCAAAATGCTCGTGTTTAAGGTTAGTGAACTTCCTCGACTGTCTAAAGGTAAGGGTAACAGAATGATAAACATTCCTACAGACAGAGCTCAGAACAGGGAAGAGTACGTAGTCGACTATACAGTACTGACGCCAAATGACTCTGCTGTTATATATGCTGGCAAACGTCATTTGACGGTTACTCCATCTGAAATAGATACGTATCAGAATACTCGAGGTCGCAGAGGTATTACTCTTCCAAGAGGACTGCAGAAAGTAAGTTACATTGAGAAGGTGCAGTCTAAAACAGAGGTCGAGAGTGAGCCTGAGAAAACACAGGATACCGAAAAGGAATTTTAATTTTTAAATACAGGAAAAAAAGATGATATTAGTATTTCGTGTTATTTTGCTAATTATACTTGCACTTTTATGGCTGATTTTCGGTCTGACGGTATGTATATTCAGACCGTTTCATAAGGGAAATATCTACTGCCTGACTCAGATGTTAAGATGCGGAAGATGGGCAATTGGTATCAAGGTAGATAGCAGAATAGATCCTAAGGCTATAAGAGAAAACATGCCTGCTGTTCTGGTAGGCAATCATCAGTATAACTGGGATATTATTGTAATGGCTGATATTCCTCAGCCAGGAACAGCCTGTATAGGTAAAAAGAGCTTGATGTGGGCTCCTATTTTCGGACTGCTGTTTTTCCTTACAGGTAATATCTTTATTGAAAGAGACAAGTCCTCAAAGGCAGGTAATGAAATTCTGAAGATTGTTGATATCATTAAAAGAAAGAAAAAATCGATCTGGATTTTCCCTGAAGGTCACAGATCAAAGGGGAAGGGCGTTCAGCCGTTTAAAAATGGGGCTGTGAATATTGCTAATCAGGCAGGAATAAAGATTCTTCCTTTCGCGATTTCTTCTTATAAGATAGATTTAAACAGATGGGATAACGGTACTGTAATAGTAAGTGCCTTACCTCCGGTATCTGTTGATAATCTTGATAGAAAAGGCCTTAAAATGGCTACCCGTCAGCTTCGTGAATCCATCAGTGCGAGTATTGCTGAAATGGACAGGGAAAATGGCTTTAAGCGTGATGTTTCCGATGAGCTGGAAAGTATAGCAGCTGAAAAAGAAAATGAAGCCGAGTCTTCAGAAAATAAATAAGCTTTCGTGAATGTACGCAAGACCTGTCATGATATCATACATGACAGGTGAAATTTATAAGGAAAATTATGCTTACTCTACTGTTCAACTTTCCTGTTCAATTTCTGATGTATATTCCAGGAATGATTTTTTTTCTACGTTTTCTTATGCAGTATGCAAGGTGTGATTTTTATCATCCGGTAAGCCAGTTTGTCTATAAGGTTACAGCTCCATTTTTAAAGGTGTTCCGGAATCTCTGTTTCGATAATATCAATGTTGCTGCCCTGCTGAACATGGTTCTGATTCCCTTTATAATTTTCACTTTATTTTCTTTGCAGGGAGTTCAGGACGGATTTTCCTCCGTTTCATTAAAGGATTTTGCTGTACTGTTTGCAGTAAACATTGTATTTGTTGTATGGACAGTTATAGAAATATTGCTTATTCTGCTGATTGTTACGGCTGTTTTCAGCTGGATTCCTTCAGCAAGAGGAATCAATATTTACCTTCTGACTCTGTTAAAGCCTGTTACGGGATTTTTTGATAAATACATTCCAAGTATAGGGTATATTTCACTGTCTTTTCTGGTTGTGTTTTTACTTCTGCAGTTCATTGATAGTACGATAATGCCGAGATTTTTGTTTTTCGTTATAGGTTTGGCAAAATAGGAGCTGGTAAGTGGAGCCTCTTGTTGTAAAAGACGGAAGAATAATAATTAACGTTACCGTTGTGCCCAAATCCAGCAGAGATTCAATTGTTGGAATTCTGGGGGATACTGTAAAGGTAGCGGTGACTGCGCCTCCCGTTGATGGAAAAGCCAACGCCTATGTTTGCAAATTCCTTGCAGGTGAGTTTAAAACCGCAAAAAGCAATGTATCTATCCTGAAAGGTGAAACGAGTAAACATAAAACAATTGAAATCAAGGATTTCAGAAATGTCCCTGCTTTATTAAAGGTTTATGTGGATAAATCAGAGTAGTTTCTGACAGAAGGAATATGGAAAAGCATTCGGAAGATAAAAGAAGCCGAATGCTTTTTTTATACTATTTAGGATTAGAACTGCTTTGACATCTCTTCAGCTCTCTTTTTGCAGGCATCAAGAGCTCTGGAAACAATGTCATTCAGATTGCTTTCATTGAATACCTTCAAGGCTTCGTAAGTAGTACCGCCCTTTGATGTTACGGCCTCTCTTAATTGGGCAATGGATTTGTCCTGATTGTTGATAACCATCTGTGCAGAACCAAGAATAACCTGTTCCAGCATGGATCTTGCGTCTTTTTCTGAAAAACCGTATTCTGCTGCCTTGTTCGCCATGCATTCAAGGAAAAGGAAGAAGTATGCAGGAGCGCTTCCTGAAAGGGATGTAATATTGTCGATACCTTCTTCTGAGTCAACCCATACTGTTTTGCCACAGCACCCCAAAAGATCTTCTGCAAATTTTTTATCTGCTTCAGATGCGCCGGCTGCAGGGAAAAGACCGGCCATGCCAAGGCCAATGAGGGCAGGAGTGTTCGGCATAACGCGAACAATACGGGTTAAGCCCGGAACAAGTTCAGCAATACGTCCGGTGGTTACGCCGGCCATAATTGATATCAGCAGCTTTTTGCTGAAGTCAATGCCTGATGAAGCAAACTGTGTGAGTACATCATGCATCATCTGAGGTTTAACAGCCATAACAACTATTTCGGCATTTTTAACCGCTTCCACATTGTCGGTTAAACCGTTTATGCCGAAAGTTTGCTTCAGGGTATTAATTTCTTCTGCAAAAGGAGTAGAAACAGTTACTTTTTCCTTCGGATAACCTGCATTAAGGATTCCCTTAATCAGACTTTTACCCATATTACCGCCACCAATAAATGTGATGTTCTGGTGCTGCATTTTGTATATTCCTTAGATAGATTGTTCTATCGGTAAATAGTTGAATAACATAATTCTTTATACATAAATATGATGAAATGATTACCATCCTTTCGGAGTTTCTGGGGTTAGGCACCCGCAGGTGAATTATGATATTCCCTGGCTCCAAAAATTGCCGTTCCAATGCGGATTTCAGTACTTCCGCATGCTATGGCTTCTTCCATATCTCCTGTCATTCCCATAGACAGAACGTCAATGTTCTGATCCAGAGCTTTCATTTCGTTGAATTTCTTCTGCAGTTTTTTAAACTGTGCGGTGATTTCGTCAGTCTCGGTGGTGTTTTCGGCAACTCCCATGAGTCCGATAAGTTTCAGGTTGTCAGTGGATCTGACGTATTCCGCAATTTCATCTATTTCTTCAAAGTCACATCCTGATTTCTGAGGTTCGCAGCTGATGTTGACCTGAATGAGAACTTTTAACGGAGAAAGTTCTTTCGGTCTCTGTTCGCTCAATCTTTTTGCAATTTTCAGGCGGTCTAAACTTTCGACAACATCAAAATTCTCTGCTATAATTTTGGTCTTGTTTGACTGTATCGGACCAATGAAATGCCAAACAATGTCTGAGTAGCCCAATGACCTGATTTCGTTGATTTTCAACTCTGCTTCCTTGGCATACGATTCCCCGAATGCTCTCTGTCCTGCATTGTAGGCTTCAATTATTTGATCTACCGGTTTTGTTTTGCTTACTGCAAGTAGTTGAATATCTTTTGCTTTTCGGTGAGTCAGGTTCGCAAATTTGAGAATTAAATCTTGTACATTGATAAGGTTTTCTTGTATTGTACTCATAATAGTTTTATACTCAGATGTTAACATTGTATTAATAAATTAGATTATTAATATTAAATTATATTGCATTTGCATAGCACAAAGTCTTCAGAAGAGAGATTTCACATGGATATTTTAGATTTATTGCATTATGGTGTAAAGAATAATGCATCAGATTTACATCTGTCTGCCGGTGTGCCGCCAATGATTCGTGTTGATGGCGACATGCGTAAGCTTAAGGTTACTGATAACGCAACACTTGAAGTTACAGATATGCCTCCATTAGATGTGTCAACCATTCATAACCTTGTATACGATATTATGAATGACTTTCAGCGTAAGGAGTTCGAAGAGACTTTGGAATGTGACTTCTCTTTTGAAGTAAAAGGATTGGCACGTTTCCGTGTGAATGTATTCAATCAGAACCGCGGTATGGCTGTAGTATTCCGTACCATTCCTTCAAAGGTTCTTACTCTTGAAGAACTTCATTGCCCTGACGTATTTAAGAAGATCGCCAGTTATCCGAGAGGTCTGGTTCTCGTAACCGGTCCTACAGGTTCTGGTAAGTCAACAACTCTGGCTGCGATGGTGGACTATGTAAACGAAACTCAGCACAGCCATATTCTTACTATCGAAGATCCTATCGAATTCGTTCATCAGAACAAGAACTGTCTGGTAAACCAGCGTGAAGTTCACCGTGATACCCAGTCATTCAGTAATGCGTTGCGTTCAGCACTCCGTGAAGACCCTGATATCATTCTGGTAGGTGAATTGCGAGACCTTGAAACCATTCGTTTGGCACTGACTGCCGCAGAAACCGGTCACCTTGTATTCGGTACCCTGCACACAAACTCCGCAGCAAAGACCATCGACCGTATCATCGACGTGTTCCCTGGTGCAGAAAAGGATATGGTGCGTTCAATGCTGTCAGAATCTCTCAGAGCCGTAATTTCACAGACTCTGATGAAGAAGAACGGTGGCGGCCGAGTAGCTGCTCATGAAATTATGATTGGTATTCCTTCAATCAGAAACCTGATTCGTGAAGATAAGATTGCTCAGATGTACTCCATGATTCAGACCGGTGCTCAGCATGGTATGAAGACTTTGGATGCCGACCTTAAGTCTCTTGTTTCCAGAGGTATCATCAGCGTTGCGGAAGCAAGATCAAAGGCTAAGGATCCAAATTCCATTGTTGGTTAATTGAGGTAAGAATAATGGCACATAATCAACCTTTAAAAATAGACAGATATCTACAGTTCATGAATGAAAACAAGGCTTCTGACCTTTTCTTAACAGTTGACCTTGAACCTGCAGTTAAGCTTGACGGTCACCTTACACCTATTGAACCTGGCAAGCTGACTTATGATCAGGTACTTGAATTTGTGCAGGAAACTCTGATTGAACGTCCTGACTTACAGGAACAGTATGTTAACGAAAGGGAAGCAAACTTCGCTATATATCGTCCTGAACTCGGTCGTTACCGTGTAAGCTGTTTCTGGCAGCTTAATAATCCAGGTGTGGTATTCCGTCGAATCGTTGAAAGAATTCCGACAACCGAAGAACTTCATCTTCCTCCATCATTCACCAAGTGGGTAATGGAAGACCGTGGTCTGTTACTGTTCGTGGGTGCTACCGGTGCAGGTAAGTCAACAACCCAGGCTGCAATGATTGGTCACCGTAACATGAATTCTGACGGTCACATTCTTACTATCGAAGACCCTATCGAATATGTTCACCACCATCAGCGTTCTCTAATTACTCAGCGTGAAGTAGGTACAGATACCATAAGCTTTGATGCTGCACTTAAATCAGCACTGCGTCAGGCACCTGACGTAATTCTGATCGGTGAAATTCGTTCAAGGGAAACCATGGAATTCGCATTGAGCTTTGCAGAAACCGGTCATTTGGTATTGGCAACACTCCACGCTAACAACGCAAACCAGGCTATTGACCGTATTATGCACCTTGTTCCTGAAAACAATCAGCGTCAGATGCTGTTCGACCTTTCAGTAAACCTGAAGGCTATTATCGCCCAGCAGCTTATTGAAACTACCACCGGGGGGCGTCGTGCTGCATTCGATATTCTGGTTAATACTCCTACAGTTTCCGACTGTCTGCAGAAGAATGAACTTTACAAGCTGAAGGAAATCATGCTCAAGTCTCCTGATGAAGGTATGACTACCTTCGATAAGAGTCTGTTTGAACTCTATCAGCAGGGTGTTATCAGTTATCATAATGCTCTCCACTTCGCCGATTCAGAAAACGAAGTTCGTCTGATGATTAAATTGGCTGAAGGTGTTAAGGGCTCTGACGAAATGTCAAATATTGTATTTGAATAGTAGTCGGATTTACTGATACATACAGTGAAATAAGAGAGGCATCCGTTTATAATGGGTGCCTCCGTTGTATCTGTAACTAAAAATGTATATTTACTTGATTTTTTCACAGTAAATAAATATATTTGGACATGCTAGAAACTGGATAATAAATAATAATAAATTGATTTGGTAGGAGAAGAACAATGTTTAAGATTGACGCTGAAAAGTGTACAGATTGTCAGAGCTGTGTGGAGGTATGTCCATGCGGTGCGATTCACGAAGATGAAAACAGTGAAACCTGTGTTATTGATTTTGAGCTCTGTGCTGAATGCGGGGCCTGTCAGGCTGAGTGCCCGTTTGAAGCAATTGAAGAAGTAGACGAATAATCAGTAAGTTCATCTTCCCTTATAAAAATGTCGCATATTCACTGTGCGACATTTTTTTTGTTTCTGAATATGTAATATGATAGAGGTATGATGTTTATTTACCGGTTACCAAATGTACAAGTATTTCTCTCTAATTATTGTTTTCATCGTTGTATTTATTCTGTCTCTGAATTTCGGTGGCAGTGATTTGACCATTGTTGATGTGTGGAACAACAGTGAATTACAGGAAGTGTTCTGGGATATCAGACTTCCAAGAGTTCTCAATGCCGTTCTGATTGGATGCATGCTTTCCGTCTCGGGAGTTGCTTTTCAGGCTGTATTTCAGAACCCTCTGGTATCTCCTGATTTACTGGGGGCATCCAGCGGAGCTGCAATGGGAACTCTTCTTTTACTTATATGCGGTGTTACCGGTATCTGGCTTCCTGTGGGAGCATTATTCTCAGGAGGAGTCGTTACCGTAATCTGTGTAATGCTTGCCTGGCTGATAAACAGAAGAGGAAAATTCAATCAGCTTGTATTGATTTTAACTGGTATTCTGCTGTCATCCCTGATTGTATCATTTATTAATATCCTGCATTATTTTATGCCGGATGAGGGGACTCTTCTGGGAGTAACCAGTTTTCTCATGGGATCGCTCAATGGTTTAGGGTATCATGATCTGATGCTTCAGGGAATTTTTGGAATACCTGCCATTGTTATGCTGTTTGTTTTTGCATCCAGACTCAATTTGCTTGTTCTTCCGGTAGATATTCTTGAGATTCAGGGAATTAATACCAGAATTCTTTTTGTTTTCGTACTCCTGCTTGCGTCTATGGCTGCATGCACAACCGTGGCAATAGCCGGAATAATAGGGTGGGTATCTCTGATTATTCCCAATCTGGCAAGAATGTGGGTTGGTGGAGATCATCGTACACTGTTACCTTTCAGTGCTCTTATGGGGGCTGACTTTGTACTGCTGGCTGATCTTTTATCAAGAACAATTACTGAAGTGGAAATTCCCATCGGTATTCTCATAGGAATTATCGGTGCGCCTTTATTTTTGGTGATTATGGCCAAAAATATAAAGTGGGAGGCGTGATTCTAATGAATATAGCTGTTGAAAACATTCTTACTTTAAATAATGTCAGGGCTGATTTTACCATGCATTCCGGCCGAATATACGTGATTCTAGGGAGTAACGGATGCGGAAAAACCACCCTGTTAAAAACTGTAATAGGTCTTCTTCCATTGCGTGATGGGCATGTTTTGGCTGATGGCCGGGATTTTTTCAAACTGTCACGAAGGGAGGTTAGCAGAATTTTTGCTTTTGTCCCTCAGTTCTTTAATGTTTCCCTGCCTCTTCCTGTCCTGGAGGTTGTGTCAATGGGGGCAGTAAATTCAGTGAACCCTTTTGTATCAGTAAAATCCCAATATACTGATGCTCTTAACATACTTGATGAATGCGGTATAGGTCATTTGGCTGATAGAATGATTACCCAGCTGAGCGGCGGAGAACTGGCAATGGTTAATCTGGCTAGAGCAGTAATGCAGAATTCTGAATTTATAATGCTTGATGAGGTTGATGCCAGTCTGGATTTAAAGAGGAAAAGAGATTATTACAATTTTATAAAAAAAATGGCGGTGGAGAAAGGTAAGGGAGTAGCAGTAATTACTCATTCACCTGATTTTTTGTTTTCCATAAGGGGAGATGATGAGGTACTGGCTGTTTCCCAGGATGGAAGATTTCATCATGAGAAAGTAAGGAATGTGACGGAGGAGTTTCTGAGCGGGATTTACGGAGTGCCATTGAAGTTTATCAGCAGTGACTCTGGCAAGGGGCTTACTCTTGGGGAAAATATCTGATTGCCATTCCATAATTAAAAATAACAAAAAAATTACCGGATTAATATCCGGTAATTTTTAACTTGTTACCTGTTTGGAAAAAACTTTTTCTCTGTATTCCCGAGTTTGATACCAAATCGTTAAAGACCTCTTGAAAAAAGAGGTTTTTCTTTAAATAT
>LXOW01221163.1_pt2 | contig 153502 bp, 135 predicted proteins | sample 1368591 | NCBI WGS metagenome assembly LXOW01 (sample SAMN04884650, study PRJNA319009) | bovine gut metagenome | isolation source: Cow rumen | host: Bos taurus | place: Italy: Legnaro (PD) | collected 2014-07-09
CACCCAAAATACCGTGCAAAATTACAACAAATTTTTGAAATGTGCAAGATTTTTAGCAAAAAAAAATAGTCTAAGCTCGCTTAAGCGAGATTTTATTTGCTAAAAAGATTGCCGTTTGCACGAAAGTGCGAACGTAATTTCGGCGGGAACCCGCTTGCGGGAGGGCCGAAATACAACAATTTTTTTTATTTTTTTATTTGCATATACAATTTTTTTTTCGTACCTTTGCAGCCGAATTAGTTTATATTGGTGAATTATGCGCAGGTGTCTATTCATAGCATGGGCTATTCTGATGGTGCTTCCGCTGACGGCAGCGAAGGGCTACACCGTGGTGTTGGATGCCGGTCACGGAGGCAAAGATCCGGGTGCGGTAGGTAAGTTTTCCCAGGAGAAAGACCTCAACCTCGCTCTGGTGCTCAAAATGGGTGCGCTGCTCAAAGAGCAGTACCCTGATCTGAATATCGTCTATACCCGTTCGGAAGACGTCTTCATCCCCTTGCAGACGCGCGCCGACATTGCGAATAAGAACAATGCCGACCTCTTCATCTCCATCCATACCAACGCTTCGGAGAACAAGAACTCGAAAGGCGTGGAGACCTTCATCCTCGGAACAGAGAAGATGGAGAAGAACCTCGATGTGGCGATGCGTGAGAACGCCGTGATGAAACTTGAGGCGGACTACAAGACCACCTACCAGGGCTTTGACCCCAACTCCATCGATTCGTATATTATGTTCGAACTGATGCAGAATAACTTCATGGACCAGTCCCTGCAATTCGCCACGCAGGTGCAGCAGCACTTCGTCGGTCATCTCAACCGCTCCGACCGCGGGGTCCAACAAGCGTCATTCTGGGTGCTGCTCAAGACCGCCTGTCCGGCGATCCTCTTCGAGATGGGCTTTATCTCCAACGCCGAGGAGGAGAAGTTCCTGAACGCCGACACGACGATGGACATGATGGCTACCGCCCTCGTCAACGCCTTTGCGGCCTACACCCACCGCCAGGAAGTCAAGAAAGTGGAGAAGCCGCAGATAAACGCGCCGGAGGCGCCTATAAACGTGGCAGAGCCACAAATAAACGCTGCGGAGCAGCCTGTAAACGAGGCGAAGCCTCAAGCCCCCGCGAAGCCCCAGACCTACTACGCCCTCCAGATCAGCGCGTCGCGCGCACCGCTGGATCCCTCCGATCCGAAGTTAAAAGGTGTGGTTTGCGAGTGCAGAAAAGTGGGCGACTGGTATAAATACTTCGCTATCATCGATACCAACCGCGACAAAGTGGTGGAGAAACAGAAAGAACTCACGCCGCTCTTCCCGGATTGCTGGATCACCAAATTCGTAGAATAACTGAAAACAGAATACTGATCACTGACATGAAACATGCACGCGAGATAAAGGTAGGTATATTGGCTACCGTATGTCTTTTTCTTTTGTTTTTCGGGTTTAACTTCCTCAAAGGTGTGAATATCTTCTCGCCTACGAATAGTTACCATGGTACGTTCTATCACCTGCACGGCCTGGAGGAACAGGCGGCGGTGTATATCCGCGGTCATAAAGTGGGCCAGGTGGATCGTCTGCATTATGACTTCACCCGCGATAGCGCCTTCACCGTCGATATCTCCATCAGTAAGGATATCGCCTTGCCGCAAGGTACGACGATGGCGCTCATCGCCGACGGCATGCTCGGCGGCATGGCCATCGAACTCCAATTCCCGTCTAACAGCGTAAGCGGTCTAACAGGCGAAGCCGGTCTCATCGAGAAAGGTTCCTACCTTTCGACCACTTACGTCCCTGGTCTGATAGAGAGCCTGCAGGGCGAACTGCTGGCGCATGTGGATGATGCCGTGCAGAATGTGGACTCCCTCGTAGCGGCGCTGCGTACGCAGGTGGAAGGAGAGCATATTAAGCACTCGCTGGAGAACGTCGATCGTATCTCCGGTGACCTGACTTCCGTCTCGGCGAACCTCAAGCATATGATGAAAACCCAAGTGCCAACCATCGTCAATAATGCTGATACGGCGATTGCGAACCTCAACGTCATCGTAGCGGATATCAAGCAGGCGGACCTCAAAGCTACCGTAGCGCGCATAGACCAGGCGGTGGATAACGTCAACGGACTGGTCACCGACGTTCGTTCGCAGGAAGGTACCATTGGACAACTGATCTACAATAAATCGCTCTATAATCATATCGATGCTACGGTCATTTCGGCAGACAGTCTGCTCACCGATTTGAAAGCGCACCCGAAACGGTATGTACACTTCTCTATCTTTGGTAAAAAAGATAAATAATGCGTTCCACACGTATGAAATAGGACATTTTATTATTTGTAGATTTTCTAAATAACAAAAAAAATCACTTTTGCGTAACGCCCCGAGAAATGCGGGCGTTACGCATGTTTTTAACAAAAAAATGCATTTCCCTCTTGCAAATTTGTAACTTCTTGAAAATCAGCAACTTATATGTTAATAACTACAGCTAAGTGCTTGAAAATCAAATAGTTAGACCTAAGTGCTTATAAATAAAGAACTTACGTGTATTAGCGATTTGGGCTTTAATTGCAAAATTTGGTCAATTCAAAAAAATGTAGTACCTTTGCACTCGCTTTTGATAAAATATGACACCTACGATTCAACAACAATGGGCTCAGTGCCAGACCATTTTGGCTGACAACTTGACGAGCAGTGCGTACCAGACTTGGTTCGCTCCCATTGTGCCCTTGCAGTACGCGGAGGGTACGTTGGTGTTGCAGGTCAAATCGCAATTCGTGGCGGAGTATATCGAGGAGAATTATATTCCTCTATTATCGGCCGCGATCATACGTGTGTTCGGGCAAGGCACGCGCCTGGAGTACCGCGTATTAGTGGACTCCACCTCCGGAGCAGGTACTACCTTGCCTTCTGCCGGTTCGCCCGTCAACGCACGCCCTATTCAGCAGCACCCGGCGGTAAACAATAACGATCTGCCTTCGTTAAACGAGCTTTATACCTTTGACTCGTTCGTAGCCGGTGCGCCGAATAAATTAGCCCGCACTGCTGGTTTGGCTATTGCCAAGCAACCGGGTTATACCGCTTTCAACCCGCTCTTCATCTATGGAGGCAGCGGAGTAGGTAAGACCCATCTTGCTTGCGCGATAGGCCACCAGGTGCAGGCGCTCTTCCCGCAGGCACGCGTGCTGTACGTGAGCGCGAATACCTTTAAATTACAGTATCAGGATGCGCGCAAGGAGAATCGTATCCCGGACTTCCTCAATTTCTACCAGTCGGTAGATGTGCTCATCGTCGATGATATCCAGTATTTCGCCGGACTGAAAGGCACGCAGGACACGTTCTTCCATATCTTCAACTATCTCCAGCAGAGCCGCAAGCAGCTCATCCTCACGTCCGATAGACCGCCTATCGAGTTGAAGGATATCGAGGAGCGTCTGCTGACCCGTTTCAAGTGGGGGCTGGCGGCGGAGATTGCGCGTCCGGACTATCAGCTGCGCAAGGATATCCTGTTGTCGAAAATGCGTCGCGACGGTATCACGTTATCGGATGAGATCGTGGATTTCATAGCGCTGAACGTGTGCGATTCGGTGCGTGACCTCGAGGGTATCTTGGCATCCCTTCTGGCGCACTCTACCTTGACGGACAAGGAGATCGATCTCGCCTTGACGGAGCAGGTAGTGAGTCATATCGTAGCCGTTCAGACGCACCGCACGACGGTAGATGATGTGCTGGAAGAGGTTTCGAAGCACTATAACGTCTCGCAGAAAGCGATTATCTCCTCGAATCGCTCCAGAGAGGTAAGTCAGGCGCGTCATGTAGCGGCGTACCTGAGTAAGAAGTTGACGCAGAGTTCGCTCAATGAGATAGGTTACCGTCTGGGGCGCCGCACGCATGCCACAATCTTGCATTCCATCTCGTATGTGAACGGCTTGCTGGAGGAGGATCCGGTATTGCGTCAGCATATCGCGCAACTGCAATTCGCTTTACAACATTGACATGTTCTATTTTCGTGTAGCAGAACATATTTTCACTATTGACACCGCGCGCGACATCCTCGCGTGTTGTCCGAACTACGCGCCCTTCCTAACCCCTAACCCCTTAACCCCTAACCCTATCTTCTCACTTCGTCTGGACGAAGGAGAACTGCCTTCTGTCGAAGGTTGGGAGAATGTCTATACCGATCGCTCGGACGACGACATGCCGCGTATAGAGATGTACCGCCGCGGGGAGGAATGGATGTTCCGTTTCTCGCAGAGTAGGGAAGGAGAAGTGGTAGGCGCGTTTGTATGCGATGCGGATATGCAGCACGCGGTTTTCTACGGCACGCCGACGCGTTTCGCACTCGATAACACGCTCATGCTCCTCTATGCCTTCGCTACAGCGAACAGACGTACCTTGCTTTTCCACTCCGCGGTCATTGTACGCGGGGGCAAAGGCTATATGTTCCTCGGCAAGTCCGGCACGGGCAAAAGCACCCATGCCGAGCAGTGGTTGAAGGCGTTCGATGATGCCGAGCGGCTCAATGACGACAATCCTGTCGTGCGAATCCATGAGGATGGTTCGGTCATCGTGTACGGTTCGCCCTGGAGCGGTAAGACGCCGTGTTATAAGAATGCGCAGGCAGAAGTGAAAGCCCTCGTGCAGCTGGCGCAAGCACCCCAAAACGAGATACGCCTCTTGCGTCTCACGCAGGCTTATCCGTATATCCTCTCGTCCGTCAGCGGGCTGAAGATCCTGCCGCAGATGATGGACCGTCTTTATGAGACGATCGCTGCGTTGCTCGAATCGACACCGGTGTATTACCTCGATTGTTTACCGAATACCGACGCGGCGGAAGTATGTTATTCGCATTTACCACATTAGGTTGCAAACTCAATTTCGCGGAATCCAGTGCCTTGGCTAAGGCACTTGTTGCGCGTGGTCATCAGCGGGCGAAGAGCGGCGAACAGGCGGATATATGCATCATCAACACCTGTTCCGTCACGGACGCGGCGGATCATAAGGACCGGCAGATGATTCATCGTATCCGGCGCCAGAACCCCAACGCCATACTCATTGTCACGGGCTGCTACGCCCAACTCCAACCCGGCGAGATCGCGCATATCGAAGGCGTGGACTTCGTCCTCGGCCAAGAGCAGAAATTCCATCTCGACGACTTCATCGATCAACTCGAGTCTCAATCATCAATCATCGATTGTTCTCCCATCCGCGAAGTGGATGACTTCCATTTTGCTTACAGCAAAGACGACCGCACGCGCTGTTTCCTCAAGGTACAGGATGGATGTAACTATTTCTGCTCGTACTGCACTATTCCGCTGGCGCGGGGCAAGAGCAGGAATCCCTCTATCGCCTCGTTGGTCAAGCAGGCGCAGGAAGCCCTCGAAGGCGGCGCGAAAGAGATCATCCTCTCCGGCGTGAATATCGGCGATTTCGGCCGCTCCACCGGCGAAACCTTCATTGACCTGTTGAAAGCGTTGGATAATTTGCAAATGTCCAATGTCCAATGTCCAATATCCAATATCCAATATCGCATCCGCATCTCCAGCTGCGAACCGAACCTGCTCTCCGACGAGATCATCGATTTCGTGGCGAACAGTCGCCATTTTGCCCCGCATTTCCATATCCCGCTGCAGAGCGGCAGTAATACGGTGCTCAAGATCATGGGGCGCCGTTATACCCGCGAACTCTTTGCCGAGCGCGTCGCGCATATCAAGTCCGTCATGCCTAACGCCTTCATCGGCGTGGATTGTATGGTAGGAGTACGTGGCGAGACGGCGGAGTGCTGGCGCGAGTACGTGGAGTTTATCGAGTCGCTGCCGGTGAGTCAACTGCATGTCTTCACCTATTCCGAGCGCGCCAACACGCGCATGCTCGAGATGGATCTGGAGATTGTCCCGCAGCGCGAACGCGAGCGCCGCAGTAAGGAACTCCATGCCATCTCCGCCCGCAAGACCGAAGCCTTCTATGCAGAGCATAAAGGCGAAACGGCTACCGTCCTCTGGGAGTCCCGTAAGGTAACCCCTAACTCCCTAACCTCTAACCCCCTAACCCCCTTGATGTTCGGCTTCACCGAGAATTATATCAAGCTCTCCCGTCCCTACGACAAATCCCGCGTCAACACCTTCGAGCAGGTCACGATATAGTTTTTTTGCATCAACTTCCTCATTTCTCCAGTATTATATACATAGTATATAATACCAATGTAATTGAAAGCAAAATTTAGTGCGTGATAAGTGCGAGATAAGTGCGAGATAAGTACGTCATAAGTACGTGATAAATGGGAGGCTTGCGTGGTTGACTCGGGGACTGATAGTACCTCCCTTTTTTGTACCATTTAGGGGCTTTTTGGACTAAAAATGCTCAAAAACTTGCATATATGCAATTTTTGTAGTATCTTTGTGCCCGATTTTAAAATGTCGTATTATGGCTTTGAAAGAAAATATACAATCTTTGCTGGCGCAGGTAGGTGATTTGAAGGCGAATAACGCCGAGGAGTTGGAGGCGCTGCGTATCAAGTATCTCAGTAAGAAAGGCGAGATCACGGCGCTCTTCAATGAGTTCCGCAACGTGCCGAACGATCAGAAACGTGAGTTGGGGCAGCTGCTCAACCAGCTTCGTCAGACCACGGAGACGCGCATCAACGAGCTCCGCGAGCAATTCGAGGAAAAAGCGGCAGAGGCCGACAAACTGGACCTCACCCGTACGCCCGATCCGATCGCCCTCGGTACGCGCCATCCGCTGTCGCTGGTGCGCGAAGAGATAGAGGATATCTTCTCCCGCATCGGATTCACGATCGCGCAAGGACCGGAGGTAGAGGACGACAAGCACGTATACGGTATGCTGAACTTCGCCCCGGAGCACCCCGCCCGCGACATGCAGGATACCTTCTTCATCGAGAAAGAGATCGGCGTCCAGAAGCCGACCGATGTGCTGCTGCGCTCGCATACCTCGTCTGTTCAGACCCGCGTGATGACGAGTCAGAAGCCGCCGATCCGCGTGCTCTGCCCGGGCCGCGTGTACCGCAACGAGGCCATCTCGGCGCGTGCGCACTGCTTCTTCCATCAGGTGGAGGGATTGTATATCGATAAGAATGTCAGCTTCGCCGATCTGCGCGAAGCGCTGCTCTATTTCAGCAAGGAGATGTTCGGACCCGAGACCAAGATCCGTCTGCGTCCGTCTTATTTCCCCTTCACCGAGCCGAGCGCCGAGATGGATATCAGCTGTAACATATGCGGCGGAGTAGGTTGCTCGTTCTGCAAAGGTACCGGTTGGGTGGAGATCCTCGGTTGCGGCATGGTGGACCCGAATGTGCTCGAGGCTTGCGGTATCGACAGCAAGGAGTACAGCGGTTACGCCTTCGGTATGGGTGTGGAGCGTATCACGAACCTCAAATACCGCGTGAAGGACCTGCGTCTGTTCTCCGAGAACGATGTGCGCTTCCTTCGTCAGTTCGAGAGCTGCTAATACTTTCTCATGCGCAAGAGCCTGTCTATAGTGCTGACAGCCTTGGTATTGGTGGGGTGTGCGAACCGCGGCGTAGGGCCGCAGGGAGGACCGAGAGACTCTATCCCGCCAACGGCTGTTAAGTCGGTGCCGGAGAACGGTACCGTGAACTTCACGGGAAGGCGCATCGAGATCACTTTCAATGAATATGTACAACTGGATAACGTCAGCGCCAACCTGCTGATGTCTCCGCCGCAACAGCGTCCGCCTGACGTGAAGGCGCGCGGTAAGCGTGTGCTCATTCAGTTTGCCGACACCCTGCGCGACAGCACCACCTATACCATCGACTTCGGCGACGCGATATGCGACTATACGGAGAAAAATCCCATCCACGGCTATAGTTTCGGATTTTCTACGGGTCCGACCATCGACACCTTGGAGACGACGGGTGTCGTACTTGATGCGGAGAACCTCAAGCCGCGCAAGGGTATCATCGTCGGTATCCACGACGACCTGAGCGACACGGCTTTCACCTCCATGCCTTTCCTGCGCATTGCCCGTACCGACTCGGCGGGTTTCTACCGCATCGGCAACATGCATGCGGGAACCTACCGCCTCTACGCCGTGGACGATGTGAGTCGGGACTATCGCCTCACGCCCGGCGAGTCAATCGCCTTCGCGGAACGCACCATCACGGTGACGGCGCCAGACACGGCAGCCCGTGACAGTCTGCCGGCCAAGGGCGACACGCTCTACCTGTTCAAACCCCAGCAGCAACGCCTGTACCTGCAGCGCACCACGCGCGAAGAGCAGCACCGCATACGCATCGCCTTCTCGACTTCCCCGGACAGTCTGCCGGACATCCGCCCGCTAATGGACAGCCTGCAGTATAACACCTATTTCTCGCGCCATAACGACACCGTCACGATCTGGTTGCTGGACAGCGCTTCCATCCGTCCGGACTCTTTGTTCTTCGAACTGCGTTACCGCCGAACGGACAGTCTGTACCACCTGGAGTGGGCGACCGACACCGTCTTGGCCCGTTGGCGCGCACCGCGTTTGTCCGCCAAAGCACAGGAGGCGCAGGATCGTCAGCGCCGCAACAGACGCCTGGGTATCAAGAGCAATGCCTCGAAGAAATTCGAGATGTACGATACCTTGCGTCTCTTCATTGCCACCCCGCTGGCCGTCATCCGCGAAGAGGCGATGCACCTGTATGAACGCAAGGAAAAAGATTCCACCGTCTATCCCGTGCCCTTCATCATTGTGCCGCATGACACCTTACCGCTGCAACTGCAGCTCATCGCCAAACTCGAACCCGGTCATCAATACGAGTTATGTCTCGATAGCGCCGCCCTCGAGGACGTGTACGGTATCACGCATATCGCGGGTTCGTACCCATTGACCCTCAAGACGCCCGAAGACTACTCCACCATCCGCGTGCATATCGAACCCTTCGATCCGCGCATGCGTATCCAGGTGCTGGATGCCAAAGAGACGGTGCTGCGCGAGCAGTCGGCGGAACCCGACGGAACCCTCTTCCGTTTCCTCAAACCCGATGCGTACTTCCTGCGGATGTACTGCGACATGAACGGAGACGGACAGTGGACCACCGGTAGTTGGGACGATAAGCGCCAGCCGGAGAAGGTCTATACCAACCCCACGAAGATACAGACGAAGTCCAACTGGGATTTCGAGGAGACCTGGACCTATGACGCGCAGTAAAATCTTCGACTATACCTTCATCGCTTTCGGACTGCTGGTGCAAGTGGTCACGTACTTTGTCTCTAACTCTCTAACCCCTAACTCCCTAACCCCTATATCCCTCATCAGCGGCTGTCTCGGCGTCTGCTCCGTCTGCCTCGCGGCGCAAGGGAATATATGGACCTATGCCTTCGGCTTCGGTCAGGTACTGACCTTCACTTACCTCTGCTGGACCCAACGCTTCTACGGCACGATAGCCATCAATGCGTACTATTTCGGAACGATGGTGTACGGGGTCTTCGTGTGGAAGAAGCATTTAAAGAATGAAGGAGTGAACGAGTTAAAGAGTGAAAGAGTCATCGTGCCGCGGGCACTGACGCTGGCGGTGCTGATGGCTATTATTGGCGCGACGATATGCGCATCGACCTTGGTAGGATGGGGTTTGGCAACCTGGACGGATGATACCCAGCCGTATCTGGACGCCTATACGACAGTACCTGCGCTCGTGGCACAGGTACTGATGATTCTCGTCTATCGCGAGCACTGGTTTATATGGCTGGCCATCGATATCCTCAGCGTCGCGCTTTGGTTGCGAGCCGGCGACTACTGCATGACTGCGCAGTATGTCTTCTGGTGCGCCAACTGCCTTTACGGCCTTCACCGCTGGCGCTCGTTAGGCATCTCCAAAGTATAGAGAATTGCCTCTATCTGTCTCAGCGCATTGCGTTTCTTTTGTCCGGCGGCGAAGAGGAAGGCTTCGGCAGTCACGACGCGTCCGTTCACCTGGTCCAGGCGCGTGAGGCTCACAAACGGACCACCCATCGCTTCGCCGTCCAACATCTTCCATAAACCTCTCGTCTCGATGGCATAGAACCCACCCGTCGTATCACGTAGCGCCGCTACCTGACGACTCACCGGTGGGAAATGCTTGTACTCCGTACCCATATGACTGCCCGGCACCTGAGCGGTGATCAGACGACCCTCCACCTCATTGCGCATGGTGATAATCGACTCATTCGAGAACTGCTCCTGCGCTGTATACGGATAGTCATACACCAGCACGTCCTTACGCATCGGACCTTTGTTATTGCAGGTCCAGAGCACATGGATGTCCTGTCCCTCGAGCACAAGCGTCGTATCCATAAGGAACATAAAGTCCTCGGGCAGCAGAATATCGTACCCGCGTGCGTTCAGGTGTGCGCGCGCTTCCTTATTCGTATTCGCGCGGTAGAAACGTATCTGACGTGCTAACTCTTCGCGAACGAACCACTCACGGATCTGCTCTCCGCTCTCGGACCAATAGGCCAGAAACTCCTCCTCACTCGGCGCTTGGATACGCATCATCGCCTGCGGCTTGGACCATACGTCGCGGCTCTTCTGCGCCTTGACCTGGGTGTACTTATGCTCGTTGATATCCACCAACAGAATATTTCGCGTGGACTTGAAGAAGTCGTCAAACTGCGAAGCCGTCACACTCGACACGGAGAATATCGGCTCCATCTGGGGCAGGCCGTACATGTCCGCACCCATCGTCTCACTCACCGAATGAGACACTTCGCCCGCTGGAGCCACCACCAGACACTCGTAGATCGAACCCGTTGCGGAAGTGAGCAAACGATCGCTTTTGCCGCAAGCTACCATTACCAACGCGATGAACGCAAAAAAGAGAGTTTTTTTCATGTCCTTGTTCAAATTTGGGTGCAAAATTACATAATTTTCTTGAAAAAAACAAAAAAAATGCAAAAAAATTTGGATTATTGCAAAAAATATTGTACTTTTGTCCCAAAATTGATTAAAAATCTCTAAAAAGTTATGACTTTATACAACGAATACCTGTTCTTGACCAATGAGATCGAGGGTTTCCGTCAATGCCGCGAGACGCGTTCTGAGTCTTCCACCACGATGGTGTTCTGCAAGAAAGGGCATATCGATGTATTCTTCCATGGAGAGATGCTCCGTGTGGAGAAAGGTGACCTGTTGATTCGTATCCCGCGTGCCACCCAATTGGGTCCGTACGAATACTCCGATGACTTCGAGTTTATCGAACTGGCTATTCCGAATAAGATATTCGAGGAATTGATGTTCGAATTGATGCGCGTAGAGCCGATGTGGTGGCAGAAACAGGAGTTTCTGAAGGCCAACCCGCTCTATCACCTCGATGAGCGGGCAAAAGAATATTGCGAAGTTTATTTCCACCTGCTCAGTCTGCAATTGACCTCAGAGTTGAATGACTACCGCACGCAGATCCTGAAATTGATGGCCCGCGGAGCAACGCTGGAGATTCTCAATTACTTGGATCATATGATTCCTGCGGAGCAACTGGGTGTTCAACGCTTGGCGTCCAACACGGGGGATTATACCTTCCATGAGTTCACCGAGTTACTGCGTAGCAACCCGCATAAACGCGAGGTACAGTGGTATGCCGAGCAAATCGGTATCACGCCCAAGTACCTGTCGGAGATATGCAAGGAGCGCAGCGGTAAGTCTGCCAGCGAATGGATTGCCGATGTGACGATCGCCGAGTTGAAGCACCTGCTGCGCGACACGACGATTCCTATTCATAAGATCGCCGAGCAGATGGAGTTCCCCAACGCCAGCTTCTTCTGCCAGTACACGAAGAAACATACCGGTCTCACGCCGAATAAGTTCCGCAAAGAACGTAAGAGTTAAAAATAAATCCTCCGCAAGCCGCGGAGGATTATTTTTACCAAGCGAACAGCGGATGTTTCGTCATCTCGCGGTTCACTTCTTCGCGTACCGCCGCGATGACCGCTTCGCTGGTCGGGTCGAGTAGTACGCGGTCGATGAGGTCCACGATCCACGGCATCTGATCTTCCTTCAGTCCGCGGGTGGTGATGGCCGGTGTACCGAAACGCAGACCCGAGGTCTGGAAAGCCGAACGGCTGTCGAACGGCACCATGTTCTTATTCGTTGTGATGTCGGCGCTTACCAGTGCCTGCTCCGCTACCTTACCCGTCAGATCCGGGAATTTCGTGCGCAGGTCAATGAGCATCGAGTGGTTGTCCGTACCGCCGGAGATGACTTTGTAACCTTTGTCGATAAAAGCCTGCGCCATCACAGCTGCATTCTTCTTCACCTGTTGCTGATAGGTCTTGAATTCCGGACTCAGCGCTTCGCCGAAAGCAACGGCTTTCGCCGCTATCACGTGCTCGAGCGGTCCGCCTTGCGTGCCCGGGAAGACGGCCGAGTCGAGCAGCGCACTCATCTTCTTGATCTCGCCTTTCGGCGTGGTCTTGCCCCAGGGGTTGTCGAAGTCCTTGCCCATCAGGATGATACCTCCGCGCGGACCGCGAAGCGTCTTATGCGTCGTACTCGTCACGATATGCGCGTACTTGAGCGGGTTGTCCAGCAGTCCGGCCGCAATCAGTCCTGCCGGGTGGGCCATATCGACCATGAAGATCGCGCCTATCTCATCCGCCACGCGACGGATACGGGCATAGTCCCATTCACGGCTGTAAGCCGAGGCTCCGGCGATAATCAATTTGGGTTTGTGCGTGCGAGCCTTCAGCTCCAGATCGTCGTAGTTCACGCGACCCGTCGCTTCGTCCAGGTCATAACCTATCGCATGGAATAGCAATCCGGAGAAGTTCACTGCCGAACCGTGACTGAGGTGACCGCCATGACTGAGGTTGAGACCCATAAACGTGTCGCCGGCTTTCAGGCAAGCCATGAACACCGCCATATTTGCCTGCGCTCCGCTATGCGGCTGTACATTCACATACTCGGCATCATAGAGTTTTTTCAGGCGCTCGCGGGCGATATTCTCCGCGATATCCACTACCTCGCACCCGCCGTAATAACGGTGCCCCGGGTAGCCCTCGGCGTATTTGTTGGTCAGCACACTGCCCATCGCCTCCATCACCTGGTCGGATACGAAGTTCTCACTGGCGATCAGTTCAATACCTTTGGTCTGACGCTCCCGCTCCCGGCGGATGACGTCAAAAATCTCATTGTCACGATTCATAGAATGATGATTTATCAAATAGTGCGACAAAGGTACAACAAAAATTGCATATATGCAAGTTTTTGCGCGTTTTTTTTGCGTATGTCATTTTTTTTCACTACCTTTGCGCCCGCAAAGGTCCAAGCCTTTTGGATGTGGAAAAAAATATAACCAAATCAATAGTATGAAGGAATACAATTTGACGACGAAGATGCGTGCCTACCGATGGGACGAGTTGACGGATGAGCAGCGCGAGGTGCTTGAACTGGCGAAAGAGCAGACGAAGCATAGTTACTGCCCGTACAGCGGCTTTCATGTAGGTGCGGCGGCGAAGTTAGGCAACGGCATCTTGATCCCGGGTAGCAACCAGGAGAACGCGGCGTACCCGAGTGGATTATGCGCCGAGCGTACGGCATTGTTTGCTGCCGGTGCGCAGTACCCGGACCAGCCGGTGACGCACCTGGGTATCGCGTGCTTCACGGGCGGTCATTTCACCAAAGAACCCGGTTCGCCTTGCGGTTCGTGCCGGCAAGTGATGATTGAGACCGAGCACCGCTACGGCGGAAAAATGGAGGTGCTGCTGTACGGCGAGGATGCCATATGGGTATTCGAATCCGCAGCCGATCTGCTGCCGCTTATTTTTGTCAGCGAGAATTTGAAAGGATAAGTGAATATAGTGAAGAAAATAGACATTTACCTGCTACGGAATTTTCTGGGGCTGTTTTTGGCTACTTTCTTCATTGCGATCTTTATCTTGCTGATGCAGTTCATGTGGATGCACGTGAACGACCTGGTGGGAAAAGGTATCGGCTTGAGTGTGCTGTCGGAATTCTTCGTGTATGCCACCGCCGCTATCGTGCCGCTGGCCTTGCCCTTGGCGATATTGCTCAGTTCGATCATCACGTTCGGAAACTTAGCGGAGAAATCGGAGTTAACGGCGATGAAGGCGGCGGGTATCTCGCTTTTCCGGATCATGCGTCCGTTGGCATTGACGGTGGCGTTCCTTAGCGTAGGTGCGTTTTTTTTTAGCAACAACGTGCTGCCTAAATCGCAGATGAAACTATGGGCACTCATCTTCTCGCTGCGTCAGAAGAGTCCGGAATTGGATATCCCCGTAGGCGAGTTCTACGACGATATCAGCGGTTTTCATATCTACGTGCATGACAAGACCTCCCGCGGCGAGTTGCTAAACATCATGATTTATGACTACTCAAACGGATTCGAGAACGTGAAGGTGATGGTGGCGGATACGGGTCGACTGAAAGCCAGCGAGGACAAGCGATATCTGATTTTTGACCTGATTAACGGCGAGTCGTTCGAGGATCTGAACAAGCGGCAACAGCGCGCTACGCGGTCGATGAAGAATATCCCGTACCGGCGTGAGACCTTCGCGCACAAGCGCCTGCTGATCGACTTCTCGACAGACTTTAACCGCTTTGACGAATCGATACTCGAGGACCAGCATGTGAGCAAGAACGTGGCGCAGTTGACGCATTCGATCGATTCGGTGCGCGTGGTAGCCGAGGGACGCAGCCGGGAGCAGAGTACCCAGTTGCTGACCGACCGCTATTTCGGACGCGAGACGAGACGGAAGGTGGACTTGCCCTCGCTGACGAAAGAGGATAAAGAGAAATACAGTTGGGAGGAATTATGGAACTCGCTAGACCTGTATCGTCAGAAGCAAGTGCTGACCTATGCCCAAGAGAAAGCTCGTGCATACCGCGATCAGATTGAGTATAACGCCTTGCTGTTAGAGGATGCCGAGCGGTATATCCGCAAGCACCAGATTGAGTTGTTCCGCAAATATACCTTGGCGTTCGCTTGCCTGATCTTCTTCTTCATCGGTGCCCCCTTGGGTGCCATCATCCGGAAGGGAGGACTTGGAGCGCCGGTGGTGATTTCGGTGGTGATGTTTATCATCTATTACATCATCGACAACACGGGGTATAAGATGGCGCGCGAAGCCTTATGGCCCTGCTGGGCGGGGATGTGGCTCAGTTCGTTCGTGCTGCTGCCGACAGGTATATTCCTTACCTACAAGGCCGCTACCGACTCGCCGCTGTTCAACCCTGAGGCATGGGAGAAAGGATGGAAACAACTCGTTTCCAAGGCTAAAAAGTTAATAAGATTATGAGAATCAACACAATAGAAGAAGCATTGGAGGATTTCCGTCAAGGGAAGTTCGTGATCGTCGTGGACGATGAGGATCGCGAGAACGAAGGCGATTTCATCATTGCGGCGGAGAAGATCACGCCGGAGAAGGTGAATTTTATGCTGCAGCACGGTCGCGGTGTGCTCTGCTGTCCGATCACGGAGGCACGTTGTGCGGAGTTGGACCTGATGCACCAGGTGACGAATAACACCTCGATGCTCGGTACGCCGTTCACCGTGACGGTGGATAAACTCGAGGGCTGCACGACGGGTGTGTCGGCGGCTGACCGTGCGGCGACGATCTTAGCCCTCGCGGACCCCAAGAGCAAACCCGAGACCTTCGGTCGCCCGGGACATATCAATCCGCTGTACGCCAAAGCCGGCGGTGTGCTGCAACGCGCCGGACATACGGAAGCCGGAGTGGACCTCGCCCGTCTGGCCGGACTGCAACCCGCTGCGGCACTCATCGAGATCATGAATGCCGACGGCACCATGGCCCGCATGCCGCAACTGCAGGAAGTAGCGCATCAGTTCGGCCTCAAGATCATCACGATAAAAGACCTCATCGCCTATCGGCTAAAGCATTCGGATCATTCTGAATATTCGGAGTATTCGGATTATTCTGAGCAACCGAATAGTCTTATTGAGCGCGGGGAGACGGTATTTCTGCCGACGCAGAACGGGGAGTTTATGCTCACGCCTTTCCGTGACCTGACGACGGGTTTGGAGCACGTAGTACTGAGTAAAGGCGAGTGGACCAAAGACGAACCCATCCTCTGCCGCGTACACTCCAGTTGTATGACCGGTGACGTCTTCGGTTCCAAGCGCTGCGAGTGCGGCGAGCAGTTGACGAAAGCGATGCAGATGATTGAAGCCGAAGGACGCGGAATGATCGTCTATATGAATCAGGAAGGCCGCGGTATCGGACTGATGAATAAGATCCGCGCGTATAAGCTCCAGGAGCAAGGCGAAGACACCGTGGAGGCCAATGTACACTTGGGTTTCCGGCCGGACGAACGGGATTACGGTGTGGGCGCGCAGATCCTTCGCGAGATGAATGCCTGTAAGTTGCGCCTGATGACCAACAATCCCGTGAAGCGCGTAGGACTGGAGAGTTACGGCATCGAGATCGTGGAGAATATCCCGATAGAGATTGCCCCCAACCGTTGGAACGAACGATATATGCGCACCAAAAAAGAGAAGATGCACCACGACCTGAAACTGGTGTAAATAGTTTGGCATGATATTTGAAAGAGATCAGATAAATCGGAATACTCCGAGTAATCAGAATAGTCCGATTAATCAGAAACAATTAAAAACAACACGATTATGAAACGATTAACTACACTTCTGATGACGCTGATGCTGATGTGCATGGCTTCATGGGCGGAACAAACAGTAACGGTATCCGCCAACAGTTCGGACATCTCCGAAGGCCTGGACTTGAAGGTTGTAGCTAAGCTTTTTGCAGAGGCTAAGAACCTGGAAGAGTTCGAGACGATGCTCAACAACCCGGACAGCGCGTTCTGCAACCTCGACCTGAACGGAGACGGTCAAGTGGATTACCTGCGCGTAGTAGAGACGGGCGAAGGCAACAAACGACTGATCGTTCTGCAGGCTGTTCTCGCGAAAGATATCTATCAGGACGTAGCGTCTATCTATGTAGAGAAAGACAACAATGACCAGGTAAGCGTTCAGATAGTAGGCGATGAGTACGTTTACGGTACGGCCTACATCATCGAACCGGTATATGTTTACCGTCCGCTGATATACGATTGGTTCTGGTGCGACGCATGGTACGCATGGAATAGTCCTTGGTATTGGGGGTACTGGCCCGGATGGTGGTACGCACATGCCTGCTGGGCACACGACTGGTATTGGAGTCACTGCTATGCATGGCATCATCACCACCACTGTTGCTCTTTCCGTCACGCACACGCTACCCGCCGCGGATATAATGACTTACACAGCGGTGTATCGCGCAGAGACTACGCAGCCGCTCATCCCGACCGTTCGTTCTCGGAGCGTAACGCAGGTATGCGGAATGCCGGAGATATCCGTCGCAGTAGCGGTAGTGTAGGTGGAGACGCACGCACAACCTCGGGTTCGGCCACCGCTCGCACATCGGGTTCGTACGATCGTTCGGCAGCAGCCAGCCGCACTTACGGCAGTGCCAACACCGCAGCTACTCGCAGTGCAGGCGGTCGCAGCGCAAGTGCCAATGCCGGCACCCGCACGGCATCAGGTTCGGCAACTACCCGTAGCGCAGGAAGCACGGCATCGTACAGCACCAGTCGTTCGGCTGGCACCACGCGTTCTGCAGGTGCGACCTACAGCACAAGTCGCAGCGCAAGCAGTAGTTCGAGTTCGCGTACATACTCCGGCAGCGCCACGACGCGCTCCAGCAGCAGTTCATACTCCAGTCCGAGTCGTAGCAGCAGTAGCAGTTATTCCGGCAGCCGCTCCAGCAGCAGTTATAGCGGAGGCAGCCGTTCCAGCGGAGGATTCTCCGGCGGCGGCAGTCGCTCGAGCGGAGGTTTCTCCGGAGGTGGTGGACGTTCCGGTGGCGGTGGAGCAAGTCCCCGCAGATAAGACCGGTAACGGATAGAAAAGAATAAGGTGGCCAAGCGGTCACCTTATTTATTATGCGTATGCACGCGCATGTATGCGCACGTTAATGTGCGGCGAGCATGTGTGCGGGATCGAGCAGTTCATCCAGTTGCTCTTTACTGAGCAGACCCTGCTCCAACACGAGGTTATAGACGCTCTTGCCGGTCTCGAGAGCTTCCTTGGCAATTTTCGTAGCGGCCTTATAACCGATGACGGGATTGAGGGCCGTGACGATACCGATGGAGTGCTTCACCGTCTCGAGGTTATGCTCGCGGTTGAGGGTGATGCCGTCGATACATTTCTCGCGCAGGATCTTCATCACATTCTGCAGCCAGGTGATGGACTCGAAGATACACTCGGTGATGATCGGCTCCATGACGTTGAGTTGGAGCTGGCCTGCTTCGGCGGCGAAGGTGACCGCCGTGTCGTTACCGATGACCTTGAAGCATACCTGGTTCGTTACCTCGGGGATGACAGGGTTGACTTTACCCGGCATGATCGAACTGCCCGGCGCCATCGGCGGCAGGTTGATCTCATGCAGACCGCAACGCGGACCGGAAGCCATGAGACGCAGGTCGTTACACATCTTGCTCAGTTTGACCGCCAGACGCTTGAGGGAAGCGGAATAGCTGACGTACGCACCGGTGTCAGGCGTAGCCTCTACGAGGTCGCTCGCCAGTTTGAAGGGCTCGCCCGTCAGTTCGCACATCTTCTTGATGCATAGTTCGGCATAGCCCGCAGCGGCATTGATACCCGTACCGATAGCTGTACCGCCCATATTGATCTCATAGAGCAGGGTGACGTTGCGCTCGAGGTTCGCGATCTCTTCCTCGAGGTTGTTGGCAAACGCATGAAACTCCTGACCGCTAGTCATAGGTACCGCATCTTGTAATTGGGTACGACCCATCTTGATGGAGTCGTTGAACTCGTCGCCTTTCTTACGCAGCGCTGCGATGAGGTTCTTCAGTTCGGCCTCGAGTCCGCGGTTCATGCGGATGAAAGCATAGCGGAAAGCGGAAGGGTAGGCATCGTTGGTACTCTGCGCGCAGTTGACATGATCGTTGGGCGAGCAGTATTGGTATTCGCCGCGCAGGTGACCCATGAGTTCCAGCGCACGGTTCGCGATGACCTCGTTGGCGTTCATGTTAACCGTCGTACCGGCACCACCCTGTACCATATCGGTAGGGAATTGGTCATGCATCTTACCGTCGATGAGTTCGCGGCAGGCCTGTGCAATTGCCTCATAGATCTCATCGTTGATAATACCTAAGTCGTGGTTCGCTTCTACCGCCGCGAGTTTGATGTAACCCATGGCGATGATGTACTCCGGAAAGTCGGACATCTTGAGGTTAGACACTTTGTAGTTGTCGATACCGCGCTTGGTCTGGATACCATAGTACGCGTCAACAGGCACTTCGAGTTCGCCTAACAAGTCGGATTCTACTCGATGGAGTTGAATTCCTTTCGGGGTAATAAAAGAAGTTTCCATAATTATGTGGGTTAAATGATTTATCGTTATTGAATAGCTCCTAAGAGCGAGTCAACAAATTCTTTTCGGTTAAAGACCTGCAGATCGGTCATCTTTTCACCTAAGCCGATGTAGCGGACAGGTATCTTGAATTGGTCGCTGATACCGATGACTACGCCGCCTTTGGCCGTGCCGTCGAGTTTGGTGATGGCGAGCGAAGTCACTTGTGTCGCCGCCGTGAACTGGCGTGCTTGCTCGAAGGCGTTCTGGCCGGTAGAGCCGTCAAGCACAAGCATCACATCATGTGGTGCGGCGGGTACGACCTTCTGCATCACGTTCTTGATTTTCGTGAGCTCGTTCATTAGGTTGACCTTGTTATGCAGACGGCCGGCGGTGTCGATGAGTACGACGTCTGCGTCATTGGCTTTAGCGGACTGCAGCGTGTCGTAGGCTACGGAGGCGGGGTCCGAACCCTGTTGCTGCTTGATGACCGGTACGCCGACGCGTTCCCCCCATATACATAACTGCTCTACGGCTGCGGCGCGGAAGGTATCGGCGGCGCCGAGGTACACTTTCTTACCGGCTTGCTTGTACTGGTAGGCTAACTTACCGATGGTGGTGGTCTTGCCTACGCCGTTGACGCCGACGACCATCACCACATAGGGTTTGGCGGGCAGCGGCGCGGAGAAGTCGAGTACATCCTCTACGTTGTTCTCCTGGAGCAGCGAGGCGATCTCGTCCACCAGCAGTTGGCGCAGTTCGTCTGTGCCGACATACTTGTCGCGCTTGACGCGTTCCTGCACGCGCTCAATGATGCGCAAGGTGGTCTCTACGCCTACGTCGGAAGTGATAAGCGCTTCTTCGAGGTTGTCCAGCACATCGTCGTCGATGGTGGACTTGCCGGCTATCGCGTGACCGATCTTACTGAGCACCGACTCTTTGGATTTCTCCAGTCCTTTGTCGAGCGTCTCTTTCTTCTCTCTATTAAATAATCCGAAAAATGCCATATTACTCGTGTGTTTCTTTGAGGAATGAATCTTTGAATCCGAGGAAATACAGAATGCCGTCAAGGCCCACTGTGGAGATGGCCTGTTGCGCACTCTCTTTCACTTTTTGCTTGGCGTGGAAGGCGATGCCCAGACCGGCCTTGCCGAGCATGTTCAGGTCATTGGCTCCGTCGCCTACCGCGATGACTTGCGCGAGGTCGATGTGCTCTACCTGCGCGATGAGTTCCAACAGTTCGGCCTTGCGGCGCGCATCAACGATGTCACCGATATAGTTGCCGGTGAACTTCCCGTCCACCACTTCCAGTTCATTCGCATAGACGTAGTCCACGCCGAAGCGCTCCTGGAGGTACTTGCCGACGAACATGAATCCGCCGGAGAGAATCGCGATCTTAAAGCCGCATTTCTTGAGCACGCCAAAGAGGCGGTCAGCTCCTTCGGTGATGGGGAGTTTGTCGATGATATCTTGGCGCACTGAAGCGTCGAGGCCCTTGAGCAGGGCTACGCGGCGGCGGAAACTCTCCTTGAAATCGATCTCTCCGCGCATGGCCGAGAGGGTGATGGCTTTGACCTCATCGCCCACACCGGCGCGCATGGCCAACTCGTCAATGACTTCCGTCTGGATGAAGGTGGAGTCCATATCGACGCAGATGAGGCGTCGGTTGCGGCGGAACATATCGTCGCGTTGGAATGAGATATCGATGCCCTCTTCGCGGGATACCTCAAGCAGTTCGCGTTGCAGCGCCTCGCGATCAAGTAGGTTTCCGCGCAGTGAGAACTCGATGCAACTGTGCCGTTTCTCCACGGGGATCGCTACACTTGGGCGTTCGCTCAGACGCAGGATATTATCGATGTTCAGTTGACGTCTTGCTACCAGTTCGGTGACACGAGCGATATGACGGGCATTGATCTCGCGCGCAAGAAGGGTTACTACGTAACGGTCCTGCTCCTGACGTCCTACCCAAGCCGCATACTCTTCTTCGCTCAGCGGCGTGAAGCGAACAATCATCTCCAGGCGGGAGCAGCAGAAGAGCACCTCTTTGATCATCTCGCCGCTCTTGGACGGATCCTCGATGCGGATGAGGATACTGAGGTTGAGCTGGTGATGCAGGTTCGACTGACCGATATCTTGGATGAATGCACCGTATCGACCCAGCACTTCCGTCACCGCCGATGTCACACCCGGTTTATCAAAACCGATGATGTTTACCAATATAAATTCCCGTTCCATATTAACCAATCGCTTCTTTGATACATTGAACGATATATTCCAGGTCCTCGTCACTGACCATCGGACCCGCCGGCAAGCACATGCCGACTTTGAACAGATCTTCGCTAACGCCGTTGGTATATGCCGGACAATCGGCGTATACCGGTTGTTTGTGCATGGGTTTCCATACAGGGCGCGCTTCAATCTTGCGTTCCAATAGATAGACACGCAGTGCTTCGACGTTGTCATTCGGCTGGCAGTCGGTTGTGGGGCTATCGACCTGATGAATCACTCCTGCTGCACCACCTACGGCCGACTTGACGGTTTCTTTGTAGGCATTCTCTTGCCCTTTGATGCGTACGTCCGGATCAAGGGTGATGGTGCAGAGCCAGTAGTTGGCATCATAGTCAGCATTGGGCGCAGCGTGCAGATGAATACCGGGGATGTCCTTGAATAACTCGGCATAGCGTGCCTGCACATGTTTGTGATGGGCGATGTGGTCATTGACAATCGTCATCTGTCCGCGACCGATACCGGCGCATATATTGGACATGCGATAGTTATAACCCACTTCTTCGTGTTGGTAATACGGATAAGCCTCGCGGGCTTGCGTAGCATACCACATGATCTTGTTTTTCTGTTCTTTGTCAGCGCAGATGAGTGCCCCTCCGCCGGAAGTGGTGATCATCTTATTGCCGTTGAAACTGAGCACACCGTATTTGCCGAACGTACCAAGCACCCGGCCCTTGAAACGACTGCCGAAACCTTCTGCTGCGTCTTCGATCACAGGAATACCGTATTTGTTACCGATCTCCATGATGCGCTCTATGTCATACGGCATGCCGTACAGGGCAACAGGAACGATCGCTTTGGGGTACTTGCCGGTTTTGGCTTTGCGGTCCAAGATGGCTTGTTCCAATAACTCCGGATCCATGTTCCATGAGTCTTTCTCCGAATCAATAAAGACTGGTGTAGCACCGAGGTATTTGATGGGGTGGGAGCTGGCGCAGAAAGTGAACGACTGCACGCATACTTCATCGCCGGGACCGACACCGCAGCCGATGAGTGCCAAATGCACCGCAGCTGTTCCGGCAGAGAGTGCTACGACATGTTTGTCCTCTCCGACAAAGGCCTCAAGGTCTTTCTCAAACCCATTCACGTTCGGTCCCAAAGGTACAACCCAATTGGTATCAAACGCTTCTTTGATGTATTTCTGCTCTATTCCTTCTTCGGACATGTGAGCGAGACATAAATATATCGTTTTCCGTTCCATAATAAGGAAATAATTTTTGCAATTAGTTGTGTCCGTTAAACGGCTCGGCAGTAGCTTGTCCTTCGTGAGAGATGTCCTTGTGGTGTAGCACGTTATGAATCGTCATGAAGATGATTTTTATGTCCAGCGCCAAAGACACATGATCCACGTACCAAACGTCATATTCGAATTTCTTGGTATGGGTGATGGCGTTACGACCGTTCACTTGTGCCCAGCCGGTTATACCCGGTCGCACTTCATGGCGCCGATGTTGCTCGGCTGAATAGAGCGGCAGGTATTTCACCAATAAGGGTCTTGGCCCGATCAGCGCCATATCGCCCTTCAATACATTGAATAACTGCGGTAACTCATCGATGGAAGTACGGCGGATAAACTTTCCAATAGGAGTAAGGCGTTGCTTATCCTGTAATAACTCACCGTCCGCGTCCCGCTCGTCGGTCATGGATTTGAATTTCACTACTTTGAATATCTTCTCATCCTTTCCCGGACGTTCTTGCGTAAAGAAAGCCCCCGCACCCTTATTGGCAAAATGCAGCCATATAGTGACCACAATCAGTAGCGGACTGAGACACAAAATAGCAATGAAGGCTATTGTAAAATCAAATACCCGTTTTAAACAATGTGCGTACATGTTAAATCTCAATCAATTCCGGTATTACTACATTCTTTACATTTAACAACATCGTGCCCCAACTGAGACCTAAGCCGAAAGAGGAGCATAGTAGGCGATGAGGTTTATCTTGCTGCAGCTGTTCACGCAGACGTGTTACCATCAATCCCGGAACACTTGCACCTCCGGTATTACCGAACTGCTCCAAGTTATAGGGCACTTTCTCTACCGGCAGTTTGAGCTTTTTAACAAGACGATCCACAATGAGTTTGTTTGCCTGATGGATCAGGTAATAATCGATATCGTTGTCTTTGTTAATATTCAGTTCTTCCATCAGATTAGCCACCGTCTTGGCAGGTTTGCTGATTGCAAACGTGAAGACTGCCATACCATCAATAAGTGTATCTTTCGGTGCACGGATTATACCATTACCAAAATCTTCTTGTTCGAAAGATTCGGGAGTTAGCGGATGACGGAAACCTCCGTGAGGAGTCATTAAGGCTTTATAGCCGCTTCCCTGTGTATGGAAATCAATGAGGATGGGCTCGGCTTTGGTGTCATATTCTAACGCAACAGCTGTTCCCATATCGCCGAACAAAGGCACACGGCTCTTATCTTGCATTGAACCCATACGAAGTGCTGTATCACCAATAAGCAATATCGCACGTTTGATATTGCCGGTACTCAGCATATTACCTGCTACATTGAGCGCGTACATACAACCACAGCAACCCATCGGGATGTCCAGACAGAAGCAGTCTTCGCTCAACCCGAGACGATCTTGCAGCAAGCAGGACGTAGGAGGTGTCGGGTGAAAATCTGCCGTTACAGACTCAAAGACCAACATATCAATGCTCTCTTTTTCCCATCCTAATTCCGCAATGAGTTTTTCGGCAGCTGCTTGACACATATCCGACGCGCAGAGCGTGTCTGGTCCTAAATGTCGTTCACGTATTCCGACTGTGTTATTGAATACCTCCGCACCTTCTGCATCGAAGAAGGGAAAGTCTTCTGTATGCACGATTTCTTTCGGAACGCATGCACTCACACCCGCCACACGAACATTATGTATATTCCAACGAGCCATGATTAGAGTTCGATATCGTTTTTAACCAAGATCTCTTTACCGGCATTGTAACTGGTGCATGCCATAATATCCTCCGGATCAAGCATTAGGTCGAAGGTTTCTTCCATTAAAGAGATGATGTTCAACTGATGCACCGAATCCCATTCAGCGACAGTCTCTTTGCTGTAGTTGTCACCTAACTGCGCTACATCAGCACCGAACACCTGTACAAAAATGTCGTTGTACTTTTCTAAGTTTGTCATATCTTATTTGTTTTCTAATTTACTGAATAACTTCTTACCAGCTTCGTTTTTCGGTATCTCCGAAATCACACGTACTTCAAAAGAAGTAGCCACAATATGTGTTTTTTCGACGAGTGCCTCTTTAACTGCTTGTACTTTCGATGCATCGGTGATATACACGATCATTTTCTCATCCGTCCCGACACAAGCACTCTCCGTTTGGCAGTCAGCAGCGATGATTTGCTCGCATTCGTCTAAGCCAACACGCATACCGAACAGTTTGAGGAAACGTCCCATACGTCCGACGATGTAGTAACAACCGTCTTCGTCGAAATAGGCGAGATCACCCGTGCGAATAAAGCCTTTTCTTTCATCGCCCTTGAGTAAGTCTTCTGCACAACTGGCATAGCCCATCGTGACGTTCTTGCCGCGATAGCACATTTCACCTTCCGTACGGGGAATAGTAATTGCATTGCCTGCTGCGTCAATCAGCGATAACTCTCCGTTAGGCACTGCAATACCAATGCTGCCCATTTTTTCTCGTGCCCATTTCGCCGGCAGGTAGGCCATGCGCGCCGTACACTCCGACTGACCATAAGTAGCGATCCATCGTTTGCCCTGTTTCTCGCAATAGTCAACGAATTTCTCATTCAACGCCTTCGGCATCTTTCCTCCGCCTTGCGTGAGCAGTTCAAGCGCAGGTATATCCATGCGATAGAAACGCATCATATCGAGGATTTGGTAGGAGTAGGGGACACCGGTAAAACTGGTTGCTTGCTCTTCTTTTAAGAATTTCCAGAAAACCGGATCAGTCATGTTACGTCCTGTCAGTAGCACCGTCGCTCCTACACGCAAGTGACTGAACAGCATACTCAATCCCATCGTATAGTAGAGCGGAAGAACCATGAGTGGTCTATCAGTAGGCTTGAGTTCAAAGAAGGTGGATATATTCAGTCCAGCGGCTTCGATGTTGTCATAACAATGCCGTACTAACTTAGGGCTACCTGTACTTCCTGAAGTGGGCAACAAGTGACTCAATTGTGGGTGGATAGCCGGTCCTACTTGTCCGTAGGTGTTCCGCAAATGCGCCATCAAGGCTTCGTCCGTTTTCTTGTTCACAATCAGCGGTACCATACGCTCGCTGGCTAACATGGCAATAACTTCAAGCGCATCCTCTGCCTTATTCTCTACAGGAAGAATACAGAACGTGCGTTCTTTCACTTCCTCGCAAATTGCGCTTGCACGAGAAATAATGTCTCCGTATGTTACGACTCCGCCTTCGCTATCTATAATAGCGATACGATGAGGATCTATTTTATCTAAGTTCAGCAGCATATTAAATAGACGCGCAACCGTCTACACCTAAAATATGTCCGGAGATATAACTTGCTCTATCAGAAGCAAGGAATGAACATGCATTTGCGATATCCTCGGGTGTACCAAGACGACCTAAAGCAATACGGCTGATACGCTCGTCAATCTTTTCGCCATTTGCTTCATACAATTCTGCAAAACGCTCTGTTTTGACGATACCCGGTGCAACTGCATTCACGCGTATACCTTGCGGTGCTAACTCCTTGGCTGCGGATTTAGTCATTGCGATGATGGCGCCCTTAGTAGCGGAGTAGGCTACTTGTCCCGGTGAACCGAGTACGGCAGTTACGGATGCGATATTCACAATGCTTCCACCTCCGTTACGTGCCATGAGTCTGCTGACGAGTTGAATGAGTTCCAATACAGCAATGACGTTGATGCGGAACATGAGTTCGGTTTCATCGCGCAGGATCATACCGATCTTACGGTTGAAAACGACCCCTGCATTATTTACCAGCACATCAATCCGTCCTTCGGTTTTAAACACCTGCATCATCGCTGCTTTGACTGCTGCGGCATCGGTGATGTCAAATACCAGCGGATGAATATGTTCGTTATCGCTTGAGAACTCCTGACGGTCGCAGGCATACACGATCGCTCCGTCATTCGCAAAACGGCGCGCTATCTCTCGTCCGATACCCTGTGCCGCACCGGTGATAATGCAAATCTTATTTTCTAAAAGTGTTGTCATATTAAATTAACGTTCGTCCTCCATCAATCGTGATACTTGTTCCGGTAATCCATTTGGTTGCATCCGAAAGCAGATAAACGGCTGTTTGAGCCACTTCCACCGGCTTGCCGTAACGATGTAGAGGATATTTGGCGATATCTTTCTCTAAATCTTCCGCACTCATGGTTTGATTTTGCAACAGGTTCGTATCTATGCGCCCCGGACAAATCGTGTTGCAACGGATTTTTTTACCGGATAATTCCAAGGCAGCATATTTGGCAAAGCTATTCAATGCGCTTTTGGAACTGCCATACAACGACAAAGCCGTTGCTGTATTGCCGTTTCCGGAAACCGAAGAAATATAAACCAAAGAAGCCTCGTTGTTTAGCTTGCGTTTCTTGACGAGCGTTTTTGTCAGCAGTACAGGCGCGGAATAGTTAGTCGCAAAAATAGTTTGTATGTCTTTTTCTGAAAGCACTTGTATTGGCTTTAACATACTGATACCGGCAGCACAAACAACGCCATCTAATTGCGGCACTTGTTCAACCAGAGCTTTGATGGCTTCTTCGTCCGTAAGGTCCGCTACAATGATTTGATGCCCGTCTCCTTCCAATGCCTCCAAGGTCTCGCGTAAGCGTGCGTCATTGCGCGCGGTTATAAAAACAACCGCGCCCATCTTGGAGCACTCGATAGCGACCGACCGACCGATGCCCGAAGAGGCACCTGTCACCAAAATGGTCTTACCTTCTAATGAAAACGGATTGTACATTAAAGTTTACTTTGAACCAAATCAAACAATTCTTGGATCGTCTGTGTCTTGCGCATTTCTTCCGGCGGCAGTACCACACCATATTCGTCATCCACCATTGTGATAACCAGCAACGCAACTAACGAACTCCATTCTTCCAACTCACGAAAACGTGTTTCCGGCTTGAGCAGAGCGACGTCCATATCATCAAACTGCTCTGCAAATAACTTAATAAATTTCTCCATTATATTAGCCTTTTTGCGGGATTTCCCATAACGGTCGTCCCTGATTTAACTCTTCGTATCACAAAACTGCATGCCGCTACGCGGCTGTTGCTCTCCACGACTACTTTGTGACTGATCATCGCACTGGTATGGATATCCGTTTCGTCTTCCACAATTGTCCCTCCTACTAGCGTAACATGCGTATCAATGCGATTCCAATCGCCGATGCGACTGTCGTGCCCGACAACGGTATAGGATTGAATCAAATTATACTTACCCACTTTAGCATCCGCGCCGATAGTCGTGAACGCACCAACCACCGTTCCTTCTCCCACTTCCACATTTGTTCCCAAGCGAACGGTCTTATGAATCATCGTTAAGAAAGAACCGCCTTTCGCAATAATCTCCTCCATGCATTTGCGACGTGAACCTCCACCGATAGAACAAACGAAAACCTCATCCTCCTTCGGCACATATCCGCTGATTGTACCTAACATAGGCGGGTAGTTCTCAAAACCATCCAATGCGGCTGTATTGTCATCGATAAATCCCTTTATGGTATATTCAGAACCGAAACCGACACTCTCGCGAGCCATGTCGTAGAATGTTCTGCCCATGCCGCCGGCACCTATGATAATAAGTTTTTTCATACACGTGTACTAAAATCCGCGCAAAATTACAAAATATTTTGCATATATGCAAATATTTTATGGTTTATTTATTACTTCTTCAAATATTTGTGTTAATTGCTTTGCAATAACCTTGGACGAGAAGCGTGCCTGGCAGTCGTCGGCAATCGCTTGTCGGTCATAGTCTTGATGGTGTTCGTACATATATCGGATAGCCTTTGCTAAAGCCTCTACATCATCTACTTCAAAGAGCACGCCGTTCTTATCATCTATACATTCACGAATACCGCCACAGATACTTGCTACCACCGGCAGACCGCATGCGAGTGCTTCCAATACAGCGACTGAGAAATTCTCATTGCGGGAAGGAAGAACAAACACATCGCTTTCATTGAGTATCTTGGCAATCTCGGTTTTGTTTTTTGAACCGGCGAGATGAATATTGTCCGCAAAACCGTTTTTTTCGATCTGTTTTTGCAAGTTGATGCGCTCTTCTCCTTCTCCAATGACCGTGAGCTCCCACTTGTCTTTTGGTAGATTCAGTAATGCGAAAGCTTTGGCAAACAGATCAAACCCTTTACGGCGGACAAGGCTTCCGGTTGCTACAAAACGGACTTTGGCAGCCGGCTGCGAAGGGCGGTAGGAAAACTCATTGCCTACCATATTGTATACTACAATGGGCTTGATGCCGCTATGTCTCTGAATAGCTGACTGCAAGGAATTGCATACGGCAATCAGTTGATCTACTTTAGTGTACGATGGGATAAGTCTGGCGGCTGAAGGAGTCAGAGCTTCTTTCTGCAATTCAGACCAATGTTCTATCGCGACCAGCGGCACATCGTATTTCTGTTTCAATTCTACCGCTTCGTTTGTAACGAATAGGTATTGCGAATAGAAAACATCCGGTTGGCCTTCCTCTTCTATCGCACGCCGGATCATTTTGTCCAATTGCCATAAGCGCAGACGATGCGCCGTTGTGGAACCGAGCAACCGGGCGATAGCAGAAGGCATGACGAATGAATTATAGGTAATTACTCCGTCTATAATCTGTTTGGTAAAGCCTATTTTGCGGTGGTACAGTCTAAAGCGGCTGTCAGCACTGATATACACCACTTTATGGCCGAGTTTCGCCAATGCTTTTGCTTGATCCAATTCAAAGCATCCCCACTGAGGCGATTTTTTGTCCGGAAGACCCCGTACGATAAAAAAGATTGTCATGGGATAAGTTGATTTTTCAATGCGTCCAAATAACCGTGTCCGTAGTCCAAATCCGGCTCGATATAATTGCCTTCCGCCCATTCATTCCAGGATTGAAGGAAAACGATGCGATGCTCTAAAGGCTTGTCCTCTACGAGCTTAAGAACTTGTTGTATCTGCTCTTCGAATACCTTAGGCGTACTCTCATAATAGATCCTTGCTTTGATGCCGGAACGTGGCGAACGATCCCAGTTGGGGAGCAGCGTAGGAAAGATATTCTCTTGTTTTTCCTCTTTGCAGAAAAGATATTTATTGATCTCTTTCTGTTTTATTTTGCTCACGGGAGTGTAATGGAAAACCCTCATCACAACAGACCGCCAAATCTTCTCAATCCAACTGCGCGACATAAAATCCGCTCTGTTGTACCCTCTGGCGTTGACGGCATCATATCCCAAATCAAATATCTTCTTGAAATTTTCCGCCGCTTTGTCCGGCGCGTTATTAAAGAGCGTTGTTTTGACGTTGCTTTCTTCCTGCCGCATACTGAATCCGAGTCCTACAAAATAGATGCCTTTGAGTCCGTTCTCTTTTGCCATTTTCTGCCATAAATCAATAAACTGTTTGGCATCCGGAATAGCATGTGGGGCGAAGACAAAGAAGAGGGGTTTGCCGTCCACGGTAATGTACCGTTTGTCTTTGAAGGCAGGCAGGTTGTCGTTGAAATGCCGGATATATTCCTCTTCTGAATACACCATTTTCATCAGCGTCTGCTCTTTCTGCTGCCGCGTGCCGATATCCCATGATTTGTTTGTCCAGTCATGGTTCGCCCAACCTAAGCAAAATGGGTAGTCCGGTTTACCTGAATTCAACACCTCGTCGAACGGCATTGTCAGCAGTTTCTTGTCGTGACTGAACCAATACTGCCAATAGCAGAAACCTTCTATTCCGGCTTCTTTAGCCAGCTGCGCCTGAGCTTCGCGCACTTCGGGAATACGCAAGTCATAGTATCCCAAATCAGCCGGTACACGCGGTTGAAGATGTCCCTTGAAAAGAGGCTTCGCTTTGCCTACGTTTGTCCACTCGGTGAAGCCTTTTCCCCACCATAAATCGTTCTCCGGCGTCGGATGGAACTGAGGCAGATAAAACGCTATCACGCGTGCTTTTTTACTATTCATAATCATAATTGTTTTACAATTTTTGCCGGTACTCCGGCCACCATACTGTATGCCGGAACATCGTGTGTCACCACACTATTGGCTGCAATAACGGCTCCTTTTCCTATACGGACATTGGCCAGGATAGTTGCTTTTTCACCAATCCAAACATTGTCTTCGATGATCACCGCCCCCTTGCTGTACAAAGGTCTTTCCGAAGGAGCTATGTCCAATTCTTCCGGTGAAAAACGGCCGTGTGAATTGTCCGTGATGAGCACTTTGGTTCCTGTAAGGACATTGTTCCCTATCTCAATCCGGTTGATGGCGGTAATATGGGCGTGACTGCCGATATGACAATTGTCACCTATGGAAATATGAGGCGTAAATGTCTGCTGACCATATTGGTCCCATGCGGTCAACAAACTGAAATCTCCGATGTAGCATCCATTACCGATTTCTATATATTGTTCCCCTTGAGAGACGATATGCAATCCCATGAAAGACTTGCGCCCGAAGGTTTTAAACAAATTCCGCCGAAGCATGGTGCCCAGACGTACTTTGCGATTTTTCCATAAACGAAGTAGGTGTATCATTGTTTCAGTATTTGTTTGTAAAAATCCAATATGTTTTGCGCGTATTTCTCGTTGGTGTACAAGGTGCAAACAGTGTGATGGGCGCGAGCAATCATATCGGCATAGGGTGCCAAACCACTATCGGCAACTTGCTGCAACAGCATGCTTAACTCGTTTCGTGTGGTATACCGCAATCCGATTTCATCGCCGGTGAGGCGAAGCCCGTTGTCCAATTGCTCTTTTGAACCTGCGTTATCACGCGCAATAACGAGCGCACCATTTATCATAGCTTCCGGCATAATGCGCCCGAACCCCTCGGAAATGGATGGTACGATGACTGCTTTGGTTCTGCGCATATAGTCATCCGGGTTGTTTATCTCGCCCAAAAAGACAATTTCCTGTTGAAGTCCCGATAAGTCAATGACATGCTGTATCTGTCTGTAATAAGTTGTATCTGCTATTTTTCCTGCCAATAGCAGCCGATGCTTTTCTTGCATGTGTGGGAAAGCATCAAGATAGGCTTCAATCAATTCGTATATGCCTTTGGCGGGCTCGATGCGTCCAGCATACAGGAAGAAAGATTCTTTGTTCTCCCTTTCCGGTGAGGGCAAAGCGGTAGAGGAAGGAATGATACCATTGTAGATTACTTTCGATGCAGGCCAATGGGTCAACTCGTTATACTCCGCCAAATCGCACGTGATGCATATGGAGTAAGAATCCGGTCTATGCAACGCCCGTATGTGGTGACGGCGGGTTGGGTAGTAATGCATGTCAAAATCTCTATCCCCGTATTCCCTAATATGCCATACATGAGGTATATGCAACTTTTTCGCGGCATGAAGGCCAATCGTAATCACACTTACATTGGTATGTATGATGTCCGGTTTGAATTCGTTGGCAATAGTACATATTTGCCGTGTGCCGATGCAGTTGGCGTAGATGCGCCCAAAAAGACGCGGGACAAACAATAGTTTGTCTTTCATCGTTCGAAGGGGCGGATATATGCTATAACGGTAAAATACCACACGATAAGCTATGCCTTCTTTTTCCAACTCTGAGCACAGACCTTTATTGTCCGGCACGATCACCATAGGCGTAATCCCGTGTCCGGACATGAATCGTACCAAATTCAGGAACGATTTGGAGGCTCCTCCGTATGGAGTGGTGGAACTTAATACATAGAGTATCTTCATAAAATACCGTTATTGTAGGGTTTCGTATGTTCTCATTTTTTCTGCGATAGGTACTGTCTGATAGGCAAGAATCAGTATCTGAAAAACGCAAATAATATAGTACGTTTCAAACAAAGACATCAATAATAACGCAGCGATACAGATAGCAGCAAATGAGCATATTGTATGATTTTGTTTGCGCAGTTTATGGAAGAGTATGACAATGATTCCAATCACTATAGTGAGAGAAACCACGCCTCCTTGCAAAAGCAACATAAGCCAAATGTTATGAGGACCACTTCCGTCAATATGCTGCATCATCCATTCCGTATTCTGGACTCCGAAACCGATAATTGGGCTTTCCTGAATCACTAAAACGGAATTAAGCCATAAAATGCTGCGTTCGGAAAAAGTCGTGTTTTTCTGTAACACATTGACTACAAAATCAGCCAATGCCGGTGATTCTTCCAGATCTTTTCCCAACCATACTATCAAGATGAAGAAGGCAATATATATAGCAATGAAAATACTAATCCAGAAGAACGGATGTTTGATGCGTTTGTGCAAGATAAAATAGGTACATATGAGCAGAATACCTATCGTGGATGTCATGGATCCCATTCCTATCACTGTCCCAAGAGAGCATGCCATCAGTCCGATCATATTCATATATCCCCGCCCGCTAATAAGCGTATATACGCCCCAAACCATGATGGCCATAAGCGATACAATGCCGGTCTGATTGTAGTTGCCGAACAAGTATCGAGTCTTGTCTCCCAAACCAATCCATTCGGTATCCTCCCATAATCCATCGGGGAAACATATATACAAAATCGTATTCAGGTATATCAAAAAGGAGAGCAGGATGCCTATTTGGTATAAATGTTGTTTGAAATCTTCAGCCCAATAAATTTTTGCCATCAAGATGAAGTTCCATATGGTCAGCCAGTAATATACTTGCGTCAGTTGGAAAATCGGAACCTGATAAAAGGTGTTAGCTATCAGGACAATCCACCATAGGTGAATCGAAAAAACGAACGGTTTGTTCTCTTGTGTTATTTGGAAACGATTGAAAATTTGCAAAATAAACCACATCACGACACAGGGTAACTGCAATAAACGGATGATGAGGTATGCGAGCTCCGTTTTCGGATACGCAATGATAAACGGGCAAATAAGCAAAGCATATGCCAAAAACAAAACCGGAGAAAAAAAGCTCTTCTTCTGGAACGCAGTATCTGCTATCGTATTATTTGCTCCCATATTTTCCAATAATCTCATGAATATGTTGTTTCTCAACCGTTTGCAAGGATGAGAACCATATTGTTATGCCCCCTCCTAATATAGAAGTGAAAAAAGTGACGAAAAACCTGTGCGGGACAGTAAGGTAACGTACGCAAAAGAAACTTATTGCGCTGATGGTGATAAAGGGAATAGCCACTCTGCAAAAAACATTTCGTACAAACCGGAGTATGTCCAAATCAGCCTGATATTTTAATAATATCATCCTCACAAAGGAACCCAATAGTTCCACTCCTACGTAACACCATAGAGAGGTAACTACATCTACACCCGATAAAAGGCAAATCCACACACCAATTAGTGTCAGCAGTTTGAAACTATAGAACCACAACGTAAATACTTTAATCTTGCCAATTGCCTGATTTGCGGACGTCAATCCGATACTTAACTGGTCGAGCAATCCGGCGAGCAACGTCAACTGGCAAAGTCCAACGGTATTGACAGGTACCTCCTTCAGCCATATTTTGAGAACGGTATCCATCTCAAAAATGAGCGGAACGGAAATCATAGCCAGCAATAGAAACGCGTATTTGCTTTCATACTCTGCCAAACGTATCATCCGTTCTCGGTCTCCTCGGCCTTCCGCACTCATAATCTGAGGATTGATAGCATTGATGATAGACGCCGAGATAAAAGCGACCGCTCCGGATACATGTTGTGCTATGCCGTATGCCGCATTGCCCACCGCGCCGCAGAAGATATTGATCAAAACTGCAATACCTTGCGTGCGGGCAATGATACATCCTGTGGAGTAGATTGTCCAGCCGGCAAAACCGCTCAGATCTTTGATATACGCTTTATCCCATTCTTTCAATTTCGGAATATGGCATTCTTCGAAAGAATGAAGTGCGTATCCGGCAAAGGCAAGCAGATTGAAAAGGGATATGCCTATTAGTAAGACGGAATAGGTAATCAGTTTGTCATAGGAGACTACGTAGGTTAGGAATACCGCAATCAGCAAGCGCAGTATGCCGTCCAGTACGTCAATAATCGATATGTACACAATATTCTCTCTCGCGATAAACAAGGCCCGGAATGGAGCTGTCAAGAATGTGAGCATCAACATGCCGACTGCGGTAAAATACACCATCATTGCTGCTGACTGACGTCCCGGCTCAATGTTCAGTACAGAATAGACGACGGGATAGGCGATAGCACCTAAGACGACCAATAGCCCCAAACTGATTACCAAGTGCAGCAAGACGCTATTACCGAATACTTTATATACTTTCTCTTTGTCTCCTTTCCCGTGGTTGAAGGATAAGTAACGCTGCGTGGTGGTGACTAATGCATTGGTCATAAACGACAACATCGCCACGACACCGGCAACTAAGCTGTAGATACCAAAGTCTGTCTGTCCTAGAGCTGCTAAAATCAACCGAGCAGAATAGAGTGATAGACACACATTGATGATTGTGCGTGTGTACTGCGAGGCTGTGTTGATTAATATGCGTTGTGATGACGTCATATGTTACTTGTAAAACGCTTTGTACCACTCGGCAAATCGGCGTAAACCTTCGCGGAGCGATGTATGGGGTTTGAAACCGAAGTCGCGTTCGAGGGCAGAGGTATCAGCAAAAGTAACAGGAACATCGCCGGCCTGCATAGGAACGAGACGTTTGTGGGATTCGAAATCGTAATCGGCAGGCAAAACACCGGCACGGAGCAGCTCTTGTTGCAGGATATCTACGAAATCCAGCAGGTTCTCCGGCTGCGAGTTGCCGATGTTATACACAGCATAAGGGGCCAGCGGAAGACCGTCTTCACCTATGGCACGTTCCGGTGCGTGGCGCATAATACGCGAGATGCCTTCGACGATATCATCTACAAAGGTGAAGTCACGCTTGCAGTTTCCGAAGTTGAAGATCTCGATCGTCTCGCCTTTGCGCAGTTTGTTAGTAAAGCCGAAATATGCCATATCCGGTCTGCCTGCCGGGCCATAAACCGTAAAGAACCGCAAACCAGTAGAAGGAATGTTGTACAATTTGGAATAGGCATGTGCAAGGAGTTCATTGGACTTCTTGGTAGCTGCATAAAGCGAGATGGGATTATCTACTTTGTCATCGGTCGAGTAGGGCACTTTCTTGTTGTTGCCATACACGCTGGAAGATGACGCATATACAAGATGCTCCACACCTTTTTGTCCGTTGTCGTAACTATGACGACACGCCTCGAGGATATTGTAGAAACCGATGAGGTTCGATTGGATATAGGCATCCGGATTGGTGATCGAATAGCGAACACCTGCCTGCGCCGCCAGATTGATGACAATATCAAAGCGGTATTCGGCAAAGAGACGATCAATAATAGCTCTATCGGCAATATCCCCACGGACAAAAGTGAACTGACCTTGCAGTTGATCTATCTGCGCGAGGCGAAACTCTTTGAGCGCCGGGTCGTAATAGTCGTTCATATTGTCAATGCCGATGATACGTGCACTCGGTACGTCTTTCATAAGACGCATCGCAAGGTTCGCTCCGATAAAACCGGCTGCTCCGGTGAGCAGGATGGTTTTGTTATCGAGGTTAATGTTTTCGTTTAGCATAATTTATTTTCCAAATTTTTCACATGCTTCATAATACGTATCCAAACTGCCGATATCAAATCGGTCTCCGTCCATTGGCCAGGCATGCATTATGGTATGATTCACCAAATAATGTGCCAGATTACCCGGAGCATCATTGCCGCAACCGTTCTCCAAACAATGACGAATCAACTCAAAATCTTTCGCCATATAGTAATAGAACGGTGGTACGGCATGGTGTGTCTTGGGCACTTGCGGTTTCTCCGCCATCTCTATTACGCGGTTGTTCTCATCCAGCACCACCACTCCTGTACGCTGCAGTTTCTCGATGGACGGTTGCTCGTGATACATGATGCAACTGGTCTGCTTCTCTTTTGCGAATGCCACAAATTTACGGAACGTAAAGAAGAGCAGATTATCTGCAGCCACGACCAGTAAGTCCTCATTCAAACGTAGTTTGTCCATTGTGAACAGTAAGTCTCCAACAGCTCCGAGACGTGTCTCGTTAGTGGAGGTTCCATCATCAATGATCGTGATGGGCTTGGTGTAATGTTGCTCGTTTGCCCACTTTTCAAAGATCGGTGCAAACCGATGGTTCGTAACGATAATGTGTTCGTTGATCTCCGGAATAGTATCGATATCATCCAACAAACGCCCTAAGATAGTGTTGTCTCCTATCTTCAACAACGGTTTGGGGAAGTTTTTGGTCAGTTCTCCCAAGCGCGTAGCGTATCCTGCTGCAATAACTATTGTTTTCATTCTTCTACAAATCGTGCGCCATCCGTGGAGTGTACCCAGTAGATAGCAAAGGTTTTCTTATATTCGGGATATTGCGCCAAATACTCGCGCGTGATGGATTCTTCTACTTCTTTCTTATGGGCAGGATCGACCAAGGCTATCACAGCACCTTTGAAACCGGCTCCGCTGAATCGACCGCCATAAACGCCTTCGAGGTTCTTGAGGCTGTCATAGATCTTAATCAATTCAGGACTGCCGCATTCGTAGTTATGAATCGAACTCTCACAACTCTGTTTGATCAGTTGACCGAAGAGCTCCAGATTGCCGCTTTCCCAAGCCGTAACACCTTTGCGTACACGGCGGTATTCGGAATAGAAATGTTCTGCTCTGCGGGCAAAGCGAGCCGGCATTCGGTCTTTGGTGACTTCATACATCTCATATGGTACGTCGCGCAGGAAGGTCTGGTCCAATGCCCTGATAGGTTGCTCTTTATAGGCCTGCATACACCATGCGGCGGTTTTGCATTCGCTCACGCGCAGGTTGTAGTCGCTGTTGACAAGACTACGCGTCAGACCCGAGAAGATAATAGCTATCTCGTAGTTGGCGAGATCTTCGCCGGGCTCAATGAGGCGATATTGTTCGGTGGCGGTATCTAAGAATAGCAATTTGCCTTTTTCGCCCAACGCAATACATGCCTGATCCAAGATACCGTTGTTCAGACCGATATACTCACGCTCCGCTTCCGAGGCTATCTTGATCACTTCCATCTTGGTTAAGGTGATATCGTTTGCTTTGGCAAAGGCCATGACATAGGCGATGAGCACGGCTGCGCTACTGCTGAGACCTCCCACGGGAAGAGAACCGGCGATGACACCGTCGATACCGTTCTTAAGTACAAAACGTTTGCTGAGTGCGTATTTGGCTCCGCGAACATAATCGCCCCAGTTGCCTTCCTTCACACGTGTGCGGTCGTCAATACGCAAGTTGACTTCTGCCGGCACAGGGAAGGTGCGACTTGTTAAATGAACCGAGCCATCGGTCGTCACGTCGAACCACAGATCAACGCCTTTATCGATGGCAAAACCGGATACCAGGCCGTGTTGGTGATCTACGTGTGCACCTAGCGGGCAAACGCGGTAGGGGGCAAATATATGATAGGTATAGTTTTTCATTTTCTCCATAATTCGTTAATAACCATACTGGGCCATTTCCAGTTTTGATAAGCCAACTGGGCGATGCCGGGCGCAAGGATCAGTCCCCATATTTCCATATGCAGCGGACTCAGGAATACCCAGAGAAGTAGTACTGTGGCAGCTCCGCTCAAAAGCGAAGGGATAAAGAACGGAATCTTGTTATCCGCCATGATAAAACCGCCGGAAATCGCGTGATTGCTCTCTAAAGTGTTGATTATTAGCATGGTAACCAACATCGCCGGCGCTACAAACCGCGTCTGGCTACCTATGATATCCAAGGCCAAATCGCCTAAACCTAGCCAAGCAAGTCCGCCAAGAGAATAAGTCGCTATAAGGCTGCCGATGCAGATCATGTAGTAGCGCCGCAAACTCAGTATGTCATTCTCCGCGCGGCATTGCGCCAGTTTAGGTGCATATGCTTGGTAGCCCACTGTAGCACAACGCGTTAGAATATCCATTACCTGTACGGTGATGCCATAACATGCGATGTCTTCCAATGTCAAGAAAAGAGATCCGATGAGTAGGGAGGATTTCGTTACCATGAATCCGCCTAATTGCGTCAGACCGACCTTCACGGCGTTCGGAGTGATTGCTGAGAGAATAGCATTGGAATCCTGCGTTTCGGCTGCTTGCAGGTGAGTTTTTAATTCCTTCGTATAGAATACCCTGTGACTAACGAAACGTCGAATCAAAACCGATGCGAGTTGTGCAGACACGATAGCCGTCAGACCTAAGCCTGCGTAGATTAGTCCGATCGCCAGACAAACGTAGATGCTCTGCGCCAGAATATTGATCTGCTGAATACGCTTTATATACCCCTTTCCCAAGAGCAAGGCGTCGTAGTAAAGCGTGTAGAGGTTATAACAGTTGATGGCGATGAGAATCACCCATGCGATCAACGCATCCTGATGATCACCGGAGTATTTGCGCAGTATATACAGGAAATAAGCCGTTCCAAGAGTAGACAACAGTGCCAACACCGCCAATGCTATCCATCGGTAAAACCGACGCATGGCTTCTATCGTGCCTTTCAGTAAACTATAATCCACCTCTGCGTCTGTAGCTGCATGGGCAACACCTTCTTTCTGCAGCGTCTTCACGCCGGAGAAGATATAACTGATGTTGCGTGCAAAAGACGGCCGGAAACCGAAATCCAGTAGGAGTACCAAGATGGTGATGGTCTGGAAAATATTCCATATACCTACTGTCTCTGACGGCATCTCATGAAGAATGAACGGCAATAGGATCACTCCCGCGCCAATCATGAAAAACGTGCCGGCATAACTCCACGCTATCTCGCGTTTCCCAATATGTTCTACTTTCTCAGCCAATTAATCTCTTTTGAAAATATCTCGTGTATATACTTTATCCTTCACATCGTCCAGACATGCGTCATAGCGGTTGGCGATGATGGCTTGGCTGCGAAGTTTAAATTGCTCCAAATCGTTCACTACTTCGCTTCCAAAGAACGTTGTGCCGTTCTCTAAGGTCGGCTCGAAGATGATAACCTGTGCTCCTTTGGCTTTCACGCGTTTCATGATACCTTGGATAGACGACTGGCGGAAATTATCGCTGTTGGATTTCATTGTCAGGCGGTACACGCCGATCGTGCAGGCATGTTCCTGTGCCGCATCGAAACTACCTCTGTTGGTGTAGTCATAATATCCGGCTTTCGCCAACACACGGTCGGCAATGAAGTCCTTGCGCGTGCGATTCGACTCCACAATGGCCTCAATGAGGTTCTCCGGCACATCTTGATAGTTCGCCAGTAACTGTTTGGTGTCTTTTGGCAGACAGTAACCGCCATACCCGAACGAAGGATTGTTGTAGTGCGTACCGATGCGCGGGTCGAGACATACACCGTCGATGATGGCTTTCGTGTCCAGCCCTTTCATCTCTGCGTAGGTGTCCAGTTCGTTGAAGAAACTTACGCGTAGCGCCAAATAGGTGTTGGCGAACAACTTCACCGCCTCGGCTTCCGTCAGACCCATGATGCGTACTTCCACATCTTGCTTGATGGCACCTTCTTTAAGCAGGTTCGCGAAGGTTACCGCTGCCTGATACGTAGCAGAATGGTCTAGGATGGTCCCGACAATGATACGACTCGGGTACAAGTTATCCTCGAGAGCCTTACTCTCGCGCAGGAACTCCGGCGAGAAGAGAATGTTGTCGCATTGGTATTTCTTGCGCACCGACTCCGTATAACCCACCGGAATGGTGGATTTGATCACCATGATCGCCTTCGGATTCACACGCAATACTGTCTCTATCACGTTCTCCACCGCTGAGGTGTCGAAGTAATTGAGTCGACTGTCATAGTTAGTCGGTGCGGCAATGACCACAAACTCCGCATCCTTGTATGCCGACTCGGCATCCAAGGTTGCTTTCAAATGGAGATCTTTCTCAGCGAGGTACTTCTCGATATACTCGTCCTGGATGGGTGAACGGCGGCGATTGATCATCTCCACCTTCTCCGGCACGATATCCACCGCCATCACCTCGTTATGCTGAGCGAGTAGGGTAGCGATGCTGAGACCTACATAGCCTGTTCCTGCAACTGCTATGCGCATAATCAGATATGTTCTTCTACACCACGGAAGTGTACATTGAGTTCATGTAAGTGCTCGAGCAAGGTGCCGAGTGAAGTGCCTTTGGTCATTTCAGCGAAGGCATTCACGTCTTTCGGGAAGCATTTTCCGCCGTAACCGTACTTACCGTCCGGACCCGGAACATAGGTGTGCGTGTCATTGATGTAACCGGACAGCAGCACGCCGGTGTGCACTTTGCGCCAGTCTGCGCCCATCTTCTCGCAGTACTCCTTGCAGGCATTGAAATACGTCACTTTGTACGCACCGAACACATTGTGCATGTATTTGGTCAACTCGGCCTCGAGCGGACTCATCACGGTGAATTTCTTACCAACGAAGATCTTTGTCAGCAAGTCCTGTGCACCGGTGAAGACCATCGTCTGCTTGTTGAAGTCCTCGATGAACGTACGCTCGGTGAGGAACTCCGGCATGTAATACACATGGTGTCCCGTCTCTTTGGACAGACGCTCACTCGTACCCGGCAGAATAGTCGTACGAACGAATACCGGTACGTCCGGCAGGTTCTTGATCAATTCCGTCATCAGGCGCAAGTCCTGTGTTCCATCCTCTTCGGTCGGTACATGGATTTGCAGGAAAGCGATGTCGACATTACTCAAGTCATCATTGTATCCCTTGTACGGATCGCTGATGAATAATTTACACTCAGGGTTGTTGTTCTCCAACCAGTTTTTCAGGGCTCCTCCCACGAAGCCACATCCGATAATTCCAACTTTAATCATACTGTATTTTTGTAGTTTTTAATTAAATTCACAAAAAGCGGGCGCAAAGATACAACATTTTTTTTATATGTGCAAGTGCGCGCGTACATTTTTTGGTAAAAATGCACTAACATGCAATTTTTCAATTTTCAATTTTCAATTTTCAATTATTTATTGTACCTTTGCAGCCGATTTTGCCTAAATACGGCCTAATAACAAAAAATAACGATAAAATGAAACATTTCAAATTATGGAATACGCTCTGCGGATGGATCGTTTTTGCGATCGCTGCGGCTACGTATCTCCTGACTATGGAACCCACCGCTTCCTTCTGGGACTGCGGTGAGTTCATCTCCAGCGCCTGGAAACTGGACGTTGGACACCCGCCCGGAGCACCGTTCTTCATGCTCATGGGCCATTTCTTCTCGCTCTTTGCTTCGGACACGACGCACGTAGCCATGTGCGTCAATGCCCTCTCGGCCCTCGCGAGTGCGTTCACGATCCTCTTCCTTTTCTGGACTATCACGGCGCTCGCAAAGAAGCTTGTGCAACCCGATGAACTCTGGAAAGGCATCGCTTTGTTAGGTGCCGGCACTATAGGTGCCCTGGCTTATACCTTCAGCGACACTTTCTGGTTCTCGGCTGTCGAAGGCGAAGTGTATGCCTCGTCCTCGTTGTTCACGGCGGTGGTCTTCTGGCTTATCCTAAAATGGGACGAACAAGCGGATGAAGAAGGCTCCGATAAATGGCTCATTCTCATCGCTTATCTGATGGGCTTGAGTATCGGCGTGCACCTGCTGAACCTCTTGACGATACCGGCTATCGGACTCGTCTATTACTTCCGCCGTTACGAGTTTTCGTGGAAGGGGCTCATCTACGCATTTCTGGCTTCCTGTCTCGTCTTACTGGTCATTCTGTACGGCATCATTCCGGGCTTCCCGACGCTGATCGGATGGTTCGAACTGGCCTTTGTGAACGGCTTCGGTTGTCCGTTTAATACGGGTATGTGGGTATGCCTGATTTTGACCGTTGGTCTGCTTGTCTGGGCAATCATTTACACCAAAAAACGCTCGGATATCGAGTACGCAGAGAACCAAGGTAAAAACCTCTGGCGCTGGCTCAATACGGGTGTACTGATGCTGACCGTCATCTTGATCGGTTACAGCTCCTATGCCGCCCTAGTCATTCGTTCGAATGCCGACACGCCGATGGATCAGAACAGTCCGGACAATGTGTTCTCGCTCAAGTATTACCTGAACCGCGAGCAGTACGGCGACCGTCCCTTGTTCTACGGCCAGACCTATAACGCGCCCGTCGAATTGCGTATCGAAGGAAACATGTGTGTGCCCGTAGAGAAAAAAGGACATGCCCAGTATGCGCCGGCGCCGAAAGTAGAAGGCGAAAAGGACCATTATGTGATCACCGGTTACAAGACCGATTATCAGTATATGAAGCAGTTCTGCATGCTTTTCCCGCGCATGTATTCCTCGCAAGGAAGTCATGTGTCGGCGTACAAAGAGTGGGCGAACATCAAGGGTAGACGTGTCCGTTACGACTACTGCGGACAGCAGAAAACGGAGTACTGCCCGACCTTCGGAGAGAACCTCCGGTTCTTCTTCCGCTACCAGGTTAACTTCATGTACTGGCGCTATTTCATGTGGAATTTCGTGGGTCGTCAGAATGACCTCCAGTCGTACGGCGACATCACCAAAGGTAACTGGATCTCCGGTATTCCGTTCATCGACAATGCGATGCTGGGCGACCAGGACTTGCTGCCGACGGAACTGAAGGAAAACAAAGGCCATAACGTCTATTATTTCCTGCCGCTGCTGCTCGGTATCATCGGTATTGTTTGGCAATGCGGCAAGCGCAACGTAAAGGGTGAAGGCGAAGGATGGAAGAACTTCACGTTGACCTTCCTCCTATTCTTCCTCACGGGTCTGGCCATCGTGATCTACCTCAACCAGACGCCGTACCAGCCGCGTGAACGGGACTATGCGTATGCGGGTTCGTTCTATGCATTCTGTATCTGGATCGGTCTGGGTGTTTTGGCGCTCGTGGATTGGATCAATTCGGCTCTCAAAACCGAAGTCGGAAAGACCTGCGTAGCTGTCGCAGTTTCGTTACTCTGCCTGGGTGTTCCGGCGCTTATGGCGCAGCAGAACTGGGACGACCATGATCGTTCGAGACGTTATTCCTGCCGCGACTTCGGAGCGAACTACCTCAAGTCCTGCGAGACGCAAGCGATCCTCTTCTCCAACGGCGATAACGATACCTTCCCGCTTTGGTACAACCAAGAGGTGGAGGAAGTCGGCACGGACATCCGTGTTTGTAACCTCTCCTACCTCCAGACCGACTGGTATATCGCGCAGATGAAGCGCCCGTACTACGATTCGAAGGCGCTGCCTATCTCTTGGGAGTACAAGGATTACATGCCCGGCTCGAACGAGATAGCGCGCGTGGACAACCGTCTGGGACAACCTATCTCTGTGGAGAAAGCGTTTAACTTCCTCCGCTCGGATGATCCGCGTACCAAGACCCGCGAAGGCGATAACTACCTGCCTTCCGACCAACTCTACGTGGAGACGCCGGACGGCGAGCAGATTATGTTTCAAAAGAAACGCATGTACACCCGTTCGGAGATGATGATCATGGAGATGCTTTCTACCAATAAATGGGAGCGTCCGATGTACTTCTGCGCAACCGTAGGTAATGACTATTACCTGGGGCTCGAACCCTACATGGAACTGACGGGTCTGACCTATCAGATCACGCCGACCCGCAGCCGCGACGGACAACCGCGCGTGAATACGGAGAAGATGTACGAGAACATGATGCATAAGTTCGCTTACGGCAACATGAATATCCCGGGCATCTATATCGACGAAAACCTCATGCGCATGTGCCGCACCCACCGAATGATGTTCGCCCAATTGGCGGAACAACTCATTCGTGAGAACCAACGCGAGAAAGCCCTTGAGGTACTTGATTTCGCCGAGGAACAACTGCCTGGTTGCAATGTGCCGTACGACTATACTTCCGCATCGATGGCGCAGATGTATTTCCTCCTCCATCAGGATGAGAAAGCGCTTGCTATCATGGATGTTGTAGCGAATACTTGCGTAGAGTATATGCGCTTTGCGAAGTCCCTCGATCGTCGTCAACGTCAAGTGATGGAAGGAACCACGAATCGTGAAGCAGCGATCTTGAGTTATGTGCTCCAGACATGCGAACGCTTCGGACAAACGGAATTTGTAGATAAATACTATCCGGAATACGCAGCTTATGTTAACAATTAATAAAATACCGGTCTTGCTGCTCACGGGTTATCTCGGGAGCGGTAAGACCACGCTTTTGAACCGCATCCTGACGAACACCAAAGGGATACGTTTTGCGGTCATCGTCAACGATATCGGAGAAGTGAATATCGATGCCTCGCTCATCCAACAGGGCGGGGTAGTGAGCCAAAACGACGACTCGCTTGTCGCGCTCCAGAACGGCTGTATATGCTGCTCGCTCAAGATGGATCTGATCTCGCAACTCCACGACCTCGCGGCGCAGAAAGCGTACGATTATATCGTCATCGAGGCCTCGGGTATTTGTGAACCCGCTCCGATCGCGCAGACCCTCTGCAGTTATGCGCAAATGGTACCGCAATTTGCCCAAGACGGACTGCCCGTTTTAGATTGTATCTGTGCGGTCGTCGACGCTTTGCGTCTAAGAGACGAGTTCGAGGGAGGTGATACTCTGGCACATTATGTGCCCAAAGAGGAAGACCTGGAGGCACTCGTCATCGAGCAAATTGAGTTCTGCAACCTCATCCTGCTCAACAAAGCCGCAGAAGTCACACCTGACGAGTTGGCGCATATCAAATCGATCATTCGTGCGATCCAACCGAAAGCAGAGATCATCGAGACGAACTACTGCGATGTGGACCTCGACAAACTGCTTAATACTCACCTCTTTGACTTCGACCGCACCGCTACTTCGGCGACCTGGATTCAGGAAGTAGAGGACGCCCGTCATCACGAGCATCACCACGACGATGATGACGATGATGAGGATGAGGACGAACACGAGCACGAGCATCACCACCACGATCATGATCACAACCATGAGCACGAGGGGCATGACCACCTCGCGGAGTTCGGGATTGACACCTATGTATATTACGCGCGCAAGCCCTTCGACCTCGGGCTCTTCGATGAGTTCGTAGCGGCGCACTGGCCGAAGAATGTGTTGCGCTGCAAAGGAATGTGCTATTTTGCCGAAGAATACGATATGTGTTACCTCTTCGAGCAAGCCGGTCGCCAGTTCAACCTGCGCAAAGCCGGAGAGTGGTTCGCTACCATGCCCAAAGAGGAACTCATGCAACTCATGGCGGATGATGCGCAACTGCGCAAAGACTGGGACGACCAGTACGGCGACCGCATGCAGAAACTCGTCTTCATCGGCCAGCACTTGGATAAATCGGCCCTCAAAGCCGCTCTTGACAACTGCCTGCAATGAAACGCATCATCAATCCCTGGAGGGGATATCCCGGGTATAACTGTTTCGGCTGTAGTCCCGACAACCCGATAGGAACGCGCATGCGTTTCTTCGAAGACGGCGACAGCATTGTCTCTATCTGGCGACCGACGCAGAACCATCAGTCGTGGATCAACACCCTGCACGGCGGTATTCAAGCCGTGCTCTTGGATGAGGTCTGCGGATGGGTGGTCTTTCATCTGCTCAAGACCGCCGGAGTGACGGCAAAGATGGAGATGCGGTATCTCAAACCCGTCTCAACGCTGCAGGACTATATCAAACTGCGCGCCTACCTCAAGGAGATGCGTCGAAATGTAGCTATCGTGGCGGGAGAACTCTATTCCGCCGAAGGCGAGTTACTCTGCGAATGTACCTGCACCTACTTCACTTTCCCGCAAGAGAAAGCGAGAGAGACCATGGGCTATATGCCCTCTACGGTGGAGGAAAAAGACTATACCTGGGAAGAAGCCCTAAAAATCTGAATACGGATTACTGACCACTACTTGATCTTCCGGATCAAGGTCAGTCCGTCGCGTAACGGGAGGATGACTTGCTCAAAGCGGTCGTCCTCTTTTAGTTTGTCATTGAAGGCCCTCAGCCCTAAAGTCTGCTTGTCTTTATCGTATGCCGGATCGATGATATGTCCGTCCCAAAGGGTGTTGTCCGCCAAGATAAATCCGCCTACCGGAACCAGCGGATACACCAAATCCAAATACGCGCAGTATTCCCGCTTGTCCGCATCGATAAAGACGAGCTCGAAAGGACCCTCCAAATCACCAATGACCAATTTACAATCACCAATACGCAACTCGATGCGTTCGCTAAGCGGCGAACAAGAGATGTTGCGTCTGATCGTCTCTTCGAGTTCGTCATTATGCTCGATGGTCACCAAGCGCCCGTCTTCCGCCAGTCCTTCGGCCAGACATAACGCCGAATAACCGGTGAACGTACCTAACTCCAAAATACGCTTCGGACGGATCATGTGACTGATCATACTCAGCACGCGCCCCTGCACATGTCCGCTTAACATGTGCGGGTTTAAGATATGAACGTGCGTGTCACGCGTGATAGCCTCCAAAACCGCATTTTCAGGGCTCGAATGAGCAGAAATATACTCGTCAAGTGTCATATTGTTACAAAATTTGCTGCAAAAGTACAAAAAAATTTGCATATATCCAAAAAATACTGTAACTTTGCACTCAAATTTAATCATTTTAACAAAATAATGGAAAAAATTGACGAGTTAGACCGCAAAATTCTTAAGATTATTACCAAGAGTGCCCGCATTCCTTTCAAGGATGTAGCGGAGCAATGCGGAGTGAGTCGCGCGGCTGTTCACCAGCGCGTGCAGAAGATGTTTGACAACGGTGTTATTACCGGTTCCAGTTACCATGTGCAGCCGAAGATGTTGGGCTATCAGCTCTGTGTCTATATCGGAATCACGATGGAGAAGGCCTCCATGTACAACCAGGTCATCGCGGCGCTGGATAAGATCCCGGAGGTGGTGGAAGCGCAATATACGCTGGGCGCTTTCGGATTGTTGGTTAAGGTCTATGCGCATGACAACGAGCACTTGCTATCAATCCTGAATACGAAGATTCAAGAGATCCCGGGTGTCGCAAACACCACGACCCTTACCGCCCTCGCGCAACCTATCTATCGTCAATTACCGATTGAATTATAACTATGGAAAGAGTAATAAGCGGTATACGCCCTACGGGAAACCTGCACCTCGGAAATTATTTCGGGGCGGTGAAGAGTTTTGTGAAAATGCAAGATGAGTACGACTGCATGTTCTTTATCGCCGATTGGCATTCGCTCACGACCCATCCGACGCCGGAAAACATCCGTAATTCCGTGAAGACGATTCTCAGCGAATACCTCGCCTGCGGTATCGATCCCGAGAAAGCGCCGATATATGTGCAGTCCGACGTCAAGCAGGTACTCGAACTCTATCTGTACCTCAATATGAACGCCTATCTGGGCGAACTCGAGCGCGTCACGTCCTTCAAGGAGAAAGTGCGCAAACAGCCCGATAATGTCAATGCCGGACTGCTCACCTATCCCTGCCTCATGGCGGCGGATATCCTCATGCACAAGGCCGACAAAGTGCCGGTAGGCAAGGACCAGGAGCAGAACATGGAGATGGCGCGTCTCTTTGCCCGTCGATTCAATAGAATCTATAACGTCGAGTATTTCAAAGAACCCGCCTCCTTCCATTTTGCCGACAAAGCGGTCAAAGTGCCGGGTCTCGATGGAACCGGAAAGATGGGTAAATCCGAAGGCAACTGCCTCTATCTCTGCGATGACGAGAAGACCGTCACCAAGAAGATCATGCGGGCAGTAACCGACCAAGGACCGACCCAACTCAATCAGGAGAAACCCGAAGTCATCCAGAACCTCTTCACGCTCTGCGACCTGCTCTGCGGACCCGAGGCAACGGAGTACTACAACGACCTCTACAACCGCATGGAGATCCGCTACGGCGATATGAAGAAGCAAATGGCTGCGGATGCTAACAAACTCCTTGCGCCGATTCGTGAGAAAATCCTCGCGTACTCGTCCGACGATGCCTTCCTTGAGCGCGTTATGCGCGATGGCGCAGAGAAAGCCGCTGCCCGCGCAGAGAAAACCATCGAAGAGGTCCGCGAAATCATCGGTTTTAGGAAAATATGATGAGGTCTAACAACGATAGTGGTCTAACAGCAAAGCGGTCTAACAGGCTGCTGGCAGCCGGTCTAACAGCCGTTTTGACGGCGGTCTCTTTCTCCGCCTGCTCGACTGCGAATGCCATTCCTATCGACGATGCCTACTATTCGCCGGAGATAGAGAGCGGTAAGCTGCCCACTCCGAGTATTCCGATGATTCAGAATTCTCAGAATTCTCAGAATACTCAGAGTACTCCGAATACTCCGAATATCGAGTACCTCAATGTCCAAGACACCACCGTAACCATCAAAATCAAGAAATGAAAAGTGAAAAATGAAAAATGAAAATTGAAAGGTATATATATAGAATAATCGGATTGTGGATGGTGCTCCTTTCACCTTTCACCTTTTACCTTTCACTTTCCTTTGCCCAGGACTACCAGCGTCTCGGCGAACGCTCAATCATGGGTACGGCGCGTTATGTGGGTATGGGCGGTGCGATGTCGGCTATCGGCGGCGATCCTTCGGCGGCGCTTGACAACCCTGCCGGCTTGGGCCTCTATCGCCATCATGAAGTGTTGCTCACGTTCGACGATGCAATTGATAACACGTACCAACGTGGTACGACGCTCAATGGCCGAACGAATCTCTTCATGGCGCCGAATGCCTCGATTGTCATTCATGTGCCGACAGGTGCGGTTGATGGGGTAGGCGTGCAGGCGCATAACTTCCTCTTCTCCTACCACCGCGTGCAGTCGTATAACCGATTCTTTAATGTGCAGGGCGGTAGCATGCCTTCGTTGGGCGAACTCTTTGCCTCCACCGGCGTGGACCTCGGTATTCCTTATTGCACGGAGCGCATGAATGCCTCCAACTGGATGACCTTGCGCGAGTGGGGCTACGTGAATAAGTACTCTTTCGAGTGGGCGATGAATATTGCGCATCAATGGTATGTGGGCCTCGGACTGCATATCCATTCTTTCTCGTTCAACGGCGAAGCAGAGTACGACGAGACCTTCGAGATCTACAATGCCCAACAGCAGGCATGGTATAACAACAACCTCACTTCCTTGCTCTTCACCGGCGCAGGAGTGAGTTTCTCGGCAGGATTGCTCTATCGTCCTTTGCCATGGCTGCGTTTGGGCTTTGGTATTGAGACACCTTCAGTCGGCAAACTGCGTCGAGGAACCAACGGCGATCTCCAGGCCTTGACGGATTCGGTGCGGAACACCAGCTGGGTGACCAGTTATGAGTTTACGGACTATCATCAGCCCCTGCATTTGAGCACCTCGGTCGCTTTCCAAGTGAACTATTACGCCCTCATCGCCTTTCAGTATGACTATTGTCATCAGTCGAAAGCATTGGACAATCATAGCTTGCGCCTGGGACTCGAAGTCATCCCTGTACCGGGACTCTATATCAATGCCGGATATGCCTTCGAGAGTGCTTTCTCGCGCAAAGACAATGTCCAACACGTAGACCCGACCTTGCATCGTCAGGACACGTATTTCCAACGCGTTAGGTGGTCTCAGTATGTCTCCGGAGGACTTGGTTACCGGGGAACAAATTTCACGATACAAGCGGCGTACCAGTACCGCTGGCAGCGCATGCAACTCTACGCCCATGAGAATGCCCTTGACAACCCATATGATCTCAATACTGCCACCCATCGTATTGTCCTGACCCTTGGCTGGCGCCGATAAAATAAAAAAGAAATATATACTATATACTAACATCCATACTAAGTTTTCTAGCGAGGACTGAGGATAGTCCGAGCTAAGAGCGTAGCATAGAACGTAGGCGTCATCGAGCGACGTAGTCGCGAGTCACGCGGAGTTCTAATGTAAGCGAGCGAGCGTCGTACAACGCATAGGAACCGGAAAACTCAACAAATAACATCTAACCGAGTGCAAATGCTTCACTAATGGCGTGCCGGTACTCTACGCCGAGACCCCGTGCATTGGATTAGTTTACATTCCTGATCCCCGGGTAGCGATGAGGTGGCCGGATTACAGAGGAAAAAGCAGGCCTCAAATCCTATTCTCAGGAAGTTTTCTCGAGCAAAAGTTGTACGGCGCTTTTTTTGTGCTTTTCTCATTAGTTTCTCATTATTTTATCATCTCTATAGTATTATATACATAGTATATAATACAAACGAAATAACATGCAAAATTTAGTGCGTGATAAGTGCGAGATAAGTGCGTCGTAAGTACGCGATAAGTGCGAGGTTTTGGGGGTTGGCACGGGGGCTTCTGCACCCCGGATGCACCCTCTCTGTTCCCTGACAGCATCTAGATTTAATAAAAATTTTATTAAATTCTTGCATATATCAAAAAAAAGCAGTAAATTTGCACCCGAAAATGGATATTATCGTTTAACCTTTTAAATATTTGTAGTATGAACGTAACGATTAATGCCGTCAATTTTGAGATGGCAGAGAAACTGGAGCAGTTTATTGAGAAGAAAATGAATCGTTTTGAGCGTCACCTGAACGCCGACGACAAAGTGGAGATCCGCATGTCGGTCATCAAGCCGCAGACGAACGCTAACAAAGAGGTGAAGATCCGCATCGCAGGCCTGTTCGCTGAGAAGACAGCCGACAGCTTCGAGGAAGCACTTGACGCTTGCCTCAATGCTCTTGAGTCGCAACTCGAGCGCCGCAAAAACGCATAATAAAGTTGAAAGTTTAACGTTTCATGTTTAGAGAACGTTTCTTTACCACCCTGGCGGTGGTGTTGCTGAGTGTTGTCCTGTGGGCAGGTGAGAACGACCTGCTCTGGGACTACACGAACGCACCGCCGCAGAGCAACCCGGATCGCGGACTGCAGTTCGGCGGTTTTGTCAATGATGCCGAGGGGGTGAAGAACGGCCTGAAGGGCATCAAATTGAACAGTTCGGGTTGGTGTTGCTTCACCAAAGCCCCTGTTGCGGGTGTGCTGAAGTTGACCTTCGGCCCGCGCAGCGGTATGAACCGCGCCTCGCTGCAGGTGCACACTTGGAGCGGCGACAAGCCGAACGAAGAGACGCGTATCGGCGTGACCTGCGAGATTCGTAAGTCGGGGACGCAGTGTATCCCGTTGACCGCAGAGCAGAACAATATCTTCATTACCCGCCTGCTGAACATGGAAGCCGTGCTCCAACGAATCGAATTTGTGGAGGGTGAGGTCTTTGTGCCCGTGCCCTGCGATGCGGACAAAGGCGAAGAACAAGCATATATCCAGGAAGTGAACATCGACACGCTGTCGGACAATGCCCGTTTTTTCTTACGCGCGCTGGCGGACGCGAACGCGAGCGGACATAAGACCATCTACCTGCCGAACGGCATCTACGACCTCGGCGCCTTAACGCTCACGGCCATCGAAGCCGACGGGATAAGCATCATCGGCGAGTCGATGGAAGGAACAATCATCCGCAACAAACCCGACTACCGGCTGGAGTCCATCAGCAAGACCGCAACGCTGCGCATCGCCAATGAGGTCGAAGGCACCGTGCTCCGCGACCTGACGATCGAGAACGCGCTCGACTACTACGCGAACAACAACGGCCGCGCGGTATGTCTCTGGGACCAGGGTACGAAGACCGTGTGCAAGCATGTGCGGCTATTAAGTCATCAAGACACGTATTACAGCGACAGAGTAGGAGGTCTCAAATATTTCGAGGACTGCGAGATCCATGGCACGGTCGATTATATCTGCGGCAACGGAAATGTCTATTTCAATCGCTGCCTGTTGTATTGCGAGCGGCGCGGCAACGACGGAGCGGATTATATCACCGCCAGCAATGCCGCCGAGACGGACAAAGGTTACGTCTTCGAGCGTTGTACGATCCAAAGCGAATGCCCGATCGTGAGTCTTGGCCGTAGTTGGAATAACTATCCGAAATGTGTATTCCTCCGCACGACACTCGACTTCCGTGCCAGCGAGTTTAGCCTATCGGATGATAAGAATAACCAGCGCTGGACGCTGCCCGGCATGCGCGTCGTGCCCGCCCGTTTCGGCGAATACAAGACCCGCGACGTGAAAGGCAAGATTATCTCGCCCAAGAAGCACGAGGTGGTCTTCCATTTTCGCGGCCAGGAACGGCCCATGAACACGATACTAACGCCCAAAGAGGCGAAAGCCTACACCCTAGACTCCGTCCTCGGCACTTGGGCCAATGAAATACCGAAAATCATTTTAACAAAACAATACAAACAATGAAGAAAACAATTCTTTTCGCGTTAGGTGCGCTGCTGAGCATCAATGCCTGGTCCTTTGACAATGTACCCGCTTCTATCAAATGGGCGGACGGTACGGACAATGCCGTGGTAACCTCGGACGCCGCGGATGGTATTAAAGAGAACAAACGCAAAGTAGGCACGGGGCTGACAGAAGGTTCGCGTAATAATTTTGCCGCTAACCCCGGTGAGACGATGGCGACTTTCAATCCCTCCGCCAAGAAACCCGGTGTGGTCGAATCCGCTATGATTGAATACTCCGTGAAGATGAAGAAAGGTGTTACTTTCACCCTCACAAGCGTGGAGTACGATGCTATCAAGCAAGGTACGGATAATGCCTCCTATCACTGGTCTTATACTGTGGATGGCGTAGAGGCAACTCCGGTAGAGGTGTTGAAAGACGACCTGCTGCGTGATAACAACACTACCGGTTCGCCGGCTCTGCATCACGTACATGAGATTACCGCTACAGCCGGACAGACCGTCAGTCTGCGATTCTACGTGTCGGGCTTTGACAGTGGCAAACTCTTCTGCCTGAGTGATGTACAGATCAACGGAACCATCAACGGAGAAGAGGAAGTACGTACGTTCACGAACTTCAAAGTGGACTTCCGTTCGGAAGAACCGACATGGGTGGAGCCTGCAGAAAAACCGGCTAATGTGACGCTGAGCGATCTCGTCTTCAAAGATACGCAACACGGACTCCAAGGCGGTACCATCACCGTACAAGTTGACGGTCCGGTGAAATTCACGCTGGGTGGATGTACGTACGGTAAAAGCATCATCGTCAAGAAGAACGGCGCCGACCTCACAACCATTGACAACAAGGTAGGTTGTGACAACAGCGGAGTAGGGAACGGCTACACGAAATACGTCACATGGCTGTATAACGTTGAGGAGGCGGCTGAGCTGAGTTTCACCGTGAACGGATATATGCCGTATATGTTCGCTGAAGCATGCGACTTCGTGCCGCAGGTAGAAGTACGTTATTTCGACACCGATGGCAAGACACTCATCGGCAGCGAGATCATCGACGGCAGTTCGGCACTCGTATATAAATATAGTGCGTCAGACGTGACAGTGCCTGCAGGCTGCGCATTCCGCGGCTGGTTTGACGGCACAACACCTACTGCGCTCAAAGTGGCGGAAGGTACAGCAGTCAACGAAGACCTCAGTCTTTATGCGGTAGCCACCGAGATAGAAGAGGCAGCGCTGGGTAAGATCTTCAATTATGACTTCCGTCAGAAATCTTTCTATCCGGAGGATCACGAAGTGCTCGTCTTCAATGGCGGCAGTTACAAAGATGCGCAACACGGCTGGACTTTCGGTAATGGCAACACGCTCGGCGTGAAGGTAGCCGGCAATGCACTGCTCGTAGTAGGTGTATGCAAATACTCGCACACCGGCGACACCGAGCTGCGTGACGCCGCAGGAAACGTCGTTGGCAAGTTGACCACAGAGAAAGAGGTGACACCGGACGGCGAGTTGCAGAGCATCCAATATACCGGAGAAGCAACGACCCTGACGTTCCATTTCACGGGTACGGATTATATCCACTCGCTGAAGGTTTATAACATCGCCGAGTTGCCGCAGAAAGACGAGTACGGTTATTATGAGATTGCTCCGAACGACGGCGCGGGTTTGATTCTGACCCTCGAGTCGATGGCAGCAGGCGAGAAAATCTTCCTGCCGAACGGTATCTATGACCTCGGCGAGACCTGCCTGACCACCATCAGCAAGAATAATATCTCCATCATCGGACAGTCGATGGAAGGGACGATCATCAAGAACACACCGGACTATCGCAAAGAGGGTATCAGTACCACTGCAACCATCCTCATCACGGCGACCAACACCTATCTGCAGGACTTGACGCTCTGGGATAACATGGATTATTTCGCAGCCATCGCTGCCGGCTTGTCGGGTGCACGCGGCGTAAGTCTCCAGGATAAGGGAACCAAGACAATCTGCAAGAACGTCAAACTGCTCTCGCACCAAGACACCTATTATAGCAACAAGATCGGCGGTCTGAAGTATTTCGAGGACTGCGAGATTCACGGAACAGTGGACTTTATCTGCGGCGACGGTAGTGTATACTTCAAGAAGAATGTCCTCGTAGGAGAGCAACGCAATGCCAACGGCGGCGGTGCGAATGCGATTACCGCCAGCNNCCGCCAGCAACGCGGATGAGAATGACAAGGGATACGTCTTCGAGTCCTGCCGCGTGAAGTATTCTGAGAACATCGAAGGCACGCTTCCCGTCATGAGTTTCGGCCGTAGTTGGAACAATGCGCCGAAATGTGTCTTCCTCAATACCGTTCTCGATGATTCGAACGGCGTGCTGAACTTCTACAAAGATGCTTCGGCACCGAAAGACCGAATCCAGCGCTGGCATGTAGGCGCGATGAACAAACTGCCGGAGAAACTCGGTGAGTACAACTCCGTAAATGGCGCAGGTGAGGTCGTTTCGCCGGCACACAATGAAGTGACTTTCGTGCTCGGCAATGACGAGAAGCCGATGGAGACCATCCTCAGTGCCAGCGAAGCAGCTACTTACACGATGAGCTATACCCTCGGCGCTTGGGCTACAAACGCTGAGGCGGACGCAAAGCAGGCTGAGTGTGAAAAAGAAGCGAAAGATTTTGAACCGAATGGTATCTACCTCGTGGAAGCAGACGGTGAGTTTGCTGCCATCATCCGTGGTAGCGAGTTTATGGATCGTTTTGCTCTCTATGATGGCGTCAATTATACCGTTCGTAAGGCCAACGCCCGTGGCGGTTTCGGCGAAATTGCAGAAGATACACCCGAAGGCGTTGACAACACTGCTGCTGAGGCTCAGCAAGTACAGAAAATCATCCGCGACGGACAAGTAGTCATCGTTCGCGACAACAAAGAATACAACCTTTTGGGAACAGAGATTCGTTAATGGAGTGGCTTCATAACTTATTTTTCGGAACAGGTATAGCACATTCGATATTGGTGCTGTCCTTCGCGATTGCCTTGGGTATCACTTTGGGCGCCAAACTGAAGTTCAAAGGGATCACCCTTGGCATCACGTGGATTCTCTTCTGCGCGATCGCGTGCAGTCATTTCGGTATGACGCTCGATCCGCTGGTCGAGTCTTTCGCCAAGGACTTCGGCCTGATCCTGTTCGTCTATTCGATTGGTCTGCAAGTGGGACCGGGTTTCTTCTCTTCCTTTGGACAAGGCGGGCTGCGACTCAACATCCTCGCGGCGAGTATCGTGTTCTTGGGTTGTGTCACCGCCTACATCATTCATCTCGTCAGCGGCACAGATATCGCGACGATGACGGGTGTGCTCTTCGGTGCGGTCACCAACACCCCGGGTCTCGGTGCGGCAGAACAGACTTTCCAAGACATGACGGGTGTCGCCAACCCGGATATCGCCTCCGGCTACGCGATGGCCTATCCGCTCGGTGTGGTAGGTATCATTGTGTCGCTGCTGCTCTTGCGCTGGTTCTTCCGCGTGAAGTTAGAGCGCGAAGAAGCGCAGGTGCAGGCCGAGAAAGGCGAAGTGCAGAAAGTGTCGCACTACGATATTGAACTGACCAATCCCCAAGTGGACGGCATCCGTGTACGCGACCTGAGTCTGCTGACACACGTGACGATTGTTGTCAGCCGTATCATTGACAAAGACGGCAATGAGTTCATGCCCGACGCGGAAACACTCTTGCACGTAGGCGACAAAGTACGCTTTGTGACCGATGCTAAGAACGAGCGAACAATCCTCCTGTTGGGCCCGCTGACCGAAGTAGCATGGGAAGAACAAGAGAAAGATATCCACCTGCAGAGCCGGCATATCGTTGTCACCAAACCCAAGATCAACGGAAAGCGTATCATGGACCTCAAGATCCGCGATGCGTTTAATATCACTATAACGCGTGTGCGCCGTGCGGGCATAGAACTGCTGGCAACCCCTGAACTGCGTTTGCAATTGGGCGACCGACTGACAGTTGTCGGCGAGGCCGAAGCCGTAGAACGTATGGCTGTGGCGTTCGGTAACTCGACCAAGAAACTCGATGCCCCGAACCTCGCGTCGCTCTTCTTCGGTATCGTGCTTGGTGTTACCTTGGGTATGCTGCCTATCGCTTTGCCGGGACTCTCGCAGCCCTTCAAACTCGGTCTTGCGGGCGGTTCGCTCATCATAGCCATCCTCATGGGTGCTTTCGGACCTAAATGGCATGTAGTGACTTATACGACGAGTTCCGCCAATCTCATGATACGCGAGATAGGTATCGCCCTCTTCCTCGCGGCTGTCGGTTTCGGCGCAGGAAAGAGTTTTATCCCTACGCTCGTTGGCGGCGGATATGTCTGGATCGGCTATGGCGTGATCATCACCATGCTACCGCTGCTCCTGATAGGTGTCATCGCGCGCTTGTGGCTCAAACTCGACTACTTCACGCTCATGGGACTCATCGCCGGTTCTACCACCGATCCGCCGGCACTGGCGTATGCTACCTCGCAGTCTTCGGTCAATGACCGTGCAGCAGTCGCATACTCCACCGTTTACCCGCTGACGATGTTCCTGCGGGTACTCACGGGACAACTAATGATCTTATTGTTCTTGTGAGTCTGAACCGCGAAATATTACGTCTCGCGGTGCCAAGTATCTTGGCGAATATCACGATACCGCTTGTCGGCATCGTGGACACAGCGATAGTGGGGCACCTGAGTGATGCCGCGGCTATCGGAGGTATCGCGATAGGTACCATGCTCTTTGACTTACTCTATTGGAACTTCGGATTCCTGCGAATCGGAACTTCGGGCCTCACGGCCCAAGCCTACGGTGCGGGACATAAAGACGAATGCCGAAAGATTCTCGTGCAGAGCCTGAGTTTAGCCCTTATTGCAACACTCTTTGTGTGGGCTATCCAATGGTTCTTCGTCAATGCCGTCTTAGCCGTAGTGCCATGTTCGACTGAAGCCGCCTCTATTGCGCGCGAGTACTTCTACGTGCGTATTTGGGCCGCTCCCGCGACACTGATGCTCTTCACCTTCAAGGGTTGGTTCATCGGCATGCAGGATACGAAAAGTCCGATGGCCACAGACATCCTCGTGAACGCCGTGAACATGGCCGCCAGTTATTACCTCGCGGTGCATGCCGGCTACGGAGTGGTAGGTGTGGCTCACGGAACACTCATCGCGCAGTACAGCGGCTTGTTCCTTGCAGTAGCGATCTTAGTGCTCAAGTACGGCATCATTCATATAGGCACTCGTGAGATACTTGCCGCGATGAAATGGCCGGAATTAAAACGAATGATGAGTTTGAACGGAAACCTCTTTATTCGTTCCCTCTGCTTCATGGTGGTCTATGTGGGCTTTACATCCCTCGCCAGCCGCTACGGAGACACAGAGTTGGCTGTGAGCAGTATATTGATGAAGTTCTTTATGTTCTTCTCCTTCTTCGTGGACGGTTTCGCGTATGCTGGCGAAGCATTGGTGGGGAAGGAGTTTGGGAAGATCCTGAAGTCAGGATACAGGAGTCCGGATCTAAGGAAAATAGTCCGTCTGCTCTTTAACTGGAGCATCGGAGTAGGGTTGTTTTTTACAGCGGTATATGCCGTGTGGGGCGATGTGTTTATCGCCACAATGACCTCGGATAGCGAGGTGATAATGGCTGCAAAGCCGTATATGGGCTGGCTGATAGCCATGCCGATAGTGAGTGCACTGGCGTTTATGTGGGACGGCGTATTTGTGGGAGCTACCGCCGGTGTACAGATTCGAAATGCAATGATTTGGGCCGCATTGGCCTTCGTAATAGGGTATATAACGACATTCAGTGGGTTGGGACCGCAAGCGCTGTACATCGCTTACTTTGCCCACCTCATCGCCCGAGTGGTGTATCTGACTGTTGAATGGAAAAAGAACTATGGTGAAAACGTATAAAATACTTAGTGTAGGAATCGCGCTCTGTGCGCTGATGGCGTGTACCAAACAGGTACAACAGGAGTACGCACAGACACCGATCAAAGTGAAGACAACCGTTGTGGCACCGCAAGCCTGCTGTGCGACCTCTCGGTATGTAGGAACGATAGAACCCACGCACGAGACGCCGCTGAGCATGGAGACCTCGGGGCGCGTGATAGCCATCAATGTAAAGAACGGAGACCTGGTTCGCAAAGGACAAGTGCTCATCGAGGTCGATAAGACCCAAGCCCTCAACGCTGTTCAAGGCGCCAAGGCTGCTCTCCAACATGCGCAAGACGGCTATAACCGCGTCAGTAAAGTGCATTCAAAAGGCGTGGTGTCGGACCAGAAGATGGTGGAAGTGGAGAGTCAGTTAAAGCAGGCGAAATCCCTCTATTCGGCGGCAAAGAAACGTCTCGACGAATGTTCGCTTACCGCGCCATGCGAGGGTGTGGTCAACGGACTGACGATAGAGAAAGGGCAGACAATCATCCCCGGAACTAAGATTTGCTCTATACTCGACATATCCGGTTTCAACGTGCGCTTCACCGTTCCCGAAGCGGAGATCCGCGAACTCGGCACAACGGGCAAAGTGGAGTGTTCTGCTGTAGACTCCGTCTTCCCCATCACCATCAGCGAGAAGAGTGTTGCGGCCAACACCGTCACGCATACCTATGAGGTCGTCGCGCATATCATCGGCGGCACAGACGTCCTGATGACCGGAATGGTCGCAAAAGTGAAAATAGCGCAAACAACCAATGACCAATCTCCAATGACAAATAACGATATCGTCATTCCGGCAAAATGTATCTTACTCACGCCGGAAGGACATACGGTGTGGGTAGCAGAGAACGGAACAGCTGTGCGCCGAGAGATTGTCATTGATGGCTATCAGGCTGACGGCGTGCGTGTGAAGAGCGGACTCCAAGCCGGAGACACCCTCATCACCGAAGGGTATCAGAAACTGTACAAAGGTTGTGCTATAACTGAAAACTGATCACTGATCACTGAATACTGACAACTGTGAAAACCAGTGCACACATAGAAGGAGCGATGCGGCGTCACGGACTTGTGATGGCCTTATTCCTGGTACTGATGGCATTCGGTATCTGGTCTTTGCCGCAGATGAACAAGGATGAGTTTCCGCAGTTCACCATTCGTCAAGGTCTGGTAGTTGCGTACTATCCCGGTGCAACAGCCGATGAAGTGGAGCAACAGGTGACGATACCCCTCGAGGATTATATCAACTCCTTCGAATTCGTTGATAAGAAACTGACTTTTAGTCAGAGTGAAGACGGTCTCGCGTACATCTATGTGATGCTGCGAATGACTGCTGTGAATAACGAGGCGGCATGGAATAAGATCCGCGCGGGACTTCCGCTCTTGCAAAAGACCCAACTGCCCACAGGCGTATTACAAACCCTGGTCATTGATGATTTCGGTAATACCTCTTCTTTGCTTATCGCCGTCGAGAGTGCCGAACGCAGTCCGCGGGAATTGGAATTATACGCCAAGCAAGTCTGCTCGCACTTACGTACTATCCCGGAAATGGGAAAATTGCGTATCATGGGGCAGCAGACTGAAGAGATAGCCGTCACTATCGATCCCGAACAACTGTCCCGTTACGGTATTAACCCCTCGGCACTGCAAGCGCAAATGGCGCTGCAAGGCCTGCGAACGGTGGGCGGCGAGAGCGATGCACACGGGGCGTTGCAAGTGGTTATCCCGTATATGTCTGAGTACGAGATGCAGGAGCAGATCGTATGGTCCGACCCTGTGACAGGTGCTACGATTCGTCTCAAAGATATCGCTTCTGTTGAGCGCCGCTATCAGGCGCCGAAGAACTATGTGGAGTTCAACGGAGCTTCCTGTCTCATTCTGAATATGGAGATGGTGCCTGGCAATAATATCGTTGCTTTCGGCGATGAAGTGGATAAGCAGTTAGCGCAAGCTGCGGCTTTGCTACCGCCCGACATACAGTTCCACCGTATCACCGACCAACCGAAGGTGGTGAACGACTCCGTGATCTCTTTCTTACGCGACATCGTCATCTCCATCCTCGTGGTGATTGCCGTGATGCTGTTGCTCTTCCCGCTCCGCACGGCCCTTGTGGCCGCGACAGGACTGCCTGTCTGCACGGCTATCTGTATAGGTCTGATGTATGTCACGGGCATTGAACTGAACACGGTGACACTGGCTGCACTCATCTTCGTCTTGGGAATGATTGTCGATGACTCGGTCATCGTCATAGACGGTTACACCAACCTCTTGGCGCGTCGTCACTCGCGTTGGTACTCCGCCGTAGTAAGCACCAGCATGCTCTTCGTGCCGATGTCACTCGCTACGATGGCGATATGCGGCATGTTCTTCCCTATGACGCGTATCATCACAGGTCCGTTGGGTGAGTTCGTTCAACTCTTCCCTTGGGCGGTTCTCTTTGCCCTTGTGGCAAGTATCTTCTATGCTTCGTGGGTGACTCCGTTCTTGTCCTTCCGCTTTATTCGCGAACGCAAACCCGAAGAGATGAACCTCGTGGAGCGCGTGCAGACGAAGTTCTTCACCTGGCTGCAGAATGCATATAAACGCATGCTCACCGCATGTTTCAACCATCCGATCATCGCCTGGACGCTCTTAGGCGGCGCTACCTTGGTAGGCATAATTCTGCTCATGCACCTGAACCTGCAGTTACTGCCGAAAGCCGAGCGGGAGTTCTTTGCCGTAGAGATCCACCTGCGTGACGGCGCGACACTCGAAGAGAGTGCAGAAGTGGCGGACTCCCTGGCAAATATCTTACGTCAAGATCCGCGTGTGACGAGTGTGACAGCGTTTATCGGTCAGTCCTCTCCGCGCTTCCATGCTACTTATACGCCGCAGACGCCTGCTACAAACTACGCGCAGCTGGTGGTTAATACCAAGTCGAGTAAGGCAACCAGCCAAGTGCTCAAGGAGTATAACGGGCGCTATGAGAACTACTTCCCGAATGCCTATGCGCGGTTCAAGCAACTGGACTATCAGGCGGTGAAGAACCCGCTGGAGGTGCGCGTCAAAGGAGAGAATTGGGAAGCCATGAAACCTATCGCGGACAGTATTCAGCAGTATATGCTCGCGCAACCCGAACTGCAGTGGGTGCACTGCGACTATAATAACATGGCGGCATCCACGCGCATCGTGCTCAAGGCCGACGAAGCGACCCGACTCGGTATCACCGAGACCATGCTCTCGCTCTACCTCATGCAGGCCACACAAGGCGCGACGATCACCACGCTCTACGAAGAGTCCTATGCCGTACCGGTAGTGCTTTATACAGCCGGCATCAACACCCTCAACGCCGACGAACTTGGTGCGATACAAGTGCCGACAGCCCTGCCCGGAGTATGGGTGCCTTTGCGCCAAGTGGCAACGATAGAACCCAATTGGCATCATACCTTGCTTGAGCGCCGCAATGCCGTTCGAACGATGACAGTGGGGGCGGACCTCAGAGGGGCTACTAGCCAGGTGGATGCTGAGCGGAAAGTGAAGAACTGGGTAGAGCACAACCTCACCGACCTGCCGGAAGGTGTGTCAATAGCTTATGGAGGACTGACGGAAATCAATAACCTGATGATCCCGCAAATCCTTTGGTCCATCGTAGCTGCTCTCGCAGTGATGTTAGCCCTGCTGCTGTACCATTTCGGAAAGATCGGCTTGGCGTTGCTTACCCTCTCCAGTGCCATCCTTTGTCTCTTCGGCTCGATGCTCGGTCTGTGGATCTTCAAACTCGACATCTCGATCACCGCGGTGCTGGGTGTCGTCAGTCTGATAGGTATCATCGTCCGAAACGCCATCATGATGTATGAGTACGCCGAAGACGCACGCAAATACAAGCACCTCACCTACCGTGAGGCCGCTTTCCAGGCCGGCTTACGCCGTATGCGACCGGTGTTCCTGACTTCTGCTACCACGGCCCTCGGCGTGCTGCCGATGATTATTGCCGCGACGAGTCTTTGGATGCCGATGGGAGTCGTGATATGTTTCGGAACGCTGTTTACCTTACCCCTGACGGTTACTATCCTGCCCGTCGTCTATTGGAAAGTCTATGCAAAGAAAGATGAAGAGGCGCAGCAATGAAGGTAGTGGTTTTTGATAGGATGGAAGAATGCACGGAGAAAGAAGTGCAACGTATGTTGCCTTTGGTGTCCGCACAACGCCGCGAACAGGCATTGAAATACAAACATACCTTCGGGCAATATTGTTGCCTCAAGAGTTGGTTGATGTTGCAAGAAGAAATGAAATCTTTCAACTTTCAGCTTTCAACTTTCAACTACGAAAAGTACGGTAAACCGTACGTCGTAAATGGTCCTTACTTTTCGATCAGTCATTGCAAAGCAGGCATCGCCGTAGCCATAGACGGCCAGCCCGTAGGTATCGATATCGAAACGATCCGGCATGCGGACGAAGAACTCATCGCTCGAACGATGAATGAAGAGGAGCGGGTAGGAATGGACAACCGGAAATTCACACGTCTCTGGACGCAGAAAGAAGCGGTCGTCAAAGCCCAGGGAGTTGGGATTTGCTCTTTTGAGCAACTCCAAGGAATCAGGAGTCAGGAATCAGGATTCAGGATTCAGACTTTTGACGCCGAGAAATACATATACAGTATAGCACATAAATAACACAAACATATGGAAAATTACATTGTTTCGGCGCGTAAGTACCGCCCGCAGACCTTCGAGTCCGTGGTGGGTCAACAAGCGTTGACGCAGACCTTACAGAATGCGATTCGTTCGAATCACTTGGCGCATGCGTATCTGTTTTGCGGGCCGCGAGGTGTGGGTAAAACCACCTGCGCGCGTATCTTCGCAAAGACGATCAACTGTTCAAATCCCCAAAACGGGTTTGATGCCTGCAACGAATGCGAGTCGTGCAAGGCCTTCAATGAGCAGCGGTCGTTTAATATTCACGAACTCGATGCGGCATCGAATAACTCCGTAGAGGACATCCGAAACCTCATTGACCAGGTGCGTATCCCGCCGCAGATCGGTAAGTACTCCGTCTATATCATCGACGAGGTACATATGCTCTCTGCCGGTGCCTTCAACGCGCTGCTCAAGACGCTCGAAGAACCGCCCTCGTACGCCATTTTCATCCTTGCCACTACGGAGAAGCACAAAGTGCTGCCGACGATTCTCAGTCGTTGTCAGGTCTATGACTTCAACCGTATCACTATTCCCGATACAATCGCATACCTGCAGAAGGTCGCAGCGAATGAAGGTATCAAGGTGAGCGAAGAAGCACTGAATGTGGTGGCGCAGAAAGCCGACGGAGGTATGCGCGACGCCCTCTCGATCTTCGATCAACTCGTAGCGTTTTGCGGCAATGAGATCACCTACGAGCGTACTATCGAAGTNNCTGATCTTCAACGACATCCTCAACCATGGTTTCGATGCCGGACATTTTGTAACGGGTTTTGCGCAGCACTTGCGTGATGTATTGGTGAGCAAAGACCCGCAGACCCTGCCGCTTCTTGAGACAGGCGAATCGATGCGCGTGCGCTACGGTCAACAGGCGCAGCGTTGCCATCCTATGTGGATCTTCCTCGCCCTCGACATCCTCAACACCTGCGACATCAACTACCGCACTGCGCGCAACAAACGCCTGACGGTAGAACTCGCCCTCGTCAAACTCTGTCAACTTGGCCTGAATCAGACTGTTCAGAGTCCTCAGAATACTCAGAATACTCAGAATACTCCGAATAATCAGAGTACTCCGAAGCCTGCTCCGGCTAGTCAGCCTAGTGCTCCTAGTGCCCCACAGCCGGCGCCAATCACCAATAACCACTCACCAATCACCAATACTCCGAAGGAGTCAACTCCTTCCATCCCTAAGATGCCGAAGATCAGTATTGGTTTGGGACCGAAGAAACCTGAAGCGGCGCCGGCACAACCGGCGGCTGCCCCTGCAGAACAACCCAAGCAGGAGGAGCAGAATCGCCCTTTTACAGTTGACCAACTCCGAGACGCGTGGGTTGGTCTGGCTGACTCGCACAAGGAGGAAACGCGTCTCAAACAGTTGATAGAGAACTACATGCCGCTGATGGTTAACGACCTGACCGCCGAGATACAGATGCCGAATCCCTGGCAGATGACGGAGATGCGGAAAGCCTTACCGACGCTCCTAAAGCAGTTACGGGCTACCCTGCATAATGACCACCTGGAGATTCAACTCGTGCAGGCGGAGTTCAACCAAGAGCAACTGGCTTTCACCGCCGAAGAGAAATATAAACTGATGGTGGAGCAAAACCCTGTGCTCACCCAACTCAAAGAGAAACTCGACCTGCAGATAGACTGATAGCTGAATACTGAATACTGATGGCTGACCTGCTCAAATACTTGCCTACGACCCGCAAAGAGACGGACTTGCGCGGCTGGGATGAAGTGGACATTGTCTTCTTCACCGGTGACGCGTATATAGACCATCCGTCTTTTGGCGCGGCGGTATTGGGTAGGGTATTGGAGGCAGCCGGTTATCGCGTAGCGATTGTTCCGCAACCCGACGTGCACGGGGACTATCGCGACTTCAAGAAGTTCGGCAAACCCCGTATCTATTTTGCGGTGTCGGCAGGTAGTATGGATTCGATGGTGAACCACTACACGGCGGCCAAGCGCAAGCGTTCCGACGATGCCTATACACCTGAAGGACGACCCGGTGCGCGACCTGACTATTGTACCATCACTTATTGTCGCATTCTCAAGCAACTCTACCCGGACGTGCCGATCATTATCGGCGGTATCGAAGCCTCCATGCGTCGCCTGACGCACTACGACTACTGGCAGGACAAACTGATGCCGTCCATCCTCGTGGACAGCGGCGCAGACATGCTCGTCTATGGTATGGGCGAACAAGCGATGACGGAGATCGCGAATAGAGGATGCGTCCACGACATCCCTCAGACGGCTTTCCTGACTTCTGACAAGTCGGAGATCCCGGAAGACGCCATCCTGCTTGCCTCGCACGAAGAGGCGCTGCGGGACAAACGCAAGCATGCGGAGAACTTCCGCCTCATGGAGATCGAGTCGAATAAGATTCATCAGACGACGCTCGTGCAACCTGTCGGCAATAAATGGGTGGTGGTCAACCCGTCCTATCCGCCTATGACGACCGAGCAGTTGGATGCGATCTACGACCTGCCCTTCACTTACACGCCGCACCCCAAATACAAGGACAAGCATATCCCGGCCTACGAGATGATCAAGTGGTCGGTATGCATGCATCGCGGCTGTTTCGGCGGATGCTCGTTCTGCACGATCTCGGCGCATCAGGGCAAACAGATTGTCTCTCGCTCGAAAGCTTCGATCTTGCGGCAGATAGAGAAACTCAGTCAATTGCCCGATTGGCACGGCATCATCTCCGATCTCGGTGGTCCATCGGCGAACATGTACGCGATGCACGGCAAGGATATGAGCCTTTGCGAGAAATGTGCGCGAGCTTCGTGTCTGCAACCGGCTATCTGTAAGAACCTCAACCAGGACTTCGGACCGTTGCTCGATATCTACCGCACGGTGGACAAACTGCCGTACGTGAAGCATGCCTTTGTGGGCTCGGGTATCCGCTATGACCTGATGAACGACGAGTACGCCCGTCAACTCATCACCCGCCATGTGTCGGGACGACTGAAAGTGGCGCCGGAGCATTGTTCGGATAATGTGCTCAAAGTGATGCGCAAACCAAGTTGGAGCAACTACCTGCGTTTCCGCGACCTGTTCCTGCGTATCAATAAAGAGGCGGGGCTGAACCAACAACTCATCCCCTACTTCATCTCCTCGCACCCCGGTTGCACCAAGCGCGACATGCAGGCCTTGGCAGATGAGACGAAACGCATGCACTATCGGCCGGAACAGGTACAGGACTTCACGCCGACGCCTATGACGCTCTCGACCACGATGTTCTACACCGGCATCAACCCTTACACGCGCGAACCTATATATGTAGCGCGCACACCTGAAGAGAAAAAACAACAAAACCAGTATTTTTTCTGGTACAAAAAATAAATGACCAATGACAAGTAGTAAATTGAAGAATCGTCATTATCGTATTAATCCCGAGACCCTGCAACTCGAGCGCATTGAGCATGGTTTCCGTTATTGGCTTCGCCGTTCCGGCGGATATATCATCGGCGGTATATGCTTGGGTGTGATTTTCTTCTACACCTTCCTCTATTTCTTCCCTTCGCCGCGGGAGGCCTCGCTCATGCAGTATAACCGCAACCTCTCGGCGCAGATCGAAGTCATGGATAAGCAGTTGGATCAGATGCAGATCGTACTCACCGACCTCGCGCAGCGCGATGATAACCTCTATCGGGCCATCCTTGGTGCAGAACCGATTCCGCTTAGCGCGCGTATGGGAGCTACGCATCAGATCTCGTATTACGACTCTATCGCGCACATGACCAATACCCAATTGGCGGCAGATATCCAGCGCAAAGTGGATATCCTTGAGAAGGAATTGTACGTCCAGGCACGTTCGTACGATGAAGTGCTGCAGTTGGCGAAGAATCAAGAGGTACGCATGGAGAATATTCCGGCTATCCAACCCGTGCTTAATAAAGAACTCAAGCGCATGGCTTCCGGTTTTGGTTGGCGCATCGACCCCGTCTATCACATCCGTCGCTTCCACGAAGGTATGGACTTCTCTGCGCCTGTAGGCACGGATATCTTTGCTACCGGAAACGGAACAGTCGTTTATTCCGGCTGGCGCCAGGGATACGGCGAGACCGTCGAGATCGATCATGGCTTTAATTACAGCACGCGCTATGCCCACTGCTCCAAGCGCTTCGTACGGGTAGGGCAGAAAGTGAAACGGGGAGACGTCATCGCCCTCGTAGGCAACACCGGTAAATCCACAGGCCCGCACCTCCACTATGAGGTACATTATTTGGGTCGACCCATCGATCCGCGTAACTTCTACTTCTATGATCTTAGTCCGGAAGACTACGACAAGATGGTGCAGATCTCATCGAATATGGGAAATATGATGGATTAAAAAAAATCGCGGCTCAACCAAGTCGCGATATTTTTTCCAATGCTTTCTGGTCTAATATCTGGATATGTCGCCCTTCTACGGCAATCAGTCCTTCCTGCGCAAATTGGCTGAGCGTGCGGATAGCGTTGCTGGTTGTCATGTTACTCATATTCGCCAGATCCTCGCGCGGCAGCAGCATCGCTAAGGTGCATCCGTCTTCTTCGTAGCCGTAGTTTTTTAGCAGTAAGAGCAGACTCTCCGCCAACCGTCCGCGGATATGTTTCTGCGTCAGGTTGACTGTCTGTATCTCCGAGAACGCCAGGTCTTTGGCCATCATCAGCATCACTTGGTAGCAGAAGGCACCGTTGTCGCGAACCAACTGCGTGAAGCACTCTTTCGGCATTCGATATACCGCACAACTCTCTACTGCGCTCGCGCTGGAGTTATACGCCTCGTCCGCGATACACGCGCGATAACCGAAGATATCGTAAGGTTTGAGCAAACGAATGATCTGCTGGCGTTGACCGATACCTTCCTTGAAGATACGTACTTTCCCGCGCAGCAACATCCACATATACGTGGACTCGTCGCCGTCCGAATGAATCAATTCATTCTTCTCGTAGTACACCACTTCTGCGTGCTCCGCTGCGTAAGTTTTCTCTTCTTCCGTCAGCGTTTTCCAAAGTTCGTTCAACTCCCACAATGGGGCGAATTGCTCATCTCTACGTTTCATGCTTATTCGATCCATCCGAAAATCTCTGCAAAGATACAACAAAAAAATGGAATGTACAAGATTTTTGGCAAAAAAAGTAGTCTAAGCTTGCTTAAGCGTGTATTTTATTGCTAAAAAGATTGTCGTTCGCTCAGCTTTGCGAACGTACCTTCGGCGGGAACCCGCGTGTGCGGGAGGGCCGAAGGTACAACATTTTTTTACTTTTATTTGCATATGTCATTTTTTTTCTGTACCTTTGCAGCCGCAAAGGTTAAGATAATATGTCCAATACAGAATTTTGGCAACATATAGATACTATTATCGCTCGAGGGTACGATGCCCAAGGGCTTAAACTATTAGAGGAATATGCAGAACTCTTTATCTCAGGGCGGCTTGTTTATAAACGATTTTCACCGCTCGAACAGCATGGCTGCGCAGCGGGAGGTAGCAATCATGTCATTGCATCCTTACTCGCGGGAGCAAGTATTGACCCAAGTAGCCTCTCTGCGCCGGAAGGCAGTTTCCAAAGAGAGCGCGAATGCGCGCAGACGCAAGCAACTCGTATAGAGCAGTGGGCTAAGATTGTCGGCTGCTGGATGGATGATGCAGACACGCAACTACCGTCTCTTTTGGGCGAACAAGTCGCAGAAGGCGGCGAAGCGCATGTTTATTACAAAGGCAATACGCTCGTCAAATCTATTGGCCTGGATTATTATATTTTGCCTGTGTTAGCACTCGATCGCATTAGCCTCCATAATGCCTATTTCCCGGAAACACGCCTTAAAGTACTTGGCTTTGGACGAACAAGTGAAGGTGCTTTCCAAATCATTGTAGAGCAAGCTCATATTCAAGGAACGCAGATGGCTGATGAAGAAATTCAGGATTTTGCGCAACGTATTGGATTTGAACTTCGCAACTCGCGCAATTGGACTTATACTACGCCGGAAATTTATTTGAGTGATCTCCATGACGAGAATGTCATTAAGTCCGCTAACGGCAACGTGTTCGTTATAGACTGCGACATCCGAATCAACACTCCGGAATTGAAATTAGGCGGAGTGCGAGACTTAACGACAGAAGTAGAATTTATCTAATATATCGCTGGCCTTGACAGCGTAAAAAAGCAAGGACAAGCGCAAGTGTGCGCTACATAATAAATAAGCGTTTGCTTTATTAAGGATCAATTCAATCTTCGACACATTGTAATAGACTTCCTAATATAGCGGATGTTCACACTACGAGTGTGGGCTTTCTGCATATATTGGAGTCTATGGGAGTCGAAGCCCGAATTGACCAGTATATACAAATGTCCACACTTTTTTAGAAAATTAAAAACACACAATATTATGAGAAAACTTTTTACCCTTTTTGTTGCCGTGTTGGCAAACGTAGGAATGATCAAGGCCGCAATAGAGACAGGTTCTTGCGGAAACAATTTGACCTGGACTCTAAACACCAAAGATAGTACTCTTACTATAGAGGGCACAGGTGATATGAGTGGCTATGAGCAATGGGTGGATTTTCGTAAATATATTGCTTATGTAATCCTTCCAGAAGGTCTTACAAGCGTGTCCACATATGCATTTAACAATTTTCATAATATCAGATCAATTTCGATTCCCAATAGTGTTAAATCATTAGGATACGCTTCATTAGCGCATTGCTCCAAGTTAACCACTGTTACTATTGGAACGGGAATTAGCAGTTTGGGCGGTGACCTATTTGCTAGTAGTCCCGTAAAAAGCCTCACCATTTATGCAACTACTCCGCCAAGTGGTGGAGCTGGGTGTGCTATAGATGCAGAAACATGCCTAATATATGTTCCGGGTGAAAGTATTGAAGCATATCGAAATAAAGTATGGTGGGAAGAAGTAGTTCATCTTCTTCCAATACCTTGCACCCTCGCTTCCGGTACTTGCGGCGAGAACGTAACTTGGGAACTCTCCTGCGACAGTGTACTCACCATCAGCGGAATGGGAGAGATGGCAGACTATAATAGTCTTTCTGAAATACCATGGAATGATTATAGAAAGGAGATAAAAAGGGTTATTGTTTCTGAGGGTGTTACTAGTATTGGAAAGTCGGCTTTCTCCTATTGTGGAAATTTGAGTTCTGTGGAAATCGGTAATAGCGTAATAAAAATAGGAGATCGCGCCTTCTATAGCAGTAAGTTATTTTCAGTAACTATCCCGAAAAATGTAGCAATTATTGGTAATAGTGCTTTCTATAAGTGTTCATCTCTGACTTCTATTGAATTATTTAACGGAATTCGACAGATTGACGAATATGCTTTCGCTTATTGCACAGCATTAGAGTCAATGATCATCCCAAATAGTGTTGATTCAATGGGCAATTCCGTTTTCTGTGGGTGTACTTTGTTGGCCTCGGTTACATTACCGGAGCAAATAACCAAAATATCATTAGGTACTTTTGATGGATGTACTGCATTGTCTTCTATTACAATACCTTCCGGTGTACAAACAATAGAAGCACGAGTATTTTACAATTGTACTTCATTGACGACGGTAGATATACCTTCAACCGTCACGTTAATTGATGGTGTAGCCTTCGGTGGTTGTACAGGGTTGAAAACTTTCACTTGCCGCGCAACAACACCGCCGACTATGGGATATAACGTCTTTGATAGAGTAGAACTATCTGCGATGGTTTCTACTCGTCTTTACGTTCCTTGCGCTTCTATTGATGCATACAAGGCTGCCGACCTGTGGAAAGACTTTATAAATATTCAAGCGATAAATCCAGATGATTGCGAACCTACTCCTTGTCTTATCGCTTCCGGCACTTGCGGCAACAGCATTACTTGGGAATTGTCTTGCGAGAGCGTGCTTACAATCAGTGGAAATGGAGAAATGCCGAATTGGAGTTCGCCACAAAATGGTCCATGGTATGAATATCGAGAAGATATTACAAGCATCTTTATCGGTAACGGCGTTACAAGTATTGGAGAAGGGGCTTTCTATGAGTGCTCTGGTCTGACAAGTGTGACCATCCCGAGTAGTGTCACCAGCATTGGAAGGGTTGCTTTCTATTATTGTTCCAGCCTAACGAGTGTGACCATTCCTAATAGCGTCACAAGCATTGAATATGAGGCTTTCTCTTGGTGCACCGGTCTAATGAGTGTGACCATTCCCAACAGCGTCACCACCATTGGAGAAGGTGCTTTCTATAATTGCTCCGGTCTGACGAGTGTGACGATTCCCTATAGTGTCACAAGCATCGGAAGTCTTGCTTTCTATAATTGCTCCGGTCTAATGAGTGTGACCATTCCCAACAGCGTCACCACCATTGGAGAGTTTGCTTTTGCAAATTGCTCCGGTCTGACGTGTGTGACATGCGAAGCGGTTACGCCGCCTACTTTGGGTGAGCGATATGACACATTCTACGGAGTGAATAAAACTATTCCTCTCTACGTGCCTGGACCAAGCATCGATTTGTACAAGGCCGCAGACCAGTGGAAGGACTTTATGAACATTTTGCCTATCCCAGGAACAGAGGTGGTTGAATATCCTGTTATTTTCTTGGATTATAACAGCGATGTGCTGAGCGAGCAGAGCGTAGCGGAAGGCAGTGCGGCTGTCGCACCGGAAGTACCGGAGCGTGAAGGATATATCTTCAAAGGCTGGAATGTGGACATTGAGCACATTACCAATCGGACATTTGTTATCGCACTTTACGACAAAGTAGGCGTAGAGGTTACCTATAAAGCCGAAGACGGCGACATCCTCTTCAGCGAGCACGCGGACCTGCATTTCCCGGACGCGCCGAGTATCGAAGGCAAGACCTTTGCAGGTTGGTTGACGGAGAACATAGACATGAACGGCATTGTGCTGCGTGCTACTTATACGCTGGATAACCCCACAACGGACGATGATGTGACGGTGGTTCCGGGTAGCAATTCCGCGAATGTCACCTTCCCGTTCGTCACCGGCGCCATCACCTACGTGCTTGTCATCCGTGACCTGTTTGGGCATGTGGTCTGCAAGATCATGTTTAATGCCTCCGGTCGCCTCTTAGGCATCGCCTTTGCACCGAACCGCGACCGCAGTCAAACGTCCGCACAGACCGATAACTTCCAGTTTACGGTGGAAGGCTTAGATCCGAGTACGACGTACGAATATGAGTTCATGGCGCACGACGAGACGGACGATGTTATCGAGACCCTCACCGGCTCTTTCACCACAATGGCTGAGATGCCTACCGATGTTGAATCTCCGGAAACCGATAGCGCATCAGCTATCAAGGTCGTTCAAAATGACCAAGTACTCATCCTCCGCGGTGACAAGACCTATACGGTTCAAGGCCAAGAGGTGAAATAATCGTGCCCTTTAGGGCTAAGAAATAGCGTCTATTAGCTCGGCATAAAATGCCGTTCTTCTCTTTGTTAAGTGCGCGGGACTTCAGTTCCGCGTGCTTTTTCTTTCTTCCATTCCAGGCGGATTTAATCCGCCGCTTTCATCTCCCGATAAATCTGCACGTACGTATAGGTGTACAAACTCCCGTAACCTTTCTCGCCTTCCTTCAGTCCTGCGCGATATGCCTCAAACCGCTCCTTCCATTGAGCAGCCTCCACAACCAATTCCGGATCACACTCTTCCGGCTTACGAGCCGCCTTGTCGATTGCGTGAGCTCGTTTTTGAGCCGCCTTGATTAACTCCCGGTTCTTTGTCGCGCCCTCTGACCAAGGCCCTTCATGGATCTGCATAAAATACACTTGGTGTTCGCCATCTTTTCCATTCCGATAACGCGAAACCATCCGCATCCCATGTGTCTGCGCATATTTCTTACTGTCCAGCGCCCCTCTCATCGTGTCTACCACAATATGATATTTTGCCTTTGCCATACTAAAAAACCGTTACTCTTTTTGTTCCAAAATATATTATTTCCCTAATCTCAAATCTCCTTGCATACGGGAGCCTTCCAATTGCCTCATTCTTTGCTCAGTATGCTAGACCATAACTAGACGATAGCTAGACCATATACACTCTGTCCTTACTCCAACTACACTCCGCTGTTCCGACTATCGAATTCGAGTGCAAAGATAATAAAAATTTTTGAATTGTGCAAACTTTTTTGCATATGTCATTTCTTTTTTGTACCTTTGTGCCCGCAATGAATAAGATGCTCGGCTCTAAGCCGCGCAAAAGGAGAACGATATGAAAATTGTTATTATCGGAGCGGGGAGTGTGGGGACAAATCTTCACCACGCGCTGGAGAGCAAAGGCATCCGTGCGGAGATGATCCATGCGCGTCCGCTGACGGCGAAGCGCGAAGAGCCAAAAGCTGAAGGCGGAGTGCTAAGAGGCGAGAGCGAAGCGATGAGACCGGAAATCCCGCAGGCGGATGTATATATTTATGCGATCGCCGATCACGCGCTGCGCGAGGTGATTTCCAAGGTCTATGCGCCGAAGGCGCTGCATCTCCATACTTCGGGATCGATGCCTATCGAGGTGTTCGGCGAAGACAAACCGCACGCAGGTGTGCTGTATTTCTTCCAGAGTTTCAGTCGCGAAGTGCTGATCGAGGACTGGAGCGGCATCCCGTGTATCATCGAGGGCCGAAATATCGACGACATCGCCGCTATCTACTCGCTGGCGCAGTGCCTGACGAGCCGTATCTACGAGGCGAACCAACACGACCGTGAGCGACTGCATATCGCCGGGATCTTTGCCAATAACTACTCGAATCTCATGTACCGCATCGCGGCGGAAGTACTCAAAGACACGCAGATACCGTTCGAAGCCCTCTTACCGCTCATCGACCAGACGGCCGCTAAGGTACATTCCCTCAAGCCGAAGGACGCGCAGACAGGCCCCGCCAAGCGCGGAGATCACGAAGTGATGAATCATCATGTAGCGATCTTGAGAGAATTCAGAACTCAGAATGCTGCATTCAGTTCGGAGGAGTTAAGCGAAGTGTATCAAGCGCTCGCAGCGTTAATCGAGAAAGCGCATAATCATTGAGTTCGTCCCAACGAATGACGATAGTGCCGGGTATCTCCGGCATTTTTTGTACGCGATGCACGATAAACCGCGCATGCAGTTTCTGATGAGATAGCACGTGCGTAAAAGAGATCGCTTCGCTGTTGGAAGTGAGACCGGTTTCGCCTGTTAGACCGTCCTGCGGACTGTTAGACTCCTCGCACGGAAACTCATACAGATGATACCATATATCTTTTTCTTCGCGTCGGCGAATAAGCGTTCTGATTGCTGACGGCTGATTGCTGACGGCTTGTACATAAATATGGTACGTCAACCACCTGTCCCGTACTTTCGGGCGCGGCTTGCGAACAGGCAGCAGTTCCGCCGTGCCGTGCGCGTACGCAGCACAATGCGCCTGAAGAGGGCAATGCGCACAATTGTCGCCTAAGCTCGGCGTGCAATACAACGCCCCGAACTCCATGATGGCGGAGTTGAAAAGACGCGGGTGCTCGCGATCAAGCAGCGTCTCTATCTGCTTGTGAAACAGTTTCTTACCGGCCGAGGTATCGAAGGCCTCATCGATATCTAACAGACGTGCCACCACCCGATACACATTGCCGTCCATCGCAGGGTAGGGAAGGTCGTACGCAAAAGAAGCGATAGCGCCCGCCGTATAATCGCCGACACCGGGCAGCGCACGTATTTCTTCGAAAGATTGAGGGAAAACAACTCTTGACTCCTGACTCTTGGCTCTTGACTCTTCCACTATCATCTTCGCCGCCTTATGCAAATTGCGTGCACGCGAGTAATAACCCAAGCCCTGCCATTCACGTAGCACTTCGGCTTCGTCAGCCTGAGCCAAAGACTCTACGTTCGGCCAACGATCCATAAACCGACGCCAGTAGTCCAAACCCTGTAGCACCCGCGTTTGCTGCAAGATAATCTCGCTGAGCCAAATCGCGTACGGATCTTCCGTCTCACGCCACGGAAGGGCACGATGGTTCATATCATACCATTCGTATAAGTGTCTATATAATAAGGAGTTGGACATAGTTTTCAACATTTTTTTTACCCTAAAAATGCCAAATCGGGTACAAAAGTACAAAAAAATAACAAAATTTGCAATTTTTTTTAAGAAAAATTTTCGTATTTCATTTATTTTCAGTACCTTTGCGCGATTTTTCGACATAAATAGTGAAATTTAAGTCCGTATAGTTTATGACTAAAGCTGAACTCATTAACGACATCTCTATTGCTACCGGCTACGACAAAATGACTATTACTGCTATTGTCGAGGCTTATATGGAAAGCGTTAAGAAGAACTTGGTGGATGGAGAGAATGTGTATCTCCGCGGCTTCGGTACATTCTATCTGAAACTACGTAGGGCAAAAGTGGCTCGTAATATTAGTGCCAGTAAGTCTATCCCTGTTCCTGCTCATTATGTAGCGGCTTTCAAGCCCAGCAAAGAGCTTGCCAAGGACTTGCGCAATAACAATTGAAAATAAGATAATATATATACTAACAGTTTAATTTTTATTCATTATGCCTAACGGAAAGAAGCATAAGAGACATAAGATGTCCACGCACAAGCGTAAAAAACGCCTGCGTAAGAATCGTCATAAGCATAAGTAATTGACGATGCATGTAGCTTTGTGGCCTTAGACTTGTCTAAGTGTAGATAAGTTGCCACAAGGCTTTTTTATTTATTGATTTAATCCTTTCAAGTATGAAAAGCGAATTAATTGTGGACGTACAGCCGCAAGAGATTTCGATTGCGCTGACAGAGGATGACCGCTTGCAAGAAGTGGCGCGTGAGAAACGCGACCAGGACAATTTCGCCGTAGGAAATATCTACTACGGGCGCGTCAAGAAAGTGATGCCGGCGCTCAACGCAGTCTTTGTGGATGTAGGTCATGAGAAAGAAGCTTTTCTGCATTATTTGGATTTAGGTTCTCAGTTTCGTACGCTGCAGACGTATGTCACCAAAGCCGTCTCGGATAAACGCCGCGTGCCTCTGATTCAAAAGACGCCGCGCCAACCCGAGGTAGGTAAAGAAGGACAGATAGCGGATGTACTGAAGGTAGGTGAACCCATCCTGGTGCAGGTGTCTAAAGAACCCATCAACACCAAGGGTCCGCGCCTCACGGCGGAGATCTCTATCGCCGGCCGCAATATCGTCCTCATTCCTTTCTCCGACGGTGTCATGGTGTCCCAGAAGATTAAACGCGAGGCGGAACGCCAGCGACTCAAACAACTGCTGCTTTCTATCAAACCCCAAGGGTTTGGCATCATTGTTCGTACTGTTGCCGAAGATAAGCGCGTAGCTGAACTGGATAACGAGTTACGTCTGCTCGTGGAGCGATGGCAAGAGACCGTCAAGACTCTGCAGCAGAAAGAGCCTGTCAGTCTGGTCAGCGAGGAGATGGGACGTACGCTCGGTATCATCCGCGATGTACTCAGTCCCGACTTCACCACCATCCAAATCAATGACCGTGACATCTACAATGAGGTACGGCAGTATTTGGAACTCATCGCACCCGAGAGCGCGAAGATTGTGAAGTTCTACGAAGGCACGCAGCCTATCTTTGACCATTTCGACATCACCCGTCAGATGAAGACGGGACTCGGCAGAACGGTCGGTTTCAAACATGGAGGTTACCTCATCATCGACAAGACCGAAGCACTGTTCTCCATTGATGTCAATTCCGGCAGCAAGAAAATCTACGAGGACCAGGAGGAGAATGCCTTCCAGTTTAACATGCTGGCAGCAGATGAGTTGGTACACCAGTTACGCCTGCGCGATATAGGCGGCATCATCATCGTCGATTTCATCGACATGGACGACAAAGGCCATCAGCAGCAACTCTATGACTATGTACGCAAACTCATGGACCGCGATCGGGCGAAGCATAATGTGCTGCCGCTCAGTAAGTTCGGTCTGATGCAGATCACGCGTCAACGCGTGCGGCCGGCAGTGGAAGTGCAAGTGGAAGAGACCTGTCCGACCTGCGGTGGTAAGGGTAAGATCCAAGCATCGATACTCTTTACCGACCAACTCGAAGAGCAATGCGAACAGGAGTTCCTAAAGCACGGGAAGGGGCTGCAGTTACATCTTCACCCCTATATCTATTCCTACGTCACACGCGGTTTCTGGCGCTCTTTAGCCTTCCGATGGAGACGTAAGTACGGTATCAAAGTAGTGGAGAACCAGTCCTTGGGAATGCTCGAAACGCGATTTATTGCAGAAAAGTGAAAAAGAAAAGCCCGCAAGCGCGGGCTTTTTCTTTTACTCCTCTTCCGGAATCTCGGCTCCGGGAATATAGCGCTTGAGTACGCGCGCCACACCGGTGGTCCAGTTATTGATAGAGTCATTGTCCATCTCCAGACCGCTGATCATATGTACCACCTGGTCAATCGGCATGCCGTAGCGCAGCACGCCGGAGATGAGGCGGGCGTAGTTCCAGAACTCGCGGTCGAACTTATAACTCAGTCCTTCGACGGTCGTCTTGAACCCGCGGGTGTTGACGAACTGGAAGTCATAGCGCTTCGTGCCATCGGGTTGAACGACCTTCAAGATCTTACCTTTTACCACACTCTTGGGCAACGCAATACCCATCTCATCGTCGGCCAGACCTGTGAAGATCTCATACGGGCGACCGTCCTTCAGACCCACGAAGGCAATCCATTTATCTTTCTGATTCTGGAATCGCACCACGTCGCATTCCAATTCCGCCGGACGTTTCAATAACGTCGAAGTTTCTTGTATCTCCATAAATCTCAAATCTAAAATCTAAAATCTTAAATCATAAATCATAAATCATAAATGCTCAGCTTTGCTGAGCAGCTCGTCTCTCCCGCTTCATTCTTCATCTGATATTGCACCCCGTCGTCGGTCACGAGGTAATACACCTGCATCTGTTCGCCGAGCATAGCTTCTTTGCTGTAGTTGATGTCGAGGCGCACTTTCTTGCCGTAGTAGTCGGGTAGGTACGCGTCGGTCATCGCTTGCAGGTAGCGGCAACTGTTGCAATGCCCGTTATAGTCGATATCCGAATAGACGATCTTATGCGGCGCCATACCTGTCGGTTCCGGGATAGTGGTCATACGTACACGCGGCAGGTCAATCACTTCGCCATCCACGCAACCCTCAAGGATAGGGTCATTAAAGATATTGGCGATCTCGCGTTTTTGCAGGTCCAGTACCGCCCACACGCTCTTGCATTGACCGATGAGCCGGTCGCCCGAGTAGATGCGGAAGTCACGGGTACTGAGCATATGTGCGTTCGATTCGATCCAGGTCTCAAAACGTACGTGCTCGCAGTGGGTGGGCATCTCGTACATCTCTACGCTCATCCGCGTCAGAATCCATGTCAAGCCTCGCGGGTGCAGCACTTGGATACCGAATCCCAAATCATCGGCCACCTTACCGGCCACTTCCAAGAGATAGTTCTCGAGGTTAAAGAGACGTAGTCTCTTCTTCCCGTCCACCTCTTGGTATTTTATCTCAAACTCGTAATTGTACTTCATCCTCTAAACTCTAAACTCTAAACTCTAAACTCTAAACACTAAACACTAAACTATTTGAGCCATCTATCAAGCCAGCCGCGGAACTCGCGTTGCCACAGGATGCCGTTCTGGGGTTTGAGTACCCAGTGGTTCTCGTCCGGGAAGATAAGCAACTCCGCCGGCACACCGCGCATCTTGGCTGCATCGAAAGCCGCCATCGCCTGGTTGGCCAGGATGCGGTAGTCTTTCTCGCCGTGGATACAGAGGATCGGCGTGTCCCATTTATCGACGAACTTATGCGGACTGTTGGCGAAGGTGCGTTGTGCGATCTTGTTGTCTTTGTCCCAGTATGCGCCGCCCATGTCCCAGTTGGCGAACCATTTCTCTTCGGTCTCCAGGTATTGCATCTCCAGATTGAAGATACCGTCGTGGGCGATGAAGGCTTTGAAGCGACCCTCATGATGGCCGGCAATCCAATAGACGCTGAATCCGCCGAAGGACGCACCGACGCAACCCAGGTGGTCTTTGTCCACGTACGGCTCTTTGCAGAACTCATCGATGGCGGTGAAATAGTCGCGCATACATTGCCCGCCGTAGTCGCCGCTGATCTCTTCGTTCCACTCCTTGCCGAAGCCCGGCAGACCGCGTCTGTTCGGCGCTACGATGATATAATCGCCGGCAGACATCATCATGAAGTTCCAACGGAAGGACCAGAACTGCCACACCGGACTTTGCGGACCGCCCTCGCAGTAGAGGATGGTCGGGTATTTCTTCGTTGGGTCGAAATGCGGCGGGTAGATGATCCAGGTCAGCATGTCTTTGCCGTCCGTCGTCTTCTGCCAGCGCGGCACTACCGTCGAGCGCTCGATCTGGTCGTAGATATTATCGTTCTCATGCGTCAGTTGGGTCAACTCGATATATCCGTCAATCTTATCCAGCGCCTTAGCTACATCAAGCACGCATATCTCGTTCGCCTCGCGCATGGAGTGTCTCAACAGGTAGGCATAATGGTCCGTGACATCGGCCAGACTCACGTCGAACTGACCTTCGGTCAACTTCGCGCACCAGCCTTCGAGACCCATCGCCCAGAGATGAATCGTACCCTGAATGACCGCGGTACCCAGCAGGATAGAGTCGTTGTACCATGCGAACTCATCTACGTTCGTGTCCAGGAAATGACTGACGAAGCGTTTCTCGCCGGTCTTCAGGTTCATCACCATCAGGCGGTTCTCGTCGCTCTCGTAGCCGTCGCGCTCCATAGACGACCACGCGATCCATTCGCCGTTGGGCGAGTATTTCGGATTCGTGTCATAACCCTTGTTATCCGCGGTGATATTCCTTTCAACTTTCCACTTTCCACTTTCAACTAAATAGATATCGCTGTTCGTGCTTACCGCATACTCCAGTCCTGTCTTCTTGCGGCAAGTGTAGGCGATCTCTTCGTTATTGGGATTCCATGCCAACTGCTCGATGCCGCCGAAAGGTTTCATCGGACTCTCGAACGCCGTGCCCTCGAGGATGTTCACGCCCTCACCGACTTTGGCGGTTTTGATGCGTTCGCCCTCGCCGTAGTAAGTGATCTCCAGCGGACATACGAAGGGCTGCGGAGCGGTCTCGGTCCATTCGTCCCAGTGCTTGTACATCAGGTCCTCGTGCATGTGCCCGGTTGCGAGCGGCAGATCCGGATATTTGTCAACGGTTGAAGGAACGGTCTTTACTTGCTTGATAAGAATGATCTTATCGCGCATAGGGGAGAGTAGGAAACCTTCGATGTCTTCCGCTCCTTCCACTTTCACTTCCTCTTTGTCGCGACGCAGGTAGAGCTGTCCGCCGCGCATGAAGGCCAACCATCCGCTTGCGCCGAACCATGCCGGCTCCGATCCCACAAACTCATCCGTAACCTGTAACCCGTCACCGGTAACCCCTCCAAAAGGATTGCAGACGCGAATCCAAGTTGTTGAGCGGTTTTCCTCTACGCTGTAGTAACTCACGGTGTAGGCGAGCCAACCCGTCTCGATGTCGCTTTGCACGGCGCCGATACGTCCCATCGCCCAGAGTCCTTCGGGTGTCAGACGACCGCCTTCAATAGTGATCTGCGGCTTCGTGATCGGAGCCTTACCTTCTTCTGCCTTTTGGCAACTCACACCTACTAAAGTCAATGCTGCCATGATAAAAATTTTCCAGTTTGTCATTATTGTAACAATTTTGCGGCGCAAAATTACAAAAAAACTTTGAATAGTGCAAATTTATATCAAAAAAAGACTTTGGAAAGTTTGGTTTTAGCCAAAAATACGTATTTTTGTCCAAATCCATACTTTTTCACCCACATTTGGAAGAAAAACACATAAAACAAGTTTCTTGTGCCGATAGTTAGAGGTGAGAAGAAAAGAAGAAACGGCAAAGCCGTGTCCGAATACAATTCTTAGCCGCAAAGGCACGATTATTTCGAACGAAACAGACGGAGAAATAGTAAGCGCCACGCTGTCGGGCGTGACGCTTGCCTGATATTATGAAGATATGTGATTACTTAACCTCTGCGCCAGTAATCGTATAGGTCTTGTCACTCGTTAGAATATAGATATTACCGTCGTGGATAACTTTGTGGGTGGTCTTCACATTCTGCGAAGCCACATTATTTACATCTTCAGGTATCGAACGTATAAAGTTAAATTCATTCCACCCATCCGCATTTTGATAAAGCGGAATACTTTCTGTAGGAACATATAGGGGAATGTTTTTGTCTACTCCCACAAAAGTATTATAATATCCTGCTTGAGGAGGAGTTTCTGCTTCACACTTGATAAATTCAAGAGAATTGCAATTTTCTAGGACAAAAAACTCTAATGTTTTCAAACTACTAGGAAAAGTAATGGATTTAAGGGACGAGCAACTTTCAAAAGCATAGTCTGCTATATATTCTACACTTTCGGGAATATTGATTTTTTCAAGTGCAGCACATCCCCAAAAAGCTTCACCACTAATACTTGTTACGCTATTCGGAATAGTATAACTATTATCCTCTTTACCGGCCGGGTAATAGAGTAAAATCGACTGCTCCTTATCAAACAAAACTCCATCGATAGAAGAATAATACTCATTGGATGCTTCCACGTTAAATGCTACAAGAGAAGCACACACGCGAAAAGCGCCTTTACCAATGCTTACTGTGCTAGATGGAATAGATACATTAGACAGTGACGAACAACGATCAAAAGCGCGGATTCCTATAGAGACTATCTCGGATGGAATCTCAATATCTGATAAAGAAGAGCAACATTCAAAAGCATCATCTCCAATAGAACTAATCGAGTTGGGTAAAGAGACAGAAGTTAATGCATTGCAAAATGCAAAAGCAGATCTTTCTATTTGTGATAAACTAGAAGGAATGGTGATGTCTGTTAACGCAAGACAGTTGTTAAATGCATATTCACCTAATTCCGTAAGGCAATTGGATAACGTTATAGAAGATAATGATTTACAATACTGAAATGCTCCCCCCTTTATGGAAAATACACTATTAGGAACTATTACAGAAGTGATTGAATCGCAATTACTAAAAGCTTCCTTCTCAATTATAGCGACAGTATTAGGAATGTTAATGCTTCCTTTTGCATTTCTAAAACATGCTTTTAAAGTTGTCTTAGTAGCGTCACTATAAACAAGCGGGGTTTCCACCCATCCATTAATACACATGGCACCCCATGGGGCACCTGTTGCAGAGCCATAGTATATTACGTTAGGAATATCAGAGAATGCATCATCACCAATATTTGTTACGCCATCCGGAATCGTAAGAGATGAAATCATTAAACATCTATTAAATGCGTAATTCTCTATTTTCGTTACACTGGTTGGAATAGTAACAGAAGTAAGTGCTGAGCAGTAATAAAAAGCGAATTTGCCGATTGATGTTACGGTAGATGGAATAGTAACATCACCTGAAACCGTCGTAAAGCAAGCTAATAATTGTGTTTTTGATGCATCATTATAAACAAAGAATCCATCTACAAATCCGTTTACGGCTCTAGCGCCCCAAGGTGAGCCGGTAGCACTTCCTGAATAATTAATATTAGAAACGTGTCTAAATGCGTTGCCTCCTATGGCGGTAACACCCTTCGGAACAGTTACAGGCGCTAATGCATAACATTCAGAAAAAGCAGAACTTCCAATGAATGTTACGCTGCTTGGAATAATAGCAGTCAGCAAAGAATGGCAATTCGCAAACGCTTTGGATTCTATTCTTGTGACTGAATTTGGAATATTGATAGATTTGAGTTTGTTGCAAGAATTAAAGGCCTCTATACCTATTGTAGTAATACTATTTGGAAGGGAAATGGAAGTTATACTTGAATTCGAAAATGCACGGTCCCCTATTGATATTACATCATAGTTGGTTTTGTTATATTGTATTATAGAAGGGATTACGATGTCACCCGAATAGGCGAGTTCCCCTATTGTGACTTGTGCTGTGTGGTTTTCTTCATTTAGAAGATAATGAATATCATCAACTAAAATCTGTGCATTAATTGTAATCGAGAAAATTATCGTTACAATCGTAAAAAAGAGTTTTGTTTTCATATCATTATGTATTTAAATCGTATTATTTATACCATCCAGCCTGAGCAGCAAGGTTTAGCAATCTGTCTATATCTTGTTTGCTGGGAATTCGTGCTTGTCCTCGATGAGGAATTAGTTTGCCACATTGATCACGCCACATAAAGCGAAATCCATATTCAGAAGGAATGCCGTTACTATATTTCCATTCACATTTCTGGAAATATAAATGCCTTTTGCCATCATAAATGATGTTAGGCACTTCGTCTTTAATTGTAACTCTAGCTTTAGACATATTTTAAAATTTTTAGGTTGAGTAATTTGGACGAAAAACGTGAGGCTTGTTAGCTTCAATCTGGGATTTCGCGGTTCTCGACTACCTTAATCTCACCAAATATTTACTAAACAAGGCTCACGTCGAAACGCGAGCAAAAGCCTTGTTCTTGGTTTAGTAATTGTTCGAAAGTGTCCAGTTTTCGAAGGCCCAAGTTCTTAGCTGTATGCTTATTTATGTATGTTGTTTGTCTGTTGTTTTATGCCATAGGCGGTAATATTGTTTTTGTTTAGTTTTGTTTTAATCGGTCAAGATTGCGGGGCAGAGCCTACATTGCTCCATCTTTAACGTCTTAGAGAGGGGACGGTATCTGGATTGCGAACGCGGTGCGTTCGTAATTAGGTTATAGTTCTTCTTTGTCGCTTTGAATCTGAGCTTTTACTTCGTCTATTTCCTTAATCAGTTGTTCCTCCGTCGGTAGATAGAGTTGGTATTCCGAAGCAAGGATGGTCTTATTGTCCTGCGGCAGCGTCGTGCGCACAAGCGTTTCGTTCTTGCGCGTGCAAAGCAGTATGCCGATTGTTGGATTCTCTTCAGGCAGTTTCTCGTTGCGATCGTAATAATTGACGTACATTTGTAACTGTCCTAAGTCTTGGTGCGTCAGTTCGCCTGTTTTCAATTCTACCACCACAAAGCAACGCAATAGACGGTTATAGAATATCAAATCAGCAAAGAATTCGTCGTCTTCTAATAAAATACGTTTCTGACGTGCCACAAACGAGAAGCCCTTGCCAAACTCAAGCATAAAATCAGCTATATGAGTGATGATTGCTTGCTCCAAGTCTTTCTCATAGTATGCCGCTTCGCGTTTTAGNNTTGCGTGCTACGGCGAGTACCGCCTCTTTGTCATTGCTCATCAACAGCCGCTCATACAGCATGGAATCAATCTGCCGTTGCAGTTCACGTCCCGTCCATGCATTGTTCACCGCCTCCAGTTCGTAGTACTCGCGTTTGTCGTGATCCTGAATACGGATAAGCGAGCGGTATTGTGTCCAGTTTAATTGCGAATGCAGTGCGTTCGTAATTGGATATTCGCGATAAAACTGCCGCGCCAATTCAAGCGGACGCACTCCAAATCCACTACCATATTCGGGTTCAATGCGTTGTGCGAGGTTCTTAATCAAATACGATCCATACTCGGCACGCGCCTTGCCTTGCTGTTCTTCTTCAAGGATTCGTTTGCCCAGATTCCAATACATCTGCACACGGCAGAAATCCACACTGCGTACTGCGTTCTGCTGCGCTTGCCGGATAATCTGGCGTATCTCAGCCACGAACTGCTCACTGATGGGTTGAGCCGGTTGTATATTGGCCTTTGTCATAGGCGGTAATGTTGTTATTAAATGTTACTTTCTCCATCTTTAACGTCTCGGAGAGGGGACGGTATTTATCCAACTTTGCCTGTCTGCAACTCCGTTTGGAGGAAGGAGAAGACATATCGGGGACTTTGGTAATAAAGTGTGGTATTATCCTCCAACAGGCGTTGGTATGTATCTGAATTGAGCACGATAGATAGTGCTTGCTCCATCGTCAGTTCCGGTTGTTCTTCCATGAGTAACGAAGCTAATTTCGTCACCATGTCCAGTTTCATTTGATCTATCTCGCTCATAGTTTTTTCAATAGTTTGATGGCGCGTTCGGTACCGTGATATAGAATCATACAAGTGCTCCTCCGTTTTTATGGCAATACTCCGCCATATCGTTGACCATAGACGCAAAGGATTGCGTGTGCACGTAGTCATAATGGCTATCCACGAACGCGATACCTTGGTAGCGGCTCAAGTAGTTAAATGCCTGCTTGAGTGACAGCCCGAAACGCTTACCGAACTCGGTCACAAAAATCAGCGTCCATTCCAATTTGTCATACTTGTTATATGCCATATTTTGTAATCTTTGCAACTTTCGGCTGCAAAGTTACACCAAAAAAATGACATACGCAAATTTGTATGCCATTTTCTTTGAATTTATGTTATTTGGTTCAGTTTCATTTAGTGTTCTGTCCTATAAGATGCACTAAACGCGCAAAAGTTAAATCGCAGGCACAAAAAATTACCATCCTCCGTGTCCGCCACCACCGGGACCGCCACCGCCACCGGTGTACGAACTGAGCGATACGGACGAGCCGCCTGTAGCTTCTGCCGGATAGAAACCGACACCGTCGAAGATTTCTGTTCCGGAAGCGGTAACGCCGGATTTGAGGGCCGGTGTACTTGCGCCGGAGACGATGAGGTTACTACCGCCGCTGCCCGGAGTCTTGAACGCAAAGACATCGTTTCCGACCGTCAGCGCGTACCAGGTGTTCTTGCTCCATGACGATGTCTTATAACAACTCTGCGTGAGACTTGCGCCGCTCTCTAAACCACCGATAGCCACTAACGTGCCGCCTTGGACATAGAGTTTCTTCTGCTCCTCGCTGTTGGCATCAATGGCTACTTCGGGACTCGAAGCACCGATAGCATAGACCAGACCACCCTTGAGATAGACGTTTCCATTCGCATCGATACCGTCGTTATTGCTCGAACGCGAATAGACGAGTCCGCCGTTGATGGTGAGGTCGGAAGCGGCATTGATGGCATCGTCGTACGCATTGACCACCACCTCGCCGTCGTTGATGACGAGTGTGCTCTTACTCTCGATACCCTCGGCATTGCGTCCCGACGTGCTGACAGAGATCTTACCGCCGCTGATGATGATGCCGCCTGCGTACGTGTAAGTGACATACCATCCGCTGCCCGACTCGGTCTTCGTGCCGGCTTTGATACCCTTCGGCGAAGAGTAATACTTGCTGTCCACATTGTCGGTATTGCCGGTGTAGTTGGTGTTCTCGGTCGTGCCGTTGTTGTAATAGAGTGCGCCGGTGGTCTTAATAGTCATCGTGCCGCCGGTGATGTTCAGCAGGCTGTCGCATTTGAGTCCTTTTCCGCCCGAACCGGTACTCGTCAGATTGAGCGTACCGCCGGAGATGGTAACGTTCGCATCACTGCTGATACAAGCCGCTGCCTTGGTCTCAAGGTCCTCCGTATCCCATGTGCCGATGCCGGAAGTGGTGACGGTGATGTCACCGCCGCTGATGGCGATATTGCCCTCTGCTTTGACACCCTTACAAGCCACACCGGTGATGTTCATCGTCAGCGTTCCGCCGGAGATATAGATATTACCCGAGTCTTCGTCTTCGTGATCCACGGTCTCGCCTGTCGAACCGACGGTCGTGTCCTCGATGTCGCATTGCAAGCCGTCGTCGGCTACGTTGTTGATGGTGATCGTGCCGCTCTCCATGAGGAAGAACTGCTCGCAGTTGATACCGTCGCCCACCGCCGAGAGGATGTTGATGGTAGAGTTCTTGATGCTGAAATACTCGCCGGTTTTGATACCATGTTTGACGTTACCGGTGACGTTCAGTGTACCTTTCTGCGCAAACTCCGCATGACCCTTGATATAGAGACATCCTTTCTGCTTGCCGCCCACTGCATCTACAAGCGTGTTCGTCGTGCCGTTGAGCGGTTTCACTTTGATACGCTTGCTGTTCTGGATATGCACCGCTGCGCCGGAGTAAACCGCCGACACGTTCGTCAGGTTGAGGTTGCTCAACTCCACAGTCGCCTTATAAGCACCCTCGTTGTAGAACCCGCCGTCGGACGAAGTGCCCGAGAGCGTATAGGTGATCTCTTGTGCTACGTCGGCACTCTGGACAATGCTCACGTGTGCGCCCGATTGCGCGATAGTGAGGAATCGCGCGATGTTTCCCGCTACCGTGATAGCCGCACTCGCATCGCTGTACGCTACGGTCACCGCATTGTCCGTTACCGCTGTCTCATCGACGTACATATTGTCTATCTCGCTTAGTGCAAAAGTCTTGCCCATGACAGTCAAAGACGAACCGTTGTCGTACGGCATCTGTCCTGCCTGTGTCGCAGGGAACATGTAACGCACATTGCCCACTTGCACATTCAGTGTTTGGGCTGTCAGCAGACTGCTAACCGCTAATCCGCTAACCACTAATCCTATAAAACGTATCATCTTACAATCAATTTTTGAGATTTACCACTCTGTACGATAACGTACGTACCTCTGCCTAACTGCTGTACGGCTTGCAACATGCTGCTGAATGAACCGAGCGACATACCGTTGATGGCATATACCGTCACCTGCGAATCTGCGTTCAGCACATTGTCGATACCTTCCGGCAGGGTCTCTCCATCCACGGAGAACTGCATCGCCGCCAAGTCTGTCAGCGTGAAATGTACCGTACCTTCGGCGTTCGTCACGTCCAGTTGCGCACCGTTTACCATCATCGTCAGGTCAGCTACCGACAAGGCGGTTTTCGTACCTTCCGTGTTCGTGAATACCAGGTACGCATACTCTCCTGCCTGCGCCATCCCGGCGCATACCAGCAGGACCATAAAAATAATCTTTTTCTTAGCCACAAGGGCACGATTAACTACGTTTTTCATACCAACCTCCTTTTAAGAGAGTTAAAATCGCTGCAAAGGTACTGCTTTTCGCGCATATACGCGTTACCTATTTATGGGAAATAATTAACCAAAAGTAAGATTTATATTTAAAAATACTTGCATATATCAAAAAAATGCAGTACTTTTGTGCCCAAAATGATGATTTATGGAGACAAGACGTATTTTTGAGGAGGCGTACCACACGATAGAAAAGAAAGAAGTGGCGGTGATTCGCAATGTGCATGGTTTCCCTGTTTATGACAGAGATATTATCTCGCCCTATCTGATGCTGTTCATCTGTCATTCCGGCTCGTCGCGCGCATTGTATGATATGCAGGAAGTCTTCTTCCGGCCGAATGAAGTGGCGATGATTCTGCCAAACCATATCATACGCCCTATTGATAGCAGCCCGGATTACTCTATTACCATCATTATGCACTCTTTCGCTTTTGAGCAAGACATGACACAAAGGCGGATGACGCATGACCGCAACAAGTTCCATAAAATGCCTGCTTGCCGGCTGACAGATGAAGAAATGGCGCAATACATGAAAGCGGTCGAACTATTGGAAATCATCAGCAACACATCTGCTTCCCGTTTCCCGCATCGCCATGAGATGCTCCTGTCGCAGACCGATATCATGGCGGAGATGTTAGACGCGTGCCGGCGCGAGATGGACGATGATGCCAGAATGCACAACCGCAGATATGCAATCTTTAATGAGTTCTGCAGCCTCTTAGCCATGAACTACCGTCAGCAGCACGAAGTGGCCTTCTATGCAGAAAAGGCGCATCTCACGACACGCCATTTCTCGGTGGTTATTAAAAATGTAGTGGGTATCTCTGCCAGCGATTACATCGAGCAATACCTCGCTACGCAGGCTAAGAACCTGCTTTCCTCCCGTCCGGACTTGTCTGTGCAGCAGATAAGCGACCATCTCGGCTATGCCGACTCTCCCTCTTTCTGCCGTTTCTTCAAGCGCCACACAGGCTTCACTCCGGGCGAATATATCCGCTATCAAGAGTCTTAATCACTTTCGCGGGATAGCCGACGGCGATGGAGTTGACAAGGATTTTCTTTCCGTCGCGGTGCAAGTGAGACAGAAAAAAAGGCGGTACCTTTTCCAGTAAATGTACAAAAATATTTGCATATGTCAAAAAAAAGCAGTACATTTGCGTGCAAATTTGATGAACCATGAAAATTCAATTCTTGGGTGCGACGCGTGAAGTGACCGGAAGCAAGCACCTCATCACTACTGATTCGGGACACACGATACTGCTCGATTGCGGCATGTATCAAGGTAAAGGAATGGAGACCGACGCGGCGAATAGGGACCTCGGCTTTGATCCTGCGACGCTTGACTGTATCGTGCTTAGCCATGCGCATATCGACCATTCGGGACTGATACCGTATGTGGTAAAAATGGGCTTCAAGGGCGATATCTATTGCACGCCCGCGACGCGCGACCTGTGTGCACTCATGCTCGCTGATACCGCTTTTATCCAGGAGCAGGATGTGCGGACCTACAACAAGAAGATCGACCGCCAGAATCCCCATAAAGAGAAAGGCAAGAAATACAAAGTCGAACCGCTCTATAACCAGCAGGATGTCAACCGCGCGATGAAGCATTTCGTCACCTACGGCTACGAGCGTCGTTTCCGTCTTTTCGATGACGTGCTGTTGACCTTCACCAACTCCGGACACATGCTCGGCGGAGCGATTTGCAGCCTCGAGGTGTATGAGGAGGAAGAAGGCAAGAAACGGTGGAAACGGGTGACCTACACGGGCGATATAGGCCGACCGAAAAGTCATATTCTGCCTGCGCCTCAACTCTTCCCGCAATGCGACTACTTGATTTGCGAGTCCACGTACGGTGACCGACTGCACGATGCGCCCGAAGCGACCGAAGAGCAGTTGCTCGGCATCGTGGAAGACACCTGCGTCTATCGCAAAGGCCAGTTGCTCATTCCGTCTTTCTCCGTCGGTCGTACGCAGGAGATCGTCTATGTGCTGAACCAACTCTATAACGACGGACGGTTGCCGCATATCCCGGTGTATGTGGACAGTCCGATGAGTACGAACGCGACCCAGATCTTCCGCATGTACCCGGACGAACTGAGTGAAGAAGTGCAGGACACCTTACGCTTCGATCCCGATCCCTTCGGTTTCAACACCCTGCGCTACATCACCGACATCAACGAGTCGAAGATGCTCAACCACAAAGAAGACCCATGTATCATCATCTCCGCGAGCGGCATGTTGGAGGCAGGACGTATCAAGCACCATGTGGCGAATCATATCTCCGACCCGCGCTGCACGATTCTCATCGTCGGTTATTGCGAACCTACGACCCTCGGTGCGCGTATCCAGCAACCCGGACTGCAATGGATCTCCATCTTCGGTCTCGACCGACGTATCAAAGCGCAGATCACCAAGATAGAGAGTTTCTCCGGGCACGGCGACTACCAGGAGATGATCGACTACCTCACGCGCAGCCTGCAGGTCAATGACGTGAAGCGCGTGTTCGTAGTGCATGGCGCCGAAGAAGCCGCAGAAGCATATAAGGAGCACTTACAAGAAGCGGGATTTAAAGAAATAACGGTTCCCGAACATGGGGAAACCGTTACGTTGTAGTCGGGTAGGCGAGATTCGAACTCACGACCTCCTGCTCCCAAAGCAGGCATTCTAACCGGGCTGAACTACTACCCGTTGCTCAAAAGCGGGTGCAAAGGTACTACAAAAAAATGAATTGACCAAATATTTTGGTAACAAAATGCGCTACAAGGCTATTTTTATAGATATTGACGACACCATTCTCGACTACATCCCCTGTTGTCGGGAAGCGTTTGATGCCGCCTTGGCGGTAATTGATCAGAGTACTCCGAATACTCAGAGTACTCCGAATACCGACCCCCTTTTCGATCTCTTTTTCGCGATTTCCGGTCGACTCTTCTCGGAGGCGAAGCACGGCCTGCATACCATCGCGGAAGTGATGGAACTTTATCCGCAGGAGTTCTGCGAGCGCGCAGGGTATCCGCCCGAAGCCGTAGATCCGTTCAAGCATGCTTTCCGTGCGGCTTGGGGAATGACCCACACTTTAGTGCCCGGTGCCAAAGAAACCTTGGAAGCCTTGCACGCCAAGGGTTACCGCCTCTTTGCGGCCAGCAACAGTTTCGGTCACCTGCAACGCAGCCGCTTGATGCAAGCAGGAGTGCTGCATCTCTTCGAAGACACGTATATCTCTATGGATATCGGCTATGACAAACCCGACGTGCGGTTTTATGAGATAGCACTGCGCCGGTGCGAACTGAATCCGCAAGACGTGCTGATGGTTGGCGACAGTATGACGACCGACATCCTCGGCGCACAAGCCGCCGGCCTCGATGCCGTCTATTTCGACCGGCGAGGCGAAGGGGTAAAAGATGAAGGAGTAGGACTAAGGGTTATTTCCTCGCTTCCTGAATTACTGGCATTGCTGTAACCACGCCAGCAGCGCCGCCATGTTCGGAAACACCAAATCCGCGTGTTCTTCCCACAGCACCGAATCAGGCAATATACCTGTGTTCACAGCGGCCGTAAAGAGTTCAGCTGCTTTGCCGGCCCGCACGCCCAACGGTGCATTCTCCACCACCATACATTCGTTTTTTTCAAAACCGCAACGTTCCCAAGCCTTCAGATACGGTTCAGGGTTGGGTTTTCCGTGCTGCACATCGAAGGCGGAGATGACGCCTGTGAAGGTGTCCGGAAAAGTGTTTCGAAGGTTGTCCAGTAACGAACGCTGACCGGAACCGGTCACCACCCAACACTGTACGCCGCGGCTCTTGAGATAGGCTAATACCTCGCGAATGCCCGGTATCAGTTCCGGCAACTTACCACCTGTTAACTCAATGAAATGCTGTGACTTATCGGCATAGACGGCTTCTATCAGTTCCGGCGTGGCATCCGTGCCATAGACGAGACGATGCGCCTCGTTGATGACCGACGCACCGGTGCGTCCTTCGTTGCGGTAAGTCTGATTCTTAGTGAACGGCAGGCCGTGCTTGGCCATCGACCATTCCCACGCCTCCGCATGGTAGGGCATGGAGTTGAAGAGGACACCGTCTTGGTCAAAAAAGACCGCTTTGGGTAAGACCCGTATGGCCTGTTCGGGTGTCGAGCCTCTCGACCCGAAAATAGTACTGCCTATGCGGACCATTGTACTACCGCATTCTATCGCCAATTGGTAGTCATCGCTCATGCCCATGGAGAGAATCGGAGTATTCGGAGTACTCAGATTATTCAGAATCTCTTTTGCTTTGCAAAAGCACCGGCGGATCTCGGATTCATCGTCGGTGTTGGTCGCCATGGTCATGAGGCCCCGAACACGTATGTTCGGGAAAGCTGACAGCTGACAGCTGATGGCTGATAACTCTTCCGGCGAGAAGCCTGTCTTTGTCTCCTCTCGCGCTACATGCACTTCGAGCAGCACATCTTGTACAAAACCTTGTTTGGCGGCTTCGTCATTGATGGCTTGCAGCAGGTGCTCGGAGTCCACGGACTGAATGAGGTAGGGACGCAGTTTGAGCAAGTCCCGCACTTTATTGGTTTGCAGATGACCGATGAAATGCCACCGGATATCGGCGGGCAGGGCAGGAACCTTTCGTTGCAGTTCCTGTACGCGACTCTCGCCGAAGTCTCTTTCTCCGGCTTCATAGGCTTCACGAATCGCCTCTACGGGGTGAAACTTACTCACGCACACGAGCGTCACGCCCGCGGGTATATGTGCGCGCACGTTCCTTATTTGTTCTGCAACCATTGGCCGTATGTAGTTATATAGCGTGCAGTTTTCTCGGGATAGACGGTCTGCAAATCCACCATGATACCGGTCTCATATACGTTCGCCAACTCATCGTTGACGGCATTGCCGAAGAAGAGCAGGTCGTTGGTGATGTTGAGATAAGCCGAGAACATCGGCGGAATAACCGTTCCTTGTTCGCGCACCGCGCGCTGCAGAATATGATAGTTCTCCTGCGGATCGTCGCCCGTGAAGGGGCTGGCGCTTAGAGGTGTATGGGTTAGAGGGTGATACGGTTCGAACAGTCCTTCTTCGCCGCGATGATAGCGGTTCAAGTACTCGTATATGAGGTCACGCGCTGTGGTGTTATAGGCCGGATAAATGGTTACTTTACCGATCATCCAACGCACCTCGGGGTGGTTATACAGCACGGCGCCGATACCGTCCCATATGTTATCAAGCGCAAAGAGCGCTTTGACGCCCATCTCGCGTTGCTGATACATCGGTTGCACGAAGGCACGACCGAACTCAATGGTGTGCGGCAGGTATTCGCGGATGAAGCGCTCGGAGTAATGGAAGAGATGCGCGGAGGTGATGAAGGGTTGTCCGTCTCGTATCTCGGCTTCCGAACCGATGAGGTAACGGTAGCCTCCGATGATCTGTTGGTGCTCCGGATCCCATACGATGAGTTGATGGTATGGTTTGGCCATCGTATCCATCTCATCGATATCCATCTCTTTGCCGGTAGCTCCTCCACCGTCGCGATAACTGATCTCGCGCAGACGCGCTATCTCGCGCATCACGTTCGGACACTCATGCGCCGTGATGTCATAGATGAGGTTATCCGCCTTATTGGACGGACGAAGCAAATGACCTTCTAACTCCTTGAGGATGATACTTGTTTCAACAGCAGGGATAATTTCTTCCATAATCTTTCAACTTTAAACTTTCCACTTTCAACTTTACCTCTTGTGCCCATTGCTTGGGCGTCTTGCTATTATCGAAGGTGGTGTACGGGAAGGGAGGCAGTACGTGCACCTTGAAGTGCTTGCCGTGTGCGCCGTACATCTCGTCCACGAGGTACAACATCTCGATGTTGAGTTTGATATGCAGCTTTTTGCGCAGGTAGGCGAGGGCGTAGAAGAACTTACTGTTCTTTCCCTCGAAGTATATGGGCACGATATCGCGTTGGTACTCTCTGGCGCGCTGCACAAAATTCTTCTGCCATTCCAGATCGCATATCTGCCATTTTCCGTTGATGCGTTGCAGACGGCTGCATGCGCCTGCAGGGAAGGTGAGCACATCCGTCTCGGACTCCCACATGCGTTGTTGCGCTTCCACTTGTTCGCGACTCAACCGTCCCACTTTATTCACCGGTGCCCACAGTTCGTTGATCGGCTCCATATACATCAGCAGTTCGTTGACGATCACCTTCAGCGGCCTTGGACGGCTCTCATGTATCATCTGCGCGATGATCATGCCGTCGAGTCCTCCGAGGGGGTGATTGGAGACGAAGATAACCGGTTTGTCCTCCGCCGGTATATTCTCAATGCCCTCAATCGACGCCGTGCATCCTAATTCCTCATGGATAACCCGGTCGATGAACTCATAACCTTTGAGATCCGGGTATTTGCGCAGGAAGGCATTCATCTGCTGGATATGCGTGATACGCTCCAGGTACCGAATCAGGAAATTCGGTACTTTCGCCTTGGGTGCCTTGCTCTTGAGGATGGCTCGTATGTCGAATTGAAGCGGCATCAGTGGGTAGCGTGCAGGATATCCATGATGGGGGTCTTGGCGATGGAGATCAGTTCGCAGTCGTACGATTTCAGCGCTTGCTTGAGGGCAAAGACCGCATCATCGAGCAGGTTCGCCTGAACCAGTACCGCTACGTTCTTACGCGTCTCTTTCTCGCCGTCAATGGTGATCATCTCCACGCGCGCTTTGTACCAAAACGCACCGCCTTCGTTGGGGAAGATCTCAAAGAACTGGCTGCGCTTGCAACTCATCACTTCGCAGTCGCCGAAAATGAAGGGTTTGATCTCCTCCATGAGGCAGTTCTCTGCGTCTGCAAAACTGACCGCTCCGTCAACCAGGTAAGTCTCTTTCGCCTTACCGGGGTTATCCTCGCCTGTCTGGCGAGAGTAGTTTACTTTAATCTCGTGAAAAATCATATATTATCAATTATCAATTATCAATTATCAACCCCACCACATCTGTCGCCGTCAGTTTGCCTTGCGGCATGGGTCGGAGTGTACCGCTCCAGAGCATCAACGGCGCTGTCGGTTTATCGTCGATGACGCGGTCAATGGCATGATGCTCGTCTTGCATGAGTCGCCAACCGGGTTGGAGCAGGAAGACTACATCGCCCGTATGCCGTTTGCAGAGCGTGGTGCCAAGCAGCGGGTACTGCATCGCCTCATGTCCGGGCATCGCGATTTGCACCCCTTCGAAATCCATAAGGAAATTTGCCACCTGCCGTTGGATGGTCTCCAGACTCAGGCGTTTCTGCTCGATGAGCGTGCGGTTGAGATACATGGACTGACCGTAACTGCCGTCCACCCATCGTTCATGCCCGTAGAGCGCCATGAGATACGTGCCTGTGAGTGCGGCTGCGCGGTCCACGTTAAACTGCTGAACGGGCATATGCAGGTCGTTGAGCGTCTGCGCCGAGGTGCCTAATACCGGGCGACCGATCACCAGGATCTGGTAGTTGGCGCGACCGATTCGTTTGTCGAGTTGCTCCATGAGATAACCCAAGTCCTGGTTCAGACGCAGGTACATATCTTCCTGTTCCGCACTCTCAATGGCATCGGACTGCGCGAGGGGACTGAGAGTGTTGAATTGCAGCATCAGTAGGTCCGGCGTAGCGTCCGCACCTAACTGCTGGTCTTTCTGCAAGGCCAGCGCCAATTCGATGACCAGTGTGTTGGCTTCCGGCGCTTTGGTCAGTACCCCGGATGCGACATACGAAAAACCTTTCTTGCGCTCCTGCTCCGTAGGGTGGTTATACATCGGGATATCCATGCGCGGTGTCCATTGATGCGCCGCTAAGATATCGAATCGTCCACCGTTGTTATAGTCATATGCCGCAGTCGGCAGTCCTTCGGTATAGGCGGCGGTCGCCACCCATTTATGCGAAGCTGCGTCTATCCAGCAGCAGGCGTTCGCGGCATGTCCCGCCAGGAGCACCGTCGTCTCGGGTTGAATACCCACGGCGTAGATCTTCGCCCCCGGATAGCGAATGCGCATGCGGTCGGTGAGGGTGCGCGAGAGCAGCGCCTTTGGCGAGAAATGCAGCGATGTACCGATACCGTGCACCTGTTCGTCCATTAACATCGCATGTGTGCGACGGTCGCGGCGCGAGAAATAGGTGTCCATCGTATAACCATGCCGATCGGGCGTCTCACCGGTCACCAGCGTCGCCGTGGTCTCATTGCCGCCGTATATGAGGTGCGGGAAAGCCACCGAAGTCTGAAAAGCTTCTTCGCTCAGCGTGCGTAAGCCGCCTTGCTGCCAGTACGGGCGAAGCAAAGCTAAGTTCTCGGTGGTCAAACCATCCACTACAGCCACCACTGTCAGACGCGGTGCGGCAAACGAACATACAGCCAAGAGGCTGAGTATCAACGTATTATATAAACGAGTCTTGCGCATAGATGTGTCAAAGGAATAATGAGTAAACGCCATCCGAAACCTACCAACGGATGACAAGAGAAAAAGGTCAAAAAAGCCACTAATAGCAGGAGTAACAAGTAGGGTACACCCGCTACTGTTTCCACCCACCATGACCAGCGACCGCGCTTGCGGTCATAGAGGCTCATCAGGCAGACAAAGATAAAATAGAGTGCGAGTCCCAATGGCCAGGAAGCATACCAAGGCGTCTGAGCAATCATAAAAGTGCCTATCTCGCCTTGCGCTACAATCGGAGTGCCGTCACTTAGGTGTGCCTGCTGCAGATAAAGCATCAGTTCTTCAGGCAGGAAAAGTCGATCTTCGGACGCCATCGGCTGGTCGGCTTTCGGTCCGAAGAGTAAGTTAATACCCGCGTTTGCCCAAGACAACGCACCCGTATAATGACGAATGAACGTGCGGTAGGTTTGACCCGTATACCCCGTGTAGTCCGAAGTGATGGTGTCGCCCAGCGCCTTGGCTATCAGCCAGTAGGGCCGTGTAGCGCAGTTGTCGAAGACGAAATTATAGAGGTACTTGCAGTTCTCGGGACGGTAATTGATGACGAGTGCCCGCCAGATCGCCTGACGTTGCTCCGCTGTGAGGTTCAGTACCTGTTCATACACCGGCCGCTGCTCCTCGTCATACTCGCGCATGAACCACCACATCGGTGCGGCACCTAACTCATACCATGTCTCGCCGCGAACGAATTTCCAATAGAAATGCTCGGTATTGAAATCGAAGATGCCGTAGTTGAACACCTCGTCCAAGTCATTCTCCGGATCGCATACGCGCAATGCCGTATGTCCGTAGTGCGCGTATAGTTCCTCGCCCGGCGTGCAAGTCAAGAGCGAGATAGTGGCCTGTTCACTCAGCCGCTGCGCCGACAACCCGCAGGTCATCAGCATACACAACGCGAGGATATATGTACGGAGCTTATTGCGCATAGCAGTAGATACAATAGGGCAGGAAAGTGCATATCATTCCCAGCAGCCAACCCGCGGACACCTGCGAAGGTGTGTGGGCTTTCAGGTGCAGGCGCGCGTACATAAGGGCTAAGGTCAGACCGAGCCATAGACACATCGTGCCTATCGTTGGAAGGGCACCGATGCCCAGACAATAAGTGAACAGTCCGCCAAGCAGACCACCCAAACCCGTGAGGTGCGCGCTGATCTTCCACCAGCGGTTGATAAGCGTGATCAGCCCAATGGCTGCCGTTGCACCCAAGGCGATGAAACCGAGGTATAGCGGTGCACGCAGGATAGCGATCATGAGGTAGGACCAGAACCCGAAACCCAGCGCGGCGTACAGGTACGGGATCGTTCGTTGCTCGGAGTTCTCGATCTGGATATCCTGAATCAGTCCGCGCTTGATACGAATCCAGATAGCCGTCAGCGGAATGAGACAGGTCAGCAGAAACGTACCTACGATAGCGACGATGCTCCATACGGGACTGAGCGGATTCACCTGCGTATGGTACGCCCAGCAGAAGAGCGCGATGCCGTAGGTCGGCACGAAAAGCGGGTAGAGCAGGATACTCAACGCTTTGGCTGCTATGTCGAAGAAGCGGTTCATAGGGTCTTACGCAGTCGGGCCACAGGGATGCCCAAGAGGTCGCGGTATTTGGCGATGGTGCGGCGCGCGATAGGATAACCGTGTTCCGCCAGTGCGTCCACCAACTGCTCGTCGGTCAACGGATTGCGTTTGTCTTCCGCATCCACCACCTCTTGCATGATCTTCTTGATCTCGCGCGTCGAGACCTCGTCGCCTTCGGCATTCGTCATAGACTCCGAGAAGAAATATTTCAAAGGATAGATGCCGAATCGTGTCTGTACGTACTTGCTGTTGCTTACGCGCGAGATGGTTGAGACATCATAGCCTGTCTTGTCCGCGATGTCTTGCAGAATCATCGGTTTGAGACTCGTCTCTTCACCGTCCAGGAAGAAATCATATTGGAATTTGAGAATCGCCGTCATCGTCTTCATCAGCGTCTCGTTGCGTTGCTTGATGGCATCGATGAAGTAGCGCGCGGCGTCGAGTTTGCTGCGGATGAACTGCGCCGCCTGTTTGTTCTGCGGTGTGGCGGGCATGTTGCTGTAGTCGGCTAACATCTCGCTGTACTCGCGGCTCACATGCAGTTCGGGGATGTCGCCCGTGTTGAGCACCACGTATAGTTCCTCATCGCGTTCCTCGATGGTGAAGTCCGGAATGATGGTCTCGCGTTGGGTCTCATACACAGATCCCGTGAAGGCATTCGCGGGTTTCTGATTTAAGTGTACAATCTCCTGTACCGCCGCTTGGAACTGCTCGTCGGTGCAGTTGAGTTTTTGTATGATCTTATCGAAATGATGCTTGGAGAAGGCCTCAAAATGGTTCGCGATGATGGTGTGCGCCAACTGTACGGCATCCGTCTGCGGGGTCTTCACCTCCAATTGCTTGAGCAAGCACTCCTGCAGGTTCGCGCTCGCGATACCGGGCGGGTCGAACTCTTTTATCTGCCGTACAATCTCCGCCATCTCCTCATCCGTGATGCTGATCTGCTCTTGGAAACTGAGGTCATCCACCAGCTGCTCCGTCGTGCGACGCAGGTAGCCGTCATCGTCGATATTACCCAACACCCACTTGGCGATATGCCGTTGGGGTTTGGTCATCTTCGTCAGGTAGATCTGCGATTTCAGTTCTTCTATCAGACTACTGCCACCGATAATCGGTACCTCGCGGCGATCCTCATCCGGCGCGCTGTACTGCTGCTGCAGCATATAACTCGGTGTCTCATCGTCCGATACATACTGCTCGTAGTTGAAGTCTTCATTCTGCAGCGGGTCGCGTTGTCGTCCGTCGTCATATCCGTCGTCCGGCATGTAGCTCTCATCGAACTCCTCGAAGTTATCTCCCTCTAATCTATTAAGCCCCTCATCCCCTAAGCCCTCTTCGAGGGCAGGGTTATCCTGTAACTCTTCGTTGATGCGCTGACCCAGTTCGATAGACGGTAACTCGAGCATGCGAATAACCTGTATCTGGGTAGGAGACAACTTGGTTGTCTGCGTCAGTGTCTGATTGAGTCCGATGGTCTGCATAAAATCTCAAATCTAAAATCTTAAATATCAACTATTTATCAGTTCCAAAACCTTGGAAGTGATAAATGCCAGTTGTTCATTATCGAGCTCCGTATGCATCGGCAGCGACAGTACGCATGTTGCGAGTTTCTCCGCTACAGGGAAATCTCCGTCCTTGTAGCGCGCATCGCGATAGGCTTTCTGTTGGTGCAGCGGAACAGGGTAGTAGATCATCGCCGGAATACCTGCTTCTGCCAAACCCTCGCGCAGTTTGTCGCGGTCGGCTCCCACTACGCGAAGCGTATATTGGTGGAAAACATGGGTCGAATGCGGTTGATGCGCCGGAACAAGAATCTGTTCGCAACCCGCAAATGCTTTATCGTAATACGCCGCGGCACGTTGACGCGCAGCGATATACTCGTTCAGGTGCGGCAGTTTGGCATCGAGGATAGCGGCCTGGATACTGTCCAAACGGCTGTTCACACCTACCTCGTCATGGTGATAGCGTACGTGACAACCGTGGTTCGCTATCGCGCGCATACGCTCCGCCAGCGCATCGTCGTTGGTGAAGATGGCACCGCCGTCGCCGTAGCAACCGAGGTTCTTCGAGGGGAAGAACGACGTGCAACCGATATCGCCTATCGTACCGGCTTGTTTGGTCTCGCCGTTGGCGAAAGTGAACTGTGCGCCGATAGCCTGGCAGGCATCTTCAACCACGAAGATATGTTTCTCTTTGGCGAGCTCCATGAGGGCCTGCATGTCTGCGCACTGACCGAACAGGTGCACCGGCACAATGGCTTTTGTGCGCGGGGTGATAGCGCGGCGCACTGCCTCAACGTCCATGTTCATCGTGTTCCAATCGACATCCACCACTACCGGCGTCAGACCGAGCAGGGCTACCACTTCGGCGGTAGCGATAAAGGTGAAGGTCGGCGTGATGACTTCGTCTCCGGGTTTGAGCCCCAGACCCATGAGGGCAATCTGAAGAGCATCCGTGCCATTGCCCACAGGTATTACATGTTTCGCACCCGTGTAGGCCTCTAAGTGCTCCTGAAAAGCTGTCACTTTCGGTCCTTTGATGAAGGCGGCGCTGTCGATCACTTCCTGAATGCCGGCATCGATATCGGCTTTGATACGTTGATACTGCGTCTGCAGATCAACCATTTGAATCTTTCTCATTGTTCTACTAAGAATTCCACGACACCCGGGTACACCCAAGCCGCCGTGATAAAGGGGTTTGTATAACTCAGTTCTACGTCTAACTTATCATCGCGTTCGGGCGAGAAGCGGCAGGTAGCGTGGATATCCGTCGCTTGAACCTGCGCAAAATGCGCCATACCTACGCGCGCCGTCACTTCCACTTCGTGCGGGAAAAGACGGATACGGAATCCTTCCGGCACACCCGTCACATGAATAGGTACGATGAATTTCTTCTCCGTGAAGCGCTCAGTGATGACGGTCAGGTCTACGCTGTCCAGCTCGGCGCGCACACCATGCGGAATCTCCAGGCCGATGCGCATCACAGAAGTGTCGCATAGCTGCTCGAAAGAACGCACCTCTGTATAGACCGTGTCAATCTGCTGCAGCGTTTTGTCTTGACCGAACAGTTTGAGTCGGGTGCGACTAAGGGTAGGAGACTCCACCAACTGGTATTCCGCTGCCGGCAGCACTTCGCAACGCGAGGCAATAGGTACGCTCTTCTCCTGCTCCGTGAAATACGAACAGGTGATCTCCTCCGGACGAGTCTCGATCAACCGACTCGTACCCTGCAAGATATCGCTGATACTGCGGCGTAAAGCATCCGACGGCACATGGATCGTACCTTTCTCTCCGTGGATATACGGATGCAAGTCAATCGTCAGACGTAGCGCCTCTTTATGGTAACTGTTCAGACGTGAACCCGCATCGCGTACCTCGATCATCACCGTGTCCGGCAGTTTTTCAGCCAGACCGATGGAATTCGGCTTACCCGTATATTGGATAAGAACAGGAACGCGCGTGTTACGCACGGAGTTCATCGCGTGCCCGTACCATATACACGCCGCCAGTCCCAAGAACAGCAGAAATGTCAGTACATCCCTCTTCATCCGCTAATCCCCTAATCCACTAATCTTTATTTCTGCTCAGCAGCAGTTGCATCGCTTGCGTCAGCGAACACGCTCTCTTTGCTTACCTTGATGGTTACGTCTTTAGCGATGGTGATGATGAAGGTCGTTTCCTGCACCTCTTTGATCTCACCGTAGATACCACCGGCGGTAACTACTTTGTCGCCTTTCTTCATCGCCTCGCGTTGCTTCTGAAGCTCTTTCTGCTTCTTCGTCTGAGGACGAATCATGAAGAAATAGAATACCACGAAGATCAGGATCATCATGATCCAGAAACTCCATTGACTGCCTTGTTGTGCAGCGCCTTCTGCGGCCTGCAATAAAATCAAATTCAACATAATTATAACATTTTAACGATTTAACAATTTAACGGTTTAACATCATTTAAGGATCTCGGCCTTAAATAACTTCCCGCTGTTCTTCAGGTCCCGCATGATCTCGGATAGAATACCGTTGATGAACATGTAGTTCTTGTCGCCCGAGTACTCTTTGGCCAACTCGATATACTCGTTGAGTGAAACGGTGATAGCGATGTCCTCAAACGCAATGATCTCCGCCAACGCTACCTCCAGGATGATGCGGTCCATGTATGCGATGCGGTCAGCTTCCCAGCCCTTTAAGTGCGAGTCGATCAACTGCTCGTACTCCGCATGACCTTCCAGCGCTTTCTCTAGCAATCTTGTGGCGAAAGCTACCTCGTCCTCGTGGTCGAACATCTCCAATAGCGGCATCTCCGGCGTACTCTCCGCCGTGAAGCGCTTGATAGTCTTCACAACATAACTCAGCACGATATCCGAGTCCGTGGTCCAATTCGCTTTGTCGAGCACCAACTCCATCTCATCCAAGGCTTCCAACAGTGCCTCGTTTCCGGGCATCAGACTCTGATAGATAAACCGCCATATACGCTTGTCGTCCTCATAGGTGCAATGATCCGCTTCCATGTAGTCGCGGTACTGCTCGCTCTCCGTCAAGCAGCGGTAGATATCGCTCACGGCAGGCATGCCGCTATCCCAACTCAAGCGTTGCTCTTGAATGCGCGCGCGCAAAGCACGGTTGTCAAACAACTGCTGCGCCAAACGGTTCTGCACAAATCGTCTGTTCGGCGTCCAATTCGCATGCGTAGCGCGGGCGCGCGCCAATTGCTCTTCTAATTGCTGCTGCGCGTACGCCGTCAACTCATTGGCGAAGTCTAAAAGCAGGAAATATAAATCATAGGTATCGGCAAAACTCTTCAGCAGCTCCTTACGTGCTGAAACCACCGTTTTGTCGTTGTCTTTGTAATAGGCGAACAGAGTTTGTACCACCCGTGTCCGAACCATCGATCTATTTATCATAATGTACGTATATGGGCGCGCCTTCCGCGCGCAAACAAAATTCGGGTGCAAATTTACTACAAAAAATTGACATTTGCAAAAAAATCATGAAAATTCGTAGTATTTACTTGCAAGAATAGAATTTTTTTACTAATTTTGCAGCGTTTTTATTTCAAATCGGAAGATAAAGATGGAAAAAGACGAGAGAAGAGAGCCGGAGATCGTATTCAGTCGTTCGGTAAAAGCAGGCAAGCGTATTTATTACTTAGACGTTCGTAAAGCGCGTAATGAGGACCTGTATCTGTGTATCACAGAGAGTAAGCGCCGTCAGGCAGAGGGGGAAGAAGCACCTTCGTTTGAGAAGCACAAGCTGTTCCTCTACAAAGAGGATTTTGCGCACTTCACGGAAGGCCTGAATGAGGTGATCGGTTATATCCGGGAGCAACTGGGTACGATCGAGGAGCGTCCGGAGTGGGTGCCGGAAGCCAAAGAAGAAGAGGCTACTGAGGAGGAAGAGGAGTCTAAGAAAAAAGGACTCTTAGGGTTTCTTCGGAAATAAGTGCTTTGGATTGAAGGGGTAGGGCGGTAACTGTACCGTCGGCTTGGAGGATAGTAACGATGTTAGTATCCACGCCAAATCCTGCGCCCTTATCGCGAAGCGAATTCAGGATAATAGCATCCAAGTGTTTGCGTTCCATTTTATGGAGCGCATTCTTTTTTTCGTCATTCGTCTCGAGAGCAAAACCGATGAGTTTCTGGTCTTCACGCTTGGATTCGCCTAAGCTGCGAGCGATATCTTTTGTCTCTTTGAGACAAAGGGTTAGTGGGTTAGAGGTCAGGGCTTCTTTCTTGATCTTCTCGGTGGCGGGGTCAGCGGGCGTGAAGTCGGCTACGGCGGCACAGAGGATGGCGCTGTTCATCCGCGGCCAGGCAGCCACACAGGCTTCGTACATCGCTTGCGCGGAGAGGGCGTCGATGCGGCGGATAGTGCCGAAAGGATTCAGCACCGGCACACTCACGGCCCCGCATATGAGCGTCACGTCTGCACCGCGACGCGCGCAGGCTTGCGCCAGCGCGATCCCCATCTTACCGGTAGAGTAGTTGCTGATGAAACGCACGGGGTCTATCTGTTCCTGTGTGCCTCCGGCGGTGATGAGTACCCGTTGCCCTTTCATCGTCTGCGGCGCAAGGGCGTACTCCAGCGCTTCCTGCAGTTCTTCGACCTCCGGCATACGTCCTTTCCCCGACGTGCCGCACGCGAGCGGCCCTTCGGCGGGTTCTATGACGCGCACATTCTCCCACGAACGGATGGTACGGATAGCGGCCTGCGTAGCAGGATTCTCCCACATCTTATCGTTCATCGCCGGCGCAATAATCATCGGTTTGCGCGCCACACACGAAGCGATGGTGGTGGTGAGCGCATCGTCGGCAATGCCGCCGGCCATCTTACCGAGCACGTTTGCCGTCGCCGGTGCTACAATCATCGCGTCGCACCATTCGGGCAGGGAGATATGCTCGGTGGCATGCTCGTTGATGGCGGCAAACACATCCGAATAAACCCTGCTGCCCGAAACGGTTTGCAGGGTTAATTCGGTTACAAATTGCAGGGCATTCTTGGTCGTTGCTACCCGCACTTCCGCACCCGCTTTGACGAGCGAACGGATGAGTTCGGGTATCTTATACGCCGCAATACCGCCGCTGATTCCGACTACTATATGCTTACCGGTAAGCATTCAGTGATCAGTGGTCAGTTTACTTCAACGCGTCATCGCGGTTACCGGTACGGTAAACGAGTTCGCCGTCGATGAACTCCTGAGTAGCCATCAACGAAGGCTTCGGCAGACGCTCGTACTGACGACTGATCTCGATCTGTTCTTTGTTCTCGAAGGTCTCCTCGAGGTTATCCTGCGGGATAGAGAAATCCTGCAGTTTAGCGTCCAACTCTTTCTTGATGCCTGCGCTGATCTGATTGGCGCGTTTGGCAATGATAGCTACGGTCTCGTATACATTCCCTACCGGCTCGGTGAGCTGGTTGATGTCACGGGTGACCGTGTTCTTTGGTGCTTTCGATTCTTTGTAATTCATATCTTAATCTTTTGTTATTTTTCGAATAGTAACGAGCATCTTGTCTGCCTCTTTGCGGTGCTTGGAGTCGGGGTACTCGGTGATGAAGTTATAGTACTCATCCTGTGCATCGCGGGCACGCTCCAATTTCAACTCCTCATAAGAGTTGACCATCTGCTGGTACTTGGATTGCAGAATGAGCCAACTGAACTCCTCCTGGTACTTGTTACTCGGGTAGTTCTTGAGCGCATTCTTGCATACAATCTCGCAACTGAGGTAGTTATTGCCCAGATACGAGCCGAGGTTGTAATATAACTGCGCACTCTTCAACTCCTTATACGCCAACTTGTCGTATAATTCGCTCATCTCCTGATAAGCCTGCTCGGCGTAGGGACTCTCCGGGAAAAGCTCCACGAAGGTCTCAAAGGCTTCAATAGCCTGAACCGTGATCGTTTGGTCAAGGCGCGCATCCGGCGAGTCCAAGTACTGGCAATGACCGATTTGGAAGTATGCTTCCGTCGCATATTTACCCTTTGGGTAATTGCGCACATATGCTTCGTAATAATTGGTGGCCGATTCGTACAACTTCTGACCCATGTAACAGCGGGCCAAATAGGCCAACACATCTTCCGAACGCTCTGAACCGCGGTAATAAGCCGTCACGTCATCCAAGAGCGTCTGCGCCTTTACATACTGCTTGTCGTTGAAGTACTGCAGCGCAGCCTGGTACTTCTCTTCCGGGTCACGCGACTTCAACAAACGCTGGTACTCCCCACAACTCGTGAGCACCATCATGAATAGCAATATGAAATAGATTTTTTTGCGCATCTTGTCAAACTAGCCCGCAAAATTACTGCTTTTTTCTGATATATGCAAATAAATTCTTTATTTTGTCGTCATTTCTGCCCATTTTGAGGACTCAATGACCTGTAAACTGTCTTTTCCTGCTACGATAAGGTAACATGCAGGATCGCCTGCCCGTTCAATCATCTCCAATGCTTGCTCTGCCCCCAATACCATACATGCGGTCGCTAAAGCATCCGCCCGCATACAGGAACTACTGACCACGGTGGCACTCAGCAACGAGTGTTGTACGGGGTAGCCTGTGCGTGGGTCGATGGTATGACTGCGGCGTTCGCCGTCGGCGTAGTAGTAATTGCGGTAGTTGCCGCTGGTAGCCATACATATGTCGCTCACCGCCAGCACTTCCTGCAGGTCTTCCTGTGCCCCTTCGTTATTGAGGTTGGGTTTGGTGATGCCGATATGCCAAGGCGCACCTTTGTCGTTCACGCCTTGCGCCACCACTTCTCCGCCGATATCCACCAGGTAGTTCGTACATCCCTGCCGGCGCAGCATGTCGGCGATCATGTCGCACGCCTGTCCTTTTGCCACCGCTCCACCGTCTATCTGCGTGCGGTAATCGTCTTTTACCACCCTGTGATTCACCAGCGCCACCTTCTCGAAACCGACGAATTCGCGAAGCGAGTCAACCGTCTGACTACTGATAGATGAATACTGATCGCTCTTTCGACCAAAGCCAAAGGCTTTCACCAGTGGTGCAACGGTGATGTCGAAGGCACCGCCGGAGAGGGCATAGACGTGCTCGGCTTCGGCCCACATAGCTTCAAAGGCGGCATCGGTCGTCGTGTCGCGGTTGTCATTGATCGCTGAGAGGATGGAGTGGGGATTGAACATACTCAGACTATTGTCGAAAGCGGTCAAGGCAGCATTTATGCTGTCTTGTAAATCCACCCTCGCTTCGTAGCGAATATTATAATATGTCCCAAATACCTTCCCTTCGTTATAAAAATAACACAAGCGAGGCTCGTCTTTCCAACCCCATATGAGCAACGCTGCTACGGCCAAACCGAGCAGTGCGCTGATGATATGTTGTTTATTCGTGTTCATAATTCATCGGGGTCCCCTAAAATTTCCAATTTTTGGGGAGAGCGAGCACACCCGAGTACTTACTGCTAAATTTTTTTAGCACATGTACGAGGGTAGTGAGCGCGACTAGAACCAGATACCGAGGCCGATGACGCCGTTCAGTCTTTGGATGTAGAGTTTGTCGTCGCCGGCAGCTTTCCAGCGTACCACGTTATAATCCGGACTATTCGGGTCTGTCACCATTCCGTCGGGGTTCAGACTGCCTTGTGCGAACAGGTTGAGAGAAAAATGGTCAAATTCCCATTCTTTGTCTAACTTCAGGCTGATATTGGTTACTGCGAATTTCGAGTTTCCGTACAGCTCGCTGGCCCACGGAGACATACATACCTGAGCACCGAGGGTAATACCTACATCTTCGAAGGTGTAGTCATAGCCAACCTCAAGGTAACTGCTCCATGCACGTTTTTTATTACCAGTTGCTTCATCATCAATAAAGTCATTACCGGCTACCATAGTGTACCAGTTGATGTACGCTCCGGCCTTATCGCCGAAGAAATGTGCGAAGTTATATCCAGCCCATACTTCCGTGGTACTGGTAGTGTTGACACTTTGTTCTCCAGTCTCTGGGTCAATTACAATAAGGTCAACGTCTTTTTTCCAAGAGAGGAAATTAGAACCGTCGCAGTAGTAATAGTGGTTAAAACCGACACTCAAACCGCAAGCGGTGAATGAACCGATGATGTCCAACTCCGGCATAAAACGGGTGAAACCTGTACCGTCACCTTGATCCTTACGGAACATCCAATCCGAGGAGCCCAGGTTGCCCCACGCACCGATACGGAAGGACGTATGCTCGCCGTCATAACCGACCAATGCTTCCGGTTGGAACGACAAACCACCGTTATACTGACCACGCCAGATATAGGCACTGACGAGCTCTGCGCCTGCCTCGTAAGCAAACGCCACTTCTGCTTTAGCAGAAGCAACCACCGCCATAACAGCGGCAACAAGAACTAATACTCTTTTCATTTTCAATTGTTTGTTATGTTATTTGAGATATATTCCTAATGAGATATTGGCATTGATACTCTGTAGTCGTGGGAATGATGGAGTCCACTCTGCGGTACGGTGATCGGTCGCCAAACGCGCGGGATTCATTGCAAACTGGCCTTGCAGCATCATTCCGCAGTGCTCACTCAGACTCCAATCTTTCCGCAACCGAATTTCGATATTTACGACCCCGAAGTCCTGCTCAAAAAGCGTGTATAGACTGCGCCAAGGGGTGATACCCACTGCCCCATACAGACGGATGTCATACGGGAAACGATGGGTGTAACTCAGCTCGATATAGGTGGAGTAGGCACGAATGGTGTCAACGGTGGGATCAAGAGGATCATTACTTGTTTGTTTCGGATATCCGTCTGCGGCCGATACGCGCGTTGCCCAAAGGATGCTGAGCGGTAACTTGCTGCTGACGGTATAGCGCAAATCGACTTCCAAGGCATTTCCGTGATCCGGGTAGTTGTTGAAATCGAAGAACCCGCAATTGAAATTATGGATATATACCAAGGAGGCATCCAAACCCCAACGCGCGAAACCGATGATGAAGTCGAACTCCGGTTGGAAATGCGAGAAATACCAATCCGTGGTACCGATATTCCACCACATCTTGGCATATAGTCCGCCATAGCCCACATTGGCATTCGGCTGAATATTCAACCCCCCGGCATAGAGTCCGCGCCATAAGTAATTGGCATTCAGCGTTACCTCGGCGCCGTACGTGAATCCTACATGCTTGTGATAGTCATCCAACCACTGGTTTTCCGCCTTCTGAGAGCTGGGCTCGGAAGACTCCTCTCCTGCATATACGCGCGCGATATTTAAAAAAGGTAACGCCCCAACGCAGAGCGTCAGAGCTATTACCCGTTTAAGCATCGAAATACGGATACCGTTCACCGCCGTTTAAAGGGCATTTTGGACCTCCCACGCTTTGCGCAGAGCGACCTCTAAGATGCGGGTATTGCTGAATACTACGATACCCCCGTCCGGACCCGGCTCAAGGTGGTAATCCGCGTTACCCTCACCATTGAAATATGCTCTTACTTCATCACCGCTAACTTCCAATTCTGCGGCGATGGCATCCATGCTGCCGTGCGGAAGACTGTCCTTGACTGCACGGAGACGATTAAATGTTGTACGCACCATAATTGTTCGTAGTTTTATAATTGATTAATATGTTTTTTCAAATTTGCCGCAAAGATACAACAAAAAATTCAATTGTGCAAATGATTCGGCCAAAAAAATAAATTTGCTTGCATATTTATTGAATTTGGACGAATTAGTTGTCAGTTGCAGGATACTGCGACTGGATCTTCGAAGGGCCCCTTTAGGGTAGTATGTCGAAGATATAACAATTGGTTATTTCTTACAGCATAAATTGTACCGTTCCGGCAATCCAATGTCGAGGTTGGAGCACGCCGGAGAAGTCGTAATAGAACTGATCGGCCATGTTATGCGCTTCCACGCTGATCTTGACATGCGGGTTTTGCCAATAGATGCAACCGTCTAACAACCATACCGGTCGGTAGGTTTGTACCGTGCCTTCCAACGACGTATATTCGCCTTCGCGCTGCCGGAAGGACAAACTCCAGGAGGCCCCGAAACCCTTGTAAATCCTATGCTCGATGCGCAGGGTGGCTTTATGACGCAGATAATCCAAGACGTACATCGACATCATTACGCCGGCATCGGCTTGTACGTCACAGAAGGCATAACTCAACTCGATGCGTTTGATCCACTCATGTCCTTGAAAACCCGCAGAAACTTCTGCGCCGCCTGCATTGACGCGGGAGTTATTCGTGCTGCGCCACACGGTGACGTTCGGATCCGGTGCTTTGATCCAATCGATGATATCCCGTCCCCAGCGGTAATAACCTGCAGCAGTCACATACCAATGACCATGTGTATACTGCACCGATCCCTCTAACTGCAGCGCTTTCTCCGGGCGCGTCAGCGGATCCGCTTCTTGCGTTGCGGAATGATAGTACAGGTCCGTGAAAGTGGGCACGCGGATGGCTCGGTTGACATTCACAAACAGGTGCAGACCCCGAATGGGTTCATAGCCGATATTTGCCCCGGCCGTCCAGTCATGTCCGAACTGCGAGTTCCATATACCCGCACCACCGACGGCAGCACTCAGTCCGCGCCAGTAGAAACGCTGTTCGGCGAAATACCGAATCTGCACGCGGTTATGTACGCCCATATTCGATGATCGGATAAACTCATCGCGCAGTTCGATTCCTGCGGTGGTCTTTGACCATGTGTTCGACCAAGAACCCTCAAGGTGAGCACCGGATGTATGGGTCCAGTGCCGGTTCGGTTCATACCATGCCGGCGCTTCATGACCCTCCGCATCTTTGCCGCCGCGGAATAACTCGAAACGGTCGTAGTGAACGCGGTAATAGGCATTGGCATGCAGCGCCCAACCGTTCTGCCAACGATGCTGGTACGCTGCCGTAGCAAAGGCCGTACGCGTGGCGTCGAATTGGTTCGGGTATTTGGTGGAATAGAAACAATTGGCACCTGCATCTTTCATTTGCGCACCAGCCTGAAAGTCCAAACCTCTCCATCCGGCTTGTAGGAATGTATTCACGATCTGATAGTCCGTGTTGACGGCATACCCGCCGGAGCGGTTATACGATGCGGCGCCGGTCAGATACCAGGTGTCGTTCTTTACCTTCACCGCCAAGGCCGGATTCACCAACCCGTACTCGCCTGCCGTCAATTTGCCACTAACCTCTAAACCGCTAACCTCTAAACCTCTAACCCCTTTTGTCACAATATTGATTGCTCCGGAGAAAGCATCGAGGGCGTAGTTCGTCCCTTGCAGCACTTCCACCCGCTCGATGATCAGCGCATCCACCGGCAGATCCATGGTGTAGTGCTCCGTCTGCGGGTCGGTCATGTCGATGCCGTTCAGCAGCACTTTGACCTGTTTGCCGGTGCCGCCGCGGATGGACAGGTCGGCCTGCACGCCGCTTGCTCCGCGTTGACGGACGTCCACGCCGGGAATATATTGCAGCAGGTCCGCCACTGTTGTTACCGGTAGAATCTGAATCTCGTCCTGCGTCATCGTAGCCACTAGACGGTAACCACTCACGGCTAAATCCTCATCCGCATGTCCCGTCACGCTCACTTCATTCAGCTCGCGCAAACGGATATCGGTGGTGTCCGATGCCTCCCCTGCCCATAAAGGCAATACCCAAAAAATCAGAGAAAAGAAAACAAATCGCCTCATACCACTTCTTTTGAGGGTGCAAAGGTACAACTTTTTTTGCAAACACACAAGTGCCTGCAAATTTTTTAGAAAAAAATTCGTGCATACTTGCATATATGCAATTTTTGTAGTATCTTTGCGCCGTAATTTGCCGTATAACGGCATCAGGTGCAAAAAAGAATAGTAAAAATTTGTTTTTATGGACAAGCAAACACAAGCATGGGTGGACGCTTTTATGGCGAACCTCATAAGTAAAAACCCGGGCGAACAGGAGTTTCACCAGGCTGTTCGCGAAGTAGTAGAGAGCGTAGCTCCGATGATCATGGCATACCCGTATCTGCGCGAGCAGAAAGTGATGGAGCGCATCGTTGAACCCGAGCGCGTCATCATGTTCCGTGTGCCTTGGATGGACGATCAGGGCGAAGTACAGATCAACCGCGGTTTCCGCGTTCAGATGAATAGTGCTATTGGTCCGTACAAAGGCGGTATCCGTTTTCACGCGAGCGTGAACCTGAGTATCATGAAGTTCCTCGCGTTCGAGCAAACTTTTAAGAATGCGCTGACGACCCTTCCGATGGGTGGTGCAAAAGGTGGTTCGGATTTCTCCCCGCGTGGCAAGTCCGACGCGGAGGTGATGCGTTTCTGCCAGAGTTTCATGACGGAGTTGCAGCGTCATATCGGTGCGGACACGGATGTACCTGCCGGTGATATCGGTGTAGGCGGTCGCGAGATCGGTTTCATGTTCGGTCAATACAAACGTCTGCGCGATGAGTTCACGGGTACCTTGACCGGTAAGGGTCAGCAGTGGGGCGGTAGTCTCATGCGTCCGGAAGCAACGGGTTACGGAGCTTGTTATTTCGCAGAGGCGATGCTTGCTACCCGCGGAGAGAACTTCGAAGGCAAGCGCGTATGTATCTCCGGCGCAGGAAACGTAGCGCAGTATGCGGCGCAGAAAGCGATGCGTCTCGGCGCGAAAGTGCTGACGCTCAGCGATTCCGACGGCTTCATCTATGATCCCGAAGGACTGAACGAAGAAAAACTCAATTACGTCTTCGAGCTGAAGAATGTACGCCGCGGCCGTATCAAAGAGTATGCGGCGAAGTTCCCGCAGGCACAGTATTTCCCGGGCGAGCGTCCTTGGAAGATCGCGTGCGACATCGCTATGCCGTGTGCTACCCAGAACGAGATAGAGAAAGCGGACGCAGAGAACCTGCTCAAGAACGGTTGCTTCTGCGTGACGGAAGGAGCAAACATGCCGACGACACCGGAAGCTATCGCCCTCTTCCAGGGAGCGAAGATCCTCTATAGTCCGGGTAAGGCATCCAACGCCGGCGGTGTAGCTACTTCGGGTCTGGAGATGACGCAGAACAGTATGCGTCTGAAATGGACGGCTGAAGAAGTGGATCAACGTCTGCGTACCATCATGGCCGATATCCACGCCGCTTGCCTCAAATACGGCACGGAAGAGGACGGATATATCAACTACGTCAAAGGTGCCAACATCGCCGGCTTTATGAAAGTCGCGAACGCGATGGTCGAGCAAGGTTTAGTATAAACTGCGAGAAGGTCTTTGGGCGTTCGAGCAGGGCTTAGTATAAGACCTGGGAGAAAGTGCTTTTAGCAATTGAACAAGGATTAGTTTAATGGAATCGAACTATACATCGTTAATGGAGAAGCGCGTGAAGCGCATCCTTCTCGTGTGCAATAACTACGACAGTTTTGCACTCGAGGAGGACGGTCGTATTGACGTGCAGATCGCGCAGGAGTACGCGGAGTTGAATCTCTCGAATCCGCCTTCTATCACCCGTGCGGAGACCACGCGCGAGGCGCTGTCGATCATCGAGGAGCGAAAGGCAGCCAAGAAATTGCCTTTTGACCTCATCATCACGATGTATAGCGTAGGCGAGTTGGATGTGTTTGACTTCGCCAAAGAGACCAAAATCTTGATGCCCGACTGCCCGATAGTGCTACTCTCTGCCTTCAGCAAAGAAATATACAACCGCATCGAGCAGCATGACAAGAGCGATATCGACTATTTCTTTAACTGGAATAACTCCACCGATCTCATCATCGCGATCATCAAACTCATCGAGGACCGCATGAATGCGCCGCATGACATCCTTGAAGAAGGGGTGCGCGCCATCCTGCTGGTGGAGGATTCCGTGCGGTATTACTCGACCTATCTGCCCTTGCTCTACAAACTGGTGCTGCACCAGAACAGCATTGCCATCCGCGATGCCCTCAACGAAAAACAGCAGTTGATGCGTAAGCGCGCGCGACCGAAGATGCTCATGGCTACGTGCTATGACGAGGCGGTCGAACTGTACCAGCGATACGGCAAGAATATGATCGGCGTCATCTCCGATATCGGCTTTGTGCTGCATAAAGGCGACCCGTCGTCGACCGAGAAACTCGATGCGGGTGTGGACCTGTGCCAACTGATTCGCGAGGACAACCCGACGATGCCGTTCCTCATGCAGAGTTCGCAGGAGTCCATGCGCGCGACGGCCAACAAACTGAAGGTCGGTTTCGTTGTCAAGACCTCCAAGACCCTGACGCAGGAAGTAAGCGAGTACATCGAGTCGGAATTCGGCTTCGGTGACTTCATCGCCAAGGATCCGCGTACGGGGCGCGAAATATCCCGTGCCAGTGACCTCGAGGCATTCGAGCGCGTCATATCGACCATCTCACCGGCGGCTTTCCGTCGTTTGAGTGACAATAACTACCTCAGTAAATGGCTCTTTGCCCGCGGTCTGTTCTCCGTAGGACGTCCCGTGAGTGCGCTGAAGATCCAGGACGATTCGGATATCGAGAACGTACGTCAACTCAACATCCGTCTCATCCATGACTATCGTATCAACCAAGCCTTGGGTGTGGTGGCCAAATATAGTCCCGACACCTATAACGACACGATTTGGTTCGCGCGTGTAGGCGAAGGACCTATGGGCGGAAAGGGTAGAGGACTCGCGTTCCTCAACCATGTGCTGCAGAAAAATGACCTATACGACCGATGGGAGAATATCCGTGTACTCGTGCCGCGCACCATGGTTTTAACGACGGAGTTCTTCGATAAGTTCATTCACGATAACGGACTGCAATATGTCATTAACGCCGACCTCACGGATGAAGAGATCCTCTCGGAGTTCGTGGCTGCGGCTTTGCCTTCGGCTTTGATACAAGCGCTACGGCACTTCATCAAGGTCACCAACAAACCGCTCGCGGTGCGTTCGTCATCCAAGTTGGAGGATTCCTATTACCAGCCTTTCGCGGGAGTGTATAGCACGTACATGATCCCGCATACGGAGAATGCTGACCAGCAGCTGCGACTGCTTACCAAAGCGATCAAGTCCGTCTATGCTTCCGTCTATTATGCCGCCTCGCGTGGGTATATCACCTCTACGGGCAACGTGCTCTCCGAAGAGAAGATGGCAATTGTGCTGCAGGAAGTGTGCGGTGAACCGGAAGGCAATTATTACTTCCCCGTCATCTCCGGTGTAGCGCGTAGCATCAATTTCTATCCCGTCGGCAAAGAGAAACCCGAAGACGGTATCGTGAAAGTGGCGTACGGCCTGGGCAAGGTCGTGGTGGATGGCGAACAGGTGTTGCGCTTCAGTCCCAAGTACCCGAAGAATGTGATGCAGACTTCGACTATTGACCTCGCCATGCGTGAGACGCAGCAGTCGATGTTGGCGTTGAACCTCAGTCCTGAGAAATTCAAGACTTCCGTGGACGATGCGGTTAACCTCGAGCGCTTCCCCATCCACGAGTGCGGCCAGTTCGAGAGTCTCAAACTCATCGCTTCCACCTATGATCGCGAGAACATGCGCATCGTGGATTCCTGTTATCCGGACGGACCGCGCATCGTCACCTTTGCGCCGCAGTTGAAGTTCAATACTTTCCCGCTCGCAGAGATCATCCGTTCGCTGCTTGAGATGGCGCAAGAGGAAATCAAATGCCCGGTAGAGATCGAGTTCGCGGTCAACCTCGAGTGCGATCCGCAGATCTTCCATGTGCTGCAGATACGTCCTATCTCGGCTGATAGCCTGACGGCGAAAGTGGAGTGGGACAAGATCGACGAGAGCGGAGCGCTCTTACGCAGCGGCAATGCCCTGGGTGTAGGACAGATAGACGATGTGCGCGATATCATCTACCTGCGCCGCGACACCTTTGATATATTACGCACGCGCGAGATGGCAGAAACCATCCGTCAGTGGAATGCCAAGATGCGCAAGGAGGGACGGCAGTACCTGCTCATCGGCTACGGCCGTTGGGGCTCGCAGATCTCCACGCTCGGTGTGCCCGTCGCATGGGGCGACATCAGCGAAGCGAAAGCCATCGCCGAGTGCAGTCTCGAGAACTTCCGTATTGAACCCTCGCAGGGCAGTCATTTCTTTCAGAACCTCACGTCTTTCAACGTCGGATACATGAATATCGATCCTTGGGCGCGGCCGGACGATGTCTATGACATCGACTCCCTCGACAAACTGCCGGCGATCGAAGAGACGGATCTCGTTCGTCACGTACGTCTCGACAAACCTCTCGAGATGTATATCGACGGCTATAACAACAAAGCCCTCATTAAACGTTAAACATTAAACGTTCAACATATAATGCAATTAGTTCTACAAATTATCACACTTATCGGTTCCGTCGCGATGTTGATGTACGGACTGAAAGTGATGTCTGAAGGCCTGCAGAAGATGGCGGGTAGCAAACTGAGTAATGTGCTCGGTACGGCGACGACCAACCGCTTCACGGGTGTGCTCACCGGTGCGTTCATCACGGCTGCCGTGCAGTCTTCTACGGCGACGACGGTCATGACGGTCAGCTTCGTCTCGGCGGGTATTCTCTCGCTGGCGCAAGCGATCTCCGTCATCATGGGTGCCAACATCGGAACGACCTTCACGGCATGGATCATGGTGCTCGGCGGCGGTTCGTTCGACCTGCGACTGGTGGTTTATACCGCGATCGTACTGGCCGTCGCACTCATCTACACGAAGAAAAACGCCAACCTCGGTGATTTCCTCATGGGTCTCTCGCTCTTGCTCTTAGGTCTGACGACCCTGAAGATCAACGCGACGGAGATGCATCTCGACCAGATGCAACCGGTTCGGAATTTCTTTGTGGCAACCTCCAGTTGGGGCTACGGCAGGTATTTCCTGTACCTGCTCGTTGGCGGTATTCTGACCTTTGCGGTGCAGTCCTCGGCAGCCATCATGGCGATCACCATGACGCTTTGCTCGACGCACGTGCTGCCGATCGATATGGGTATCTCGCTCGTCCTGGGTGAGAATATCGGTACCACCATCACGTCGAATATCGTCGCGCTTTCGGCTTCTGTGCAGGCACGCCGTGCCGCCATGGCCCACTTGGTATTCAACCTCTTCGGCGTCATATGGGTGCTCTGCGTCTTCCGTTGGTTTGTAGGACATGTATGCCAATTGTGGGGTGTGGACTTCACGCCGGGCGTACCCTCTGAGGTATCGCCGGACAAGCTGAACGCCATCCTCGCTACTTTCCACACCGCGTTTAACGTCCTCAATACCTGTATCCTCATCGGCTTCATTCCGCTGTTGGAGAAACTCGTGATCCTGATCATTCCGTCCAAACCCGAGCAGAAAGATACGGACAGCCAACTCAAGTTCATCTCCGGTGGCCTTATGTCCACGTCCGAGTTGTCGATTCTTCAGGCTTGGAAAGAGGTACATGTCTTTGCCCTGCGCGCGCAACGCATGATCGGTATGGTTCATGACCTCTTCTATGAGAACGATGACACGCAGTTCACGAAGATCTACTCGCGTATTGAGAAATACGAAGGTATATGTGACCGCATGGAGTAGGAGATCGCGCAATACCTGAACCAAGTAGCCGACGGTCGTCTGTCCGATCAGTCCAAGCACGAGGTGCATAAGATGCTGCGTATCGTCAGTGAGTTGGAGTCGGTCGGCGATGCGAACTTCAACCTCTCTCGTCATATCAAGCATAAGCACGAAGGTAACATAGCCTACACGGAGATGCAGGAGAAGAATGTGGAGCAGATGATTTATTTACTCACCGGCGCGCAAGCAAAGATGGTAGAGGCCCTCGAACGCGTGAATATCACGCAGGAAGAGTTCTATGAGATGACGAATATGGAGAATGAGATCAATAACTTCCGCGACGAACTCAAGAGCCGGAACATGCAGGCCATCACCGATAAAGAGTACGACTACTCAACCGGCGTCAACTACATGGATATCATCCTCGAACTCGAGAAGATGGGTGACTATATCATCAATGTAGAAGAAGCGCTCTATGAGCATAAGCACGATAAGTAAGTTAACTATTAAATATTTTTAAGACATGAAAAATAATATTTGGGCAGGCGCATTGGTCGCCTTAGGACTTTTGTTCGGTGGATTTTATATCTACCTGGGTATCAGTAAGATCGCGAGCAAAGATCGCGCAGTGAGTGTCAAGGGTCTCAGTACCCGCGAGGTGAAGGCGGATTATGCCGTGTGGCCGCTGTCGTACGCATGGAATGGCAATGACCTGCCTGCGCTCTATGAGAAAGTGGAGCAAGTCACCGCACGCGTAAAGAAACACCTGCTCGCACTCGGTTTTGAGGAGGCTGATATCCGTCAGGGTTCTATCTCCGTCAATAACAACTGGGATAGTTACTACGGCAACCGTCCGGAGTTTAAGTACACCCTCAGCACCTCGCTCATCGTCTCGACGGACAAGGTAGACCTCGTGGTTGCCAGCCAGGGTAAAGAGGCTTCGCTGCTTAAAGAAGGTATTATCGTTAAGACCGAGACCTGGAATCTCGACTATCAGTTCAACGGACTACCGGAACTCAAGCCGTCAATGATCGAGGAGGCTACGCAGAATGCCCGTGCCGTAGCGCAGAAGTTCGCCGAAGATGCGAAATGCAGTTTGGGAAGCATACGCCGTGCCAGCCAAGGTCAATTCTCGGTCGAGAGCGACCAATATCAACCTTGGGTAAAACACGTACGCGTCGTAACGACGGTGGATTATTTCCTCGATTAATCCGAATACTCAGAACCATCCGAGTCTTCTGATTAATCGCAATAGGCACGTCGGTGCCAGAAGGATGATGAAGCACAGTACCTGCCAGAAGATGGTGGGTACTGTTGTTTTAGCCCATCCGTGGAAGAGCGCAAACAGTCCTCGGCGGGCGAGGGTCTGCGGACTAACAATGATACCTAAGCATTTACCGATCTTGGTAAGTGCCGGCGAGATAGAGTAGAGTCCCGTATCCACGGCGCCCGGACTGACGTTTGTCACGCTCACGCCGTACTTCCGTAACTCGATATGCAGGGCGCGGGTGAAATGCGCGAGGAAAGCCTTTGTGCCGCCGTAGGTGCCTAAGCGCTGCGCCGCCATCTTGGCGGTCACCGAGCAAACATTCAGGATGTAACCCTTGCCGCGCGCTTTCATGTCCTGACCGAAGAGGTAACAGAGCATCGCGGGCGTGTACATATGCAGGTTCATGATGAGACTCGTGAAGCCTTCGCTGTCGTCCAGGATGTCCTTGTCGTGATAGACGCCGGCGTTATTTACCAGCACCTCAACTTCCATCTTGTGCGCGCGCGTATATTCATATAGTTCGCGCGCGGAACTCTGCTGACCAAGATCCATCTGCAAAGGAATAACTTCTGATGGCTGATGGCTGATGGCTGACAGCTTCTTTGCCGCGTCCTCTATCTCCGGCACATTGCTCACGATGAGCAGATTATAGCCGCGTTTAGCCAGTTGCTCCGCAAAAGCGTAACCGATGCCCGAAGAGGCACCGGTTACTATTGCGAATTTCGTTAACTCTTTCATTCGTTAACTCTTTCATTCGTTATTCCTCATCCTCTACTGCTGCTTGAGCGGCTGCGAGGCGAGCGATAGGAACGCGGAACGGTGAGCAGGAAGCGTAGTTCATGCCCACGCGTGCGCAGAACTTAACGGACGAAGGTTCACCACCGTGCTCGCCGCAGATACCGGTACGCAATCCCGGACGAACGGCACGACCTTTCTCTACGGCCATCTTGATCAGCTGGCCAACACCATTCTGGTCGAGTACCTGGAACGGATCCACTTTGAGGATCTTCTTCTCGAGGTAAGCCGGCAAGAAGGAAGCGATATCGTCACGGCTGTAACCGAAGGTCATCTGCGTGAGGTCGTTGGTACCGAAGCTGAAGTACTGAGCCTCCGTAGCGATACGGTCAGCAGTCAGGGCAGCACGCGGGATCTCGATCATCGTACCGATCTCGAACTCAACCTCGATGCCGTACTCTTCGAATACTTCTTTAGCCACGCGCTGGATGATCTCTTTCTGTTGTTTGAGCTCATAGAGGATACCGATCAGCGGAACCATGATCTCCGGCATCGGGTTCTTGCCCTCTTTCTTGAGTTCGCAAGCAGCGGAGAGGATAGCGCGTGTCTGCATAGCGGTGATTTCCGGGAAAGTGATACCCAGACGGCAGCCGCGGTGACCCAGCATAGGGTTGTTCTCTGCGAGTTGTGCTACACGGGTCTGGATCTCTTCTACGCTAACGCCCATCTCTTTCGCCATCTGCTCTTGTCCCTTCAGATCATGCGGTACGAACTCGTGCAAAGGCGGGTCGAGCAGACGGATGTTCACAGGCAGGCCGTCCATAGCGTCCAAGATACCTTTGAAGTCAGCCTTTTGGTACGGCAGCAGTTTAGCCAGTGCTTTCTCGCGACCTTCGCTGTCCTTAGCGAGGATCATCTCACGCATAGCGATGATCTTCTGGTCGTCGAAGAACATGTGCTCGGTACGGGTCAGACCGATACCCTTGGCACCGAAGGCGCGTGCTACAGCAGCGTCGTGCGGAGTGTCGGCGTTCGTACGAACTTGCAGTTTGGTATATTTGTCGCAGAGATCCATCAATGCCTTGAAGTCACCGCTGAGCTCAGCAGCCTTCGTCGGGATCTCACCTGCATAAACCTGACCGGTCGTACCGTTGAGGGAGATATAGTCACCCTCTTTGTAGGTAACGCCTTCGATCTTAACGGTCTTAGCCTTGTAGTCCACTTGGATAGCACCTGCACCCGAAACGCAGCATTTACCCATACCACGGGCAACTACGGCAGCGTGCGAAGTCATACCGCCGCGAGCGGTGAGGATACCTTCGGCTGCGCTCATACCTGCGAGGTCTTCCGGGCTGGTCTCGATACGAACCATGACTACTTTATGACCGTTAGCGTGCCATTCCTGTGCGTCGTCTGCGTGGAAGACGATCTGACCGCAAGCAGCACCCGGAGAAGCGGGCAGACCTTGGGTGATCACTTTGGCTTTCTTGAGTGCGTCCTTGTCGAAGACAGGGTGGAGCAGCTCGTCCAGTTTCTGCGGCTCGCAGCGCATGATAGCCTCTTTCTCGGAGATCACACCCTCGCGAACGAGGTCCATAGCGATCTTCACCATAGCCGTACCGGTACGCTTACCGTTACGGGTCTGGAGGAACCAGAGTTTGCCTTCCTGAACGGTGAACTCCATATCCTGCATGTCGCGGTAGTGGTCCTCGAGTTTCTGCTGGATAGCGTTCAACTCAGCGTACATCTCCGGCATAGCCTCTTCCATAGACGGATACTTAGCCAGACGCTCTGCCTCGCTGATACCGGCGCGCTCTGCCCAACGCTGCGAACCGATCTTGGTGATCTGTTGCGGCGTACGGATACCTGCTACCACGTCCTCACCCTGTGCGTTTACAAGGTACTCACCGTTGAAGAGGTTCTCACCGTTACCGGCATCACGGCTGAAGCAAACACCCGTAGCAGAGGTGTCACCCATGTTACCGAATACCATCGCCATAACGCTTACGGCCGTTCCCCACTCGTCAGGAATTCCTTCCATCTTACGATAGAGGATAGCGCGCTCGTTCATCCAGCTGCGGAATACAGCGCAGATAGCGCCCCAGAGTTGCTCCATCGGATCATCCGGGAAGTCCTTGCCGGTACGCTCTTTGATAGCGGTTTTGAAACGAGCAACGAGGAGTTTGAGTTCCTCCACATTGAGGTCCTTATCCAGCTTCACGCCACGGATCTCTTTTACCTCGTCGATGATTGCCTCGAACGGATCGATGTCGGTTTTGTTCACCGGCTTCATACCGAGCACAACGTCACCGTACATCTGTACGAAACGGCGATAGGAGTCGTAAACGAAGTGCGGGTTGTTGGTCTTAGCGACCATACCCTCAGCCACTACGTCATTCAGACCAAGGTTGAGGATGGTATCCATCATACCCGGCATGGACGCACGTGCACCCGAACGAACAGAAACGAGCAGCGGGTTCTTCGGATCACCGAACTTGCAGTTCATCAGACCCTCTACGTGAGCCACAGCAGCGTTCACCTCTTCGGTCAACTCAGCCACGATCTTCTCCTGACCAACCTGATAGTACTCGTTGCAAACCTCGGTGGTGATGGTGAATCCCGGAGGAACGGGCACACCAACCAAGTTCATCTCAGCACAGTTAGCGCCCTTACCGCCAAGCAGCTCGCGCATTTGTGCGTTACCTTCAGCCTTACCGTTACCGAAGGTGTAAACTCTTTTTTTCTTTTCCATTGTGTGTTATGTTATTGAATGTATATTGTTTGTCTCAATGTGTTTTTATAGGTCTGCGAGCCAACGCCCACACCTTTGCGGGTACTAGGTGTTCCCGTTAAGCGATGGAGAAGTGCCTTGACTTGGCTCTTCGAACGGCAGGAGTAGCGGGGAGCGTAACTCCAACCAGACGCGCTACAGGGAAAAGGCCAGAACCTTTGCGGCTGCAAAGGTACAACAAAAAAACGACATATGCAAGCGCGCACGCATTTTTTCCTATTTTTTATGAATTATTTGCATATATCAAAATTTTTTCGTACCTTTGCAGCCGCAAAGGTTTAACAACCTCTCGCTGGCCTTGACAGCGTAAAAAAGCAAGGACATACAAATTATAGCATTTGCTTTATTAAGGATCAATTCAATCTTGGACAATTGTAATAGGTTTCCTAAATATAGCGAATGTTCGCACGTCGAGTGTGGGCATTCTGCATATATTGGAACCTATGGGAGTCCAAGCCCGAATTGACCAGTATATACAAATGTCTGCACTTTTTTAGAAAATTTTTAAAACATCATATTATGAGAAAAATTTTTACTCTTTTCTTTGCCGTGCTGGCAAGCGTAGGAATGATGAAGGCGGGAATCATTGAACATGTACTGATTGGTGATTTGTATTACAATTTGGATGAATCAGCTAAGACTGCCACAGTTGTGTCCAATGAAAACAAGTATTCCGGCAACATTGTGATACCATCCTCGGTTGAGTACCTATCTCCTGAGGCATATTATACAATGGTATCCTTTACTGTAAAGTATATCGGGAATTACGCTTTCCAAAACTGCACAGGCTTAACATCAATTGAAATTCAAGAGGGTATGACGAGCATTGGGGAATATGCTTTCAAAGGTTGTAGTCAGTTGATATCTGTTGCGCTTCCAAATACTGTCACAAACATAGGAAGAAATGCTTTCGATGGATGTAGCAATATAGTGTCAGCTACTTTGGGAAATAATGTCAAGACGATTGGTAGATATGCTTTTTCCGGTTGTAGTAGTTTAACCACGATAACCATCCCGAGTACACTTACAAGTATCGGTAGTAGACCTTTTTATGGGTGCAATAGTTTAACATCCGTAGTATGGAATCCTAAAACCTTTTCGGATTTTAGCGAAGGATATGATTTAGAAGATAAGGCTTTTTATTACGATAATCCTTTTCCCTCTTCTGTTACAAGTATAATTTTCGGAGAGGGAGTTGAGTATATCCCACGATATATGTGCTATAGTATGAACAATTTAAAATCTGTCACTCTCCCCGGAAGTTTGACGAACATTAACGCTTCTGCTTTTCCGGGGCGTGTCGTTCAAGAGATTTATTATACAGGTTCGCTCGAACAATGGCAGAATAAAACATGGAATCCTTCCCTAATAAGTTACAGTTATGATTTATACATGGGAGGAGAGTTGTTGTCAGCATTAGTTATACCGGAAGGCACTACCACTTTTAAAGGTAGTTTCTATGGTTGTAAAAGTTTGACATCAATTACCATCCCCAACAGCGTAACAAGCATCGAAGGTTCATTTAGTAACATCCAAGAGATTCATTACACAGGTACCTATGAGCAATGGCTCAATAAAACATGGTATTCTATAAGTAATAACTATGCCTTGTATTTAGGAGGCGAATTACTAACTGCTGCGGTAATTCCGGAAAGTATGACATCTTTTGGTGAAATATTCCATGGATGTAATAGTTTAAAATCTATCACTATATCAAGCAGCCTTGAAAGTTTCGATGAGGGAGCTTTTTATGGTTGTAATATTAGTGAGATTCACTTTGTGGGCACATATGAGCAGTGGCTGAACAAATCATGGTCAACTACTTATATGAGCCAAAACTATGCCTTATACATCAATGGAGTATTACAAACCACCCTAATTATTCCAGAAGGGAGCACGAGTATTAGTAATTATGAATCGGCCTTTACGGGATGTAATAGTTTGACATCCATAATAATACCTGAGGGAGTCACTAGTGTTGATGGATTTTACGGATGCACAGGCATTACTTCTGTGACTATTCCGAATAGTGCAACAAGTATTAATTGTTTCAGTAATTGTACTAATTTAACTTCCTTGACTATAGGAAAAGGTCCGTTTGATTTTTATTATAGTGATCATGGGGGTGGCGGACCATTCTCTGACTGCAACATAAATGAGATTCACTTTACAGGCACTTTGTCTGAATGGATAAATCGCACATGGGAGATAAGGAAAAACTGGTATGAAATTTATAATTACAAATTATATATCGGTGACGTTTTACAAACAGCAGTAACAGTACCTGAAGACGTTACGAGAATAAGTGATATAGCTTTTAGAGGCTGTACTAGTTTAACTACTCTGACAATTTCTTCCAATGTCACTGAGATTGGAGATGAATCATTCGGAAATTGCATTAACTTGACGGCATTCAATGTGGTAGAAGATCATCCGATTTTCAGTTCTGAGGATGGTGTCCTGTACAATAAGAATAAGATAGCGCTTATCAAGTATCCACAAGGCAAAAAAGGAGAATTTACAATACCTAATAGTGTAATCTATATTCGTAAATATGCGTTTAGAGATTGTAACGGTTTGACTGCATTGACTATTCCAAATAGCGTCACAAGCATTGAAAATTATGCTTTCTATAATTGCACCGGTTTGACCTCTATTACCTGCGAAGTAGCGACTCCTCCAACTCTTGGTTCTGGTGTTTTCTCATCTGTGGATAAATCCATTCCTCTCTATGTACCTGCAGAGAGTGTGGCTTTATACAAAGCCGCTGACCAATGGAAAGATTTTACCAATATCTTACCTGTTCAGTGCCTCATCGCTTCCGGCACTTGCGGCGCACAAGGTGACAATCTTACATGGGAACTGAGTTGCGATAGTGTGCTGACTATCAACGGTAGTGGTGCGATGACATCTGCTCCTTGGAAAGAAAGCTATAAAATGGCTATCAAGAATGCAATTATTGAAGATGGTGTCACCAATGTTTTATGGACTGCTTTTTACGAATGTTTCAACTTGAAAAGTGTGATAATAGGAAATGACGTTACGGAGATTGACGGTAATGCTTTCTATAAATGCACTGGTTTAACCTCTGTAACCATTCCTAATAACGTCATAAGCATTGGAAATTCGGCTTTCTATGGATGTAGTGCATTAACGGCTATAAGCCTCCCGAATAGCCTCACAACAATTGGAAATTGGGCGTTTAGTAATAGTAGCGTTCTTACAAGCGTGACGATTCCGCAAAATGTAGCCAGTATTGGACATGCGGCCTTTGGAGGTGGTAATAGTTTGACTGAAATAAACGTAGTAACCGAAAATAGCAATTTCTGTTCTGTTGATGGCGTTTTATTTAATAAAAATGTAACTACGCTAGTGCAATATCCGGGAGGGGGGCAGGTCGATTATATTATCCCAAATAGTGTTACTGCAGTTGCTGCAGGTGCTTTCTGGTGTTGTCGTAATCTGACAAGTATCAAAATTCCTAGCGGCGTCACTACTATTGGAGATTGGGGTTTCGATGCATGCTCTGGTTTGACAAGTATTACTTGCGAGGCTGTTATACCTCCCACCTGCGGAGCGGACGTATTCTATGATGTAGATAAATCCATTCCTGTCTATGTCCCTGCAGAAAGCGTAAACGCATATAAATCTGCCTCTTATTGGAGTGCGTTCACGAATATCCGGCCTATTTGCGAAAGTGACAATACCATTCGCACTATCTCTGCGTGCTCTGGGTATTGGTTTAACGATGAATGGTTAGAGCAAAGCGGCATATACCATGACACCTTGCTTAATCACTTGGGATGCGATTCGATAATCGAACTTCATCTGACTATTCATTCTTCCTATGGAGGAGACGTGCCAAGCGATTTGATGGATACAATCACCATTGAACGTGGCGAGTCTGTAATTATTAGTAATGGTATTACTATTTATCCTACCGAGACAGGTTATCAAAACGATACCATGCGTACTATCTATGGTTGCGATAGTATCGTAACGCATTATATCATAGTTACTGAGCCTAAGTTCCCGGTTATCTTCTTGGATTATAACAGCAATGTACTCAGCGAGCAGAAGGTGGAGAATGGCAAGACAGCTCAGGCTCCGCAAGTACCTACGCGTGAAGGATACACGTTCGTGGGATGGAATGTAGATATCGAGCATATCGTTGCGCCGACCTATGCAATCGCCTTGTACGACAAGATCGGCGGAACACTTACCTACCTCTCGGAAGAAGGCGATGTGATTGCGACGGAGAATGTCGACTTGCACTTACCTGAGGCACCGGCTATTGATGGCAAATCCTTCAAGGGCTGGCTCACCGAGAGCGCAGACTCTGAGAACGGTATAGTCCTCCGCGCTACCTATACCTCTGATAAGCCGACGACAAGTGAAGATGTAACCATCACTCCGTCCAGCAATTCGGCAGCAGTCATTTTCCCGTTCATCACCGGTGCGCTGACGTATCAGTTAGTCATCCGCGACTTGTTCGGTAATGTGGTTTGCAAGATCATGTTTAGTGCTACCGGTCATCTAATGGGCGTGGTATTTGCTCCAAGTCGCAATCACGCATCACAACAGGCTACCGAGACGACAGGCTTCAACTTCACCGTAGAGGGCTTGGATGCCAATACTACTTACGAGTATGAGTTTGTCGCTAATGACGAACAGGATGAAGTCATCGAGACCCTCTCCGGTTCGTTTACTACTACCAATGACTCGCCGATGGACAATGAGCAGGTCGATAGTCCTTCCACTATCCGTAAATACCTCGAGGACGGTCATCTGATGATTGACGCCAACTCCCACATCTACGACACCCAAGGAAAGATGGTAAGGTAAGGTTATTCTAACGTTTAAGAAAAAATGCGGCTACATTTTTGGCCGCATTTTTCGTTACTTAGGTAATCCCTCTCGCAAGAATTGGAATAGTCCGATATAGAAAATTCCTTTTTCATCAGTCCAAGGAGCAATATCCTCGCCGACAATGACAATCTTTCGGAAACTTTCGTTAATGCGTTTAAGTGAGTTTAACTCTTGTTCCCGCTTGGTCTCGTCGTCCATCCGATATGCCGACTGAATATAGTATTTCTCCTGCGCGTTAGTAGCGATAAAATCCACCTCATATTGTACTTTCTGCTGTTTGCCGTCTCTCATCTCACGCACTTCCACTACACCGACATCCACCAGATACCCGAAAATACGCAAATGATTATACACGATATTTTCCATGATATGAGTAGGCTCTTGTTGCCGGAAATTGAGTCGCGCATTTCGCAAGCCGATATCTACTGAGTAGTACTTCTTAATGGATTCAAAATACCGTTTACCCTTGATATCATAACGCATAGCCGATTCAAATAAGAAAGCGTCTTCCAAATATCCGATATAACTTTCAATGGTATTACGATCCGCTTTCATCTGCTTAACCGACTGAATAGTGTTCGCCAACTTAGTTGGGTTATTCAGCGAACCTACTGCCGAACATAGCACATCTGCCAAGTTCTCTAACAATTCGGTATTCCGGATATTATGTCGCTCTATGACATCTGCCAAATAGGTCTTCTTCCATAAACGCTGCAGATAAGTGATTTTCTGCTCGGCAGATTTATGATTTCTTAATCCGGGCAGCCCTCCGTAGGTGTAATATTCCTTCCATAATTCATTAATAGGCTCGGTCCTATCGGTACAAAATTCACCAAACGAAAGCGGATAGACATGCACCTCATCGCCCCTTCCGCGGAAAAGAGTGTTGATGTCCGAACTCAGCAAATGGCTATTACTCCCGGTAACATATATATCAACATTGGGTTTTGCGTTAAGTCCGTTAACCAAGCGCTCAAATCCGAGAACTTCCTGTATCTCGTCTAGCATAAGGTAGTAGTTCCCCTCATCCTTGATTCGCCCATATAGATAAGTTTTAAGTGCTTTTACGTCCAACAAATCATCGCGCATGTTCTCGTCATCCTGATCAAAGGACAAGGCGATAATATGATCTTCCGGTACTCCTTGTTCTAATAAATAATCCATGTACACGTGCGAGAGCATCCACGATTTACCGCTTCGTCTTGGCCCGGTTATCACTTTCACTTCACCATTGTCTCGGCGAGCAATCAATTTGTTGAGATAAATCTCACGCTTAATGTAGTTCATACCCTTCAAATTTAAATTCGCCGCAAAGATAGTACTTTTTTTTGAATTATGCAACTATTTATTACAAATTTTATACTAATTAGTACTTTTTTTTGAATAGAAAGCTATCTTATTAATAATTTTGTACTAATTTAAATAAATTTTGCATTGAGAAAAGTGAGATTTCTTAGATTTCTCACAATTCTCAGTGTAAATTTTTGCATGGCACAAATGGCACTATTGGCACTATTAAGCCGGAAAGTGCCAAAAGTGTCAAAAGTGCCAGTGCATTTTTTCTTTTGGGAACTATTTAAGGCATTTGGGGCCCTCAACGTAAACCGAAGCCTTTGGCTGTTTGCGGTGGGGGAAGCGTAGCGCAAAGCGAAAGTTCATATGAGCGATTTGATCGCGAATCGTACTAAGCTTTAGCGTAAGCGCAGTTAGTGATTCCTTAGATATTAGTTGACTATTGGTTAGTCATTGCCCTTACTATTGCCTACCCGGAAGCAAAGCATTGCCTAGGGGTCTTATACTGGTCTTATGCTGGTAAAATGCTGGTTGTTAGTTATGTGCACCCCCTCCGCGGCGATCACATCTACGACACCCAAGGAATGATGGTAAGGTAAAGGGCATCTCAAGGGCGCGTCGGGGTAATATCGTATCCCGGAGCGTTCTCCCGATGAAACGGGAGAAAGTCCGTGACCGCTCCGCCTAAGAGGGCAAATGTATATATCCCGTGATTTTGATTCGCGGGATATATTTTGTGGTCGTTTTGTCGCTTTAAAATGCTCTCATTTGCCTCATCCCTTGCTCATTGAACTAGACCATAGCTAGACCATAGCTAGACCATACACACTCTGTCTTTGCCCCAACCGCACTCCGTCATTCCCATTTCTAATAGCAAAAATTCATAAAAAATACATACACTCTTGTGTATGTCAGTTTTTTTTTGTAATTTTGCAGCCGATTTTGAAAATAACCTTATTGTAAACAATAAAACTAACAAATAAAATGGCAAAAAAGAAAGAAGAGTTCGTTAAACAGGACGAACAATTGCAAGAAGTGAATGAAGCGCTGACTGGCGCAGGTAAATGGATTGAGGACAACGCAAACCTCATCAGTTGGATTGTATGCGGTATCGCCATCGTTGTGATGGGTATTATCGCGATTAACAATTATGTCATCAAGCCGAAGGCTGCCGAGGCGGCTAACGAGAACGCGAAGGCAGAGGCATACTTCCTTGCCGGTGATTTCGACAAGGCCCTCAACGGTGACGAGGCTGAGTGCATCGGTTTTGAGGCTATCGCCAATGAGTACAAGCACTATCAGCAGGGTGAGCTCGCTGCGCTCTACGCAGGTATCTGCTATTTCGAGAAGGGCGAGTACGAAGAGGCTGCCAAGTATCTGAAGAAATTCTATGCAGACGACCTGAACATCAACCCTGCTGCTCACCAGTTGCTCGGCGATGCGTATGTAGAGCTCGAGGAGTTCGGTAAGGCTGCTAAGGCTTTCGAGGCTGCTGCCGAGTCCGGTAATGAGATCATCGCTCCGATGAGTCTGAAGAAAGCCGGTCTGGTGTACCTGCACGAGGGCCAGAACGCTAAAGCGCTCAAAGCTTTCAAGGCTATCAAGGAGAACTACCCGCAGTCCGCAGAGGCACAGGATATCGACAAATACATCGCTATCGCTGAATAATGACAACGGATTTTTCGAAATATGATGCCAACCAATTGCCTAGCGCTGAAGTCCTCGGACGTCAGCGCTATGCTATTGTGGTAGCAGACTGGAATAACGACATCACTTATCCGATGATGTTCGGCGCGATAGAGACGCTCACCAAGCACGGTGTGCCGGTGGAGAACATCGATGTGCTGCACGTGCCCGGCGCGGTTGAACTGACCTACGGCGCGGCGCGCATCATGAAGGAGGAGCGTATTGACGCGATCATCGCTATAGGCTGCGTCATTCAGGGTGACACTCCGCATTTCGACTACGTTTGCCAGTCTGTGACCCAAGGCGTCTCGATCCTCAACGCGCAAGGCAAAGTGCCGGTGATCTTCTCCGTGCTGACGGTGAAAGAGAAACAGCAGGCACTCGACCGTTGCGGCGGACGTCTCGGCAACAAAGGCATCGAAGGCGCAGTAACAGCTATCCACATGGCGAACATTTAAATGTACCATTTGTTCATGTACCATGTACCATTTATATACCATTTGGCTATTTTGCCATTTGTTAACTAAATGATACAATGACCCAATAAATGACCAAATGGTAAATGATAAAATTGTAAATTAATGCGGGTTTATAAGTTCGGTGGAGCATCGGTGAAGGACGCGGCCGGCGTTCGGAACCTCGAGAAAATCGTTCGCGCGGCGAGCGATGAACTCATGGTCGTGGTATCCGCGATGGGTAAGACCACGAATGCCCTCGAGCGGGTAGTGGAGTTTCTCGATGCCGGTAAGGAAGAAGCGGCCCTGAACCAATGGGTCGATATCATCGACTACCACGTAGCCATCATGAAGGAACTGGGTCTCAAGCCCGGCGTGGACATCCGCCTGCAGGGCGAGATCCCGTTTGACCCGCAGCTGTCGCTCGACGAGAACTACGACCAGGTCGTTTCGCTCGGCGAGATTATGTCCACTCAAATCGTAGCTGTCTATCTGCTTAAGCAGGGCCTGAGTGTCGAGTGGTGGAACATGCCGAAACTGCTGCGCACCGACAACACCTGGCGCGAGGCGAAGGTCGACAACGCGACGAGTGCGGCGACCATCCGCGCAGGGTGGGAGAGACCGAACAGACCGAAGATCGTCATCGCGCAGGGCTTCATCGGCGGCACGGCCGAAGGCAAGCGCACGACGCTCGGGCGCGAGGGATCGGACTACACCGCGGCGCTGCTCGGCAACTACCTCGATGCCGAGTCGGTGACGATATGGAAAGATGTGCCGGGTATCCTCAATGCCGATCCGCGTCTCGAACCCGACACGATACTTATTCCTTCGCTGCGCTATCAGGATGCCGTCGAACTCAGTTATTCGGGTGCGCAGATCATCCACCCGAAGACCATCCGTCCTCTGGAGAACAAGAAAATTCCGCTCTTCGTGAAGCCTTTCGGCGACCCCGAGGCGGAAGGATCGAAGATCGCGGCGGACGGGGTAGGACCGATTGACGTGCCGGTATATATCTGGCGCAAGAACCAGATCCTCATCACCATGCGCGCGAAGGACTTTGCGTTTGTGCTCGAGGAGAGCCTGAGTGAGATCTTCGAGATCATCCATCGCCATCGTCTGAAAGTGGCGCTGATCCAGTCGTCGGCCGTGACGATCTCCGTCTGCGTGGACAACACGCGCTTTGTGCCGGAGGCGATAGAGGAACTGAACCAACATTTTAACGTAACCTATAACGATCACCTGTCGCTGCTGACCATCCGCGGCACAACGCCCGAGATTCTCGAGCGTGCTAAGGCCGGACGGACGATCATGCTCAGCCAGACGACTCGCCGCACGGCACGATTAGTGGTTAAAGAATAACACACCATGGAACACTTAAAAGTTTATTTTACCGCTGCACACTGGCGCGAATTATTCCGCGGTTTCGGACACGCGCTGTGCACGTGGAAGTTCTGGAAAGAACTGATTATGATGACAGTCGGCATGAGTCTCGGCGCAGCCGCTGTCTATTATTTCCTGATGCCGAGTCACCTGATCGTCGGTTCTATCTCCGGTCTCTCGATCGTGCTGAACACCCTCATCGGCGGCAACGCGGACACCTTCTCGTATATCGTGATGGGTATCAACGCCTTCCTGTTGCTGTTGGCCTTTGTGCTGATCGGCAATGAGTTCGGCGCAAAAACCGTTTATACGGCGATGATCCTTGGTCCGTTGACCCAGATGTGGGACCGTATCTATCCGTCCTATAACTTCACGCACCAGGTTATTGACAACCCCGATATCTTAGCGCAGTTGCAGGCCGGTCAGACGGTCATTGACGCCAATGGCAATCCGTATATCCTCAACCGTGCGGGCGAGGTGATGGAGCAGGTGCGCGAGTCGGTGATGAGCGGCGGTATGGGGCTGGGTGACGTATGGTTCGACCTCATCTGCTTTGTGCTCTTGCTCAGCGCCTGCCAGGCCTTCCTCTTCCGCATCAATGCTTCGACCGGAGGACTTGACATACTCGGTAAGATCGTCAACAAATACCTGCATTTCGATATCGGTACATCCGTCGCTATCGGCGGTATCATCATCTGCTGCACGTCCTTCCTGATCAACGACTTCCGTATGGTCGTCATCGGTATCATCGGTACGATGATCAACGGCCTGGCGATCGACTATTTCACGGCCTCGCTCAATAAGCGCAAGCGCGTATGTATCATCTCTAACGAGTATGAGCGCATCCGCGAATTCATTATTACGAAACTGCTGCGCGGCTGCTCGCTGTACGACGTACAGGGCGGTTATAGCGGCGAAGCGCACAAGGAGATCCAGGTGCTGCTCACCCAGGACGAGTTCTCCAGCCTCATGGCTTTCGTGCGCGACAATCACATACAGGCTTTCATCACTGCCGGTAACTGCTCCGAGGTATATGGCCTCTGGGCTAAGCACTACAAACATAACGGCAAGTTGGAAGCTACCACAGAAGACAAATAAAATTACAACAATATGAAACCAACATTATTTATTTTAGCTGCCGGTATGGGAAGCCGTTACGGCGGCCTCAAACAACTCGACGGACTCGGCCCTAATGGCGAGACCATCATGGATTACAGTGTATTCGATGCCCTGCGCGCAGGATTCGGAAAGATCGTATTTGTCATCCGTAAAGATTTCGAAGCGGACTTCCGTGAGAAAGTGCTGTCCAAGTATGCCGACAAAGTAGCTTGCGAAGTATGCTTCCAGGCTATTGACAAAGTGCCGGAGGGTTGTACCTTCAACCTCGAGCGCGCGAAACCGTGGGGAACCAACCACGCCGTGCTTATGGCCAAGGACATCATCCACGAGCCCTTTGCCGTCATCAACGCCGATGATTTCTACGGCCGCGAGTCCTTCCAGGTACTGGCGGACTACCTGCGCTCCATCGAGGGCACGGAAGGCAAGTACTGCATGGTGGGTTACCGCGTATGCAATACGCTCAGCGAGAACGGTGCAGTCAGCCGCGGTGTGTGTGCTACAGACGAGAACGGCTTGCTGACGGATGTCGTAGAGCGCACGAAGATCGAGGACAAGAACGGCACGATCGTCTTCACCGAAGGCGAAGTGGATACGCCGCTTGACCCGCATACGCCGGTGTCGATGAACATGTGGGGCTTCACGCCGGAGTATTTCCAATACACGGAGAAAGCCTTCCGCACCTTCCTCGCCGAGCATGGACAGGAACTCAAGTCGGAGTTCTATATCCCGACGCTCGTCAACCAACTCATCGGCGAAGGCAAAGCTACCTGCCGCGTACTCGACACCCCGTCGAAATGGTTCGGCGTGACTTACGCTGAGGATCGCCCGCAGGTAGTGCTGAAAATCAACCAACTCATCGCAAAAGGGGAATACCCCGCTAAATTATTCTAATATGGATAGAATACTTGTTACCGGTGGAACCGGATATATAGGATCGCATACGGCGGTGGAATTGATGCAGCAGGGCTACGACGTGACTATCGTCGATAACCTCAGCAACTCGTCTGTGGATGTACTCGATGGTATTGCCGGGATTGTGGGACGCAAACCCGAGTTCGCGAACATCGACTGCGGTAACTTCATGGACCTCGATAATGTCTTCCGCAGTTATCCCGATATCGTCGGCGTCATTCATTTTGCGGCCAGCAAAGCTGTCGGTGAGTCGGTAGAGAAACCGCTGCTGTACTACAAGAACAACCTCGGCAGTCTCTGCACGCTGCTTGACGTGATGAAGTTGCACCAAGTGCCGAACATCGTTTTCTCGTCCTCTTGCACCGTCTATGGTCAGCCCGATAAGGAGCACCTGCCGGTAGATGAGACAGCGCCGATCCAGAAGGCCCTCTCGCCCTACGGCAATACCAAGCAGATCAACGAAGAGATCATCAACGATGAGGCGCATGCGGACAAGAACCTGCAGGCCACCATCCTTCGTTACTTCAATCCGATCGGTGCGCACCCCTCGGCCCTCATCGGAGAGCTACCCAACGGCGTGCCGCAGAACCTGCTGCCGTTCATCACCCAGACCGCAGCCGGACTCCGTCCGGAACTGAAGGTCTTTGGCAATGACTATAATACCCCGGACGGCTCGTGCATCCGCGACTACATCTATGTGGTGGACCTGGCGAAAGCGCACGTGAAAGCTATTGAGCGTATGCTGCATGCCGCCGACCGCGAGCAAGTCGAGGTCTTCAACCTCGGTACCGGCACGGGCCTGAGTGTGCTCACACTCATCAATGAGTTCGAAGCCGCTACAGGTGTGAAGATCCCATATACCATCGTCGGTCGCCGCGAAGGCGATATCGAGCAGGTATGGGCTGCGCCGAAGAAAGCGAACGAAGTATTGGGTTGGAAAGCCGACACACCTATTCGCGACGTCCTCGCCTCTGCATGGAAGTGGGAGAAACATATCCGTCACCTCTAAACATTAAACACTCAACACTCAACATTTGATGCTATATCCTTTTAAGTTTAGAGCGCAACTGTTCCATAAGATCTGGGGCGGACATACGATCGAGCAGTGGTATGACCACGTGCCGGCGGACTATGAGAACGTCGGCGAAGCGTGGGTGATGTCGGATGTGGAGAAATATCCGACGGAGGTGGAGAATGGTTCGCATGCCGGAGACAGTCTGCAGGACCTGCTTGAGGTATACATGGATGAACTGGTGGGTGAGCGCGTGTATGAACTGTTCGGAAACCATTTCCCGCTGCTGCTCAAGTTCATCGATGCAACGGACGACCTGTCCATTCAGGTGCACCCGGACGATGAGTATGCGATGGAGAACGAGCAGAGTCTGGGTAAGACGGAGATGTGGTACGTACTGCCTTCGGCCGAAGACGCGGCGATATTCCTGGGTTGGAACAAAGAGATGAATGCCTCGCTCATTCATTCTGCTATCCAGGACGGTTCCCTCGCGCGTTACATGCGCGAATATAAGGTACGCGCGGGCGATGTAGCGTATATCCCTTCGGGCACGGTACACGCCATGCGGCGTAACACCATCGTGGCGGAGATCCAGGAGAATAGCGATATCACCTATCGTCTCTACGACTATAACCGCGTCGGAAATGACGGACGTATGCGTCCGCTCAAACTCGACAAGGCGCTGCAAGTCATGGATTATAGTCCGGATAACGAAGCGGAACTGACGCATCCCGAAGCCAAAACGAACGGAGCGGTGAACTTGCGCAAGACCCCGTATTTCACGGCTAACTTGCTCACACTCAGTACGATAGCCCAGCGTGATTACGCCCCGCTCGACAGTTTTGTGGCCTTTATGTGCGTGGAAGGAAGTTGTACAATCGAGGCGCTGGATTGCGAGTCGGAAGACAAAGCGGTAACCGTACGCACCGGAGAAGCGGTGCTTATTCCCGCGACACTCAACGATATCCGCATCACCCCGCAGGGCGCGTGCCAACTATTAGAAATATACATAGAACCCTAGGATCCTAGGATCCTAGTAATAAAAAAAGAGGCGCTTGCCTCTTTTTTTATTGGAAAAAACTGAAATGCACACTGCCGTACGTGCGGGTCTCCACGTGCCGCATATGCGCGGTGAAGTTCGTATCTTTGCCGTGCTCAATCACGAGCCATCCGTCTTCTTTGAGGAGTGAACCGGTCTGTACTCTGTCAGTGGAACGGTCTGTACTCTGTATTCCTAATATCAGATCCGGCAGTTCTTCAATACGGTCCAGCGCGTAGGGTGGGTCGGCAAAGATCAGGTCGTACTTTGTGCGGCAGGCGCTAAGGAACTTAAATACATCGCCGCGGATGACGCTCAGGTTGCGGATACCGAGTTGCTTGCAGCATGCGATGATCCAGTTCTGCTGCACGTGCGCGATCTCTACCGCTGTCACTTCCCGTGCCCCGCGACTGACGCACTCGATACCAATACCACCTGTGCCCGCAAACAAATCGAGCATGTCAATGCCCTCAAAGTCGATGCGGTTGTTCAGCAGATTGAATAGGCTCTCCTTGGCGAAGTCCGTCGTCGGCCTCGCGGTGATATTTTTAGGGGGCGACAATCGCCGCCCCCCATATATGCCACTAATAATGCGCATGAATTACTCCCAGTTACCGGCGTTGTTGTTCGGCGAGAAGACATCACCGACTTTCAGTCCGGCATAGTGCTCGAGTTTCTGCTCGCGGTCGATGAGGTTCACCAGCTCCTGCTTGTTCAGGTCGCCCAGATAGCTCTCGAACGGCGCACGTGCCTCGAACAGCGGAACGCGGATACCCTGGCTGGTCTTATAGTCGTTGTTAACCTCCACCTCGAAGCGCTTGCCTTCGCTGAACGGAATCTCAACGATCACAGCGATGCTCTCTTCATCGTACTCACCCTTATAGAGCGATTGGAGCATGTTCAACTCGATGGTATCACGGCGGAAACCTGCCAAACCATTCTTGATCACGTCGGCGTCATTCTCCCATACGAATGCATAGAGTGCTTCGGGCGTGTCAAAACTGCTCTTCTTCAGCGCTTTCTTCTTTGCCTCGTCGAGGATCTTAACGGCCTTATGCTCGGTCAAACCAGCCTCTAATTGCTTGTCGGTCAGGCTACCTTCCTTGAGCACCTCTTTCTTCGGAGCGGTGCGCAGGAAAATAAGCAGGCTGTCGAGGTTGTCCGTGAAGCGACCGTTCTGGTGGTGATACTCCACCTCTGCCGTACGCAGATCAACCAGGTGCTTGATCACTTTCACCTCGCGCTCAGCGCGTGTGTTCTCAAACTTAATAGGGGTTGTGACGCTCTGTACGCAGAACACTGTCATCAGTACTGCACACACGGCGAGCACACAAATAATAAGGGGTCTTGTCGTTTTCATTATGATTAAATTTAGTATGTTTACACAATTTCGCTGCAAAATTACAAAAATATTTTGATATGTGCAAGTTTTTTCGTAAATTTGCACCGTTTTTTGATTAGACCCGTATGGAAGACAGCAATAAAGTTCTTTTTGACATCCTCAACGAGCGGTTGGAACTACTGCGTCAGTTGGACGCGGAAGGGGATTCGGAGCGTCGTCGTCATATCGCGAAAGAGACGCAGACGCTGCATGCGCCGATGGCGCACCGTTTGGGTCTGTATCAGATCAAGACGGAGATGGAGGACCTGGCGCTGAAGTTCCTGGACTACGATATGTACAAGCATATCGCCCATGAGTTGAACGCCAAGAAGGCAGAGCGCGAAGCGTATATCGCGTCGTTCATCGCGCCGCTGGAGGAAAAGTTGAAGAAAGAAGGGTTCACCTTCACCATCAAGGGTCGGCCGAAGTCCATTCACTCGATCTACCATAAGATGCAGGTGCAGCACTGCGGCGTGGATAAGATCTATGATCTTTTTGCGATTCGTATCATATTGGACTCGCCGCTGGAGAAAGAGAAATCCGATTGCTGGCAAGTCTATTCGCTCATCACCGATATCTTCCCGCCGAACCCGAAGCGTTTGCGTGACTGGTTGTCCGTGCCGAAAGAGAACGGCTATGAGTCGCTGCATACGACGGTGCTTGGTCCCGAGAAACGATGGGTAGAAGTGCAGATCCGCACGAAGCGCATGGACGAGGTGGCGGAGAAAGGTGTGGCGGCGCACTGGTCGTACAAAGGCGTCAAAGGATCCATCGTACAGAAATCCGGCGACGTGTATGTGTTCACGCCTACAGGTGATCTGCGTCGTTTGCCGGAAGGCGCGACGGTGCTCGACTTCGCGTACTCGATTCATAGCGAGGTAGGCGCGCACTGCGTAGGCGGAACGATCCGCAATCAGAACGTGTCTATCCGCCAGAAACTCGAGAACGGCGACCAGGTATCTATCCTCACGTCCCCGAACCAGCACCCGAATGCGGACTGGCTCAATTTTGTGGCGTCCACCAAGGCGAAGAACAAGATTCGTCAGGCACTCAAGGAGATCGAGTACAAGCAGGCGGCGGAAGGCAAGGAGATCATCGACCGCAAGTTCAAGAACTGGAAGATCAACTATACCGAAGGGGATATCACCAAGATGGCGATCAAGTTGGGCTACAAGGCGGTGTCGGATATGTACCAGTCGGTAGCGAACGGCAAAGAAGATGTGCAGCGACTGCGCGACGTGCTGCTGGAACCCGAAGAAGCGCCGATGCAGCGTGAGCATACCGAGTACGTCGATCGCTCGGACCTCAAGGGACTGGCTATCGAGGTGGATATGAACGTGAAGAACGTCGATTATAACCTCTCCAAGTGCTGCAATCCCGAACCCGGTGACCCGATCTTCGCGTTCGTGTCCGTACTGAAGGGAATCCGTATCCATAAGATCGACTGCCCGAATGCGGCAGATATACGAAATAGGTATCCGTACAGAGTTCTTCCTGCCCGCTGGGCGAAGAAGGGTTGAAAGTTGAAAGGTGAAAGGTGAAAGGTGAAAGGTGAAAGGTGAGTGAGTATCCGAGCATATTATTGGAGCAGGCGGTGAACCAGATGAGTTCGCTTCCGGGCATAGGCCGCCGAACGGCCTTGCGTCTTGTGCTGCATCTTCTTCGGCAGTCGGACGAGAACGTAGAGACTTTTGCGGGTGCGTTCACGCGGCTGAAGAAAGAAGTGGTGTACTGCCGCGAATGCCATAATATCTCTGATACGGAGGTATGTCCGATATGTGCGTCCACGCGCCGCGACCATGCGACGATATGCGTGGTGGAGAACGTGCAGGACGTGATGTCTATCGAGAACACCGGCCAATATACCGGCGTGTACCATGTGCTCGGCGGCATCATCTCACCCATGGAAGGAGTCGGACCCAAAGATATCGAGATAGACTCGCTCATCGAGCGCGTCGCCAAGGGTGGAGTGGACGAGATCATCCTCGCCCTGCCGACGACCATGGAAGGCGACACGACGAATTTCTATATCTATCGGAGATTACAGAATGCCGGTCTTGACGTCAAGATCTCGCAGATCGCCAGAGGTGTTGCCGTAGGCAACCAACTCGAGTACACCGACGAGATCACGCTCGGCCGCTCGATCGTCAACCGAACGGAATTTAAAGGATAAACAATTATTCATATGGAAGAACAAAAAGTAATACGTGAGTTGAACGGATGGTACTACGGCGTAATGATCTTTACGCTGATCATACTTGGCGTGATGTACTATCTCACGAATCAAGCCGATTTTGAACCTATGGACACGATGTCAGAGGTAGGAATGATACTGCAATATGCAGCTATCATCACTACGCTAATCGCTATTCCTTTAGGATTGTATCTTATTAAATGGCGTAAACCCAAGACACTTGAGCAGTATAAAGAACTGGCCACCGGACGTATATTACTCTGTGGTTTGCCTATGTCCACGAATATTGCTTTGTTCTATTTGTTCGGAGGGTATCGTTCCATGATGTGGATAGCAGCGATATCGGCTATCGCTTGGTACTTCAGCAAACCCACACTCGGTAAGATGGAGCAGGAGATGAAACCCGAAGACCCGAACGTACCGACTTATTGATTTAAGATTTAAGATTTAAGATTTTATGATAATTGCTTGTGATTTTGACGGGACGATCGTAACCCACGAGTACCCGAAGATAGGAAAACCCATTCCTTTTGCCATTCAGACACTGAAGAAACTGCAGGACGAGGACCATCATCAGATCATCCTCTGGACGGTGCGTGAAGGCGACTTGTTGCAAGAAGCGCTGGACTACTGCAAGGAACGCGGACTGGAGTTCTATGCGGTCAATTCCAACTATCCGGAGGAAGAACCCGAACACGGTACGGCGCGTAAGTTGGTGGCTGACCTTTGGATCGACGACCGTAACTTAGGCGGTCTGCCCGATTGGGGTGTGATCTATAATATGATCCACACCGGTCATCCGTTCGAACCCGCTCCGCAAGGAAACATGGAAGATCTGCGTCCGAGAAAAAAAGGATTCTTGGCACGATTGTTCGATGATTAAACTGCGCAAAATAGAACCAACCGATCTGCCGTTCCTCTACCAATGGGAGAACGATGCTTCGGCATGGGCGGACGGCGCGAACCATAATCCGCTATCCCAGCAGGACTTGCGCACTTATATCGAGTCCACCACCGGCGACATCTACCGCGACGGGCAGTTGCGTCTGATCATCGAAAAGCCTTCAGCCTTCAGCCATCAGCCCTCAGAAACTTTAGGTTGCATCGATCTCTTTGACTTCGATCCGCGCAACAGGCGGGCGGCGATAGGAATGTACATCGCGCCGGAGCATAGAGGCAAAGGAGTAGGGAAGGAGGCAGTGCGTCTGCTCGAGGACTACGCGTTCGGTCATCTCAACCTGCGCGTACTCTATGCCGTCATTGCGACAAAAAACACAGCCTGCACTACGCTTTATCGCCATGCGGGCTATAGTCCGTCGCCTCTTCCGCAATGGACGCTGGAAGATGATGCGAATATATGGATAAAAACAAAGGCACTCGGTTGAGTGCCTTTGTGCTGAATAGCGTAACTGCCTGCGGAGGCTCTCCGCTTACATCATGCCTCCCATTCCTCCGGCGGGCATTGCGGGTGCCGGATGCTCTTCCGGATGATCGACGATGACTGCTTCGGTAGTGAGGAACATTCCTGCTACGGATGCGGCGTTCTCCAGTGCCACGCGGGTCACCTTTGCGGGATCCACTACTCCGGCTTGGAACAGTTCTTCGTACTGATCTGTGCGGGCGTTATAACCGAAGTCCGCCTTACCTGCACGTACCTTATCGACCACCACTGCACCTTCTTTTCCGGCGTTGTTGACGATCTGACGCAGCGGTTCTTCTATCGCACGGCGTACGATCTCGATACCTGTCTGCTCGTCTTCGTTATCGCCTTTGAGTCCTTCGAGGGCCTTCTGTGCGCGGATATACATCACGCCGCCGCCCGGTACGATACCTTCTTCGATAGCGGCACGCGTAGCGGACAGGGCATCATCCACGCGGTCTTTCTTCTCTTTCATCTCCACCTCGGATGCCGCACCTACGTTCAGTTGTGCCACACCGCCGGCGAGTTTAGCCAGACGCTCCTGCAGTTTCTCCTTGTCGTAGGTGGACTTGGTAGCTACGATCTGCGCCTTGATCTGAGCGACGCGGTTGGCGATAGCCTCTTTGTTGCCGGCGCCGTTGACGATGGTCGTGTTGTCTTTGCTGACGGTGATGGTCTCGGCTGTACCGAGCATCTCAAGCGTCGCCTGATCCAAGGTGATACCTTTCTCCTCGCTGATGACGGTGCCGCCGGTGAGGATGGCGATATCTTCGAGCATCTCTTTGCGGCGATCGCCGAAGCCCGGAGCTTTCACGGCACATATCTTGAGTTGCGCACGCAGACGGTTCACTACCAGTGCGGTCAGTGCCTCGCTATCTACGTCTTCGGCGATGATGAGCAACGGACGTCCGCTCTGTACGGCGGGTTCGAGCACCGGCAGCAGCTCCTTGAGGTTGGAGATCTTCTTATCATAGATAAGGATGTACGGTTTGTCCATCTCGACCTGCATCGTCTCGGTGTTCGTTACGAAGTACGGGCTGATGTATCCGCGGTCGAACTGCATACCTTGTACGACGTCGATGGTGGTGTCCATACCCTTGGCCTCACCGATGGTGATGACGCCGTCTTTGCTGACCTTACGCATCGCGTCGGCGATGAGTTTACCGATCTCGGCATCGTTGTTGGCCGATACGGTAGCTACCTGCTCGATCTTGTCGAAGTCATTGCCTACGACTACGGCATTCTTCTTGATCTCTGCTACGACCGCAGCGACCGCTTTGTCAATACCGCGCTTGAGGTCCAGCGGGTTGGCTCCTGCCGTCACGTTCTTCAGACCCACACCTACGATCGCCTGTGCCAGCACCGTAGCGGTGGTAGTACCGTCACCGGCTTGGTCACCGGTCTTGGACGCTACTTCCTTCACGAGTTGTGCACCTAGGTTCTCCGCGGCGTCTTTCAACTCAATCTCTTTGGCTACCGTCACACCGTCTTTGGTGATATGCGGCGCACCGTATTTCTTGTCGATGATGACGTTGCGACCTTTCGGACCTAAGGTCACCTTCACAGCATCCGCCAGTTGATCCACTCCACGTTTCAGCGCATCCCGCGCCTCTACATTATACGTAATATCTTTTGCCATAAATCTAAAATCTTAAATCTTCAATCTTCAATTACTTAATTATCGCCAAGACATCGCTCTGGCGCATAATTAAATACTTCTCTCCGTCGAGTTCGAGTTCCGTACCGGCATATTTGCCGTACAGCACCTGGTCTCCGGCTTTGAGCACCATCGCCTCGTCTTTCGTTCCTTCGCCTACGGCGAGCACCTCGCCGCGCAGCGGTTTCTCTTTTGCGCTATCGGGGATGATGATACCTCCGATGGTCTTTTCTTCTGCAGCCGCGGGTTTTACCAGCACGCGGTCCGCTAAGGGTTGAATCTTACTCATTGTATCTACTTGTTTTAAAAATTGTCCAATATCAAATGTCCAATTTCCAATGTTCAATTTCTGTGCCAATAGGCGCCAAACTGCCAAAATGGCAGATTGTCATTTCTCGATGATCTCGTAGCTCCAGGGTGCCAAATCGAAGTGCTCGCCGCTCTCGAGGGTGACGCTTTGCGGTTCAGCGCTCATGTTCATGACGGCCAGCACGGTGTTGGTGTGCCAGCGTCCTTCTTTGCTACGACGGCAAGCGAAGATGGCTTCGTTGTCGCAAGCTACGCGCTCCATCGGCGCACCGACTTCCGGACTGAACAGCGCTTTGTTACGCTCACGCATCGCATTCAGACGCTTGTATAACGCACCTTGCGCAAAAGCCTCGTCGCGGTCGATCAGGTCTTTCTCGAAGAACTCCAGACGGTGGTGATTGCCGCTGATCTGACCGGTGTACATCATCGGCATACCCGGCACTACATAGCAGAATGCCGCAAACAGATTGACAGCATCGCCCATGCGCTCCTGCTCCGTACCGTTCCAACTGTTCTCGTCATGATTGGTGATGAAATTCATGCGAATAGCCTCGGGACGAATGGTGGTATCTGCTTTCGCAAAGTATGCCCACAGATCTTCTACCCCTTTCTTGCCTTGCGCTACATCGTTCATGATGTGGTGCAGGGTCCAACCGTAGTACATGTCGAACGCGCTCTCGGTCAGTTCTTGCGCTTTGTCTTCATCCTCCGCGAGGGTGAACATCTTCGGGTGGGTCAGACGCAGATCCGCCATCGCCCAGTTCCAGAAGTCGGTCGGCACCTCACCCGCTACGTCGCAGCGGAAACCGTCGATACCGATCGAGTCCATCCACCAATGCATGCACTTGAGCATCTCGTTGCGCATGTCCTGGTTGTCGTAGTTCAGTTTGGAGATATCGGTCCAGTCGTATTGCACCATCAGGTTGCCCAGGCTGTCGCGGTAGTGCCAGCCTTCGTTCTTGGTCCACTCGCTATCCGGCGCGGTGTGGTTGGCTACCCAGTCGAGGATGACCTTAAAGCCCTGCTTGTGAGCGGCCTTGAGGAAATGCTCGAAGTCCGCACGTGTACCGAACTCCGGGTTGATGGCGCAGTAGTCGATGATCGAGTAGTAACTGCCGAGTGTTCCCTTACGGGTGATTTTTCCGATCGGTTGGCAAGGCATCACCCATATGATGTCGATACCGTTGTCGCGCAGCGTCGGCAGCAATGTCTCTGCGGCCTGGAAGGTACCTTCCTCTGTAGCCTGACGTACGTTGAGTTCATAGATCGTTGCGTCATACGCAAACTTCGGGTGACGTAACTCTGTCTTTTCCGCGCAGCTGATGAGTGCCAGAGCAGCCAGCGCTAATAAAAATGTCTTTTTCATATATTAAAATTTTAAATCATCAATTATCAATTATCAATCATCAATCCTTCAAGATTTGGTAACTCAAATCTTTGCGATTAAGAATCACGGTGATTTTCTCGCCCAGGTAAACACGTTGGTAGATGATCTCGTCGGGACGGTCGATCAGGGGAATGAAGTCGCCGTAGAGCAGCGGCATCGAGTTGCGGCGCAGATGAATCAGTTCCGCTACCTGTTTGCGCATGTTGCGCTCGTCTTCGTTGAGGTTGTCGAACCGCATCATATGGCGGTTGTCGGGGTCGTTACCACCTACTTCGGCATACTCGTCGCCCTGGTAGATACAAGGTACGCCGGGCAGCGTCATATTCAGCACCTCCAGCAGCAACGCACGTTTGTACGCCTTCTCGGCATCGCCGATACCTACCTCGCGGGTCCAACCTTCCTCTTTACCTTGGCTTGCGATATCGATGGCTCCGCCGGCGATGGACGCAAAGCGTATCTGGTCGTGGTTACCGGAGATATTTCCCATTGTATGGTGCGCACCATAGGTGCGGAGAGATGTCAACTCGTTATTCAGCACTTCGTCCATGCCCTTCAGCCCGCAGAGCGCCTCGCGCGCCGTGAAATAGACGTTGAAGTCAAACTGCGCATTGAGCATACCGCTCTTCACGTAACTGCCGATCAGTTCGGGACTGCCGTAGGTCTCGCCGATCATCCATATCGGGCGACCCGGCCAGCGGGTGGCGATCTTCTGACCCAACATACGCCAGTACCCTTCGGGGATATGCTTGCATGCGTCGTGGCGAAAACCGTCCAACGCGTAGTTTTCCAACCAATAGAGGGCGCTGTCCGTCATCGCCTCGCAAACCTCCTCACGCTCCAGGTCGAGCGAGGGGATATGGGTGTCGAACCACGTCGTCAACCGCGCTTCGTCCCAAAGCTCGAAGTTACGACGACCGTCGGGTAGGATAGAGTCCGTATGCCAGTCGGGGTGCTCCTGCAGCGTCGGCGAGTTGATATGCATATGGTTCGCTACGTAGTCCAGCACCACGTTCATCCCGTGCGCGTGCGCGGTATCTAATAAGGTGCGGAACTCCTCCGGCGTACCGAAACGCTTGTCCAGAGCCGTAGCGTAGATCGGCCAGTAGCCGTGGTAACCGCTGAACTTCGTATACGTCTTCGATGCGTCGTATTTATTGCCGTTCTTGAATTCATAACGGCCCCATGCGTCCCAAGGATTCTGGGTGATAGGACTGATCCAAAGGGTGTTCACGCCCAGTTGGTCGAAATAACCCTCGCTGATCTTCGCCGTGATACCGGCGAAGTCACCGCCCTGATAGTCCACGATATCCAGTACTTCCGGCGAGTTCATCTTCCAGTCGTTGGCGCTATTGCCGTCCTAGAAGCGGTCTACGAGCAGCGAGTAGAGCACCTGTGCCTGCGGGTCATGACGATCCAACTGAGAAGCATCCGTGACCACCTTACCGTCCTGCAACGGCAGCAGCATGTCGTTGTACAGATACGTCTCGTCCTCCGCGAAGATACGCAGGTAACTGCGTCCGCTGAATGCTGACGGCTGACTACTGATAGCTGACAAATCCAATGTCCACGTCCCGTCTTCCTCTTCCTGCCAAAGGCTGTGGTCAATCAGATTATTCTGCACAAAGGCTTCAAAACTCGGGTTCTCCACCGTGTCGTAGAATCCTACGCGCAGTTTGTTGTCGCTATATGCCAAGGATATCAGGGCTTGGCGAACAGGCTTTGCGGGCAATACCGGGATGGCAAAACTGCCGCTCTTGTCATGGAAGGTGATGGCATGAATGCCGCGGTCGCGGTTCACGATATCCATCTCACGCAGCACGCCGGGCGTACCGATCAGGTTGATGCACTCGAGGTCCTCTCCGGTCGTCCACTGCAGACCTTCCCATAAACTCGTGTCGCCGTACAGCACCGGCACATAGTCCGTCAGCACGACATGCATCGTGTCGCTTGTCATACGAACAGGCATAATCGGTTTACTCTTCGCGATCGTATCCGCGATGTTACTACTTGGCTGACATCCCGCCCAAATCAGGGCCATAGAAACGAAAAATAATACTTTTCTCATGGTTATACACATTTTTGCGCTGCAAAAATACAAAAATATTTTCATATATGCAAAAAAAAACGTATATTTGCAGCAAAATTCAAAAATTATGACTATTCAGGAGTATATTGCTGCGCATCAGGCGCGATTTATGGAGGAGTGGGCGAGTCTCATTCGCATCCCCAGTGTTAGTTGTCAAGAGGAGCATAAACCCGACATGCTCCGTTGTGCCGAGCGATGGAAAGAGCTGCTGTTGGCCGCCGGATGCCAGAAGGCGGAAGTGCTGCCGAGTAAAGGGAATCCGTTTGTGTATGGAGAGTTTAGTCTATCAGGCGAAGCCGGTCTAACAGCGAAGCGGTCTGTCAGTGAAACGGTCTGTCAGTCGAAGACGGTCTTGGTCTATGCCCATTACGACGTGATGCCGGTGGAGCCGCTGGAGCAATGGAAGTCCGACCCATGGGAGCCTTCTATTCGCGACGGACGACTCTATGCCCGCGGTGCAGACGACGACAAAGGACAGGCGATGATTCAGGCGAAAGCCTTTGAATATATGGCTCAGACGGGGCAGTTGAAATGCAACGTGAAGTTCATCTTCGAGGGCGAAGAAGAGATCGGTTCGCCTTCTCTGGAAGCCTTCCTGGAGGACCATAAAGAGCTGCTGAAGGCCGATATCATCCTTGTCTCCGACACCTCGATGATCGGCAAAGAGACGCCGTCTATCACCACCGGCTTGCGCGGACTGGCGTACTGGCAGATCGAGGTGGACGGACCGAACCGCGACCTGCATTCCGGCCATTTCGGCGGTGCGGTGAAGAATCCCGTCAATGCCCTTTGCGAGATGTTGGCGAAAGTGGTGGACAGCGACGGCCGCATCACCATCCCGGGTTTCTACGACGACGTGCTGCCTATCCCCGACGAGGAGCGTAAGATGATTGCGCAGATACCTTTCTGTCAGGCGGCGTACAATAAGGCCATTGACGTGGATGATGTGTTCGGTGAGGTAGGGTACAGTACTCTCGAGCGTAACTCCTGCCGCCCGAGTTTCGATGTGTGCGGCATATGGGGCGGATACACCGGCGAGGGATCCAAGACCGTGTTACCGTCCAAGGCGTTTGCAAAAGTCAGTTGCCGTCTCGTAGCGAACCAAGACCATGAGAAGATCTCGCGCGCGTTCATTGATTATATGGAGGCTATCAAACCAAAGGGAGTGCGCTTGCGCGTCACTCCCATGCATGGTGGACAGGGGTATGTCTGTCCGATAGATATCCCAGCCTATAAGGCGGCAGAGAAGGGTTTTGAGATTGCTTTCGGCAAACGTCCGTTGGCGGCTCGTCGCGGAGGTTCGATACCTATCATCGCGGCTTTCGAATCTATCCTCGGCTGTAAGACCATCCTCATGGGTTTCGGTCTCGAGCAGAATGCGATTCATTCGCCCAACGAATCCATGGATCTCGAGGTATGGACCCGCGGCATCATCGCCGTCACGGAGTTCTACAAAGCGTTCGCAGAATGATTAGTCTGCGAGTTTCCAACCGTCTTTGCGGGTGTACTTGAAGGCTACGTGGTTTTCTTCCTTGTCGCCGTTGGTCAGACCAAGATATACACGTCCGACAGCATTGACGCGGCAGAGTTTGAATATAGCCGTAGCGCTAGCCCAAGCTTCTTTCTTGTTACCCTCAACCTCGAGGTCTTCGATTGCGTTCACGCGGATCACACCACCTAACAGTTTGACGGTCTCGAAATGCTCTTTCTCCTTCGCCAACTCATAGAGCGTCGGATCGGAGTGCTCTACGTATGCCAGGCTTCCGGATGTCTCGCACATCTCGAACTCATCCTCCTCTTCGGGTTCCGGTGCCGGAGCCGGTCTATTCTGCATACGAGCCATAGCCAGGCGTAACTGTGCCTCCACTTTGTCGCGTTGTTTCTTTGCCTCACGAGCAGCAATAATCTCTTCTTTGGTCAACTTGCCGGCCAGCGAGCAAACGGTTTGATCCAACGAACGCAGTTTGTCCGGAGCGATGTAAGCCAGATCCTCGATAACCACCGGATTCTCAGCGCTTACGACATAGAGGAAATCATTGTCAGCGATCGAAACGAGATATGCATCTTTCATACGCGGCATACGCAATACAGACATATTCTGCACCATCTCCGGTGTCAGTTCTGCACCGCGCGTGAAGGGGTCAGTACCCAGTTTGTCTACACCGTAGGAAGACAGCGTGTTAAGCAGCGACATCGCGCATACCATCTTGGCGTCCATGAGACTCTGGTTGTAGGTTTGTCCGGCTTGCAGGCCTGCATAGAGGGTCTTCAAAGCTTCTTTGATTTCTGCCGGCACAAGGGTATCGGTCGTAGGAACACCCCACGGATCCTGGTCAAGCGCAGGAATGAGGAAAGCCTTTGCCTCTTCCTCGGTGATACGATCTTCGGGGAAGACGGGTTTCTTCGGGCTCTCGCGTAACCACCAGCCTTTCCAGGTCAGATCCACGGTTACCCAATAGGTAGGACCGGCAGCCGTAACGATCTCATCGCATTGGAGCTTGATGATGTTATTGGCAGCCAACTTCATCAGGTTCAGACGCTCTGCATAGCTGTTGCACTCGTAGTAACCGATGCGGATAGGAGCGGTCAGACGAGCAATGTCCTGTTTCTTGAGTTGATCACGCAGCAACAGTCTTGCTCTGAGTTTGCACAGACTCTTCGGGCTCTCCGGCTCTTCTTGCTGTACTCCTTGCTCAGCAGGGATTAACCGGTACGACTCCTCCTTGATTGTACCATCCTTGTAGACGGTGATCTTCGAGGATTGTTTTTGTACGCTCTCTACTCGCTTACAAGCAGAGAATCCGCCTGCTATCAGCAGCAGGCCCAAGGCGTAAATAATACTTTTTTTCATTGTGATGATTGGATTAAGTAATTGTTGTTTGTTACGTGATAATTGGTATCTGCACACCTTTGCGCGGCAAAGGTACTGCTTTTTTTTGAAATATGCAAATAATTTATGTTTTTGTCGCATTTTTACGGTTAAAACTTGCATATATGCAATTTTTATAGTACCTTTGCAGCCGCAAATAATTTAACGTTATTAATACCAATTTTCTAAACACAAAATCGCATGAATGATTTAACAGTTTTGATGTATGTCGTATTGGCGGCATCTGTCTTAGCGCTCGGTTTTGCGTACTTTTTCTACCGCTCGATGTTGAGCAAGGACGAAGGCACAGAACTGATGAAGACCATTGCTTCGCACGTTCGTAAAGGCGCAATGGCGTATCTGAAACAGCAGTACAAAGTGGTGACGATCGTATTCGTGGTCCTGGCTGCGATCTTTGCTATTATGGCGTATTTTAATCTGCAGAACGGTATTGTATGGTTCGCGTTTCTGACCGGCGGTTTCTTCTCAGGATTGGCGGGATTCTTCGGAATGAAGACGGCGACCTATGCGTCGGCGCGTACGGCGAATGCGGCGCGTCAGAGTCTGAACGCAGGTCTGCAGGTGGCTTTCCGCTCGGGTGCCGTGATGGGTCTGACGGTAGTGGGTCTGGCGCTGTTGGATATCGCCGGATGGTTCTTGATTCTGCAGAAGACGGGTTTGCTGGCGCTCGTAGGCGCGGATGGCGACCTGATCACCATTACCACGACGATGCTGACCTTCGGTATGGGTGCTTCGACGCAGGCGCTATTTGCCCGCGTAGGTGGTGGTATATACACGAAGGCGGCTGACGTAGGTGCGGATCTTGTCGGTAAGACGGAATATAACATCCCGGAGGATGACCCGCGCAACCCCGCGACGATAGCGGATAACGTAGGCGATAACGTAGGTGACGTAGCCGGTATGGGCGCAGACTTGTACGAGAGTTATGCGGGTTCGATATTAGCGACCATGGCGCTCGGTGCGTCGGCCTTTGCTTTGGCGCCTGAGATGCAGCTGAAAGCCGTGCTGGCTCCTTCGTTGATTGCAGCGTGCGGCGTGCTGCTGTCAATCATCGGTATCTTCCTGGTAAAGACCAAAGAGGGTGCAGGCATGAAAGAGCTGCTGCGCGCCCTGGCAATAGGTACCAACACGGCGGGCTTCCTGATCGCCGCGGTGACCTTCGGCATCTTCTACTGGTTGCTGGGTGACAACCCTGCTGCGCCGAACCAATGGTGGCAGGTGAGCCTCTCTGTAGTAGTGGGTTTGATCGCCGGTATGATCATTGGTCAATCGACGGAATACTATACGAGTCAGAGTTATAAACCGACGCAGAAAGTGAGTGAGAGTTCGCAAACAGGTCCCGCTACCGTTATCATCAGTGGTTTGGGTTTAGGTATGCTCTCGACGGCTATTCCGGTAGTGACGGTAGGTATCGCGATCGTGCTGGCGTACCTGTGCGCGAACGGCTTCCATGTGGAGTTCAGTGCGGCGAACCTGAGTATGGGTCTCTACGGTATCGGTATCGCGGCCGTAGGTATGCTCTCGACGCTGGGTATCACCTTGGCTACCGACGCATACGGACCTATCGCCGACAACGCCGGCGGTAACGCAGAGATGTCGGGTCTGCCTGCTGAGGTTCGTCAACGCACCGATGCGCTGGATGCCCTCGGTAACACGACGGCTGCGACGGGTAAAGGATTTGCTATCGGTAGTGCAGCCCTTACGGCACTGGCGCTGCTGGCGTCCTACGTAGAGGAGATCAAGATCGCGCTTATCCGCACGGGTGAAGCGCTGCCGAACGGCGTAGAGGCGGCGAAAGCGACGCTCGTGGATTTCATGGACGCGTATAATGTGAACCTGATGAACCCGATTGTGCTGGTAGGTATCTTCATCGGCTCGATGATGGCCTTCCTGTTCTGCGGTCTGACGATGAATGCGGTCGGCCGCGCGGCACAGAAGATGGTGGAGGAAGTGCGTAGACAATTCCAGACCATCAAGGGTATCCTCGAAGGCAAGGCCGATCCGGACTATGCACGCTGCGTAGCTATCTCGACGAAGGGTGCGCAGCATGAGATGTTGCTGCCGTCTATCCTCGCAATCATCGTTCCGATCATCACGGGTCTGGTGCTCGGCGTAGCCGGTGTGCTGGGTCTGCTGATCGGCGGTTTGGCTACGGGCTTCGTGCTGGCAGTCTTCATGGCGAATGCCGGCGGTGCATGGGATAACGCGAAGAAATACGTCGAGGAAGGACATTTCGGCGGCAAGGGTAGTGATTGTCATAAGGCTACCGTTGTGGGCGACACCGTAGGTGATCCGTTCAAAGACACGTCGGGTCCGAGCCTGAACATCCTTATCAAACTGATGTCAATGGTGTCGATCGTTATGGCCGGATTGACCGTAACTTACCACCTGTTATAATATGAAGATTTACAGAGGAAATATACTGTATACTCCAACGCCGGAACAGTTTACTGTTCTGGAGCGCGGGTATGTGATTGTAGGCGATGACGGCAAGATCATCAAGACCTGTCAGGACCTGCCGGCGGACAGCAGTGGCGTAGAGGTGATTGATTTCGGCGACCAACTGGTGATGCCGGCTATGAATGACCTGCATGTGCATGCGCCGCAATACCGCAACCTCGGTATCGCGATGGACCAGGAGTTATTGCCTTGGCTCAATACCTATACCTTCCCCGAGGAGGCGAAGTACAAAGACCTCAAGTACGCGGAGCGTATGTACCGTCGTTTTGTGCGCGACCTATGGAAATTAGGTACCATGCGCGCGGCGATCTTCGCGACCATCCATCCGGATGCGACATGCCTCTTAGCCGACCTGCTGAACGAAGCGGGTATGGGCGGCATGGTGGGTCTGGTAGGTATGGACCGCAACAGTCCGTCCACGCTGAGTAACACGGTAGAGGAGGCGGTAGAGGGTACCAAGCGCGTCATGGAGCATACTAAGAACATGCCGCTTGTATCTGCCATCGTCACGCCGCGCTTTGTGCCCAGTTGTACGCCGCGTATGATGACGGCGCTGGGGCAGTTAGCGAACGACTATAAGCTGCCGGTGCAGTCCCACCTGAGTGAGAACCAATCGGAGATAGAATGGGTAGCGCAACTGGAACCTCAGTCCACCTGCTACGGCGATGCATACCGCCGCTATGGCATGTTCGGACAGACGCCGACGCTCATGGCGCATTGCTGCTACACCGACAGCAAGGAGTTCGAGATGATGCGTAAGAACCATGTGTTCGCTGTGCATTGTCCGACGAGTAACTGTAACCTGGGTTCGGGTATTGCACCTGTCCGCCGCTTCATGTCGGCCGGCATACCGGTAGCGCTGGGTTCGGATGTGTCAGCCGGCAGCGGATTCTCTATCTTCCGTGTGATGCACTATGCATTGCAAATGTCGAAGATGAAATGGGTGCACGGCGGGCATAAAGAGACCTTCCTCAGCCTGAGTGAGGCCTTCTGGTTGGCTACCAAGTCCGGCGGATCGTTCTTCGGTAAGGTGGGCTCGTTTGAGCCGGGCTATGCCTTCGATGCGCTGGTAGTGGATGACAGCGACCTCAATTTTGATAACTACTCGATCCAACACCGCCTGGAGCGCTATATCTACTTAGGCGACGACCGTCAACTGACGCGCCGGTTCTNNTTAAAGAATTAAAGAGTGAAAGTAGTTCATTTCCCTGAAGGCTTATCGCTGATCGAATATCTGGCGATCGAGCAAGAGATGGTGAAGAGTGTCCAAGAACCGACACTCTTCACTTGGATTGTCTCGCCTACGGTGATTTACGGTCGGCATCAGAGCGCGGAGACGGAAGTGAACGAAGCCTACTGCCGCGAGCACGGGATTGACGTCGTGCAGCGTAAGAGCGGAGGAGGATGCGTGTATGCGGATGAAGGCAACCTGATGATATCGTATGTTGAGCCATCAGAATTCAGCCGTCAGCATTCAGAAGGNNGCGCATAATGATATCCTGGTGGATGGAAGGAAGGTATCCGGTTGTGCGTGCTTCACGAGTCCGACAGGTACGATCGTGCACGGGACTTTACTCTATGACGTGAATCTCGAAGCGATGCTATGCGCCATCACGCCGGGCACGGCTAAACTCGCCAAGCACGGCGTAGCCTCCGTAAGACAACGAGTGGTCAACCTCAGAGAGTTGACCACCGCTTTCGACGACATACATGCGCTACGCGCGTATATAGAAGAATATATAAGGTGTATATAGGTTTATAGCGGCAGGTAGATGACCTGTTTGGTTTTAAACCATTCTTCTTGGAAGAAAGTACTGCAGGGGGTGACCTCTGCTTTTTTTATGAAGGG